>Ga0207822_1000003_pt1 | contig 52026 bp, 49 predicted proteins | sample LuqExpMetageno67_FD_187824 | JGI IMG/M metagenome (GOLD analysis project Ga0207822, IMG submission 187824) | Tropical forest soil microbial communities from Luquillo Experimental Forest, Puerto Rico - Sample 67 (SPAdes) | ecosystem: Environmental > Terrestrial > Soil > Tropical forest ...
TTTCCGCGATTTGGCCGATAAGGATATAAAAGAGATCTATGACAAGTGCCGCCGGCACTGTTGCTAAAACGTCATCGCCGCGCCAAAAATTTCTAGGCACTACGAAATTGCTTGACACGTTTTCCGTCAGCGCGCGCAACGGCCGTCACTAGGCGTTTTTCGCTGCGGGCTACCTTGAACAATCGCGCGAAAATTTTTGCGTGCCGATAAGGACTTAAGATTAAAGCGCACCAGGGTACCAAAGAATCGCCGGTCCACAAACTTTTCCGCTGTCATCGCTAATGCAAAAAATTTGGCCCATACTACCGCGCGCTACCGACGACGCGCATCAGAAATTTTGCGCGTCCATCAATACCTTAAAAACCAACTTATGCACAGGCACGACGACGCGCGCGAAGGCAAGTTGAGCAAGCGGCATCGCGCTTTTGTGAATCTCGTTGCGGGTCAATTTCGCTTGTGTATTTGTTCTGCACGCGGTCGGAAATCTCCGGGCGCCATCAGTAAAAGGTCTTGTTACACTCAACGGCTGTTGATTGCCGTACGACTGTGGGGTTTGCGTCGCTTGATTTCGAGCAGATGAAGGCGTCCGGGCTGCCTGCGGCAGCCCCACCGGGCGAAACGCCCGACAAAAATGGGGGGCATCATGAGACTTGCGGTAAAAATCTCGACAAATTGCATGGGTTCCATTGAACCGCAGCCTTATGTGAATTCTCGCATCGCCATTCCCCGCCCCGGTCGAGTTTCTTGCGCGACACCTCCGCCTCCGGGCTGAGGCGCAGCATCTCGACCCGCATTGACTGGTGCCGCCCGGCGTTAGCGCCCTGCGGTTCGAAAACCTCCCAGTCTCGTTCTCGAGTAAATGTTGCGTCTGTCTTCGGCGCGTCGGCGGCCTTCGCCGCCAAGCCGGGCAACTGAGTCCGTTGAAACTTCAAGCGGCAGAGAAACAATAAAATGTCGAACGTGGATCAGGAGGGCTGGGCTCGGGTGAAGGGGCGTCTGCGCGCCGAGGTCGGTGACGACGTCTATTCGAGCTGGTTTGCCCGCATGGACTTGGAGGCGATCGAGGACGGAACGGTCCGCTTGTCGGTGCCGACGCGTTTCCTCAAGAGCTGGATTCAATCGCATTATGCGGAGCGCGTGCTAGCCTGCTGGCAGGCAGAGCAGGCGCAGGTCGGCCGCATCGAGTTGATCGTGCGATCGGCGGTGCTGCGCTCGGCTATCGTCAGGCCGAAGGCGGAGATCGAGCGACGCGGCGAGACCGGCCACTTCGGCGCGAACGGCCATGCGCGGCCGCTGTCGGCCGGCGATGCCGGGGTGCATGAGGCGCTCGGCGGCTCGCCTCTCGACCCGCGGCTCACCTTCGACACCTTCATGGTCGGGCGCTCCAATACGCTAGCGCAGGCCGCCGCCAGGCAGGTGGCTGCCGCCAAGCGCGGCGACCCCGTGATGTTCAATCCGCTCTACATCCATTCGGGCGTGGGCCTCGGCAAGACGCACCTGCTCCAGGCCATCACCTGGGCCGGAAACGCAGCAGGCGAGCGTAAAGTTTTGTACCTGACTGCCGAGAAGTTCATGTACGGTTTTGTCTCGGCGCTGCGCACGCAGACGGCGCTCGCCTTCAAGGAGGCGCTCCGCGGGATCGGCGTGCTGGTGATCGACGACTTGCAATTCCTGCAGGGCAAGTCGACCCAGGCGGAGTTCTGTCACACGCTCAACGCCCTCATCGACGCTGGCCGCCAGGTAGTTATCGCCTCCGACCGTCCGCCCTCCGACCTAGAGAGTCTAGACGACCGCGTACGCTCGCGGCTTGCCGGCGGCCTGGTGGTGGAAATGGGTCCGCTCGGTGAGGAGCTGCGCTTCGAAATTCTCAAGGCACGGGTGATGGCGGCGCGCTCCCACCATCCGAGCTTCGATGTGCCGTTGACGGTACTAGGCTACATCGCGAAAACCGTCACCCATAACGGCCGCGACCTCGAAGGCGCGCTGAACCGCCTGCTCGCCCATAACAAGCTCACCGGTCATCCGGTCACGCTAGAGATGGCCGAGCGCGAGGTGCGCGACCTGATCCGCCCGCAGGAGCCTAAGCGGGTCAAGATCGAAGACATCCAGCGGGTGGTTGCGCGGCAGTACAATGTCAGCCGCTCCGATCTTTTGTCGTCACGCCGCACCGCCAATGTGGTGCGCCCGCGCCAGGTGGCGATGTACCTCGCCAAGACCCTGACACTGCGCTCCCTGCCGGAGATCGGCCGGCGTTTCGGCGGCCGCGACCACACCACCGTGCTGCACGCGGTGCGCAAGATCGAGGGCCTGGTGGGCAGCGACATGGCACTGGCCGAGGAAATCGAGATCCTGAAGCGACAGCTGCAGGAATAGAACCTCAACCCCACGCACTGCGACGCGGTGCCCGGCTTTTGCCGGGCATCCGCGTTTTCGAGCCCGGCAGCTGGCCGCCACCCCTGGGGAAAGCGGCGGCTGAAGCCCCCTTACCCTTGCGATTTTCGCGCCAGCGCGTCACCTTTGCTGTCCGGCCTCGCATTCCGCGAACCGCCGGCTTGCCGGTGCGCCCTGGTACCTGGGGCCTAAAGGCGCCGAAGCGGGTCTTCCCATGAAAGTGACTATCGAGCGTGCAGAACTACTGAAATCTTTGGGCCACGTGCACCGCGTGGTGGAACGTCGCAACACGATCCCGATCCTCGCCAACGTGCTGATCAAGGCCGACCGCGGCAAGCTCAGCATGAAGGCCACCGATCTTGACCTCGAAGTGGTCGACGGCGTCGGCGCCGAGGTAGCGGCCGGCGGCGCGACCACCGTGCCGGCGCATATGTTCTACGAGATCGTGCGCAAGCTGCCGGAGGGAACGCAGGTCGTAATCGAAGGCTCCGGCGACCGCGCAGTGCTGTCGCTGCGCGCGGGACGCTCGCGCTTTACCCTGCAAACGCTGCCGGAGAGCGATTTTCCCGATCTCGCCGCCGGCGAAATGACACATTCGTTCAAGATCGCCGCCGCCGACCTCAAGCGCCTGATCGACAAGACCCAGTTCGCGATCTCGACCGAAGAGACCCGCTATTACCTCAACGGCATCTATCTGCACACGGCAGGCAGCGCCAAGAACGCGACGTTGCGCGCCGTAGCGACCGACGGGCATCGCCTGGCGCAGGTCGAGTTACCGCTGCCACAAGGCGCCGCCGGTATCCCCGGCGTCATCGTGCCGCGCAAGACGGTTGCCGAACTGCAGCGCCTGATCGAGAACAGCAAGGACGAGGTGGCGGTCGAATTATCTGTCGGCAAGATCCGCTTCTCGATTGGCGACGTCGTGCTCACCTCCAAACTGATCGACGGTACCTTCCCCGACTATGCACGGGTGATCCCGGCCAACAACGACAAGGTCCTCAGCGTCGACAAGAAGGATTTCGAGGCAGCCGTTGACCGCGTCTCCACGGTGTCGAGCGAGCGCGGCCGTGCCGTGAAGCTCTCGATCACCGGCGGCAGGCTGGTGTTGTCGGTGACCAATCCGGATTCCGGCAGCGCCACCGAGGAGTTGGAAGTCGAGTACGAGGCCGACCCGCTCGATATAGGCTTCAACTCACGCTACCTGCTCGATATTGCCGCCCAGATCGAGGGCGAAATGGCGGTGCTCAAGCTTGCCGATCCTGGTTCGCCGACTTTGATCCAGGACAAGGAAGCCAAGGGCGCTCTTTATGTACTCATGCCTATGCGAGTATAAGGTACGGTAGTGCCCCGATAAGCCGCGCAAATAAGCGGCATTCGGGTTCCATGGAAACAGCTATGGAGTAATGCCTGGTGGGCTGGTTCGCCCATGCTGTTCAACGACGAACCGGAGGGACATTCATGAGCCTGTCAGAACAGATCCTGAAAAAGGAAGACCTGCGCGCAAGTCTATTTGGCGAGACGTGGCGGACCCTGATCCCTGAGGTTTTCCGCGATGTCCCGACTTACTATGACCAAGGGAATGCGGTTGCCTCGCTCGGAAGCTGTTCGCGCTGGAGCGCGACCTTCGCCAGGGCGATCTCCGAACACCTGCCCCGCGGCGCTACGGTGCTCGACGTCTGCTCCGGCACGCACGACATCCCGCTGCGCCTGCTGGCGATCGATCCGACGCTGCATATCGATGCGATTGACGGCAGCGCGCACATGACGGCCGAAGGCCAGCGCCGCGCCCGCGAACGCGGCCTGACCATCCACGCGCGGGTCTGCGACGCGCACGTGCTGCCGTTCCCCGACAATTCGTTCGACGCGGTGACCCTGCAGTTCGCGTCGCGCCATCTCGAAATCGCGCGCGCCCTCAGGGAAATCTGTCGCGTGCTCAAGCCAGGCGGTATCTTCTGTCACAATGATATGCTGCGCCCGTCTTCGCGCATCATCGAGGTACCTTACCTGATCTATTTACGCTTCTCGGTCTGGTTCACCGCTAAGCTGTTCGGCAGTTCGCCCGAGAGCCTAAAGTGCGTAGGCTACTTCGCCAACGCGATCCGGCATTTCTACACGCCGCAGGAGTTCAGCGAGCTGCTGTGCGGAATCGGTTTCGAAGAGATCGAAAACCGCAGCTTTCTCACCGGCGTCATGTCCTACCACATCACGCGCAAGCCGACTTGAGCCGAGCTACTAATGCCCGGCCGTGTGCCGGGCATTTGCGTTTCGATGACAAGGGCTGCCCCGGCGGTTACAAACGCCGGGTCATGACCGCTGCCTTCATCCGCCGCCTGACGCTCGTTAATTTCCGCAGCTATCACGCAGCGCAAATCCAGTTCGACCGCGCCGGCCCAGTGGTGTTGACCGGCGCCAATGGCGCCGGCAAGACCAACCTGATCGAGGCGATCTCGCTGCTCGCACCGGGGCGCGGCTTGCGACGCGTCCCGCTCGAGGAATTGGCGTTTTCTGAAGGCGACGGCACCTGGGCAGTGGCGGCGGAGATCGAAGGCATGCTGGGGCTCGCCACGCTCGGCACCGGCATCGATCCGTCGTCCGGCGAGAATTCCTCCTCCCTTCGCAAGTGTCGCATCGACCGTGAACCCGTTGCTTCGGTGGTCGCTTTCGCCGACCACCTGCGCGTCGTGTGGCTAACGCCCGCCATGGACTCGCTGTTTAACGGACCAGCCTCCGAGCGGCGGCGCTTCCTTGATCGACTGGTGCTGGCGGTCGACGCGCAGCATTCGAGCCGCGTCGCTGCGCTCGAACGCTCCCTGCGTTCGCGCAATCGGCTGCTGCAAGACGCGCAGTGCGACTCGCATTGGCTCGACGCGGTCGAGCACGAGACTGCGGAGATCGCGGTCGCGGTCGCGGCGGCGCGCGCAGAAACCGTCAACCGGCTTGCCGGCGCGCTCGCCGCCGCGCGCAAAAAAATGCCTGGATTTCCCGACGCCGAGGTCGCGCTTGACGGCTGGATGGAGAAGCTCCTGCCCCTCCACAACGCGACCGAGATCGAGGATCGCTACCGCGCCTTGCTGAAGGACAATCGCGGGCGCGACGCCGCCGCTGGCCGCACACTCGACGGCCCGCATTTGTCCGACCTGTGCGTGACCCACGCGGTCAAAGGCGTGGCCGCCGCCGGGGCTTCGACCGGCGAGCAGAAGGCGCTGCTCATCCGGCTGGTGCTCGCACATGCGAACCTGATCAAAGAGATGACAGGCTTCACCCCGCTGCTGCTGCTCGACGAGATCGTCGCCCATCTCGATCCGACGCGCCGTACTGCGCTCTGTCACGCGTTGGCGGGTCTCGACGCGCAGGTGTGGATGACCGGCGCGGACCCCGCGGCGTTCGGCGATATCGTCAGCCGCTCTCAGGTTTTCCTGGTGCGCTCAGGCAGCATCGAACCGGCGAAATGAACCGGAACTAGGCCCGGTTCCGTCGTAAGATCTTGAAGTGAGAAAGCCAGGAATAATCGCCGCGGCAATGCCTTACCTCTCAATGATGGTGTCGAACATCTCTCAGGATGTTGGCAATGCGCGTGAGCACCGATGCGATAGAATGAGAGCGAAATTACATGCGTGCTTAACTGTCTGCGTACCGATTTCGATCGCATCGAATTGCTCGTCGCCACGCTCGGTTCATTCAGCCGGCCCGTCCCGACTTTTCAGCATCGCTATCGCGCGACTCGCCAGCACAGGAGCTGACCTCAGCGCGTCACACTTCGCCGAGCAGATCTCGTCGCCGACGTTCCGAGGCATCGGAATAGCGGCGCAACGCGTGCGGTCTGCGCCGCTACGATCAGACTGCCGCGCATCGACATGCGCCCACCATGCAGAGCGTTGGCTTCGATCGGGTCAACCTCGGTGCCGCGTCGGCGGGTGACATAGGCGGTGACGAGGCCGAACAGCAGGCCCCCGATACAGGGAGTGAAGAATGCGTATAGAGGATTGAGCGAGACCTGGGCCGACAAGCGTTCGCCGGGGTCGAGACCGAAAAAAATGACGTGCATCAGAGCGACCAGCGCGCCCATCGCCGCGATCACCAGCCCAGCCAGAGCACCGGCCAGCAACGCGAGCACGATGATACTCGATTCACGCGCTCGCACTATGGCACGCAGGCGATGCGGAACTTCGAGCTGTTTGACCCAGGGCATGAAGAACGAAACTCAAGTCAGGCGGGCGCCTGGGGGCAAGCAACAATGCTTTAGCAATTCCTGCCCTTGGTGGCGGACGCGCGCGGCCCTGCAAATCCTAGCCGCGGAAGCGGTCTTGAATCGGTCGTACAATACGCGCCAAAAACAGCCATTTTTCAGACCCATCTAAGCCTTAAAAAACGCTTGTGAATCAATGTATTAAGGAGCGTGACTTTGTCCTGTACGAACCCCATATTTCGTGTCACACCAACTCACCAATCCGACTCATTTTTTTATCCGCTCAAGGGTGTCGCCGATGGCTGAATTGGCCAAGAAAATTGAATCTGACTACGGCGCAGAATCGATCAAGGTCCTCAAGGGCCTTGATGCCGTGCGTAAGCGCCCAGGCATGTATATCGGCGACACCGACGACGGCTCGGGCCTGCACCATATGGTCTACGAGGTCGTTGACAACGCCATCGACGAGGCGCTCGCCGGCTTCGCCAACGAGGTGATGGTGACGCTCAACCCGGACGGCTCATGCACCGTGCGTGACAACGGCCGCGGCATTCCAACCGACATTCACAAGAGCGAAGGCGTCTCGGCGGCCGAGGTCATCATGACCCAGCTTCACGCCGGTGGAAAATTTGACCAGAACGCCTACAAGGTGTCGGGCGGCCTTCACGGCGTCGGCGTCTCCGTGGTCAACGCACTATCGACCTGGCTCAAGTTGACCATCTGGCGCGACGGCCACGAGCACTTCATGGAATTCCGCGACGGCGTCGCGATAGCACCGCTCAAGGTGGCCGGCAACGCGCAGGGCAAGCGCGGCACGGAGGTGACCTTCCTGCCGTCAAATAAGATCTTCACCATGGTCGAGTTCGATTTCGCCACGCTCGGGCACCGGCTGCGCGAACTCGCCTTCCTTAATTCGGGCGTTAACATCGTGCTGTCCGACATGCGCCACGCGGTCGAGAAGCGGGAGGAGATGAAATACGAAGGTGGCGTCGAGGCCTTCGTGAAATATCTCGACCGCAACAAGACGCCGCTTATCCCGACCCCGATCATGATCAAGGCGGAGCGCGACGGCATCGGGATCGAATGCGCGCTGTGGTGGAACGATGCCTATCACGAGAGTGTACTCTGCTTCACCAACAACATCCCGCAGCGCGACGGCGGCACGCATCTTGCCGGCTTCCGCGGCGCGTTGACCCGGCAGATCACGCAATACGCCGATACCATCGGCACCTCGCGCAAGGAGAAGGTGGCGCTCACCGGCGACGACTGCCGCGAGGGCCTCACCGCCGTCCTGTCCTGTAAGGCACCCGATCCGAAGTTCTCGTCGCAGACCAAGGACAAGCTGGTCTCCTCGGAAGTGAGGCCGGTGGTCGAGAACGTGATCAACCAGGCCTTGCAGGACTGGTTCGAGATCCATCCGCAGGAAGCGAAAGTCATTGTCGGCAAGGTGGTGGAAGCTGCCGCCGCGCGCGAGGCCGCGCGCAAGGCGCGCGAATTGACTCGCCGCAAGGGTGCGCTCGACATCTCCTCATTGCCGGGCAAGCTCGCCGACTGTCAAGAGCGCGATCCGGCCAAGTCCGAACTGTTCATTGTCGAGGGGGACTCGGCCGGCGGCTCCGCCAAGCAGGGTCGCAACCGTGGATTCCAGGCGGTACTGCCGCTGCGCGGCAAGATCCTCAACGTCGAGCGCGCGCGTTTCGACAAGATGCTATCCAGCCAAGAGATAGGTACGCTGATCACGGCGCTCGGCACTGGCATCGGCAGCGACGAGTTCAACCCGGACAAGCTGCGCTACCATAAGGTCATCATCATGACCGACGCCGACGTCGACGGCAGCCATATCCGCACGCTGCTGCTCACGTTCTTCTTCCGACAGATGGAGGAGCTGATCAAGCGTGGCCACATCTTCATTGCGCAACCGCCGCTCTATAAAGTCTCGCGCGGCAAATCCGAGCAGTATCTCAAGGACGAGCGCGCGCTCGAAGACTATTTGATTGTGACAGGTCTGGAGGATTCAGTTTTGCGACTTGCCTCCAGCGAGGAACGCGCCGGCGATGACCTGCGCAGACTGGTCGAGGAGTCGCGGCAGATCCGCAATATCCTAAACGGGCTGCACAGCCGCTATAATCGAAAGGTGATCGAGCAAGCGGCCATTGCCGGAGTGCTCACGCCCAGGGTCACCGACGATCCGAAGACGGGCGCGGCGGCGGCCGACTACATCGCCAAGCGACTCGATGCTCTCGAGGAGGAAACTGAACGTGGTTGGATGGGCTCATTCGACCAGAATGGCTTCCATTTCGAGCGCACCGTGCGCGGCGTCAAGGAAGTCGCGGTGATCGACCAAGCACTGCTCGGCTCCGCCGACGCGCGCAAGCTCGACGAATACGCCGCCACCTTGCAACAGGTCTATCCGCGTCCCACACCGCCGGCCATGTTGCGGCGCAAGGACGAGACAACGCCGATCCACGGTCCGGTCGGCCTGTTCGAGGCAGTCACCAATACCGGGCGCAAGGGGATCACCATGCAACGCTATAAAGGCCTAGGTGAGATGAACCCCGAGCAACTGTGGGAGACTACGCTCGACGTGAACGCACGTTCGCTGCTGCAAGTGCGCGTCAAGGAAATCGACGAGGCCAACGTACTGTTCGACCAGTTGATGGGCGACCTGGTCGAGCCGCGTCGGCAGTTTATCCAAGACAACGCGCTGGCCGCGAGCGTGGACGCTTGAGGCGTTACGACATCATCCCCGCGAGCTGATCGTCAGGCCGATCACAAGCGCGCCGATGAACCGCAGTAGGAAGATGCCAAAACCCACTTGGCGATGGTAGCGGAGGCTTTTCCCCGGTGAACCCGATCGCGATCAGCAGAAACACCACACTCCGCAGTATCGGCGTCTCCCGGGATTCGCCTGCTCTAACGGCCTAGCCGCTGCCCCGGTTCCACAGCGGCCGTTGCCCAGTGTCGGTTATCGCACGCGGATCGCGCAGGCCCCAGCGGCCGGCATCGACTCTGCTAAGAAAATCGCCGAGCGCCTGATTGAACAAATCCGGCTCCTCCAGATTCGCAGCGTGCCCGGTTTTCGGCATCACCAGCAAGCCGGATCCAGATAGCGCGGCCTTCAGAAAAAGGCTCGGTTCGATGCAGCGGTCGTCCTCGTCACCGACCACGATCAGCGCCGGGATCGTTAGCTTACGGATCGCATTCTCGAAATCATAGAGCGACGGCCGCGTGCCCTGAAAGCTGCGGGAGGTATGCGCCGAGCCGCGCGGGTCATGTTCGGCCAGATGCTTCGAAAATTCGGCAAAGCCGCGAGCATCCTTGATCGCGAACGGAATACGGCTCGGGCCCTGGCCATAGCTCTTCGCAACCGCCGCCGAACCTTCGCGCTCGAACTGATCGGCGAGCGCAAGCGAATTCTTGCGAAACGTTTCAGTGTACCAGCGTTCGCTGCCGGATCCGGTGCCAGCGAGCGTCATCGAGCGCACGCGCGTAGGATGATTGAGTGCGACCTGCAGCGTGGTATAGCCGCCCATAGACAGGCCTACAATGTGCGCACTGTCGATCTTGAGATTATCGAGCACGGCGACGCAGTCGCGCATGACGTGCTGGTACGAATATGTTTCAGCATCGTCCGGCACGTCTGACGGCGGATAGCCGCGCGCGGCATAGGCTATGCAGCGATAGCGCTTGCCGAACTCGCGCATCTGCGGCTCCCAGCTACGGTGGTCGCCGGCGAATTCATGCACGAACAGGAGCGACGTGCCCTGCCCCACTTCCTCGTAGTGGAGCCGCACCTTGTCGCATGTTATGGCGTGGGGCATGCGTGCACCGAAAATTTGTAACCAACAAGATTTCGCGCTGCGCTGCATAGTTGTCGAGAGCGCGGCTCCGCGACTTAGTGTCCCGGCAGCACCACGACTTTCGGCTTTTCCGGCAGGTTGGTTTTCGACACCAGCATCGAAGGCAGGGGAGCGATTTCTACCTCCCATTCCTGCCGCACGCGATCGAGGAATCGGTTGAGCGTGTAGGAGCTGAAATAATGCATCGGGATCATCAGCGGCGCCTTGAGCGCATGCAGCACCTCGATCATGCCGTCGAGATCGAGAGTGTAATTGCCGTCGACTGGCACCATCACCACGTCGATGCGGCCGATCTCGTTCAGCTGCTGCTGCGTGAGCGTGTGATGCAGGTGGCCGAGATGGGCGATACAGAGGTTCGCCACCTCGAAGAGGAAGATCGAATTGCCGTGCCGCTCGGTGCCGCCATCCCAGGTGCGGATGTTGGTCGGTACGTTGCGCACGCGCACATCCTTGTAAGTGAGGTCGATACGCACCGGCTTCTCGTCCTCGGCCCAGCCGCGCAGCACATATTTGATACCCGGATCAGGCGACAGGCTGTAATGCGTCGTGTGTGCGTGATTCATGGTGGCGATGTCCGGCAGTATCGGCGGGCGCACATAGTCATTGTAGTCGGTTGCGATGCGCACGAGTTGTGGGCTTTCGATCAGAAATGTGGCGTGACCAATATAGCTGATACGCACCTGATCGGCGTTGAGCGTGGCTAGGCGAAACGCGGCAGGCTCGGCGAAAGGCAGGCGGCTCGCCACCAAGCCCGGGCAGCTCTGTGTCATTTCCGGCTTTGCCGCGGGCGAAGCCGCGCCCTGCGCCGAAGCTTGGCTCAGCGCCGCAAACAGCGCTGATGCCGCGGCGGCTTTCAACCAGGTCTCGAGCATGCATTCTCCCGCGGCAAACCGGAGCGGAAATCTGACATGGTTTGCGCTCCCCCGCCACATACCTCACGCACAAATGAAAAGCGGCGCCCATAAGGCCGCCGCTTTTTAAGCTTAGTTCGATGGCGTGCTCAGTGGTCGTACTAGCGCTCACGGATGGTGTCGCGCGTAGAAACGATGATGCCTTTCGACGTTTGCACCAACCAATGACCATCCTGCCGCCTGACCGACTGCACTGGGCCAAGCCCTGGCAGAACGGCCCCTATGGAGGCTTCGAAAACCTCGCCCCGGCCGGCCACGTAGACGTAGCCGTTGCGAATGCGCCAGATCGTCCAACCCGGCACGATCGTCGTAGGCAGCTCAGCAGCGGGCACGCGCTCCGGCGCCCGGCGCGGCAACGGCGTCCGCGTCGCAGCTTGCGGCGCGGCGGTCTGCGGCGCGGAGACCGAGTTGGTGATCTCGGCGGTCGCGTGTGCGAGGCGCTCGGAGATCTTGGCGAGATCGCTGTGCGCGGACTTGTTTGCCTGGTCGAGATTGGCCTTGAGCGCGGTGATTTCCTGGCCGAGGCGGGCGATTGACTGCTGCATCGCCTTATTCTCCTCGATCAGGGCAGTGTCAGTGGGTTGCCTGGAGAAGCCGACGCTCGCCAGTGCCCCGAAGGTCGCGCCGATTGCTGCGACGAGAGTCAGCGAGGTGGCGAGAATGGCGTACTGCTTGTGGCGGGGCCCCAAGGGGACACACGGCCACTGGGTCGGCATTCGCGGAGCCGTCGCCGAGTCGGCCCTGCTGACCGGCTCGATGGTTGGCGCGACGGTTGGTTCAACAGTCTCCGCCACTGCCAACGATTCAACGGAGGGGTAGTTGACCGGAGACTCGCCGGTAGGCAACAACGGCGGCGATTCGGCAGCGGGTAATTCTGTCTTGGCTGCCGTCGCTTCGGACGCGCTATCCGGCTTCGGTGCCGCTTCCATTACGGATCCTCGCGATTGGTCGTTCACTAATCGCTAACCACGTTCGGTTACCAATTGGTTACAGATCGCGGACGGCTAGATCGGTAGGCCGTTCTCCGCCGCCAGCGCCTTCAACGAAACCGCCGGCCGCGCGCCGACGTGCTGGATCACTTCGGCCGCGGCCAGCGCACCGAGCCGGGCGGAGGTGCGGTGATCTTTGCCGCGCGCGAGACCTACGAGGAAGCCCGCGGCGAACAGATCGCCTGCGCCGGTCGCGTCAGCCACGCGTTCGATCGGCATCGCCTGCACCGTCTCGAGCACCTGGCGGCTGACCACCACGCAGCCCTTCTCGCTGCGCGTGACCACCGCGAGCTTGGCGTCGTAGCGCAGCGCCTTCACCGCTGTGTCGAAGTCGGCGGTACCGTAGAGGCTATGCAACTCGTGCTCGTTGGCGAACACGATGTCGACCGTGCCCTTGCGGATCAGCCCGAGGAATTCGTCGCGGTACCGGTCGACGCAGAATGCATCCGACAGTGTCAGTGCAACCTTGCGCGCAGCCTTGTGTGCAACCGTGGCCGCCTTCACGAAGGCCTCCTTGGCGTGCGGCGGATCCCACAAGTAGCCCTCGAGATAGAGAATGGAGGCGGCTGCGATTTGGCTCTCGTCAATGTCGGAGGGCTTCAGGCCCTGCGCCGCGCCGAGATAGGTGTTCATGGTGCGCTCGCCGTCCGGCGTGACCATGATGTAGCAGCGCGCGGTCGAGGGGCCGTGTTTCGTCGGCTCGGAATCGAAGGTGACACGGGCGGAGCGGATATCGTGCGCGAACGTGCGGCCGAGCTCGTCGTCCTTGACTTTGCCGACGAAGGCAGCCTGCGCGCCGAAGCTTGCCACGCCAACGATAGTGTTGGCGGCAGAACCGCCCGAGCTTTCGACCGCCGGGCCCATCGCCTGATAGATTTTCTCGGCACGCGCCTCGTCGATCAACGCCATGGTGCCTTTGTGCATGCCGTGCGCAACTAGGAAATCGTCCTCGGCACGAGCGATCACATCGACAATGGCGTTGCCGATGCCGAGAACGTCGTAACGGGGAGCGCTCATGAATGACCTCGTATAACGGCGCGGGCACTATATCGGGCGAACGCGCCGCGGCAAACGCGCGGACGGTAAGCGACTGAGGGGTCTGAGCCCACCGGGCGCTGCCCCTTGCGTAGCGCGCCTCCTGCATGGCATTCACGCCAACACTCGAAAGGACAAACAATGGCGTTCAAGGAACGCGTGTTTTCCGGTGTGCAGCCCACCGGCAACCTTCACCTCGGCAATTACCTCGGCGCAATCACCAAATTCGTCGCGCTGCAGGACCGCTACGACTGCATTTATTGCGTGGTCGACCTGCATGCCATCACAGTATGGCAGGAGCCGAGCGAATTGCCGCGCGCCACGCGAGAAGTGACCGCCGCCTTCCTCGCCTGCGGCATCGATCCCAAGAAGCAGATCATCTTTAACCAGAGCCAGGTCGCCGAGCACGCAGAGCTCGCGTGGGTATTCAACTGCGTCGCGCGCCTCGGCTGGCTCAACCGCATGACGCAATTTAAGGAAAAGGCAGGCAAGGACCGCGAGAATGCCTCGGTCGGGCTTTATGCCTACCCCAACCTGATGGCCGCCGACATCCTGGTCTATCGCTCCACGCATGTGCCGGTCGGCGAAGATCAGAAGCAGCATCTCGAGCTGTCGCGCGACATCGCTCAGAAATTCAATAACGACTTCGCGCAATCGATACAGGCGCATGGCTACGGCAACGCCTTCTTCCCGCTGCCGGAGCCGCTGATCCAGGGGCCGGCGACGCGCGTGATGTCGTTGCGCGACGGCTCCAAGAAGATGTCGAAGTCGGAGCCGTCTGACTATTCGCGCATCAACCTGAGTGACGATGCCGAGGCGATCGCGCAGAAGATCCGCAAGGCGAAGACCGATCCCGAGCCGCTACCGAGCGAAGAGAGAGGACTCGGGAAACGGCCCGAGGCTGATAATCTGGTAGGCATCTACGCGGCGCTGCAGGGCGTAACCAAGGCGCAGGTGCTGGGCGAATTCGGCGGTGGCCAGTTCTCGACGTTCAAGACCGCGCTGGTCGATCTCGCCGTCGCCAAGCTTGGACCGATCGGCGCCGAGATGAAACGGCTGATGCAGGATCTGGTCTATATCGACCACGTGCTCGCCGACGGCTCTGCGCGCGCACAAGTGCTTGCCGCAGAAACCATGAAGGCGGTCAAGGACATCGTCGGTTTCGTCCGCCGCTGACCGGCAAGTTCCGCCGTCGTTAATTCCGTGCCGCGAGTGGCTTGTCGGCGCGCCAGCTGCCGTGCCAAGATTTCAAAGCTTGTGCGTCCGTATTCGCGCATTTGGATGGGGCTAAGCGGCGATGAGCACCAAGCGGCGCAGCTACGAGGCCGGCCACAAGCGTAAGTATCTGGTCGTCATCGACAATACCGAAGAATGCGACCGCGCGGTCTATTGGGCAAGCAAGCGCGCTGGCCGCACCGGCTCGCAGCTCGTGATGCTGCGTGTGATCGATACCGGCGACCGCAATCAGCAATGGCTTGGCGTTGCCGACATCATGAAGGCCGAGGCGATGGAAGAGGCCAGTGCGGCGCTCGACAAGTTCGCTAAGCGCACCAAGGACATTGCCAATATCGTGCCGGACCGGGTGATTCGCGAAGGCGAGCCGGCAGAGGAGATCGTTAAGCTGATCGACGAGGACGCCGACATTGGTATTCTGGTGCTGGCAGCCGGCACCGCCAAGGAAGGCCCCGGCCCGCTGGTTTCCAGCATCGCCAAAACCGCCGGCGCCTATCCGATCCCGGTAGCGATCGTGCCAGGGCACCTCAGCGACGAAGACCTCGACGCCATGTCGTAGTTCGAGCCCGGTGGTTACGTTTTCCGATAATTGACGCCTTCCGACAAAAACCCCATCTATAGGCTGGATCCGTCCTTACGGGCCTTGAACCCGCCTCAGGAGCCAAGCGCATGTTTATCCAAACTGAAGCCACCCCCAATCCAGCGACCTTGAAATTCCTGCCCGGGCGCCCCGTCCTCGAATCCGGCACGCTTGACATACAGAGCAAGGAAGCTGCGGCGCAGTCGCCACTGGCCGAACGGTTGTTCGAAATTCCGAATATCACGGGCGTCTTTTTCGGCGCTGACTTTATCTCGGTTACCAAGGCCGCCTGCGACTGGCAGCAGATCAAGCCGGCGATCCTCGGGGCCATAATGGAGCACTTCATGAGCGGCGCGCCGCTGCTCGCGATCGGCGCCCAGCCGACACCGGTTTCGGACGAGTTCTTCGAGGAGAAGGACTCTGAGACAGTCGCCCTCATCAAGGACCTGATCGAGACGCGCGTGCGCCCGGCAGTGGCCGGCGATGGCGGCGACATCACCTTCCGCGGCTACAAGGAAGGCGTCGTCTATCTCAACATGCGCGGCGCCTGCTCCGGCTGCCCGTCATCGACCGCGACCCTCAGGCACGGCATCCAGAACCTGCTTAAACATTTCGTGCCGGAAGTGGTCGAGGTGCAGCCCATGTAAGGCTGCCGAGTATCTTCCTACGGCGTCATGTCCGGCCTTCCGGGCATCAGCGTTTGGGTGGCCGGGACAAGCGGGGCGACGAGAGTGATAAATTGCCCGTATGCATGTTCTCGCCATTGATACAGCGCTCGAGGCTTGCGCGGCGGCCGTGCTCGACACCGAACGGGGGGCGATTATCGCACATGAATCGCTCGAGATGGTGCGCGGCCACGCCGAAGCCCTGATGCCGCTGATCGCGCGCGTACTCGACCGCGCCGCTCTGCGGTTTGCCACACTTGACCGCATAGCGGTCACCACCGGACCCGGCAGCTTCACCGGCCTGCGCGTAGGGATTTCTGCCGCCCGCGGCATTGCGCTCGCCGCCGGCAAGCCAGCGGTGGGCCTGTCAACGCTCGCAGCCTACGCCGCGCCTCTGATCGCCGCCGACGACACGCTGCCGGTGGTGTCGGTGGTCGACGCGCGGCACGATCACGTCTACCTGCAGGTGTTCGGGCCGGGGGGGCGCACTGTCGTCGCGCCGCGTTTGGCGTCGTTACGCGAAGCTTTGCGCGTGGCGGCAAGCGGTGCGCCGCGGCTCGTCGGTACTGGGGCGCAAATGTTGGCGCCAATCTGGCCGGCCGCCGAGCGTCCGCCCACTCTGGTGGAAACGCGCCGCGCGCCCAACATCGACTGGGTGGCGTGGCTGGGCGCCGCCGCGGTTGAATCCCGCTCGCCGCCCAAGCCGCTTTACCTGCGCGCGCCGGACGCCCAGCCGCAGGACGCTGCGCACGTGGCGCGCCGATGAGGCGGTTGTTGTCCAATCTCTTCGCGCGCAGCGAGCCGGTGTTGTCGGAAGCGAGCACCCGCGACGCAGCGGCGATCGCCTCGCTGCATAGCGCCTCGTTCCGGCGCGGCTGGAGCGAGCAGGAAGTCGAAAATCTGTTGATCGACCGCCAGGTGGTAGCGCATCGCGCACTAGCTGGCGCGAAAATGGCGGCATTCATCATTTCCCGGCTGGCCGCGGATGAGGCGGAAATCCTGTCGATCGCGGTAGCTGGTGCGCGCCGCGGGGGTGGCCTCGCGCGCGCTCTCTTGAAGCTGCATCTCCGCTGCCTCGCCGGGCTCGGGGTGCGAACGGTATTCTTGGAGGTCGACGAGAATAACGCCCCCGCCATCCGGCTTTACGACCGCGCCGGCTTTCGGCAGGTTTCGCGGCGCGCGAGTTACTACCCGGGTGCGGACAGCCAGGCCGCCGCGCTGGTCCTGCGCCGCGACCTCGGGTGATTCCCCAGATAGACCCTGCCGGACGCGGTGACTATGATGTGAAGCTGAGACCCGAGAAACCGAGAGACTATGCCGGAAAGCAATATCAGCCACCGGAGAGACATCGAGGCGGAATGCGCCGCTAAGGGCATGCGCATGACCGAGCAGCGCCGTACCATCGCGCGGGTGTTGGCGGGCTCGGGAGACCATCCCGATGTGGAAGAACTTTATCGGCGCTGCATCAAAGTTGACGACCGCATTTCGATCTCGACCGTGTATCGCACCATGCGACTATTCGAGGATGCCGGCATCATCGAGCGGCACGATTTTCGCGAGGGTCGCGCGCGCTACGAAACCAGCACGGAAGCGCACCACGACCACCTGATCAACCTACGCACCGGCGAAGTGATCGAATTCCGCTCCGAGGAAATCGAGCGCCTTCAGACCGAGATCGCGCGCCGGCTCGGCTACAAGCTGGTCGATCACCGGCTCGAGCTCTATGCCGTGCCGCTCAACGAAGAAAAGAACAGCTAGCGGACACTGATGCTGCGGGGGCCAATTTTCGCGGCGTTGTTCTGCACGCTGACACCACTGCTAGTCTCCGTTCAGTGGCTGCTCGAGAAGCTGCACCTGCCCGGCTGGGGTGCCATCGCCGTCAATTATTACCGCGCAATATGCCTCTGCTTGCGCATTCGCGTTCGCATCGTGGGCGAGCCGGTGCGCGACCGGCCGGTGTTGTTCGTTTCCAACCATACGTCCTGGGCCGATATCTTGGTGATCGGCTCTATTTTGCCGGTCGCCTTCGTCGCCAAGAAGGAGGTCGCAGACTGGCCGATCGTCGGCCTCGCCGCGCGCGTACAACGCACGGTGTTCGTCGACCGAGCGCGCCGCCAGCACACTGGCAATGCCATCGTCGAGATCGCCAGGCGACTGATCGGCAACACCTCGGTGGTGCTGTTCGCGGAAGGCACCTCAAACGACGGCAACCGCGTGCTGCCGTTCCGCTCCGCGCTGATCGGAGCCCTTGAGGAGGCCGGCGCGCGGGCCGAGCGTGGCGTTCTCATTCAGCCGATGTCGATATGCTACATTAGCCAGTACGGCGTTCCGATGGGGCGGCAGCATCGGCCACTAGTCGCCTGGTATGGTGATCTCGACTTTATCCCGCACATCAAGGAGTTCATCGTTCGTGGCGCCGTGGACGCAGTAGTGAGCTACGGCGAGCCGATTCCCGCCGCCGCCGACGCCGACCGCAAAACTGTGACCAAACGGCTGGAAGATGCAGTGCGCCAGCTCACGGCGGCCACCCTGCTCGGGCGGCCGCGGCCGGTGCGCCTTAGCACATCTTGAAATCGTCACGAAATCAATGACATGGATTGACGGGACAAATCGCACCCGGCCGGTTAAATTGGTCCAGGTGCAAATGCGACGGCATGAGCGAAAACCGCAAAGTACACGTCAAGTCATTCGGCTGCCAGATGAACGTCTACGATTCTCATCGTATGGCGGATACGCTGGCGCCCGCGGGTTTCAGTGAAACCGCACGGCCCGAGGACGCCGACCTCCTCATCCTTAACACCTGCAACATTCGCGAGAAGGCGGCCGAGAAGCTCTATTCCGAGATCGGCCGCGTCCGCGTGATGAAAGAGGAAGCCGCCCGGCAAGGCCGCCGCATGTTGATCGCGGTTGCCGGCTGCGTCGCACAGGCCGAAGGCGAGGAAATCATTCGCCGCTCTAGCGCCGTCGATCTGGTCGTTGGTTCGCAGAATTATCACCGCCTGCCCGAGATGATCACGCGCCTGCAGGACAGCGAGAGGATCGTCGATACCGAGTTTCCGGCGGACGACAAATTCGACGCGCTCGCCCCACCTCGACCGGAGGCCATCGCCAGTCGCGGCATTTCTGCCTTCGTCACCGTGCAGGAAGGCTGCGACAAATTCTGCACGTTCTGCGTCGTACCCTATACGCGCGGCGCCGAGACCTCGCGCCCGGTCGAGAAGATAGTCGCTGAAGTCGGACGGCTCGCCGCTGCCGGTGTGCGCGAGGTGACGCTGATCGGGCAAAACGTCAACGCCTATCACGGGCAGGACGCCGTCGGGCAGCCGTCGTCGCTCGGCAAATTGCTGCGCCGGCTGGCGCAGGTTCAGGGTATCGTGCGCCTGCGCTACACCACCAGTCATCCGCGCGACATGGACGACGACTTGATCGCGGCGCATGGCGACCTGGCGGCGCTGATGCCCTACGTGCATCTTCCTGTGCAATCCGGCTCTGACCGCATACTGGCGGTAATGAACCGCAAACACACGCGCAGGGACTACCTCGCGGTTATCGCGCGCTTGCGCGCGAGCCGCCCGGACCTCGCCCTCACCTCTGATTTCATCGTCGGCTTCCCCGGCGAAACCGAGGCCGATTTCCGTGAGACGCTGTCACTGGTCGAAGAAGTCGGCTTAGCCACCGCCTACTCATTCATGTACTCGCCGCGCCCCGGCACGCCGGCCGCCGATCTCAATAATCAGGTTCCTGATGCGGAGAAATCCGAACGGCTGCAGCGGCTGCAGGCCGTGATCAGGCGCAAATGGCGAACCTTCAATGCCCAATTCGCCGGGCGAAGGCTCGATGTTCTTCTGGACAAGCCCGGCCGGCTGGTTGGGCAACTCACCGGCCGCACCCCATATTTGCAGATGGTACAGATGATGGCGCCGAAGCGCCTGATCGGAACGGTGCAGCCGGTGGTCATCACCCAAGTCGGCAGCAACAGCCTGTTCGGCACATTGACTGGACAGACCGCGACAGCAGAACTCGCCCCAGCAGGAGTCTAAACACCCTTGCGCACCCCGGATCCGCCGATCCCGCCCGCCGCAGCTTTCGAGGAAACTGCAACCACGCAAACCGTACTTGTTTTCGAGGACAACCGGCTGGCTTCCGTCCTGTTCGGGCAATACGGACAAAATCTGGCGCTCATCGAGCGCCGCCTTGGTGTGGTGGCGGAGCAGCGCGGCAATCACGTCACCATCGAGGGTTCGCGCGGCGCCTGCGAGCAAGCCGGCCGCGTGCTCGAGGGGCTCTACGAACTGATCAAGCGCGGCCGCGATCTCAGCGTCGGCGACGTCGAAGGCGCGATCCGACAGGCGATTGCGCAGGGCTCGCTATTCGATTACGAGCCCGCCGGCTTGCCGCCTGCATTCGAGGAGATCCATCTGCGCAAGCGCCCGGTGCGCGCGCGCACCGCGGCGCAGGATGCGTATATCCGCTCGCTCAAGCGCCATCACCTGGTGTTCGGCACTGGTCCTGCCGGCACCGGCAAGACCTGGCTCGCGGTCGCGCACGCTATCCAGATGTTCGAACGCAAGGAAGTCGACCGCATCATTCTGTCGCGGCCGGCGGTGGAAGCGGGCGAGCGGCTCGGCTTCCTGCCCGGCGACATGCGTGAGAAGGTCGATCCCTATCTGCGCCCAATCTATGACGCGCTGTTCGACCTAATGGACTCGCGTATTGTCGAGCGCGCGCTGCAGGCCAGCGAAATCGAGATTGCGCCGCTCGCCTTCATGCGCGGACGCACACTGTCGAATGCCGCCATCATTCTTGACGAGGCGCAGAACACCACCTCCATGCAAATGAAGATGTTCTTGACGCGGCTGGGCGAGAACAGTCGCATGATCGTGACCGGCGACCCGAGCCAGGTAGACCTGCCGCTGGGCCAGGCGTCCGGCTTGGGCGAAGCCGTGCGCCTGCTCGGCGGCATCGCGGGTGTTGGCCACGTCGCCTTCACCCATGAAGACGTGATCCGCCACGAGTTGGTGGCGCGCATCGTCGAAGCCTACGATCGTAAGGCGACCGCGCCCGAGGAAAAGAAATGAGAGCTGCGTCCGGCCGGCGCGCGGCCGCGCCGGTGATCGATATCGGAATTGTCTCAAAGCTGTGGGACGCCGAGCCTCTGGCCGAGCCGACCGTGCGCCAAGCGATTGCCACAGCGGTCGCCACGCTGTCGGCGTCGGCCAGTGAGGTGAGCGTCGTGCTCACCGATGACGCCGCGGTCGCCAACCTCAACCGCCATTGGCGCGGAATCGATAAGCCAACGAACGTGCTTTCATTTTCGGCCGCCAAGGCGCAGGGCGCCCCGCTGTTTCTTGGCGATATCGCCATCCCCTACGAAACCCTAAAGCGCGAATGTGAGGAGGAGCAGCGGCTGTTCCTGCATCATCTTGCCCATCTTGCGGTGCATGGCTTCCTCCACCTTATCGGCTACGATCACCAGACCGATGCTGACGCCGCTGCGATGGAAGGCCTCGAAACCAAGATCATGCTGCTCATGAACCTGCCCGACCCCTATCTCGCACGCAACCGGGGTGACGCCTAACCTCCATGCCCGACGATTCCGCCAGTTCAATCGCCAGCGACGCGGCCTATGAGCCGCGCAACTTGCCGGTGCCAGTGAAGCCACAACGAGAGAGCGTCGAGAACTGGATCGTGCGCATGTTTCGCACGCTGTTCGGCTGGAAACCGAGCTCACGTGAAGCCCTCGAGGATGTGCTGGAGGCGCTGCCGCCCGGCGAATCCGGCTTCTCGCCGGAAGAAAGTCGCATGCTCAAGAACATCCTGGGTTTGCGCGAGCGGCGAGTCGGCGACGTGATGGTGCCGCGCGCCGACATCATCGCTGTGCAGCAGGACATCAAGCTCGGCGAGTTGATGCGGATGTTCGAGGGCGCCGGCCACTCGCGGCTCGTGGTCTATAACGACACGCTCGACGATCCGGTCGGCATGGTGCACATCCGCGATCTGATCGCCTTCATGACCGCGCGAGCCACGGTGAGTCCTGAAAAAAACGCTAAGCGCAAGAAGCCGCTGCCCGCAGGCCTCGATCTCAAGGCGATCGAACTTTCCGTGCCACTGTCGGCTACGAAGATCGTGCGGGAGATTCTGTTCGTACCGCCGTCGTCGCGGGTGATCGACCTGTTGGCGCGCATGCAGGCGACGCGCATCCATTTGGCGCTGGTAGTCGACGAATATGGCGGCAGCGACGGCCTCGTTTCGATCGAGGACATTGTAGAGCAAGTCGTCGGCGAAATCGGCGACGAGCACGACGAAGATGAAACGCCGCAAGTGGTGCGTCAGTCAGACGGTTCCTTCATAGCCGACGCGCGCGCACATCTCGAGGACGTCGTAGCCACCGTCGGTAGCGATTTCGATGCCGGGGATTCGGCACAGGAGGTCGACACGCTAGGCGGCTATCTGATGACGCGCGCGGGCCGCTTGCCGGTGCGCGGCGAGCTAATCCCGGGGCCCGGGCTGTTCGAATTCGAGGTGCTCGACGCCGATCCGCGCCGCATCAAACGGGTACGCATCACCCGGTTGAAGGAACGGCGCGACCGACCGCGTGAGCAACGTCGGCGCGGCGAGCCGGACGCGGTGCTCGCTGACACCACGCCGCCGAACCTCTCGATTGACGTCATGCCAAAGGACGGCGGACAGACAAGCCCTCCAAACTCACAACGCCCGTGACCATCAGCCGCCTCGCCTACGCGGTCGTCCTCGCCTCGCCCTGGCGCCGCGCGCTGATTGCCTTCCTCGCAGGCGCCGCCTCGGCCCTGGCGCTAGCTCCGATCGACGCCTGGCCAGTTCTGTTTGTGACATTCCCGGTGCTAGTTTGGCTTGTGGATGGCTCGGCCGCCGGACGCTGGAGCGCAGCGATAACTGCGGCGGCTGCCGGGTGGTGTTTCGGCTTCGGCTATTTCCTCGCCGGGCTCTACTGGATCGGCTCCGCATTCCTGGTCGACGCCAAGACGTTCGGATGGCTGCTTCCGATCGCGGTCGCCGGGCTGCCGGCCTATCTCGCGCTCTACACTGGACTCGGTCTGGCCGCGGCGCGGCTGATCTGGGTGCGCGGCGCCGAACGCATTCTCGCGCTGGCGGTGATGCTCACCGCCGCCGAATGGCTGCGTGGCCATCTACTCAGCGGATTTCCCTGGAACACGTTCGGCTACGCCCTCACCGAACCGCTGGCGCTCGGGCAAAGCGTGTCGCTCATCGGCGTCTGGTGCCTGACATTCTTATGTATCGCGATCTGCGCTAGCCCGGCCGTCCTAGCCGATGACGCTAAGGACACGCCACATCCAATGCGCGCGCCGATCTCCGGCGTGCTAATCCTAGTGGCGCTCGGCAGCTACGGCGTGGTGCGCCTCTGGCAGAATCCAACGACATTAGTGAACGGCGTTAGGCTGCGCATCATGCAGCCCAATCTGCAGCAAGACGAGAAATTCAACTACTCGAGCAAAGCGAAGGTGATGGAGCGCTACCTGCGTCTGTCAGACCGCACGACCGGGCCGCAGTCGAACGGCGTGCACGACTTCACGCTGCTGATCTGGCCGGAATCGGCGTTTCCGTTTTTCCTAACACGCGAGCCCGACGCGCTCGCGCAGATCACTGGGCTGCTGAAGCCGAGCACCGAGCTGATCACCGGCGCGGTGCGCCCGGCGACCAACGCCAGCCCGAGCAATCCGCGCGTCTACAATTCGGTTTATGTGATCGATCCCGACGGCTCAATCCGCGGCATTTACGACAAGGTGCATCTGGTGCCGTTCGGCGAATATCTGCCCTTGCAGCGGCTGCTCGAAGGACTGGGCCTGAGAAATCTCACCCAGCAGATCGGCGGCTTCCAGTCTGGCGACCGGCGGCGCGCGATGGACGTGCCGGGCGCACCGACAATGTTGCCGCTGATCTGTTACGAGGCGATTTTCCCCGGCGTGGCTGTGCCGAAGAGCGAACGGCCCGGCTGGCTAGTTAACGTAACCAACGACGGCTGGTTCGGAATCAGCTCAGGCCCCTACCAGCATTTCCAGCAGGCGCGCACGCTGGCGATCAGCGAAGGCCTACCGCTGGTGCGCGCGGCCAACACCGGCATCTCCGCCGTCGTCGATCCCGTCGGGCGGATCGTCGGCTCGTTGCCGCTCGGCGTTGAAGGCGTGCTCGACTCTTCGCTGCCGCGCGCGATTGCACCGACGCCGTATGTACGCTTCGGCGATAGCGGGCTAGCATTTCTCTTTATTATCAGCCTGATCGCCGTCGCCCGACGCCGAATGCGTCGATAGGTCGCCAGCAAATTCAGCCTTAGATTGCGTGCATGCGCTGTGCAACGTATAAGTTGTCGGCTAATGCGCGAAGAATTCGCGAAAATAGGGGACAATCTAAGCGCGTGTTAACACTATCGATCAATTAATGAGAAATCTCGGATTGCATCGATGCCGTTACCTATGACATTACGCCTTTCAATAGCGGCATAGGAGACCTTTATGGTTAAGAAGACCCCGAATCCGATCGACAAGCATGTCGGGTCGCGCGTGCGCATGCGTCGGATGATGCTCAACATGAGTCAAGAGAAGCTCGGGGACGCGCTTGGCCTCACCTTTCAGCAAGTGCAGAAATACGAAAAGGGCACCAACCGAATCGGCGCGAGCCGGCTGCAGCAGATCTCAAACATCTTGCAGGTGCCAGTGTCGTTCTTCTTCGAGGGCGCGCCGCATCTTGCCGGTCATCACGGCGGCATGAGTGAAGCGCCGTCGCCGGCCTATGTGTCGGACTTCCTAGCCACCTCCGATGGGCTGTCGCTGACCAAGTCTTTCATGCGTATCAAGAGCGGCAAACTGCGTCGCCGCATTGTCGATCTGGTGGAACAAATCGCCGGCGAAGAGTGATTTAGGCGTTATCCCAACAACTTAGGGGCCGCTGCCCGTCGCTGCCCGCATCTTGACCTCGTCGGCCGCCACTGCAAGAACACGACCGCAACTGCGCGGCTTTGCGGTCGCGCCACGGAAGGAGTTTCAGCGTGGCTCACAGCGATTTTCTCTTCACAAGCGAGTCGGTTTCCGAGGGTCATCCGGACAAGGTCTGCGACCAGATTTCCGATGCGGTGCTCGACGCGTTCATCGAAAACGACATCAAGCTCGGCATCGCCGATGACAGTCTGGTCAATACACGGCTCGGCTGCGAGACACTATCGACCACCAACAAGATCGTGATCGCCGGTGAGGGCCGCGGCCAGGCGCCGCTGTTCCAGAAGCACGGCGACAAGGCGGTGGTGAACCGCGAACTAATCGCCCAGATAGCGCGCAACGTGGTCAAGGACATCGGCTACGACCAGGACGGCTTCTCGTATTACGGCGCCGACATTGAGGTGCTGCTGCACGGCCAGTCTCCCGATATCGCCATGGGCGTCAACGCCAGGAAGAAGAAGGGCAAAGAGGAAGAAGGCGCCGGCGACCAGGGTATGATGTTTGGCTTTGCCTGCACTGAGAGTGAAGTTTACGAAAGGAATTCTTTCATGCCGGCGCCGATCTATTTCGCGCACAAGATCTTAAAGGTCCTCTCTGAGAAGCGCCGCGCCGGCCAGTTGTTCGATCTGCAGCCCGACTCCAAGAGCCAGGTCACCATCCGCTATCTCAACGGCAAGCCGGTGGGCTGCACCAAGGTGGTGGTCTCGACCCAGCACAAGGCGCAAAGCCGCAACGGCAAGAAATACACGCCAGGGTTGATCAAGGAGATGATCGCCGACTCGGTTGAATCCGCGCTGCCTAAAGGCTGGATGCCGAAGAAGGCGTCCGACTTCCTGGTCAACCCGACTGGCAATTTCGTGATTGGCGGCCCTGACGGCGACTGCGGCCTCACCGGCCGCAAGATTATCGTCGACACCTACGGTGGCTACGCGCCGCACGGCGGTGGTGCCTTCTCCGGGAAGGACCCGACCAAGGTCGATCGTTCGGCCGCCTATGCCGCGCGCTATCTCGCCAAGAACGTGGTCGCCGCCGGCGTGGCAGACAAGTGCACCATCCAGGTCGCTTATGCGATCGGCGTCGCCGATCCGATGTCGATCCTGGTCGACACACACGGGACCGGCAAAGTCGAAGAGGGGAAACTCGAGAAAGTGCTGCCCGAGTTGTTTCGGCTGACACCCACCACTATCCGCCGCACACTCAAGCTCAACCGTCCGATCTACCGGCGCACCGCAGCCTACGGCCACTTCGGCCGCGCGCCGGACAAGGACGGCGGCTTCTCCTGGGAGAAGACCGACCTGGCGGCGGCGATCAAAAGCGCGGTGCGGTAGGTCCATGTCATGCCCCGACCTTGAACCGAGCATCCACGTCCTGCGGTGTTCAAACTTGTGGCTGGCCGGGACAAATCCGGCCATGACGAATGATGGATTCTGATTCGTCCGTATCGTCACGTGCCTTTTTCGGACGGCGCAAGGGGCACGCGCTTAAGCCGCGCCAAGCCGCGCTGTTCGACACGCTGCTGCCGCGGCTCGCTCTCGACCTCTCCAAGCCGTCACCAGCTGACCTGCGTACCCTTTTTACACAGGCTGAGGAGATACATCTCGAAATAGGCTTCGGAAGCGCCGAACATCTGATTGCGCAAGCGCGCGCGCATCCGACCATCGGCTTCATTGGCAGCGACGCATTTATCAATGGCGTTGCGAAGGCGCTGGCCGAGATTTATGCACATAAGCTTTCGAACATCCGGTTGCATTTCGGCGACGCTAGCGCACTGATCGATTGGCTGCCGGCGGGCGCGCTTTTGCGCATCGACCTGCTCTATCCTGATCCGTGGCCGAAGCGGCGACATTGGAAGCGGCGCTTCATCCAGGACGAAAGTCTCAAGCGATTGGCGCGCCTTCTGAAATCCTGCGGTGAAGTACGATTCGCGACCGATATCGCCGATTACGCGACATTTTCGCTCGCGCGCGTGCTGCGCTCGCCGGACTTTGAGTGGACGGCGGAGCGCGCCGACGACTGGCGCAAGCCGTGGACGGATTTTTTCGGCACGCGCTACGAAACCAAAGCTATGCGCGAAGGGCGCGCGTCGGCTTACCTCACCTTCCGGCGCGTCTGACTATTCGCCGCCGTCCTGGCGGACCTGCCAGAAGCGCACGACGCGCTGCGCCGTGGTTACGGTAAGCCGGTCGAAATTCTCTTTCGCCACGTCGAGTATTTGGCCCGACGGCTTGAACCCCGGCCGCGAACAAATGATCTCGCGCACCGTCCGCCATGTGAAGCCTGCTGCGCGCGCCAGGATCAACAACGGATCAAAGCGCTGGCCGTTGACCAGGCGATCCACCACCTCGACCGGCACTGCACTCATGATCGCCAACGCGGCTATGGCCTCCTCGTACATTCCATTCTTGGCGTAGTTGGCGACATCGGCCTCGGTGAGTTTACGCTCTTTCTTCAGTGCCTGCAGCGTCGCCATCGCCGCGATATAGTCGCGCGGGCTCGACTTGATCCTCGGCTCCTCGGTCACTTTCGCCAGCACGTGGTGGATCTCAGCCTGCATTTCGGGCTTGGCTTGCACCAACAGGCGCTTCTGCACCACTTCGCTCGCGTGTAGCAACAGCTGGCGGAACAACCGCGAGGGAATATCGCTGCGAAGCCCCACCCTCTCGGCCAGCTCGCTATCGCGTTCAGCGCGCTTGACCAGCGTCGACAACGCGCTCTCTGACAAGCGTGCCTTGGGATTCGTGGCAACAGCGCAGGCAACTTCGCGGTCACCGCGCTGCACCAAGACGTCGGTGAGCCCCTCGCTGATGTTCGTGCGCGTAGACATCGCCAGAAGGTGCGCCTGGCTCTTGGTTTCGGCGATGTACTTGAGATCCAGATCGTCGATGCGCGCCTGCTTGAGCACCGGACCGGCGACGCTGATGTCGTCGTTCTTGGCGAGCGTGACCACGACGCCGTGCGGCGCGTTCGGGACCGGCGCGATGCGGCGCGCCAGTTCCGCCAGCGCCTTGACCTCGATCTCCTCGATCAAATAGCCGATGATCTCGTCAAACAGCGCGACGTGCTGTGCGTTGAAGGTCGGAGCGCCTTCAAGAAAAAGATTGGCGATGCGGCGAAGGGTTTTAGCCCGTTTTTCTGCCGAGCCGTGTTGGACCACCTCTTCCAGTTCCGGAAGCAGCGAGGCGCGGACACTCATTACAAAACCTTGCGCAAACGGCCGCGAAATTAGTGCTATTTTGGTAGTTTTACGTAAATTTAATCGTAGAGTCTGAACGAAGCGTTAGCCGCTCTCCTCCCTTGCGCGACGGCTCAAAATCGCTATATTTACGATTGCTAAGACACCCTCATAACCAGGCTAGGTTTTGAGAGTGGGTCCCCGGGGGCCCGCTCTTTTTTGTTACCGAAATGGCTTCAAGCGAAGCGCGTCCGGCGGCCGAAACCGCCATAAAGACCGAATCCGAACCGCGGCTAATCGCCGAGCCGGGGCTCTCCGCTCGCGTCGCCAGCATCGCCGAGCCGGTGATCGAACAGCTCGGCTATCGCCTGGTGCGGGTGAAGGTGTCCAACGCTGACGGCTGCACCGTGCAGATCATGGCTGAGCGGCCTGACGGAAGCATGGCGGTCGCAGACTGCGAAACGTTATCGCGCGCGCTGTCACCAGTACTCGACGTCGCCGATCCGATCGAACGCGCCTACCGGCTGGAGATTTCTTCCCCGGGCATCGACCGGCCGTTGGTACGCAAGTCGGATTTTGACCGCTATGCCGGCAACTTGGTGAAGATCGAGACCTTGGTTCCGATCAACGGCCGCAAGCGATTCCGCGGTCTCTTGGTCGGCACGGTAGGCGACACCGCGCGGCTCATCCACGACGACGTCGCGCAAGGCGAGGAAGCAGACGTTCTGCTCCCGATCGACGAGATGAGCGAAGCCAAGCTTGTGCTCACTGACGAACTGGTGGCGCAGGCTCTTCGACGCGAGAAGGCGGCCAAGCGTGATGCACGCGAGGCCCGTAGGCAGGAACGACGGAAAGAGAGACACTCACGGCATCGGCCGCATCGGCCTGCCGCCAATGGAGGAGAATAGCTATGGCTGTCAGCGCCAACAGGCTCGAGCTGTTGCAAATCGCCGACGCGGTGGCGCGCGAGAAGGCGATCGACCGCGGCATTGTCATCGCCGCTATGGAGGACGCCATCGCCAAGGCTGCGCGTTCGCGCTATGGCGCGGAAACCGATGTGCACGCCGAGCTCGAGCCGAAGACGGGAGACCTGCGGCTCACCCGCCACATGCTGGTGGTAGAGAACGTCGAGAACCCGTCCAACCAGATCACTTTGGAGGACGCGCGTAAGCGTCATCCGGCGGCGCAGGTTGGCGACACCATCGCCGACCCGCTGCCGCCGCTCGAATACGGCCGCATCGCTGCACAATCCGCCAAGCAGGTGATCGTGCAGAAGGTGCGCGAGGCCGAACGCGACCGGCAATATGCCGAATACAAAGACCGTATCGGCGACATCGTAAATGGCATCGTCAAGCGCGTCGAATACGGCAACGTCGTGGTCGATCTCGGCCGAGGCGAAGCGATCGTGCGCCGTGACGAGATGCTGCCGCGCGAAGTTTTCCGCAACGGAGAGCGCATCCGCGCCTATATCTATGACGTGCGGCGCGAGCCGCGTGGGCCGCAGATATTCCTGTCGCGCACGCATCCGCAGTTCACCGCTAAGCTCTTCGCGCAGGAAGTGCCGGAAATCTATGACGGCATCGTCGAGGTAAAGGCGGTCGCCCGAGACCCCGGTTCGCGCGCCAAGATCGCGGTGATTTCGCGCGATTCCTCAGTTGACCCGGTCGGCGCCTGCGTCGGCATGCGCGGCTCGCGCGTGCAGGCGGTGGTGAACGAACTGCAGGGCGAGAAGATCGACATCATCCCGTGGTCGCCCGATATCGCCACCTTCGTGGTGAACGCGCTGGCACCGGCGGAAGTCGCCAAGGTAGTACTCGACGAAGACAAGGAGCGCATCGAGGTGGTGGTGCCCGACCAGCAGCTGTCGCTGGCAATCGGCCGCCGTGGCCAGAACGTACGCCTCGCCTCGCAGCTCACCGGATGGGACATCGACATCCTCACCGAGCAGGAGGAGTCCGAGCGCCGTCATGCTGAGTTCGAGGCGCGCACAAGGACCTTCGTCGAGGCGCTCAATCTTGACGAGGTGGTTGGTCAGTTGCTTGCCTCGGAAGGCTTCGGCTCGATCGAGGAGCTCGCGCTGGTGGACGAGAAAGAAATCGCTAGCATCGAAGGATTCGACGTCGAAACCGCCCGCGAGCTGCAGGAGCGTGCTCGCGAATATCTCGAGAAGCAGGAGGCAGAGCTCGATGCCAGGCGGAAGGAGTTGGGCGTCGAGGACGCCGTCAAGGAGGTGCCCGGCGTCACCACCAAGATGCTGGTTGCCTTCGGCGAAAACAGTGTCAAGACCGTAGAAGACCTCGCCGGCTGCGCGACCGACGACCTGGTTGGATGGACCGAACGCAAGGACGGCGAATCCAAGTACGAGCCCGGCGTCCTCGAGGGCATGGATGTTTCGCGCGAGGACGCCGAAGCAATAATTATGCAGGCGCGGCTCAAGGCCGGCTGGATCACGGAGGCGGAACTCAACCCGCCGCCGGCTGAAGGCGAAGCGGCTGTGGCCGAGGATCAGCCGCAGGCCTAAGGAGCAACGACACCAAATGCTGGCAATCCCGCAAGATCAAGATAACGACCTGGACCGGGGCGCGACCCGTGTCGCACCGGGTATGCAGCGGCACTGCGCGCTCACCCGTGCGCTCAAGCCCGTCGACGACATGGTCCGCTTCGTCGTCGGCCCTGGCGGCCACACCGTGCCCGACGTCAAGCGTAAGCTGCCAGGCCGTGGCATCTGGATCACCGCCACCCGTGCGGCGATTGATGAGGCGATTAAGGACAACGTATTTGCCCGCGCCTTCAAGCAGAATGTGCGCGTCGCCGCCGATCTCGCGGCGACCATTGAAACCTTGCTGGAACAGTGCGCGCTCGATGCGCTGGCGATCGCCGGCAAAGCCGGCCAAGTCATTACCGGTTTTACCAAGGTGGAAGCTGCGGTCGGCCGTGGCGACCTATTGGCCCTCATCCATGCTGCCGACGCGGCGGATGACGGCAAGCGCAAACTGGCTGCGGCTTTGCAGCACAATATCCTTGAAAAACCCCGCGAAATTGTTGTGGTCGAGAGTTTTTCCGGCGAGCATTTGGATTTGGCATTGAACTGCCCAAATGTGGTACATGCAGCGCTGCTTGCCGGACCCGTGAGCGAGACTTTTCTCGCTCGCGCCAAGCGCTTAGAGCGCTTTCGGACCGGAACATCGCCGAGTTGAACCTGCACGCAGGCGCCGATCCGCGGGAGCACGAGGACACAATAGGTAATGAGTGAAACAAAGACCCCTGGCGACAAGAAACTAAGCGTCTCCAAGCTGACGCTTAAGCCACGCACCGAGAAGGGTGTCGTGCGCCAGAGCTTTAGCCATGGCCGCAGCAAGCAGGTCGTGGTCGAGAAAGTTAAACGCCGTACCATCGGTGGACCGGCCGAGGCGAAGGCCGAGTCAACGCTGGCTGAGACGGCGAAGAAGCCGGCGCCCAGCACCAAGGGCGCGCCAGCCGCCGTGCCCGCGGCGGAAGCACCGAAGCCGTCCGGCGTCGTGCTGCGCACGTTGACCGAGGAAGAGCGCGCCGCGCGCGCGCATGCCCTTGCTGACTCGCGCCTGCGCGAGGCCGAAGAGCGCAAGCTCGCCGAGGAAGAGGCTCGCCGCCGCGTCAGCCGCGAAGTCATCGAAAAGAGCGAGCGCGACGCCGCCGAGACACGCAAGCGCGAGGAAGAAGAACGCCGTAAGCACGACGAGGAAACCAAGCGCAAGGCCGGCGAAGTCGCCAAAAAGCGCTTCGGCGATGACACCATTTCCAAGAAAATGCCGTCCGGCCGCGGCAGGGTGCTGGAACTTGACGACGAAGAAGTACCGCGCTCCCGACGCGCTGGCGGCGGCGCCCGTCCGGCGGCTGCGCCGCGTGCGGCGCCGCGGGCGGCCGACGAGAAACGGCGTGGCCGTCTCACCGTCATAACCGCGCTGACCGCCGATGATGTGCGCGAGCGCTCAGTTGCTTCGTTTCGCCGCCGCACCCAGCGGCTCAAGGGCCTCGCCACGGCGGAGCCAAAGGAAAAGCTGGTGCGCGAGGTCACGATCCCGGAGGCGATCACCATCCAGGAACTCGCCAACCGCATGTCGGAGCGCGCGGTCGATGTCATCGGCCTGTTGATGAAGCAGGGCCAGATGGCGACCATCAACGACGTGATCGACGCCGACACTGCGCAGCTGATCGCCGAGGAAATGGGCCACACCGTGCGCCGCGTTTCGGAGGCCGACGTTGAGGAGGGCCTGTTTGACACCGCCGACGAGCCGGGGCAAGCACTTCCGCGCGCGCCGGTAGTCACCGTCATGGGCCACGTCGACCACGGTAAGACCTCGCTGCTCGACGCTATCCGTTCGAGCAACGTGGTGGCGGGCGAAGCGGGCGGCATCACCCAGCACATCGGCGCCTATCAGGTCACGGCGTCGTCCGGTGCCAAGATCACCTTCATTGACACGCCCGGCCACGCCGCCTTCACGGCGATGCGCGCGCGCGGTGCCAAGGTAACCGACATCGTAGTGCTGGTGGTCGCCGCCGACGACGGCGTCATGCCGCAGACAGTGGAAGCGATCCATCACGCCAAGGCGGCGAAGGTGCCGATTATCGTTGCCATCAACAAGATCGATAAACCCGACGCCAAACCGGAGCGTGTGCGCACCGATCTGCTGCAACATGAGATCCAAGTTGAATCGATGGGCGGCGACGTGGTGGATGTGGAAGTGTCCGCCACCAAGAAACAGAACATCGACAAGCTGTTGGAAATGATCGGCCTGCAGGCCGAGATCCTCGACCTCAAGGCGAACCCGGATCGGTCGGCCGAAGGCACCGTGATCGAGGCCAAACTCGACCGCGGCCGCGGGCCCGTGGCGACCGTGCTGGTGCAGCGCGGCACCTTGCATGTCGGCGACCTGGTGGTGGCCGGCGCCGAATGGGGCCGCGTGCGCGCGCTGGTATCCGACACTGGCGATCCGATCGAGACGGCTGGGCCGTCGACGCCGGTCGAAGTACTCGGTTTTTCTGGCACGCCAGACGCGGGCGACCGCCTAGCCGTGGTTGAGAACGAAGCGCGCGCCCGAGAAGTCACCGAATATCGCGCCCGCCAGAAACGCGAGAAGGTGGCGGCGCGGGCGACCGGCATGCGCGGCTCGCTCGAACAAATGATGGCTCAGGCGAACGCCTCTGGCCGCAAGGAGTTCCCGTTGGTCGTCAAAGCCGACGTGCAGGGTTCGGTGGAAGCCATCGTCGGCGCACTCGAGAAGCTCGCTACAGACGAAGTGGCGGCGCGCGTATTGCATGCCGGCGTCGGCGGCATTTCCGAATCTGACGTGACGCTAGCGGAAGCCTCGGGTGTCCCGATCATCGCCTTCAACGTGCGTGCGAACAAGGAAGCACGCGAGGCGGCCGAACTCGCCGGCATCGAGATACGCTACTACAACATCATCTACGACCTCGTGGACGACGTAAAAAGGGCGATGTCCGGCCTGCTGGCGCCGACGCTGCGCGAAAGCATGCTGGGCAACGCGCAGATCCTGGAGATCTTCAACATCTCCAAGATTGGCAAGATCGCCGGCTGCAAGGTCACCGACGGCAGCGTGGAACGCGGCGCCAACGTGCGCCTAATCCGCGACAACGTTGTGATACACGAGGGTAAGCTGTCGCAACTCAAACGCTTCAAGGATGACGTGCGCGAAGTCGGCGCCGGCATGGAATGCGGCATGGCCTTCGAAAACTACCAGGACATGCGACAAGGTGACGTGATCGAATGCTACCGGGTGGAGACGATTCAACGCTCGCTGTGAGTCCAAGCCTCATGCTAGCGCGAGGAACGCCACTTAAACACTAACACTGTCATGCCTCGGAAAGATGGGGCATCCAGTAACCCGCAAGCGGCGGCGATTATTGAATCGTCTGTTTTTGCGGACGATGAGAGCCGAGAAAACGGTAATGCGCAATAAACACCACGACACGACGCCTGATGGCTCGCAACGGCAGTTGCGCGTAGGCGAACTGGTGCGGCACGCAGTGGCCGAGATGCTCGCACGCGGTGACGTGCACGACCCGGTGATCGAGGGCCATTTCATCACGGTGCCGGAAGTACGCATGACTGCCGATCTCAGGCTCGCGACTATCTACATTATGCCGCTCGCGGGTCGCGACGCCGACGAAGTGCTCGCGGCCTTCGAGCGGCACAAGAAATTCCTACGTGCCGAGATCGCGCATCGTATTAACTTGAAATTCGCGGCCGACATTCGCTTCCGCATCGACGAGCGGTTCGCTGAGGCGGAACGCATCGACCAGCTCCTGCGTTCGCCCGCGGTCAAGCGCGATCTCGATCCTGAGGAAAAAAGTGACCGATAACGAAATCGAATTGTTGGAACGGCCTCCTGCGGCTGCCGACGCGCGTCCGAAGGGACAGCAATTCAAGCGTCACAAGCGCGACGTGCACGGCTGGATCGTGCTCGACAAGCCGGTCGGCATGACCTCAACCCATGCGGTCAGCATCATCAAGCGCCTATTTTCCGCCAAACGGGCCGGGCACGCCGGCACGCTCGACCCGCTCGCCTCCGGCTGCCTGCCGATCGCGCTCGGCGAAGCGACCAAAACCGTTCCCGTCGTGATGGAAGGACGCAAGCTCTATCAGTTCACGGTGCGCTGGGGCGAAGAGCGCGACACCGACGACGCCGAGGGTCGCGTCATCGCCACCAGCGATGTGCGCCCGTCGTCGTCGTCGCTGCGTGCCTTACTGCCCTCCTACACCGGCACGATCCAGCAGGTGCCGCCAAGCTATTCGGCCATCAAGGTCGAGGGCGAGCGCGCCTACGATCTTGCCCGCGACGGCAAGGTGGTCGAACTTGAGGCTCGCCCCGTCGAAATCGCCCGCTTGGAGTTGGTCGCCGCTCCTGACCCCGACCATGCGGTGCTTGAGGCAGAATGCGGTAAAGGCACCTATGTCCGCTCGCTTGCCCGCGATATGGGCCGCGCTTTGCGCAGTTTCGGCCATGTCCACGCCCTTAGGCGGGTGGCGGTAGGCCCATTTGACACTGAAACGATGATTTCGCTGGCAGAACTGAACGCTATGTGCCATAGAGCCGCTGCCGGCGAGGTAAGCCTCGCCGACGCGCTACTGCCCATTGAGACCGCGCTGGACGACATCCCGGCGCTGGCCGTCAGCCGGGCGGATGCGGCAAGGCTCGCACGGGGCCAGGCCGTTTTGTTGCGCGGACGGGACGCACCCAATTTCAGCGGACCGGTCTACGTCACGGCAGCGGGCCAACTGGTGGCGCTGGCCGAACTGGATCGCGGTGAAATCGTTCCTAAGCGCGTGTTCAACCTGGCCGGGCTGATGGGCAGCCGCGGCGCGACCAAAGGATGACCGATGTCGGTTACGTCCGGCCGCAAGGCCGAGGTGATGAAACAGTTCGCCAAGAAGCCGGGCGATACCGGCTCTCCCGAAGTGCAGGTGGCGATCCTCTCGGAACGGATCAACAACCTTACTGAGCACTTCAAGACCCACGCCAAGGATAACCATTCGCGGCGCGGACTGCTCAAGCTCGTAGGCCAGCGCCGTAAGTTGCTCGATTATCTGCGGCGCACCAACGAAGTCAGTTACAAGAAATTGATCGAGAAGCTTGGTATCCGCCGCTAATTTAACTCCGCGTGAGGCGCATTGCGCGCCCCGCGTGTTTCGTGAACGAGGCGTAATGACGCAGTCGTTCGTTTTGACCGGCGACGACGCCGGAGACAAGCAAGAGCCGAGAAGGAATCGCCTCTTGCGCCAAGGCAGGCTCTGAACGCCATGGCAGGATCGCCAGATACTGTCCGTTTCCCGCTCGCGGCGACGCGCAGTCTCTCGCCGTCTTGCTCATGGCTTTCGGGTTCGGCCGAAAACCATGAGAGAAAGATACAATGTTCGATAAGCATACCGTTGAACTTGATTGGGGTGGACGAAAGCTAACCCTCGAGACCGGCAGAATGGCGCGGCAGGCCGACGGTGCCGTACTCGCGACTTACGGAGAGACCACCGTTCTCGCCGTCGTTGTGGCAGCCAAGGCTCCAAAGGAGGGCGTCGACTTCCTACCGCTGACCGTCAATTACACGGAAAAATACTACGCGGCCGGTCGCATTCCCGGCGGCTACTTCAAGCGCGAACGCGGCCCAACCGAAAAGGACACGCTTACCTCGCGCCTAATTGATCGGCCGATCCGTCCGCTGTTCGCGGAAGGCTGGCGCTGCGACACGCAGGTGACTGTCACCGTGCTGTCGCACGACATGGAGAACGATCCCGACATCGTCGCCATGGTCGCCTCTTCGGCGGCGCTAACGTTGTCCGGCGTGCCCTTCATGGGCCCGATCGGCGCCGCCCGCGTCGGCTTCATCAATAACGAGTACGTGCTCAATCCAGCGCTCGACGAGATGCCGGAAACCCAGCTCGACTTGGTCATCGCCGGCACGCAGGACGCTGTCATGATGGTGGAATCGGAAGCCAAGGAGCTGTCAGAGGAGATCATGCTCGGCGCGGTGATGTTCGGCCACCGCCATTTCCAGCCGGTGATCGAGGCTATCATCAAGCTCGCCGAGAAAGCGGCGAAGGAGCCACGCGAGCTCGTCGTTCCCGACCACAAGGAGCTGGAAAAGGAAATCCTCACCCTCGCCGAGACGGACCTGCGTGCCGCCTATTCGATCGTAACGAAGCAGAAACGCCAGGACGCTGTCACAACCGTGAACGAAAGGGTGATGGCGCAGTTCTTCCCGGAAGGCGTCGACCCGAAATACGACGCACTGGCTGTGGCCGGCGTGGTCAAGGAGCTAGAAGCTAAGATCGTGCGCTGGAACATTCTCGACACCAACAAGCGCATAGACGGCCGCGACCTGAAGACCGTGCGTCCGATCGTGGCGGAAGTCGGTGTGCTGCCGCGTACCCACGGCTCGGCGCTCTTCACGCGCGGCGAGACCCAGGCACTGGTGGTGGCCACCCTCGGCACGTCGGAGGACGAGCAGTTCGTCGACGCGCTGCAGGGGACGTACAAAGAGACTTTCCTGCTGCATTACAACTTCCCGCCTTATTCGGTCGGCGAAACCGGCCGCATCGGCGCGCCCGGCCGCCGCGAGATCGGCCATGGCAAGCTCGCCTGGCGCGCAATCCATCCGATGCTGCCGACGCCGGCGGAATTCCCCTACACCATCCGCGTGGTGTCGGAGATCACCGAGTCGAACGGCTCCTCGTCAATGGCGACCGTCTGCGGCTCGTCGCTGGCGCTGATGGACGCGGGCGTGCCGCTGAAGCGGCCGACCGCTGGCATCGCTATGGGCCTCATCCTCGAAGGCCAGCGCTTCGCTGTCCTGTCCGACATTCTCGGCGACGAGGATCATCTCGGTGACATGGACTTCAAAGTGGCAGGCACCGAAAACGGCGTCACCTCGCTGCAGATGGACATCAAGGTCGCCGGCATCACCGAAGAGATCATGCGAGTCGCCCTCGCCCAGGCGAAGGAAGGCCGCATGCAAATCCTAGGTGAAATGGCCAAGGCGATCACAGAGCACCGCGCCGAGCTCGGCGAGCACGCGCCGCGTATCGAGATGTTCAAGATCCCGACCGATAAGATCCGTGAAGTCATCGGCACGGGCGGCAAGGTGATCCGAGAAATCGTCGAGAAGACCGGCGCCAAGATCAACATCGAGGATGACGGTTCGGTGAAGGTCGCTTCCGCCAACGCCGACTCGATCAAGGCCGCCATCAACTGGATCAAGTCGATTGCCGCCGAGCCGGAAGTCGGCATGATATACGACGGCACCGTGGTCAAGGTGATGGACTTCGGCGCCTTTGTGAACTTCTTCGGCGTCAAGGACGGCCTTGTACACATCAGCCAACTCGCCCCGCGCCGGGTTAACAAGGTCACGGACGTCGTCAAGGAAGGCGACAAGGTGAAGGTCAAGCTGCTTGGCATTGATGAGCGCGGGAAGGTGCGCTTATCCATGAAGGTAGTCGACCAGATAACCGGCGAGGACGTGGAGGCAAAGCAGAAGGCTGAGGCTTCTGCCGAGCAACCGCAGGCGGCTGGCGGCGCCGGCGGGGCGGAATGACCTTTCTCGCGAACAAGCAAAAAGGGCGGCCCAAACGGCCGCCCTTCTTATTTGCGCTATTGCTCTCCTTATTCCTGATACAGCCAGCGTCCAATCACACTGCCGATGATACCACCGAGGATGGACACCAAGCCAGCCAAAGCGAAGCGAGCGCCTCCGGGCCACCGAAGATCGCAGTCGCGGTTGAGCGCGGCGTATTGAGCGGGGGAATCGCCATGAAGTGAACCGCTATGCCATCCCGATGGCAATCGACGCAAACATTCCTTCGACGTCACACAAGTGATCACCTCCAGGAACTGATCACCGTATCCGTGATGAACACCGCGCCGATCGAGAAACCGATGCCGCCGATTGAAGGTGCTGGTGAACGTATTGCCGACCGGGTGCGCCTTTCAATACGAGATAGAACGTTGGTGACGATGTAGGGCAACGCGCTGCCGGCCTTGAAACGCCCCGCCGCTAAGGGCACAGAGCTGACCACGGAGAGATATGTTGCCGACCGCGAGGGCCACAAGGCGCGGCTGCCACTAGTCGGGCGACGGAGCTAAAAACGGCGTAGCGCCGCAGATGGCGCCAACCAGCGTGAAAGTGCCTCGACGGTTAACTCGCGTCGCAGAGAAGCCCTGTTCGTACCGAGCTGTATAGCTGCCGCTGGAGAGAAGCCAGCAGCCCCGCGCGAGCCATTGGTTTGTCGACTCAGTCGGCGTCGTCCTTGCTGTCAGTCGCACCCGCGGCCTTTAGTGCGTCGGGCTGCGGCATGGCGATGACATTGTAGCCCGAATCAACAAAGTGCACCTCGCCGGTAACGCCGGTCGACAGATCCGACAACAGGTAAAGACCGGCGCCGCCCAATTCCTCTAGCGTTACACCGCGGCCGAGCGGCGAGAACTTCTGCTGGAAGGCGAACATGTAGCGCGCATCAGTGATGCCGGCGCCGGCCAGCGTGCGGATGGGACCCGCCGAGATGGCGTTGACGCGGATCTTCTGACGCCCGAAATCGACCGCTAAATAGCGAACCGAGGCCTCAAGGCCCGCCTTAGCCACGCCCATAACGTTGTAGTTCGGCATAGCGCGCAGGCCGCCGTTATACGTGAGCGTCAGCATGGCGCCGCCGTTCGGCATTAGCGCGGCAGCGCGCTTGGCGGACTCGGTGAAGGCGTAGCAGGATATCACCATTGTTTTGATGAAGTTCTCGCGCGTCGTATCAGCGTAGCGGCCTTTCAGCTCGTCCTTGTTGGAGAAGGCCACCGCATGCACCAGGAAATCCATCATGCCCCATTGCTTCCTGACTGCATCGAACACCGCGTCGACTGAGGCAATGTCCTCGACGTCGCAGGGCATCACGAATTCGGAACCGACCTGCTCGGCGAGCGGCTTTACGCGCTTGGCCAGCGCCTCGCCCTGATAGGTGAAGGCGAGCTCGGCGCCGTGCGCGCACAAGGTCTTGGCGATGCCCCAGGCGATCGAGTGGTCGTTGGCGACTCCCATCATAAGGCCGCGTTTTCCTTCCATCAGCCGGCCGCGCGGCGCGCCTTGCTCACTGCTCATGGCGAATGGCCTGCATGGAACGAACTGGAAGGTGGACCGCGAGAACGGCTTGTTCATGTGAAGCATCCGGGCGAATCGCGGCAAGCGCGCGTCGTCCGTCTATGGCGCGGATACGACACTCGAATGACAAGCAGTTACCGGTCGGGGCGATCATGCATCCAGCCGCTTGAACACGACGGAAGCATTGGTGCCGCCGAAGCCAAAAGAGTTCGAGAGCACGGCACCGATCTTCACGTTGTCCCGGCGTTCGCGCACGATCGGCATGTCGGCGAATTCGGGATCGAGGTTATCGATGTTGGCGCTTTCGCAGACGAAGCCGTTGTTCATCATCAGCAGAGAGTAGATCGCCTCTTGGACGCCGGCGGCGCCGAGCGAATGACCGGACAGCGACTTGGTGGCCGAGATCGGCGGGCATTTCGATCCGAACACCGTGCGCAGCGCTTCGATCTCCTTGGCGTCGCCGACCGGCGTCGCCGTGGCGTGCGGATTGATATAGTCGATCGGCGCCTTGCACGTTCCGAGCGCCATCTGCATGCAGCGCACCGCGCCCTCGCCCGACGGCGCTACCATGTCGTAGCCATCGGAGGTCGCACCGTAGCCGACGACCTCCGCGTAGATTCTCGCGCCGCGTGCCTTGGCGTGCTCGAGCTCTTCCAGCACCAGTACGCCAGCGCCGCCCGCGATGACGAAACCGTCGCGGTCCTTGTCGTAGGCACGTGAGGCCTTCTGCGGCGTGTCGTTGTACTTCGACGACATCGCGCCCATTGCGTCGAACAGCACCGAGAGTGACCAGTCCAATTCCTCACAACCGCCGGCGAAGATCAGGTCCTGCTTGCCCCACTGGATCAGCTCGGCAGCGTTTCCAATGCAGTGGTTGGAGGTCGCGCAAGCCGATGAGATTGAATAGTTGACGCCCTTGATCTTGAACCAGGTAGCGAGTGTCGCCGAGGCGGTGGAGGACATCGCCTTCGGCACTGCAAACGGCCCGACGCGCTTCGATCCTTTCGTGCGCGCGGTGTCGGCCGCCTCGATGATGGCTCGGCAGGACGGTCCGCCCGAGCCCATCACGATGCCGGTGCGCTCGTTGGAGATGTCCTGTTCCTCGACGCCGGAATCGCGGATTGCCTGTTCCATGGCGACGTGGTTCCAGGCAGCGCCCCCACCAAGGAAGCGCATGGCGCGGCGATCGACCACTTCGGTGGCATCAAGTGTCGGCGCTCCGTGCACCTGACAGCGGAAGCCGAGCTCGGCGTATTTTTCCGCGTGCACGATGCCGGATTTAGCCTCGCGCAGCGATGCCAGAACTTCCTGCGTATTGTTGCCGATGGATGAAACGATGCCCATCCCGGTCACGACTACTTGTCTCATGACATACCTTGCGCGCGCACGATTGGATACATGGGCCACCCCGGCACCATGCAACAGGACGGGCTCCGCTCAAGCACCGCTCGGTTGCAGCGCCTCGTCCTTCCTGAACAGACCGACCTTGAGATCAAGGGCCCGATAGATCACAGCGCCGTCTGCCGACAACCAACCATCGGCGATGCCGAGCACCAGCTTCGAGCGCATGACGCGCTTGAGGTCGATGCCGTAGATGACTTTCTTTACGCTCGGCAGCACCTGGCCGGAGAATTTCAATTCGCCGAGACCGAGCGCGCGTCCCTTGCCCGAAGCGCCGAGCCACCCGAGGAAGAAACCGACCATCTGCCAGAGCGCGTCGAGGCCGAGGCAGCCCGGCATCACCGGGTCGCCCTTGAAGTGGCAGAGGAAGAACCAAAGGTCCGGTTTGACGTCGAGTTCGGCGCGCAGCAGGCCTTTGCCATGCTCGCCGCCTTCTTCGGAGATCTCGGTGATGCGGTCGAACATTAGCATTGGCGGCAGCGGCAATTGCGGGTTCCCTGGGCCGAATAACTCGCCACGCCCGCAGGCCAGCAAATCCTCATAATCAAAGCTGTTGCGCCGTTTTTCCATGAGCGCGAGGTTCCCGCTCGAAACGCCTGGCTGAATTCCCATAGTTAAATTCGTAACATACCAAGGGGCACGGGCAAAGGTGCCGAAACCCAGCCGTCCGCCAGCCTTCATCCTTTCAAAACCAAGAGATTACAATGGCGAAGGTAGTTGCGAAGGAGTTGCATCTACGCAACTCGGTCGTATATCTTCCGATTGAAACAGTTGCATTGCCGGCGCGGCCGGCTGTCAGGCGTAGCGATGAACCAATCTCGTCCCGCAGGTTCGCCTTCCAATCCCGTCGCCGATCCGGGACCGGACCGCTCGGCGCTCAACGGCTGCCCGTGGCACGACGTGAAGGCTATGTTACGCCAGGTGGGGTTGCGGCCGACGCGCCAGCGCATGGCACTCGGTTGGCTGCTGTTCGGCAAAGGCGACCGCCACCTCACCGCCGAGATGCTCTACGAGGAAGCGACCCGCGCCAAGGTACCGGTTTCGCTCGCCACCATCTATAACACGCTGCACCAGTTCACCCAGGTCGGCCTGCTGCGTCAGGTTGCGGTCGATGGCTCCAAGGCCTATTTCGACACCAACGTGAGGGCCCACCACCACTTCTTCATCGAGGGCCGCGACGAGCTGCTCGACATCCCGAGCACCGAGGTGGTGGTCGGCAAGACGCCGGCCGCGCCGGAAGGCTACGAGGTTGCACGGGTCGACGTCGTGGTACGGCTCCGCAAGAAGTCGTAGCCCACTACTCCCAGATCGCAATTTGTTTTTTGGCATGACGGGGCTCGGCCCGACTATTTTTCTCGCGGCGGGCCTACTCGATCTTCTCGTTAGGATAGGCGCCCCACAGCCTTTCCTGTCGGACCCAGCCGTCGAAGTTCTTGCCGCTAAATTCGCACCATGTGCCGTTGCAGGATTTCAGCACGCCGAGCACGCCTGACTGCAGGCGAGCGGTCTCCATCGCTTTAACGTCCGGGCTGGCATAGAGCGGCACCAGATCGTCCTTCAAGGTCGGCACCACCATCGCCGAGCGCCTGCCCGATAGCAGCGAGTGGTAAACCCATCCTTCCGCCCCTTCCCAATCGCGGATGCGGCGCCAGTTCTCGAATTCGGCGGTAATTTCAACTGGCATGCCGGCGCGTGTATAGACCCAGCGTACCTCCTGGTCTTTGTTGGGGCCCGAGCGGACGTTGACCCGGTCCGACTTGAGGCTGACGAAACGCGGGACCGGCAGGCCGCTCACTGAACCGGCGGCGACATCGCCCGCCGCAAAGCCGGCGAGCGATTGCAGCGCCACAATTGCGGCGGCGACTGTCGCGCAGCCGAAGCGGCGGCATGCGGCGGCAAAGCTTTGTGTTCGCACTATCATCTGGTAGGAAAAGTAGGATTTTGACCACGCACGTGCGCCGCAGTGTGCTCGAGCACGGTTAAAGAGGGTTGAACGGCGGTATTGGGAGTACCCAGGGGCCGCCGGACTCTTTGGTAATCAGAGTATGTCGAAGAGCAAGAAGCCGCTGGTTGTCGTGACGCGCAAGCTGCCTGACAGCGTCGAGTTGCGCATGCGTGAACTTTTCGATGCGCGGCTCAATCCTGACGACAAGCCGATGACGCACGCCGAACTCGCCGAAGTGGTCAAGACCGCCGACGTGCTGGTGCCGACCGTCACCGACCGGATCGACGCGTCGATCCTCAGCAAGTCCGGCGAGCGGCTCAAGCTTATCGCTAACTTCGGCAACGGCGTCGACAATATCGACGTCGCCACTGCCATGCAGCGCGGCATCACCGTCACCAATACGCCGGGCGTGCTGACCGAGGACACCGCCGACATGACCATGGCGCTGATTCTGGCGGTGCCGCGCCGGCTCGCCGAAGGCTCGATGGTGCTCACCTCCGACAAGCATTGGAGCGGCTGGACTCCAACCTGGATGCTCGGCCACCGCATCTGGGGCAAGAGGCTCGGCATCATCGGTATGGGACGGATCGGCCAAGCAGTGGCGCGCCGAGCGCGCGCCTTCGGTCTGCAGATCCATTACCACAACCGCCGCCGGGTGGCGCCGCGAATCGAGGAAGAGCTCGACGCCACTTATTGGGAGAGCCTCGACCAGATGCTTGCCCGTATGGACATCATCTCGGTCAACTGTCCGCATACGCCGGCGACCTATCACCTTTTGTCAGCGCGCCGCCTCAAGCTGCTGCGGCCGGAGGCTTACATCGTAAATACGTCGCGCGGTGAGGTGATCGACGAGAATGCGCTGGTGCGCCTGATCGAATCTGGCGACATCGCCGGCGCTGGGCTCGACGTATTCGAGCATGAGCCCGCGGTGAATCCGAAGCTGGTGAAGCTCGCCAAGGCCGGCAAGGTGGTGCTGCTACCGCACATGGGTTCGGCCACGTTGGAAGGCCGCATCGACATGGGTGAGAAGGTCATCATCAACATCAAGACCTTCATGGATGGTCACCGGCCGCCGGATCGCGTTCTTCCATCGATGTTGTGATCCGGAGCCGGCGGCCTTTTTGCCAGGCTCCTCTCAGGCGTGCCCCGACAAATCCTTAATGCTGGATTTATCGCCGCTGAGCGCATTGGCCGGGTCCCAAACGTAGCTCAATGTTTCGAACCGCATGGAGCGCGCGTCGATCATTAACAGCTTTCCCACCAGGCCTTCGCCGAAGCCAACGATTTCGCGGATCACTTCCAGCGCCATCAGCGAGCCGAGCACACCTGGCAGCGCACCAAGAATGCCGGCTTCCGCGCAGGCTGGCACCGTACCCGCCGGCGGCGGCTCGGGAAACAGGCAGCGGTAGGTCGGATTGCGCGTGCCGTCGGCGCGCATCTCGTGCGCGCGAATGGTGGTGAGCGAGCCGTCGAATGTGCCAACCGCGGCGGTTACCAGCGGCTTTTTGGCGAAGTAGCAGCCATCCGACACGAGGTAGCGCGTGGCAAAATTGTCGGAGCCGTCGGCGATCAGGTCGTAGCGCGACAAGAGATTAAGTGCGTTCTTGGCGGTAAGCCGCACATTATGCGCTTCAACCTGTACATGCGGATTGAGCCGGGTCACGGCGGCGCCAGCCAGCGCGGCCTTCGGCTTGCCGATATCGTCAGTGCCGAAAATCACCTGCCGCTGCAAGTTGGAGAGCGCCACCTTGTCGTCGTCGACCACGCCGAGTGTACCGACGCCAGCGGCGGCGAGATACAGAAGCACCGGCGCACCCAGGCCGCCGGCACCGACCACCAACACGCGCGCCGCCTTCAGCTTCGCCTGACCGGGGCCGCCGACCTCGCGCAGCACGATGTGGCGCGCATAGCGTTCCAGTTCCTTGGGTTCGAGCATCGGCATTAACCCTATGGGTTTGCAAACGTTTCGGCCAGCGCATTGATGTCTTGCCAGACCGTCGCTATGGGCAAAGGTGCGGCATAATCAGATCAAAGGTGGCGTCAGGACGATACGGTGAGGATTGATTCCGGTAATGCTCCTTACGCTCCGTATTACGGCCGACAACGAGAGCGGACTGGCGTTGCTGCGGGCCTACGAGCCGCGCCAGCAAGCTTCGCAGTTTCGCTGACACGCGAGACGCCGAAGACCACCTGATACTAGTCGGCATTTCCGACCCGAACGAGCATGGCGGCAGCCGAAAGGTCATTGAGGTCAATGACAAGTTCGCCTGCGGCAGCGCCATCAAATTGCCTCAGCCGGTGCCGATGATCGACCTTTCCGGCGCCGGCGGACTCGACGCGCAAGGGCCATCCACGCCGCGGTGCTGTCCAGCATCGAGGCTTCTACGCGCCGGTGTAACTCATCAACACCGCCACCATCCGCAATTTCCTCCCCGTGCACAACGTCCATGCCGCGCAAACCCAATCCAGCGACGCCGAGGCGTCAGTCGTACGGGTTATCTCTTTGCGAAAATAGCTAGCGGTTCTTCCATTCCGGTTTGCGCTTCTCGACAAAGGCTCTCATGCCTTCCTTCTGGTCTTCAGTGGCGAACAGCGAGTGGAACACCCGCCGCTCGAACAGCACGCCTTCTGCCAGCGGCGTCTCGAAGGCGCGGTTGACCGCCTCCTTAGCTGCCAGCACCGACGGCAACGACATGCCGGCGATGGTCTCGGCGACCTTCATCGCCTCGTCCATCAAGTTGGCCGCGGGCACCACGCGCGCCACCAGCCCGGAACGCTCGGCCTCCGCTGCGTCCATCATGCGGCCGGTGAGGATCAAATCCATTGCTTTGGCTTTGCCGACCGCGCGGGTGAGTCGCTGCGTGCCGCCAATACCAGGAATGACGCCGAGCTTGATCTCGGGCTGCCCGAATTTGGCGTTGTCGGCCGCGATCACGACGTCGCAATGCATGGCGAGCTCGCAGCCTCCGCCGAGCGCAAAGCCCGCGACCGCGGCGACGATCGGCTTGCGCGCGCGCGCGGCACGATCCCAGTCGGCGGCGAAATTACCAATGAACGCATTGAAAAAACTTTTCTCCGCCATCTCCTTGATGTCGGCGCCGGCGGCGAAGGCCTTGTCATTGCCGGTGATCAGCAGACAGCTGATCGCATCGTCCGCCTCAAAGGCGTCGATCGCCTGACTGAGTTCGGCTACGAGCGCGGGGCTGAGTGCATTGAGCGCTGACAGCCTGTTGAGCCGGATGATGCCAACCCGACCTTTGGTTTCGACAATGATGTTCTGATAAGCCATTCAGGTCTCCGACTATTCGTCACTATTCTGTTGGCTAGCGGCCCGCGCCGCTGACAAAAGTCAATCGAGCCCGGCCCCGGAACGCCTGATGATGCAGGGAAGGTGGCACATATCATCTCCGCACTGTCATTGCCTGAGTTGACGATGCAATCCATGAGGCCGGACTGCAATCGTAAGGTCATTCCCCACTGCCGTCATCATGGATGCTCGGGTCAAGCCTGGGCATGATTATGGAGGGGCATCACTTCTGACAGCTTGGGCAAAAGAACGTCGAGCGACTGCTCTGCACGATACGCTTGATCTTGCCCTTGCAATGCCGGCATGGTTCACCCTCACGGTCATAAACCTGAAAATTGTGCTGGAAGTCGCCGAGCGCGCCGTCGGTGAGGCGGTGGTCGCGCAGGGACGAGCCGCCGGCGTTGATGGCGTCCTTAAGCACCGCCTTAATGGCATCGGCGAGCGCCACTGCGCGCACATTCGGCGCGCCCTTATGGTCGGCGATGTTGGAGGCAATCCGTTTGGGAGAAAGCCGCGCGCGGAACAGCGCTTCGCAGACATAGATATTCCCGAGCCCGCAGACCACGCGCTGGTCACTGAGCGCAACCTTGAGTGAGGTCTTCTTGCCGGCGCAGGCTTTCGCTAGCATCGCGGCGTCGAATTCGTTGCTCAACGGCTCCGGCCCGAGTGCGCGCAACAACGGTTCCTGCTCGAGCTTGTCGTGCGGCACGAGCTTCATTGAGCCGAAGCGGCGCGGATCGTTGAAGGTCACGAGTGCGCCGTTCGACATGTGAAACACTACATGATCATGCGCGGTGCTCTTCGAGCGCTCATGATAATAGACGCCAGGCTTCGAGTCCTTGCCGACACGAAACGAGCCCGACATGCCTAGATGCATCAGCAGCACGTCGCCCGACGACAGATCAGCGAGCAAATACTTCCCCCGCCGTCCAAGACCCTCAACCGATTGACCCCCGAGCCGCTTCTCGAAATCCTTGGCGACCGGCCAGCGCAGACCGCGGTGGCGCACTTCCACCTTGACTATGCGCGCGCCCTCCATGGCGGATGCCAGGCCACGGCGCACGCTTTCGACTTCGGGAAGCTCGGGCATTGGTTAATCGGGTCTTCGTTAATCGGGTCTTCATTGACACATAGCGCCCCTGAGGTTCCCGCGCTATGGTCCTGCCCGCAAAGGACTATTGGCCATGGCCAAGACCGAAAAAAGGACCACCAAGAAGACTCATTTCGGCGAGCAGACCGTGTTGCTCGCCGAGAAACAGGGACTGGTGAATGACGTTTTCCATTCGGTGGCGCGCCGCTACGATCTTATGAACGACCTGATGTCGGGCGGCCTGCACCGCGCCTGGAAGGACGCGCTGGTCACCGCTGTCAATCCGCCGAAGAGCGAGCGCGACTTCGCGCTGCTCGATCTCGCCGGCGGCACTGGCGACGTTGCTTTCCGCGTGGTCGATGCGGGCGGGCTTGGCACACGCGTCACCGTCTGCGACATCAACACCGCCATGCTCGACGTCGGCCGCGACCGCGCCGTCGCCCGTGGCTATGAAGCCGTGGTGAGCTTCGAGCAGGGAAATGCCGAACAATTGCCCTACCCTGATCGGCGCTTCGATTGTGTCACCATCGCCTTCGGCATCCGCAACGTGCCGCGCATCGAGCGGGCGCTCGCCGAAGCCCATCGCGCGCTCAAGTTCGGCGGCCGCTTCCTCTGCCTGGAATTCTCCTCCGTCGACGTACCGGGCATTGATGCACTTTACGACCTCTATTCGTTCCAAGTGATCCCGCGCCTCGGCGAGATAGTGGCTAGCGACCGCGAGGCCTATCAATACCTCGTCGAGTCGATTCGGAGGTTTCCCAAGCCGGCTGCCTTCGCCAAGATTATCGAGGCTGCAGGCTTCCGCCGGGTGTCGTTCACGGCGATGACCGCCGGCGTCGTGGCACTGCATTCGGGTTGGAAATTGTGATCGCCGGCCTGCCCCATTTTGCCCGGCTGGCGCGTGCAGGATTTGTGTTCGCACGCGAAGGTGTGTTCCGCCTGGTCGATACCCGCGGCTTCCCACTGCCGGCGCACATGGCCATTTCGCTGGCGCGGGTGATCGAGCGGCCCGGTGTCAAGACGGGGGGCAGCCGGCTTTCGGCCGCGCTCACCAAGTTGGGCCCAACCTACGTCAAGCTCGGCCAGTTCCTTGCCACGCGGCCCGACGTAGTGGGCGCCGACATAGCGCTCGATCTAGAAAGCCTGCACGATAAGATGCCGCCGTTCCCGCAAAGCGCTGCGGAAGCTGTGATCGCCAAGGCATTCGAGAAGCCGGTCAAGGAGGTTTACGCGAGCTTCGGGCCCGCGGTCGCCGCCGCCTCGATTGCGCAGGTGCACCGCGCCGAGGTCGAGGAGAAGGGCGTGCGCAGGCCGGTGGCGGTGAAAGTCTTGCGGCCCGGCATTGAGCGGCGCTTCAAGTCCGATCTCGCCGCCTTTTTCTACGTGGCGCGTAAGGCCGAAAGCGTTTCGCTGGAAGCGCAGCGGCTGCGCCCGGTCGAGGCGATGGCGACGCTCGCCCGCTCGGTAGCGATCGAGATGGATTTCCGGCTGGAGGCCGCCGCGCTGTCCGAAATGGCGGAGAATACCCGCGAAGACGCTGATTTCCGTGTGCCGGCGGTCGACTGGGACCGCACCGCGCGCGAGGTGCTAACGCTCGAGTGGATCGACGGCACGCCGCTCAACGACCGCGCCGCGCTCGAAGCCAAGGGCTTCGACCTACCGGTGCTCGGCCGCAAGGTGATCCAGAGCTTCCTGCGCCATGCGCTGCGCGACGGTTTCTTCCACGCCGACATGCATCCGGGCAATCTGTTCGTCGATAACGACGGGCGGCTGATCGCGGTCGATTTCGGCATCATGGGCCGGCTTGGCCCGAAGGAGCGGCGTTTCCTCGCCGAGATCTTGTTCGGCTTTATAACCCGCGATTACATGCGCACCGCGCAGATCCATTTCGACGCCGGATACGTGCCGCGCCACCACTCGGTAGTGAGCTTCGCGCAGGCGATCCGCGCAATTGGCGAGCCGATCCACAACCGCACCGCCGAAGACATCTCGATGGCCAAGCTCTTGATGCTGCTATTCGAGGTCACTGGCCTTTTCGACATGCGCACACGGCCCGAGCTGCTGCTGCTGCAAAAGACCATGGTGGTGGTGGAAGGCGTCGCCCGCACGCTCGATCCCAAGCTCGACATGTGGAGCATCGCCGAGCCGGTGGTACGCGAATGGATCGAGCGCAATCTCGGTGCCATCGGCCGGCTGGAAGACGCCGCCAAGAGCGCCGGCGAGATCGGCCAATTCGCCGCACAGGTCCCATCGCTGCTCACGCGTAGCGCCACGCTGCTCGACCAACTCGACGACATCACCCGCGCCGGTCTGGTGCTATCTCCGGAGACGGTGGAGGCGATTGGCCGTGCCGAGCAGCGCCGCAATCACACGACCGCGGTGGCGCTGTGGGTGATAGCGGCGCTGCTGGCGCTAGTGGCGTGGCGGATGTTTTAGGCGCTGTCATGCCCGCCGCAGATCCCATCGCGGCACTGAGCTCCTGAAGCCGCGCGGCCCGAACCACTGCTCTAACATTTAAATCGCTCCACCCCCTGCCAGACCAGCGCGCCCGCCCGGCGCGTCGGATAGGCGAGCAATGAAGACGGTGCCGCCGCCCCATTTCGTATTGGTGTTCCTGCGTAAGCATGATCAAGTGCTAGCATTGATTGCAATGCAATCAATATGGGGCTAAGCTGCAGAAAATAGGGCTTTTCTCATGGCGTCTCTGACCGTCCGGCAGCTTGATGAGCGGCTCAAAAAGCTCCTGCGCCTGCGTGCGGCGCGAAGCGGCCGCTCGGTCGAGGATGAGGTGCGCACCATCCTGCGTGATGCCGCCGAGCATGCCGGCGTCGAGGCGTTGGAAGGCTTCACTCCAGCGGCGAAATCTTCACGTCGCCCAGCACCCTCGCCTGCTACCAGCACCAAACGCGTCCTTTTGATCATTGGCGGTGGCATCGCCGCCTATAAGTCGCTCGACCTGATCCGCAGACTGAAGGAGCGTGACATCGCCGTGCGTTGCATCCTCACCAAAGCCGCAGAGCATTTTATCACTTCGCTGTCGGCCGGCGCGATCGCTGGCGAGCGTGCCTTCACCGACTTGTTCGACGCCAGCGGCGAATTCGACGTCGGCCACATTCGCCTTGCGCGCGACACCGACCTCATCGTCGTCGCGCCAGCGACCGCCGACCTGATGGCTAAGATGGCCGGCGGCCATGCCGATGACCTGGCCACCACCGTGCTGGTGGCAACCGGCGCCAAGATCTTGCTCGCGCCGGCGATGAACCCGCACATGTGGGCGCACAAAGCGACACAGCGGAATCTGGCGCAACTTGTTGCCGACGGCGCTGCGCTCGTCGGTCCTAACGAAGGCGAAATGGCGGAAGCAGGCGAGCAGGGCACGGGCCGCATGGCCGAGCCGCTGGAGATTGCCGCCGCAGTGGCGAAGCTACTTGGCGCGGGCGACTCGCAGACGCTCAAAGGCAAACGCGTGCTAGTCACGTCCGGTCCGACGCATGAGCCGATTGATCCGGTGCGCTACATCGCCAACCGTTCCTCTGGCAAGCAGGGCCACGCCATTGCCGCGGCGGCCGCGCGTGCCGGCGCCGAGGTGATGCTGGTGAGCGGACCAGTCAACATCCCCAACCCGCCGGGCGTGACTGTCGTCAAAGTCGAATCGGCGCGCGATATGCTGGAGGCGGTCGAAGCCGCCCTGCCCGCGGATGTGGCGATCTTCGCCGCCGCGGTCGCCGACTGGCGCGTCGCCAATCCAGGCGAACATAAGATCAAGAAGACGGCGGGCAAAACGACGCATGAACTGTCACTAATCGAAAATCCCGACATTCTTTCGACCATCGCGCATCTTAAGCAGGGACGCCCGCGTCTTGTAATCGGCTTCGCCGCCGAGACCCAGAATGTTGCGACTAATGCCAAGACCAAGCTCACTGTCAAAGGCTGCGACTGGATCCTTGCTAATGACGTGTCGCCGCAGACCGGCATCATGGGCGGCGACCGCAACACGATCCAATTGGTGACAGCCTCGGGCACCGAACCGTGGCCGCCGCAAAGCAAGGAAGATGTGGCCGCAACGTTGATCGATCGAATTGCCAAGGAGCTCGAATGAGCGGCACGATCGACCTTGACATCATACGACTGCCGCACGGCAAAGATTTGCCGCTGCCGTCCTACCAGAGCACATCGGCAGCAGGCCTCGACCTAATCGCGGCAGTGCCGGTGGATGCGCCAGTGATGCTGGCACCCGGCGCCCGCGCGCTCATCCCAACCGGCATCGCCATCGCGCTGCCGTCCGGCACCGAGGCGCAGATTCGCCCGCGTTCCGGCCTCGCCGTTAAGCACGGGCTCACGGTGCTTAATGCCCCAGGCACCATCGACGCCGATTATCGCGGCGAAGTGCAGGCGCTGCTGGTAAACCTCGGCAGCGAGCCGGTAGCGGTCACGCGCGGTATGCGCATCGCCCAAATGGTAATTTCAACCGTCGCGCGCGCGCATTTGCGCGAGGTCGACGTCCTCCACAAAACTCCGCGCGGACCCGGCGGATTCGGCTCTACCGGCTATTGATATAGCCATTGGACGAATCCTGGATACCCAATTGCCGTTGTTGTCTCGCAAGAGAAATCCTTGCGATCGCCGCCGAGTTGGTCTCCGAA
>Ga0207822_1000004_pt1 | contig 46521 bp, 43 predicted proteins | sample LuqExpMetageno67_FD_187824 | JGI IMG/M metagenome (GOLD analysis project Ga0207822, IMG submission 187824) | Tropical forest soil microbial communities from Luquillo Experimental Forest, Puerto Rico - Sample 67 (SPAdes) | ecosystem: Environmental > Terrestrial > Soil > Tropical forest ...
GGTCGAACACGGCCGATAGCTCCGGCAGATTGCGCAATCCGGCGAGCTCCGCCAGTGCCGCGCGGGTCGCAAGTGGAGCCTCGATTTCCATATGCAGGCCGGTGTCGGGGATGTCCTCAACAGCCACCGGCACACTCCATAGATGGCTGGTTTTATTCATCAAATAAGTTTCCTGGCTCGGATTGGGGAACCGAAGCTCGCGCGCCGCCATGCTGGCATCAGGCCGGGTGGTCAGCTCACGTACCGTTTTCCATACATAGGTCGCAACCGGACAACCGCATCGGCGGGTACCGACCTGTCATAAATATTGCGGCTGCAAGGCCTCAACCAACGGCGCGTGAGGCGGTCAAGACTCCGCGCAACTGTAAAGCGTTTCTCCATGCCACGCATTTCTTCGACATTTTTGGAGTCGCTGATGCCCATTTTGCGCAGGTTGTCGTCCAAATCCCAGCAAAACCAGGGAATGGCCCCTGCAAAAGACTTTGTAGCTTCGGGTCCTGCCCCGGCGATCGCGTGCCGCCTCCAAATACAGTACAAATCGGGCCTGTGTCGGCTACGCCAAAATCGCTATAAAATGAGGCCAGTCGCGGCTGCGCCACGATCATGCCATACAGGGTGGTCGGCCGCGCGTCACGACAAAAAAGGGGAAAACCATCGCTTTGGCTCGCCGCTTGCCGCCCGGTAAGACAACGCCATCGCCGATGCAACACTGATAATGACGGGTTCGCGTCATACCGCTCGCAATCGTAGCCGGTCGGTTCAGCTCGCGCTGGCAATTGCCGGCGCCCTTGCCTTGCCAGCGTGTAGCGGTTTCAGCGAGACGCTGGAGCGCGGTTATGTGCTGCAGGAAGGCGCGCTAGAGCAAATCCCGATCGGCGCCACCCAGGAGCAGGTGCTGATCGTGCTCGGCACGCCCTCCACGGTCGCTACGGTGAGCGGCGAAGCCTTTTACTACATCTCGCAGAAGACCCACCGCTCGGCCGCCTTTATTCCGGACGCGGTCGTCGATCAGCGTGTCGTCGCGGTTTATTTCGACAAGAGTAGACGGGTATCGAAGCTGGCCAATTACGGCATGAAGGACGGCAGAATCTTCGACTTCTATTCGCAGACCACCCCGACCGGCGGTCAGGAGCTCAGCTACTTGCGCAACATCCTCAAGAGCGTGTCGCCGAAGCTGTTCTAGTCTTGTGACCTCGGCGACGAAGGGCCCGCGTGCCGCGCGGGTTGTTCGTTTTTGTATCGCTGTTCGCTCAACGCGCAAGGACCGCGAGGAGCAAAAGCGCCACGATGTTGGTTATCTTGATCATGGGGTTCACCGCCGGCCCAGCGGTGTCTTTGTAGGGGTCGCCGACGGTGTCGCCGGTCACCGCCGCCTTATGGGCGTCGGAGCCTTTGCCGCCATAGTGGCCGTCCTCGATATATTTCTTCGCGTTGTCCCAGGCGCCACCGCCCGAGGTCATCGAGATCGCCACGAATAGACCGGTGACTATCACGCCGAGCAGCATAGCGCCGACTGCCGAAAAAGCCGCCGACTTGCCAGCCGCGCCGCCGCCGGCAATCACATAGATGATGAAGTAGCCGACGATCGGCGACAGCACAGGCAACAGCGACGGTACGATCATCTCCTTGATCGCCGCCCGCGTGAGCATGTCCACCGCGCGGCCATAATCCGGCTTTGAGGTGCCCTTCATGATGCCGGGGTTTTCGCGGAACTGGCGTCGCACCTCCTCAACGATCGCTCCGGCCGCGCGTCCAACCGCCGTCATGCCCAGCGCGCCGAACAGATACGGCAGTAGGCCACCGAACAGCAGACCGACGACGACGTAGGGGTTGGTCAGCGCAAAGTCGAGGTGAATGCCTTGGAAGTAAGCGTGACCAGCCGTGCCCTCGGTGAAGAAGGCAAGGTCCTCGTTGTAGGCTGCGAACAGCACCAATGCGCCAAGGCCCGCCGAACCGATCGCGTAGCCTTTGGTGATCGCCTTGGTGGTATTGCCGACCGCATCGAGCGCGTCGGTCGACTTGCGCACTTCCTTCGGCAGTCCGGCCATTTCGGCGATACCGCCGGCATTGTCTGTGACCGGACCGAAGGCGTCGAGCGCCACTACCATGCCGGCCAGCGCCAGCATTGAGGTCACTGCAATTGCGATGCCGAACAGACCCGCCTGGCCATAGGCGACCAGGATGCCAGCGATGATTACCAGTGCAGGCAAGGCGGTAGCTTCCATCGAGATCGCCAGGCCCTGAATGATGTTGGTGCCGTGGCCCGTCACCGAGGCGGAGGCGATTGATTGCACCGGACGGAAGTTGGTACCGGTGTAGTATTCGGTGATCCAGATAATGAGGCCGGTGACAACGAGGCCGACGATGGCGCAGATGAACAGCGAGGTGCCGGAATAGCCGACCGTGCCGATAGGCCCAAAGCCGACCAGACGCCAAGTGACGTAGGCGTTGCCGAACAGCGATAGCACCGCCGAAGCGATGAAGCCCCTGTACAGCGCGCCCATAATTGACTGACTCGCAGGCAGCCGCACGAAAAAAGTGCCGATGATCGAGGTGATGATGCAGACGCCGCCGATGGCGAGCGGATAGATCATCATGTTGAGCAGCACCGGCGTGCCGGCAAAGAAGATTGAGGCCAACACCATTGTGGCAACCGTCGTCACTGCGTAGGTTTCGAACAGATCGGCCGCCATGCCGGCACAGTCGCCGACGTTGTCGCCCACGTTGTCGGCGATGGTCGCGGGATTGCGCGGATCATCTTCCGGAATGCCAGCCTCTACCTTGCCGACCAGGTCGCCGCCCACGTCGGCGCCCTTGGTGAAGATGCCGCCGCCAAGGCGGGCGAAGATCGAAATCAGCGAAGCGCCGAAGCCAAGCGCGACGATGGCGTCGATCACGACGCGGTCGTTCGGTGCCTTGTGCAGGGTGCCGGTGAGGAAACCGAAATAGAGCGTGACGCCGAGCAGCGCGAGGCCGGCGACGAGCAGGCCGGTGACTGCGCCCGACCTGAAGGCAAGCTCGAGGCCGCCGGCCAGCGATTTGGTCGCCGCTTGTGCAACGCGCACGTTGGCGCGCACCGAGACGTTCATGCCGATGAAACCGGTCGTTCCCGACAGCACCGCACCGACCGCAAATCCAATAGCGACTAGCCATCCGAGCGTAAAACCTAGGATGATGAAGATGACGAAACCGACAATGCCAATCGTCGTGTATTGCCGCTTAAGATAGGCCTGCGCACCCTCGCGCACCGCTGCGGAAATTTCCTGCATTCGTGCCGTGCCGGAGTCGGCGCGCATGACCGATCCGATGGCCCAGATGCCATAAAGGATCGCGAGCACGCCACAGCCGACGATAATCCACAAAGACGTCATGGTGGCTTCATCCTCGATTTGATTTAGCTGGCGGAAGAAAACGCTCCCGCCCGGCGAAAGGAGCGTCGAGGATGGCCGCTTTAAGGGCGCTTCACCCCGACCGGAAAACGGGAGGGATATAGCCAAAAAGGCCGTTGCAGTGCAACGGCGGATCCTCCTGATTCGCCGTATTCCCTACTCCGGGAAGGTTCAGCCTGCTTGCATCCATTTGCGTGCGGACAGCCACGCAAGCAGCGCACCAGCCACGAAGACGGTCGGAAAAATCACCTCGTTGACCGCCTGCCAGCCGAAATACTCAAGCAACTGGCCGGAAGAGAATGAGCTTATCGCCATGCTACCGAAGATCGTGAAGTCGTTGAACGCCTGCACTTTGTTGCGTTCTTCCGGCCGGTGGCACTGGGTCACCATGGTAGTGGCGCCAATGAAAGCGAGATTCCAGCCGATGCCGAGCAGGATCAGGGCGGTCCAGAAGTGCGCCACCGAGATACCGGCGAGCCCTACCAAGGCGGTGAGCGTAACCAGCACCAGGCCGATGCCGGTGATGAGCTCGATCCCGAAGCGCGTGATCAGGGAGCCAGTGATGAAGCTCGGCGCATACATCGCCAGCACGTGCCACTGGATACCGAGTGCGGCGTCGGTGACCGAGTGGCCGCAGCCGACCATGGCGAGCGGTGCCGAAGTCATCACCAGATTCATTACGGTGTAACTTGCGATGCCGCACGCGACCGCGACAATGAAACGCGGCGATCGCACAATCGAAAGCAGCGGGCGCGACTTCGCGATGTGTTTCATCACGAGCGGCGGTACCTTCACGAACATCAGCACGCCTGCCGCGAGCATCGCACAAATCGATTGTCCGAGATAACTTGCGGCGAACATCGCCGGTGACAGCAGATCTTTGGTGAAGATCACGAGCTGCGGTCCGATCACCGCCGCGAACACGCCGCCCGCCAGCACCCAGGACACTACCTTGGGACGGAACGTCTCGCTCGCTGTGTCGGCGGCGGCAAAGCGGTAGGACTGATGCGCGGCAGCATAGAGTCCGCCGCAGAACGTGCCAAGCACCAGAAGCCAGAAGTTGCCGTGCATCACGGCCGAATAGGAAATCAGCCCGGAGAGAATGCCAAAGGCTGAGCCAATCTGCAGTGCAAAGCGCCGACCGAAGCGGCGGGCGAGCATGCCAACCGGCAGCGTGCCGAGCCACATGCCGATCACCATCCCGGTGATCGGCAACGTGGCCAAACCTTTGACCGGCGCCAGCACGGCCCCCGCGATGCTTGCAGTCGAGACGATGACGGTGTTGTTCCCGCCGGCGAGCGCCTGCGCTACCGCCAGAACGACCGCGTTACGCCGCGCCAGCGCGTCGTCGAATTGTACGAAAGATATCGGTTCGGCGACCGCCGACATGAAGTGTGCCCTGGCAATAGGATTCTCCTTATTAGCGGCGGCTGAAGACTATCACTACTGCATTGGGTGCAGATCAGCTTTGCCCCGTGATTGCTTAAGGCGGGGTCCCCGCTTCCACGGCGACGAGCGGACAAAGACCGCTGCAATCAGCGCTGATCGTTGTGGTCGAACCGCCAGGCGCCCGGGTGGCGCACCTCGGCCAGTCGCGCATCGGCTGGTGAGCGTGCCCCGATCTGGCCGAGCGCAGAACGCAATTCGTCGATGTACAGGTCGATCAAATGCGCCGGCCCCTGGTCGCCAAGCGCCCCAACCGCCCACAGAAACGACTTGCCGGCGAAAGCAGCGTCGGCGCCGAGCGCGAGCGCCCGCATCACGTCCTGGCCTGAGCGAATACCGCTGTCGAGCACGACGGTCGCCTTGCGGCCGACTGCCGAGGCGATTGCCGGCAAGACGTCGACCGAGGGCGCCAGCGCCTCGATCTGCCGGCCGCCGTGGTTCGATACCCAGACGCCCTCGATGCCGAGCGACACCGCTTTTTCCGCATCGCCCGGATGCAGGATACCCTTCACTAGCATCGGACCTTTCCAGCGGTCGCGATAACGCGCAACCTCCTCCCAGGTGAACACGCCGCCCATGTTCTGGCGCGAGAAGGCGATTACTTCATTGGTGCTTTTGCTGTCCCCGGCGTATTGCCGGATGGTGGCAAAACGCGGGTAGCCGTTGCGCAACAGCGCCATGAGCCAGCGCGGACGAATCAGCATTTCGTAGATCATGCGCAAGTTCGGGTTAAACTCGCGTCCGAGCCCGGCGTAGCTTTCGCGCGTGCGCGTGGTGCGCACCGGCACGTCGATGGTGAGCGCCAGTACCTTCACGCCGGCCGCGGCCGCGCGTCTGATGATGTCGAAGCCGATGGCATGATCGTTCTGATAGAAGCGGTAGAGCTGCAGCCAGAACACGTCGGGCGCTACCTCGGCAACCTCCTCGATGGTGGCACCGCCGGCGACGCCGAGCGTGTAAGGAATGCGCGCCTTCTGTGCCGCCCTCGCCATCATGAGATCGGCACCCGGCCACACCAGCGACGGCCCGCCCATCGGCGCAATGCCGATCGGCGCGGTGTACCGCGTGCCGAACAATTCCACGTCAACCGGCGGCACGGTGACGATCGAGCCATAGCGCGGCACAACCTTGATCGCGTCGAAGGCCGCCCAGTTGTGCTGGATTCCAACGTCGGCGCCGGCGCCGGTGTCCGCATATTCAAACGAGAAGTGCGGCACATGCTTCGACGCGCGCGCGCGCAGATAGGCCGAACTCGGGAACAGCTTGTGTAGCGCGTCGAAATTCGGATTCATACCCTGCGGCAGATGTTGCAGGACTGTCTTTTCGGTCAGATCGTCCATGGTTCCCGGCCTGTCGTTTCCGCCGCTCGCATTATAACTCGTCGGCCGCATTCAGAAGTGGCTGAAGCAAGTGTGTTTGAACATGAGCAGCTTGCCGTCGGCGGCAAGGAACCGGGCGCCCTCGCCTTCCTTGATCTCACCGATCTCTGTCACAACCACCTTGGCAGCCTGCGCAGCCGCGCGGAAGCTTGCCGCCTTAGCCGCCGAAACCGTGCAGACGATCTCGAAATCGTCGCCCCCTGTAAGTGCGGTCTCCAGCATCGCCGCGTCCGCGGTCACCACGGCCTTGGCCGCGTCGGACAGCGGCACCTGTGCGACCACGATGTCGGCGGCCACCTGCGAGGTTCGGCACAACTTGGCAAAATCGCCGGCCAGACCATCCGACACGTCCATCGCCGCCGAAGCATGCGCGCGCATGGCTTCCGCCAGTGCGATGCGCGGCTGCGGCAACAGATAACGTGCGATCAGATACTGCCGCTGCGCCTCGTTTAGCTTCCAGGAAGCGCCCTTGCGCAGCGTCAAGCCCAAAGCGGCATCGCCAATCGTGCCCGTCACGAATACGCGGTCGCCCGGCTTGGCTCCGGCGCGGCGTACCATCGCGCCCTCCGGCACGCTGCCGAACATCGCTATGGAAATCGTTATCGGCCCTGGAGTGCGGTCGGTGTCGCCGCCGAACAGCGGGCAGCCATAGAACACTGCATCCGCGCGCAGGCCTTCGGCGAAACCGGTCAGCCAGTTCTCGCCTACTTCCCTCGGCAGCGCCAGCGACAGTAGAAAGCCGAGCGGCGTCGCGCCCTTGGCGGCGAGATCGGACAGGTTCACACGCAGCGCCTTGCTTGCCACACTCTGCGCCGCGTCTTCGGGGAAGAAATGCACGCCACCCACGATAGCGTCGGTCTTCAGCACTAGGTCGCAGCCGGGCGGCGCCTTGATGAAGGCGGCATCGTCGGCAAGTCCGAGTGCGCCGGGATGCGTAGCGATCGGCTTGAAGTAGCGCGCGATCAGCTTTTCTTCGCCCGACATTTCGTCGGCCATGTCGTCACCTGGCAAATTCGGCAGCGCGTAGTTTGCGCGCCAGTTGATCGAGCACGGCGTTGACCATGCCGGTCTCATCACGCTCCACGAAGGCGGCAGCCACGTCGGCGTATTCGGAAACGACCACGCGCGCCGGCACGTCGCGGCGGTGGTCGAGCTCGTAGGCCCCCGCGCGCAAGGCCGCACGCAGCACCGCCTCGATCCGTTTCAGCGGCCAGCTTTTCGCCAGTGCCTCATCGATGATGGGGTCGAGCTTGCGCTGCTCGCGCACCACGCCGGAAACAATGTCACGGAAGAACGCCACCTCGGCTGGCAGATATTGGGCGCCTTCGACTTCGCGGCCGAGCCAATGGCTCTCGAATTCGGCGACGATCTCGTTGAGGCCTGTGCCAGCCATGTCCATCTGGTAGAGCGCCTGCACCGCTGCCAGCCGCGCCGCGCCGCGCTTATTCGCCTTGCACGTATCCTTGTCGTCGAGCGGAGCATTGCGGGCCATCATTGACTCGCAAGCTTGCGTTTGAGCGCAACCATCGCCAGCGCGGCGCGCGCGGCGCCGGCGCCCTTGTTGCGGCCATCCATCGTGGAACGGGCCAACGCCTGCGCCTCGGTATCGACCGTGAGGATGCCGTTACCGATCGCGAGCTGACGCTGAATGCTCAGATCCATCAGTCCGCGCGCCGACTCGTTCGACACCAATTCGAAATGATAGGTTTCCCCCTGGATCACGCAGCCCAGGGCGACCACGCCGTCATAGGGCGCACGCCTGGCTTTGGCGGCCTCGGTTGCCATGACGATGGCGGCGGGCACCTCAAGTGCGCCCGGAACCGTGATGCGGTCATAGACCGCGCCGGCTTCGTCGAGCACGCGCCGAGCGCCGGCGAGCAGCGCGTCGGCAATATGTTCGTAAAAGCGTGCTTCCACGATCAGCATGCGCGGTTTGTGCTTATGTTTGCCACGCTTGCCGGCGCCACTTTTCTTCTTGGCCATGGTGCAAAATATTCTCGTTTGCGAGGCGTCGTAGCAAGCGCGCGCGCGGCGAACAAGAGCTTGCTTGCGGGCGACGCGAAGCGCGCACCGGGAATCCTGCCGCCGATCGCATGCAATGGTCGATTGCTCGGTAAAAATCGCCTTGCAGTGACATCTTCAGCGTCGACACCGTGATCTTTCGATAACCTGATCGAATCCACCACCGACGCCGTGCTACACCAGGATCGGTTCGCCCCTCCCCGCCGTGGCGCACGACCCGACAACCGGGCTGCCATGGCTCACGAGCTCGTGCTTAGTCTGCAGTGCCGCGGAATATGCCATCAAGAGCGCCGAGCCTGACGAAAACAAACCCAAACGCGAGAAGCTGGCGTCAGGCGAACATCGCCGTTTTACGCGCACTGCATCAGCCGCGCGGCGTAGCGTGCCATGGTGTCGATTTCGAGATTGACGTCGTCGCCTTTGCGCAAGGCTCCAAAGGTCGTCACCTGCAGCGTGTGGGGGATGATGAGCACCGAAAACGCGTCACCTTCAAGTGTATTGACCGTGAGCGACACCCCATCGAGCGCGACCGAGCCTTTGGGTGCGATGAAACACGACAGTTCCTTCGGCGCGCGCAACACGAAGCGCACCATGTCGGTCATGTCCTCGCGCGCGACGACGCCCGCTAGACCGTCAACGTGCCCGGCTACCAGATGGCCACCCAACTCATCGCCGAATTTCAGCGAGCGCTCCAGATTGACGCGCGTGCCGTGCCGCCAACGCCCGACCGTAGTCAGTCGCAAGGTTTCCGCCGCCGCGTCGACCGCAAACCAGGTGCGGCCGTCCTCCTCGCCGATGCCCACGACAGTCATGCACACACCGGAGCAGGCGATTGAGGCGCCATCGACGATGTCGGTGCGCGGGTAGCGGCAGAAGATGGTAATGCGATACAGGTTATCGGCGTGCGGTTTCACCGATCGCACCTCGCCGACGTCGGTAACGATGCCGGTGAACATGTCAGGCCTGGGCAAACGTATCGAGTGTGTCGGGCCCGAGCGTCTCGCGGCCGCGTGCCTGCATTTGCCCGGTCAGGCCATCGAGCGGCATGCCTTCGAGCGGCGCGATGCCAGTATCGCCGATCATCCTGGCGCCGCGCAGCAGCGCCACTTCGTCTACCAATCCCGCGGCAGCCATGCTGCCCGCGAGCTTCGGGCCGCCTTCCACCATTACGCGGGTGATGCCCTGCTCGGCGAGAACCTTGAGCACTTCCTCAGGATTGAGTTGCCCGTCGTCATCGCTGACCCGGAAGACCTTGCAGCCCTTCTGCTGCAGGATTTCCTCGGCGATGGCCGATGGCCGGCTCGAGGTGAACACCCAGGTGGGCGTCTCCCGCACCGTCGCTACCACCGAGGTCATCAGCGGCAGCTTCAACGTGGCGTCGAGCACGACGCGCACCGGAGAGCGCTCGAACATGCCCGGTAGCCGGCAGGTGAGTTGCGGATTGTCGGAGAGTACGGTGCCGATGCCCACCATGATGGCGTCGCTCGAAGCGCGCATCTGCCAGACGCGCACCCGTGCCACATCGCTGGTGATAGGCGCCGGCTTGCGTCCGGCAAGCCCGGCCTTGCCGTCAGCCGACACCGCCATTTTGAGTATCACGTAGGGCCGTCTTTTCGTCAGGCGCATGATGTGGCCGGCGTGCATCCGCCGCGCCTCCTCGGCGCCGAGCCCCACGTCAACCTTGATGCCCTTTTCCGCGAGCCGCTTATGCCCGCTGCCCGTGACTTCCGGATTGGGATCCTCCAGCGCCGAAACAACGCGCGCGATGCCCGCCTTGATGATAGCGTCGGCGCAAGGTGGCGTCTTGCCCTGATGCGAGCACGGCTCCAGCGTCACGTACAGAGTGGCGCCCTGTGCCGCCTTCTTGGCGTGGCGGAGCGCCTCGATCTCGGCGTGTGGGCGGCCGCCCGGTTGCGTCCAGCCGCGGCCAACGAGGATGTTGTCCCTTACGATAACAGCGCCCACGGCGGGATTGGGCCAGGTGCGGCCTAAGTTGCGGCGACCAAGCGCGAAGGCGAGCGTCATGAAGCGCGCGTCATCTGCAGCCGCATTGGGAAAATTCTTCTCGGCCGGCAAACTCATTTGCGCACGGTCGCCGCGGGCTTGTTCTCGTCGCCCGAGAGCTCGGCGAGCGCTTCCTCGAAATCCTTCGGCTCGCGGAAATTCCTGTAGACCGATGCAAAGCGCACATAGGCAACGTCGTCGAGATTGCGCAGGTGCTCCATCACAGCCTCGCCAATCGTCTCCGAGGAGACTTCGCTTTCTCCCTGGCTTTCCAGCTCGCGCACGATCTTCGACACCATCTGCTCGACGCGTTCCGGCTCAACCGGACGCTTGCGTAATGCGATCTGCACCGAGCGCAATAGCTTGTCGCGATCGAATGGCACGCGGCGGCCGTTGCGCTTGATCACCGCAAGCTCGCGCAACTGCACGCGCTCAAAGGTCGTGAAGCGGAAATTGCAGGTCAAGCAGACGCGACGGCGGCGGATTACCGCCGAATCCTCGGTCGGCCGTGAATCCTTCACCTGCGTATCCAGGCTGCCGCAACTCGGACAACGCATCTCGGTCCCCCGACCGCTTATCCCTGATAGATTGGAAAGCGCGCCAGCAGGCTTTTCACCTTGCCGCGCACCGAGCTTTCGACTGACGAATCCTCTTCGACCTTCTTCTGCGACAGCACCTCGAGCACCTCGACGATCATATCTCCGACGGCGCGGAATTCGGCGATACCGAAGCCGCGCGTGGTGCACGCCGGCGTGCCAAGCCGCACGCCCGAAGTGACCGTCGGCTTTTCTGGATCGAACGGGATGCCGTTCTTGTTACAGGTGATGTGGGCGCGTCCGAGCGCGGCTTCCGCCACCTTGCCGGTGAGGAGCTTGGGCCGCAAATCAACAAGCATCAGATGCGTATCGGTGCCGCCGGAGACGATATCGAGCCCGCGCGATTTGAGCGTCTCGGCCAGCGCCTTGGCGTTTTGTACCACGTTGCGCGCATAGGTGCGGAAGCTCGGCCGCAGCGCCTCGCCGAATGTCACCGCCTTGGCGGCAATCACGTGCATCAGCGGCCCGCCCTGCAGGCCTGGGAACACTGCCGAATTGATCTTCTTTGCGAGCTCGTCGTCGTCCGACAGGATCACGCCGCCGCGCGGCCCGCGTAGCGTCTTGTGCGTGGTGGTGGTCACGACATGCGCATGTGGGAACGGCAACGGATACACGCCGCCCGCTACCAATCCGGCAAAGTGCGCCATGTCCACCATCAGGTAAGCGCCGACCTCGTCGCAGATTTCGCGGAAGCCGCGAAAATCGATAATCCTCGGATACGCGGAGCCACCAGCGACAATGACCTTCGGCCTATGCTCGCGGGCGAGTTTTGCCACTTCTATGAGGTCGATGCGGTGGTCGTCGCGACGCACGCTATACGGCACCGGGTTGAACCATTTGCCCGACAAATTGACGGGCGAACCGTGGGTAAGGTGGCCACCTGCAGCAAGATTGAGCCCCATGAATGTGTCGCCGGGCTGCATCAGCGCGAAGAAAACTGCGGCGTTCGCAGACGCGCCTGAATGCGGCTGCACATTGGCGAACTTGCAGCCGAACAGTCTGGTCGCCCGTTCGATCGCCAGGCGCTCGGCGACATCTACGAACTGGCAGCCGCCGTAATAGCGCTTTCCTGGCAGCCCCTCGGCATATTTGTTGGTGAGCACCGACCCTTGCGCCTCCAAAACCGCGCGAGAAACGATGTTCTCCGAGGCAATCAACTCAATTTCGTCGCGTTGCCGGCCCAGTTCCAGGTGGATCGCCTCTGCGATCTCCGGGTCGACCTCGCGCAGTCTTGCGTTGAAAAAGGATTCCGCATCACCCGCTGGCGTGGGCTTCGACGTCGCCGACATCACGATCTCCTGGCGCCGGGAGCGAGGCCGGCACTGAGTAAAAAAATCCGGGATGTAGGTCCGCAATTAGCACATCGGCCGCCGAGCGCCAAGCACTGGGATGGATACCATCCACCGACCGCAATATCTAGGGTTCGCAAAAGAAAACCCCGGCCGGGAGGTTCGACCGGGAGAGGTCATCCACCCTTACATAATTAAAGGCGATAAAGGATCTGATCGGTCCAGAAGCGCTCCAACCGGTGCAGCGACTTGTTGAGCGTGGTGAACTCATCGGCATTGATACCGCCGACCTGCTCAACCGTGCGCACGTGCTTCTGATATAGGCTGTCTACGATGTCGCGCACCTCGCGGCCCTTGTCGGTGAGCTTGATGCGCACCGAGCGGCGGTCGACTCGGCTGCGCTGGTGATCGAGAAAACCCATCTCGACCAGCTTCTTGAGGTTGTAGGAGACGTTGGAGCCGAGGTAGTAGCCGCGCGTGCGCAACTCGCCCGCGGTCAGCTCCTTGTCGCTGATATTGTACAACAGTAGCGCCTGCACCGAGTTGATGTCGGCACGGCCGCGACGGTCAAATTCATCCTTGATGACGTCGAGCAGACGGCGATGCAACCGTTCGACCAAAGTCAAGGCCTCATGATAGAGCGGCCTAATGTGGTCGAAGCGCGCCTCCCGTTCGGCGGACTCGACCGTCTTCACAACGGCTTTCATGTCCAACGCCCCTGTTTGCGTTTTATTTGTTTACGCAGCTGTCCGGTAACGAGGCCCTGTATTTCCCCGTTTCCAATGGCTGAGCCTATAAGGGGCACTCTAAAATCGGCTTAAATAACACCATAAAGATTAGGTTTATTTGCAACAGTGAATGTTGCGTTGATGGTGCAATTGAATCGATTGGCACAAGAATTCGTTCACCTTGTGCTTGCCAAATCAGCCGCGCACGAAGCGAATAATACCGGAAAAATCCCTCCCCGCTTCCCCGCTCTCAACGTATTGCGAATAAATCCTTGCCGCCTCGGCGCCAAGTTGTGTTTTCGCCCTAGTCGCCTTGGCGGCGTCCTGCGACAGTTTCAAATCCTTAAGCATCATCGCCGCGGTGAAGCCGGCTTTATAGTCGCGGTTGGCAGGTGACGTCGGCACCGGTCCCGGCACCGGGCAATAGCTCGTCAGCGACCAGCATTGACCCGACGACTTCGATGAGATGTCGAACAGCTTCTGATGATCGAGGCCGAGCTTTTCCGCCAGCACGAAAGCTTCCGACACCGCGATCATCGACACGCCCAGGATCATGTTATTGCAGATCTTCGCCGCCTGTCCGGTACCGGCACCGCCGGCGTGGACGATCGTCTTGCCCATCTTCTGCAGAATCGATTCCGCGCGTGTGAAGGCCTGCACACTGCCGCCGACCATAAAGGTGAGCGTCGCTGCCGCGGCTCCGCCGACGCCGCCAGACACCGGCGCGTCGAGCATCAGCAAGCCCTTCTGCTCGGCCGCGGCCGCCACCGCGCGCGCATTTTCCACGTCGATGGTCGAACAATCGATCAGCAGAGTGCCCGCATTGGCGTTTTCGATTACGCCGGAGGTGCCGAGATAGACTTCGCGCACTTCCTTACCCGAGGGCAGCATGGTGATGACCACGTCAGCGCGCGCGGCCGCAGTCTTGGCAGTCTCTACGGCGGCACCGCCCGCCGCGACGAGCTTGGCCACTGCCGTCGCGTTGACGTCGACGCCTTCGATCTGGTGTCCAGCCTTGATCAGGTTCTGCGCCATCGGCAGACCCATATTCCCGAGACCGATAAATGCTATTCGCGCCATGGTGACCTCCCCAGTCTTTAACACTGTCACGGCGACTGCTCATGCGCCGACTTTAACGCCAGCCACAGATAAAGTACGAGCAAGCCGCCTTCCAAAATTCCGGTCAGCATGCTGCCGCCGAACACCTGCGGAAAAATTATGTCGACAGCCAGCATCGATGCCACCGCGGTGAGCCAGATCACCGCGCCCCAAGCGGCGGCAAGCCAGAGGCCGACGGCGGCAACCAGATCGATCACCGCGAAGAACACCGTCGCGGCCTGCCAGGCGATCGAATGATATTGGAACGCGTCGGCCTCGCCGACACCAATGCCGCAGACGCGCGACCAATGGTAAAGGCCCTTGAGCATCGAAACGCCCGCCATCACACGCAGGAATAAGACCAGCCGTCGTGTCCAACGGGCGACCTCCGGTGCGCCGGACCCGTCCTGCACCGGCTCAAGGCTTTGCAATTCTTCGTGGGCGTAGGGCTCGCTCATGGCAGCACTAGCTCTTCGCCGGCGCGCGACGCAAAATGTCGCGCGACCTCCTCCTCGCTCACCGCGGCGAGCGTGGCCGGCTGCCAGCGCGGCTTGTTGTCTTTGTCTACGATCACGGCGCGCACGCCCTCGTAGAAATCATGGGCCTCGATCACGCGCGACACTATGCGGAATTCGGCGCGCATGCACGTCTCGAAGTCCCAATTTTTCCCGCGCCGCACCTGCGCCAACGCGATTTTAAGACTAAGCGGCGATTTGCGACGCATGGTGGCAGCGGTTTTGCCCGCCCATTCGGCATCGCCACTGCCGGAGTCGGCTTCGCGGTCGAGCGCAGAGAGGATGTCCTCCACCCGGTCGCTTGCGAACAGCCGATCAATCACGGCACGCCGCATCATGATCGGGCCTGCCCCGGCCGGTACCGCGAAAGCCGCGAGCACCGCGTCGACAGGGACCGTGCCGCTCAAGTCCTCGAGCAAAGTGGCAAAACGCCGTGAGGGGATGCGATGCGTCGCCAGACCGGCAGCGCAGGCGTCGGCAGTGCCGAAACGTTCGCCGGTAAGGGCACAATAGGCGCCGAGCTCGCCCGGCATGCGCGGCAGGAACCAAGTCGCGCCGACGTCCGGGAAGAACCCGATGCCTACCTCCGGCATCGCGAAGGAATAACGGTCACCGGCCGCGCGATGCGAGCCGTGCACTGATACGCCGACGCCGCCGCCCATCACGATGCCGTCGATCAACGCCACATAGGGCTTGCGGTATTTCTTGATCGCTAGGTTAAGCGGATACTCATCGCGCCAGAACTTCAATGCCTCGTCACGGCGGCCGCCTTTGCCTAGGTCGTAGAGATGACGGATGTCGCCGCCGGCGGAAAACGCGCGTCCCTCTGCGGCGGTGATAATGACGCGGGTGATCGCTGCATCATAGACCCAGGCCGCGAGCTGCGCGCGCAAGGCACGCACCATGTCGTGCGTGACGGCATTGAGCGCCTGAGGCCGGTTGAGCGTGATGAGCCCCGCCGTACCGCGCCGCTCGAAGAGGATTTCATCTGCCATGGCTCACTTGGCCGGCGCCCGTTTGCGCAAATACACGAACCAGTAGACGAGGCCCACCAGCCCGCCGCCGCCGATAATGTTGCCAAGCGTCACCGGGATGAGATTGTCGACAAGTCCAGCCCAGGTCAGCGCCGCATAGTTCGCGGACGTGGCCCCAATCTGCGTCCACATCACCGCCGGCGCCCAGGCTTTAATGAATAGGCCGAGCGGAATGAAATACATGTTGGCGACCGAGTGCTCAAAGCCGGCGACCACGAAAGCCGAAACCGGGAACACGATCGCCATTATCTTGTCGGCCGTCGTGCGCGCGCTATAGGCCAGCCAGACCGCGAGACACACCAGCACATTGCACAATATGCCGAGGAATAGGCCATGCTCGAACGACAATGAGACCTTGTTTGTCGCAATCGTCAGCGCCACACCCGCTACGCTGCCTTTGCCGGAGAGATATTGACCGGAAAGAAATACGATGCCCGCGGTGCCTACCGCACCGATGAAGTTGCCCACATAGACGATCGCCCAGGCGCGCAGCATTTCACGCGGGCTGACCTTGCCCGCCGCCCAAGCCATTACCATCAGATTGTTGCCTGTGAACAGTTCGGCGCCGCCAACCACGACCAGGATCAGGCCGAGGCAGAACACCACGCCCGAGAGAAGCCGGCTCACACCGAAGGGCAGCACACCGTCGACCCCGGCCAGTACTGTTGTCGCGAACATGGCACCGAGACCGATGAAGGCGCCGGCCAGCACAGCCAGCGCGACGAGACTGAGGAAATCGAGCCGGGTCTTCTGCACGCCGATTGCTTCGGCCTTCAGCGCGATCTCGCGCGGCAGCAAAGCGTCGATGCGATGATCGGAATCCATTCAACCCCCCAGTAATTGGCGGCTAACGATGACGCGCATGATCTCGTTGGTGCCTTCCAAAATCTGATGCACGCGCACGTCGCGCAGCACACGCTCGATTGGATGATCGCGTAGATAGCCATAGCCTCCGTGCAGCTGCAGGCAGCCATTAACCACTTCAAAGCCGGTGTCGGTGGCAAGGCACTTGGCCTGCGCTGCGAGCCGCGTTGCCGTGGGGTCGCCCTCGCCCACCGCCACCGCGGCACGGTGCAGCATCAGCCGCGCGGCATCGAGCTCGATCGCATAATCGGCGATACGGAATTGCAGCGCCTGGAAGTCCGCCAGCCGCGAGCCGAATTGCTTGCGCTCTTTCATATAGGCGATGGTGTGGTCGAGGCAAAATTGCGCGCCGCCGATCGAGCAGGCCCCAATGTTGAGGCGCCCGCCATCGAGCCCTGCCATCGCGATATGAAAGCCGTACCCTTCCACGCCAATGCGGTTCGAAACCGGCACGCGGCAGTTCTCGAATAGCACCATGGCGGTTGGCTGTGTCTTCCAGCCAAGCTTCTTCTCTTGCGCGCCGTAGGAAAGTCCCGGCGTACCCTTCTCCACCACGATGCAAGAGATGCCACGCGGACCCGCTTCGCCGGTGCGCGCCATGACCACATAGATGTCGGACATGCCGCCGCCCGAGATGAAGGCTTTCGAGCCGTCGAGGACATAATGGTCGCCGTCGCGCCGGGCATGCGTGGCGAGGCTCGCCGCATCCGAGCCAGAATCCGGCTCAGTCAGGCAGTAGCTCGCGAAATGCTCCATGGTACAGAGCTTGGGCAGGAATTTCTTGCGCGCCGCAGCGTCACCGAAGGCGTCGATCATCCAGGCCGCCATGTTGTGGATCGAGATGTAGGCGGCGGTCGACGTGCAGCCCTGCGCCAGTTCCTCGAAGATCAGCGCGGCGTCGAGCCGCGTCAGCGCCGAGCCGCCGACGTCCTCTTTCACGTAAATGCCGCCGAAACCGAGTGCCGCCGCCTTCCGCAGCGCTTCGACGGGGAAGATCTCGTCCTCATCCCAGGCGCGCGCGTGCGGCATCATTTCCTTTTGCGCAAACTCCCGCGCAGTCGTCTGGAAGGCGCGTTGTTCCTCGGTGAGGTCGAAGTCCATTGTTCACCCGGACGTTGAGCGCCAACCTCGCTAGGATGGATTGCCCGGTCAAGTGGCGAAAACCGGTTCGAGCTTTAGAGGTATATCCGGGTAGCGAACGCTGTTTTGAGGCGCTAAAAAGAGGCCTTTGGAGGCTCCCATGGCAATCAAATTCGGCCGCCCATTACAGCAGAAAATCGGCTTTGTGCCACTCGACCCGCAGGCCGCCGAAGGGCAAAGCCCCGCGCTCGACCTCTCCATGCGCATGCGCCGCAACCGGCGTAACGAGTGGACCCGCCGCATGGTGCGGGAGAACCAGATCACCGCCGACGACCTGATCTGGCCGGTGTTCATCATGGACGGCGAGAACGCGCGCGCCCCCGTGCCATCGATGCCCGGCGTCGAACGGCTGTCAGTCGATCAGGCCGTGCGCGAGGCCGAACGCGCTGCCAAACTCAGGATCCCCTGCCTCGCGCTCTTCCCCTACACCGATCCCAAACTGCGCGATGAAACCGGCAGCGAGGCGCTCAATTCCGACAACCTCGTTTGCCGCGCTATCCGCGCGATCAAGAAAGAAGTGTCGGACATCGGCCTCCTGTGCGACGTGGCGCTCGATCCCTTCACCAGCCACGGCCATGATGGACTGCTCAAGGACGGCGAAATCCTCAACGACGAAACTGTCGCCGTGCTGATCAAGCAGGCGTTGGTGCAAGCGGATGCCGGCTGCGACATCATCGCGCCTTCCGACATGATGGACGGTCGCGTCGGCGCTATCCGCAAGGGGCTCGATGCCGCAGGCTTCACCAACGTCTCGATCATGTCCTATTCAGCAAAATATGCCTCAGTCTTCTACGGCCCGTTCCGCGATGCGGTAGGCTCGTCGCAGACGCTCACGGGCGACAAGCGAACGTATCAAATGGATCCAAGCAACACGGACGAGGCGATGCGCGAGGTAGCGCTCGATGTCGCGGAGGGCGCCGACATGCTGATGATCAAGCCCGGTCTGCCCTATCTCGACATCGTGCAGCGCGTTAAAGAAACCTTCGCGATGCCGACCTACGCTTATCAGGTCTCCGGCGAATACGCGATGATTATGGCGGCCGCGCAAAACGGCTGGCTCGACGGTGACCGCGCGATGTGGGAAAGCTTGACCGCCTTCAAGCGCGCGGGCGCCGACGGCGTGCTTACCTATTTCGCGCCGCGCGTCGCCGAACAACTCAGCAAGGGCTGAGCGCCCGTCTTCTTCCTCCGGTCTCCGCTTTTTTCCTGACATCGAGGGGCGATCTCTTGCATGGGTGATTTTGCAGTTGGTCAAGGTGTCTCACGTTTCGAGGACCCGCGGCTGACCCGCGGTGGTGGGCGTTACGTCGATGACATTAAGTTGCCCGGCATGGCCTATGGCGTCGTGCTGCGCTCGCCGCACGCGCACGCCAAGATTAAGTGGATCGACACCGGCAACGCCAAAACCGCGCCGGGCGTACTCTGCGTGCTCACCGCGGCCGACATCAAGGCGGCCGGCTTCGGCGACCTGCCGGTGCCGGGCGGTCTTAAGCGCCGCGACGGCTCGCCGATGTACAAGCCGCGCTACCCGATCCTCGCCGAGGATCGCGTGCGCTGGGTCGGCGACTACGTCGCCTTCGTGGTGGCCGAGTCCATGGCGCAGGCGATGGACGCCGCAGAATTGATACAGGTGGATTTCGAGCCGCTGCCCGCCGTCACCTCGACCGCCGAGGCGCCCAAGCCGGGGGCCCCTCGGGTCTGGGAGGAGTGCCCAGACAATATCTGCTTCGTCGAACTGATCGGCGACAAGGCGGCGACCGATGCCGCCTTCGCCTGCGCCAAGCGCGTGGTCAAGCATACGTTCGTGATCAACCGCGTCACCGCGGCGGCGATGGAGCCGCGCGGTGCCATCGGCGACTACGCCGCCACCGACCGCCGCTACACGCTTTATGCGGCGATGCAGCGGCCGCACACGACGCGCTCCGACCTTGCCAAGGTGCTCAAAGTGCCGGAAAGCAAGCTACGCATAATCACCGGCGACACCGGCGGCAGCTTTGGCATGAAGGCACCGGTGTTCAACGAAACGCCGCTGGTGCTGCTCGCCTCCAAGCTCACCGGCCGGCCGGTGAAATGGATCTCGACGCGCACCGAGGCTTTCTTGAGCGACGCGCAGGGACGCGACAACGTCACCGAGGCCGAGCTCGCGCTCGACGAGTTTGGCATTTTCCTCGGCCTGCGGGTGAAAACAATCGCCTCCATCGGAGCCTATCTGCAGCACGCGATGCCCGCCTTCATGATGAATGCCGGCACCCTGGCCGGCACCTATCGCACGCCGGCAATCCACGTCGATATCACTGGTGTGTTTACCAACTGCAATCCGATCCGGCCCTACCGCGGGAATGGCCGACCCGAAGCGGCCTATGTCATCGAGCGCCTTGTCGATCTCGCCGCGGCAGAGATGGCTCTCGATTCCGCAGAATTGCGCCGGCGCAACTACATTCCGCCCGCCGCCATGCCCTTCAAGACCGGCCTCACCTTCACCTATGACAGCGGCGAGTTCGAGAAGAACATGGACCTGGCGCTCGAACTCGTCCATTACAAAGGCCTCAATGAGCGCAAGGTCGCGGCGAAGAAGCGCGGCAAGCTGCTCGGTTTCGGTCTCTCCAATACCATCGAGCGCGCCGCTGCGCCGAGCACAGAAGGCGCCGAGGTACGCTTCGACCGCTCCGGCACCGCGACGATGTTCTCCGGCTCGAACAGCCAGGGGCAAGGCCACGAGACCGTGTTCAAGCAGTTGGTCTGCGACCGGCTCGCACTCGACCCGATGGAAACGCAATATATCCAGGGCGATACCGACCTCGTCGCCTACGGCGAAGGCACCGGCGGCTCACGCAGCGCCACCATGGCGGGCTCCGCATTTCTGATTGCGACCGACAAGGTCATCGAAAAGGCGCGCACCATCGCCGCGCACATGCTGAACGTCGAGGTGGCCGATCTGAAGTTCGAAGAGGGCGTGTTCTCGACCAACAAGACCAACCGCACGTTGTCGGTGAAGGAAATCGCCATTGCCTCGCACGATCCCAAGAATTTACCGAAAGGGGTCGAGCCTGGCCTGTTTGCGAGCGGTGTCTACACGGCGCCCGTCAACAACTACCCGAACGGCTGCCATATCTGCGAGCTGGAGATCGACCGCGAAACCGGCAAGGTCGATATCACGCGCTATAGCGTGGTCGACGACTGCGGCACAGTGCTCAATCCGTTGCTGCTGCATGGCCAGGTGCACGGCGGTATTGCGCAAGGCGCCGGCCAGGCACTGATGGAAAACATTCATTTCGATGCTGAGGGCCAGCTCGTCACCGGCTCGTTCATGGACTACGCCATGCCGCACGCGCACGATTTCTGCCACTTCGAGGTGGAAAGCAATCCGGTGCCGACGAAAACCAATCCCCTCGGCGCCAAGGGTGTCGGCGAAGCTGGTTGCGTCGGCGCGCTCCCGGCGGTCGTCAATGCGGTAGTCGACGCGCTCTCCGAATTCGGCGTCAGGCACATCGAGATGCCGGCAACGCCGGAGCGCATCTGGCACGCCATGCAGCGGGAATAGCCGTTCTATTCCATCGCTGCACCGGTTTCGATGCGCACCGGGTGATAGCCGTCGGCGACGAGTGCAACCAAAATATCTTCGGCATGCGAGGCGTCGCGCGTCTCGATCGTGACGTCGAGCTTGGCGCCCTTGGCCGGCACGTCCAGGAATAGCCGGCGGTGATCAACTTCGAGAATGTTGGCACCGAGCGCACCGAGCCGCGTGGCAATAATACCGAGCACGCCCGGCCGATCCGGAATGGTGAGGCGAAACGACACGATCTGGCTCGCTCGCTCGAGCTCGCGCACCATAATGGACGCAAGAATGCGCGGGTCGATGTTGCCGCCGCTCAGTATGAGGCCGACCTTCTTGTCGCGGAAGCGTTCGGGCTTGGCCAGCATGGCGGCGAGGCCCGCGGCGCCCGCGCCTTCCGCCATCGTCTTCTGTAAAGTGAGATAGGCGTTGACCGCGCGTTCGAGCTTCGCCTCGTCTACCAGGATTATTTCGGAAACCAACTCGCGGATGACCGGTAGCGTCAGCTTTCCGACATTCGTGACCGCGATACCTTCCGCCAGCGTCGCGCCGCCGATTGGCTGTTCCTTGCCATGCACCGCGTTCCACACCGACGGATAAAGCGCGGCTTCGGCGCCGACGATTTCAATCTTTGGTTTGAGCGCGCGCGCGGCGATCGCGTTGCCGGCAATCAGCCCGCCGCCGCCAATCGGAATCACCAGCGCGTCGAGATCCTCGATATCCTCTAACATCTCTAAAGCGATTGTGCCCTGCCCAGCGATGATGTGGATGTCGTCGTAAGGATGGACCAGCGTTAGTCCGCGCTCGGCCAAGATTTTTTCGCAGCGCGCTTCGGCTTCCGCCACCGTCTCTCCATCGAGCACCACTTCGGCGCCATGCGAGCGCGTCGCCGCCACTTTCACCGCAGGCGTGGTCACCGGCATCACTATGGTCGCCGGGATGCCGAGTCGAGCCGCGTGATAGGCGACCGCCTGTGAATGATTGCCGGCCGACATCGCAATGACTCCGTGCTCACGCTCGACCGCACCGAGCGACGTCAGCTTGACCAGCGCGCCGCGTTCCTTGAACGAATTGGTGACCTGAAGGTTCTCGTATTTGACGTACACCTCGGCGCCTGTCAGTGCCGATAGCTTTGGCGCCGGCAGCATAGGCGTACGCAGCACCGCGCCCTGGATCACCCGGCGGGCAGTCTTGATAGCGGCGATTGGGATGCTCACGTACGTCTCCGGCCGACCACCATGCCGCAAGCGCGGCCGGCGTTCTAGCCGGAGACCCTCTTGCGCCAGACCGATTCTTTCTCCATGTCCGTAAGGCAGGCAAGCGCGCGCCTCGAGGGGCTGCCCATGTCGATCGACATACAACCGCACGCCTACGACCCAGTTACGCAGCCAGGGCTGTTCGAGGGAGTGCTCGCACGCCGAGTCGTCGCCTTCATTTTCGACTTCATCATTATCGCGATCCCGGTGGTACTGGCGGCGATGCTGATCTTCGCCTTCGGAGTCGTCACCTTGGGACTCGGCTTCGCGCTCTACTGGATGTTGCCGCCGGCCTCGGTAGTCTGGGCCATCGTCTATTTCGGCCTCACGCTCGGCGGTCCGCGCTCTGCCACTATCGGCATGCGCGTGATGGATTTGGAAATGCGCACCTGGTACGGAGCGCCCGCCTATTTTGTGCTCGGCGCGGTGCACGCGATCGTGTTTTGGTGCACTGTCTCGTTCCTGACGCCGTTCATCCTGCTGGTTGCCTTCTTCAACCAACGCCGGCGTCTGCTGCACGACATTCTGCTCGGTACCGTCATTATTAACAGCCCAGCGCTGGCGGCCATGCGCGGCGCGCCGGCCCGATAAACCCCTTTGACGCGACGCTCGCGCGGCGCGATGCTGTTGGGGAATCGAAAGCAGATAATTGACGGCCTGACGACGTGACCCAGCATTCCCGCGACACCCCACAATTTTATCTGACCGCGCCGTCGCCCTGCCCCTATTTGCATGGCCAGGAGGAGCGCAAGGTGTTCACCCATCTAGTGGGCGACCGGGCGTCCGAACTCAATGACCTGCTTACCCATGGCGGCTTCCGCCGCAGCCAATCGATCGCCTACCGGCCGGCTTGCGAAAGCTGCCGCGCCTGCGTCTCCGTCCGCGTGGTAACGAAGGATTTCCAGCCGTCGCGCAACATGCGCCGCATCGCTGAGCGTAATAGTGACCTTGTCGGCGAGATGCACTCGCCGGCGCCGACCTCCGAGCAATATTCGGTGTTCCGAGCTTACCTCGACACCCGCCACCGCGACGGGGGCATGGCCGATATGACCGTGCTCGACTACGCCATGATGATCGAGGACAGCCATGTCGACACGCGGCTGGTCGAATATCGCTGGCGCGAATCAGGTGGTGGCGGCAAAGGCCGCAGCGCCAGGCAACTGCTTGCGGTCGCGCTCACCGACGTGCTCAGCGATGGGCTATCGATGGTCTATTCGTTTTTTGATCCGGAAGCCGGCGAGCGTTCACTCGGCACCTACATGATCCTCGATCACATCGCCCGCGCCAAAGCGATGGGGCTCGCCTACGTCTATCTCGGCTATTGGGTGCCCGGCTCGCGCAAGATGGATTACAAAGGCCGCTTCCTGCCGCAGGAACGGCTCCTACCATCAGGCTGGAGCCGTGTGGAAAAGTAGCGCTATTTCAGCCCCGGGATCGGCACTCCGAAGGTCTGCAGCAACAGAAAACCATTAAGCAACATCACCAGTCCGGTTGCGAGCACGGCCGCGACGCGGGTGATTGTACTATTGACGAATCTGCCCATGATGTCGGCGCGCGCCGTGAAGATCAGCAGCGCGATCATCGGCAGCGGCAATACAATTGACAGCACTACCTGGCTGACAACCAGCGCCATGGTCGCATTCACGCCGTAGGCCACCACCACGAAGGCCGGCAGCATCGTCACTAGGCGGCGCAGCCAGATCGGAATGCGGAAACCTACGAATCCCTGCATGATCAACTGCCCGGCCATTGTGCCGACCACCGAGCTCGAGACACCCGAGGCGATGAGCGATAGCAGGAAGATCCCAGCCGCGCCAATGCCGAGCAAAGGCGCCAGCGTATAGTAAGCGGTCTCAATCTCCGACACGTCGCTGTGGCCGGAATGAAACGCCCCGGAGGCCATCATTACCATCGCCATATTGACAAGTCCCGCGACCGTCAGCGCCACCACCACCTCGACATTGGAGATGCGCACCAGCCTTTGACACTGTTGATGGTCGCGCGCCGGTGTGCGCGATTGCGTTAGGCCGGAGTGCAGATAGACAGCATGCGGCATCACCGTCGCACCGATGATGCCGACCGAGATCAGTAGCGCTTCCGCGTCGGGGATTTGCGGGAACACCGAATGAACGGCCGCCGCACGCCAGTCGACTGGCACGATGAAGACTTCGATCAGATAACAAAGACCGATGAGGGCGACGAGACTGCTGATGATCAGCTCGATCGGGCGGAACCCGCGGTTTTCTACCAGCAGGATCGCGTAGGTGATCGCGGCGGTGATCCCCATGCCGGCGATAAGCGGCATCTGGAACAAAAGCGCCAGGCCCAACGCCCCGCCGAGAAATTCGGCAAGATCGGTTGCCATGGCCCCAATCTCGCTCACCACCCACATCCCGATAACGACCCATTTGGGGAAATGGTCGCGGCACATCTCAGCGAGATTGCGGCCGGTGACGATGCCGAGTTTAGCCGACAGCGCCTGAAACAGCATGGCGATAACATTGGCGAGCAGTACCACCCACAACAGGCTGTAGCCGTATTTTGCGCCAGCCTGGATGTTCGTCGCGAAATTGCCGGGGTCCATGTAGGCGATCGAGGCGACGATCGCCGGGCCGGCGAAGGCGATATAAGAGCCGAGGCCTCGTCTCTTGCCGCTGAGGATGTCCTGCGCTGCCTCGACGGTGCGCTCGGTCACTGATTTTGGCTGCTTTACCCAGGCGTCCATCACGCTTAAGTCTTTCGTCCCTCATCAGAAAAGAGCATTGCGTTCTGTCAAATTAGCTCTCTTGCACATAACTTGCAATTGCAACTCCAGCGATTGTCGCAAGGTTCGGGGATACCAGGCGGCAATCCTCGAGAAATCAGAACGCTCGCTACCTGACTATTCCTCGTCCTCGCCGCTGCCCTTGGCACCCGACGCGCCGCGAAATTTGTTGTTCTTCGGAAAGCCGCGAGGAACGATACGACCAGCATCAGCGCGGTTGCCGTGCCATTCCTTCAGCTCGCTCATCGGCGAGGTGAAGTTGCGGCCAGCGCCGTCGGTCCAGGTCAGTCCCTCGGCCGCCTTAAAGGTCGCGATGTCGGAGAGCCCCTTCTCCCTGTAGCGTTGCAGCCTTACGCCCCGCCCGCGCGTCATTTCAGGCACCTGGTCGATCGAGAAAATGACCATTTTGCGGTTGGCGCCGACCGCCGCGATCAGTTCGCCATCAACAGTCGCCATCGCCACCGCCTTGTCGGGCGTTTTCAGGTTGAGCACCTGCTTGCCCTTGCGCGTGGTGCCGAGCACCTCGTCTTCCGACACCACGAAGCCATTGCCGCCATAGCTCGCCACCAAAAACTTGCGGCCACCCTGGTAAGCGAGCGCGGCTACTACGTCGGCGTCCTGCTCGAGATCGAAATAGAGTCGCACCGGCTCGCCATGTCCGCGCCCGCCCGGCAGTTTCGAGGCATCGAGCGTGTAGAACTTGCCGTTACCGGCGAAGATCAGAATCTTCGCGGTGCTTTCGGTCAGGAACGCGAATTTCAATGAGTCGTCTGCCTTAAACGAAAGCCCCGAGAAATCGCTGACGTGGCCACGCAAGGCACGGATCCAGCCCTTCTCCGAAACGACGACCGTGATCGCCTCGCGCACCACCATCGCCTCCTCGATTGCCGCCTCGTCGTGCTCGGGGGCCTCGGCATAGGTCGTGCGGCGGGCGCCGATATCGGTCTTCGGGCCGAAGGCAGCGCGGAGTTCCTTAATTTGCGCCGCGATCTTTTTCCATTGCTGCGGCGTCGATCCGATGAGGCTTTTGATCTTGGTGCGCTCCTCGCGCAGCGCTTTGTCCTCGGTCTTGATCTCCATCTCCTCAAGCTTGCGCAAGTTGCGCAGGCGCATGTTGAGGATAGCGTCGGCCTGAACCTCGGAAAGCTTGAAGGTCTTTATCAAGAACGGCTTCGGCTCATCCTCACGCCGTACGATCTTGATGACCTTGTCGAGGTTGAGATAGGCCACCAGCAAGCCGCCGAGCACCTCTAGGCGGTGCTCGATTTCGGCAAGCCGGTGCTTGGAGCGGCGAAGCAATACCTCGCGTCGGTGATCGAGCCATTCGCGCAAAGCCTCGGCGAGGCCAACCACGCATGGGATCCGCCCCTTCACCAGCACGTTCATGTTAAATGGAACGCGGCTCTCGAGCTCGGAGAGCTTGAACAGCGATTCCATCAGCAGGCCGGCATCGACAGTGCGGGAACGCGGCTCGATGACGAGCCGCAGGTCCTCTGCCGATTCATCGCGCACGTCGGCGATGAGCGGCAGCTTCTTCTCGTTGATCAGCTCAGCAAGCTTTTCGACTAGCCGTGACTTCTGAACCAGCCAGGGAATTTCGGTGATTACGATGATATAGGTGCCGCGCCCGGTATCCTCGGTCTCCCAGCGCGCGCGCACGCGGAATGAGCCGCGCCCGATGGTGTAAGCCTCAGCGATTTCCGAGGGCTTGTCGACGACTACGCCGCCGGTCGGGAAATCAGGACCCTTGACGTATTTGAGCAGCGTACGGCTCCGTGCGTTCGGATTGTCGATGAGGAAGAGTGCCGCGTCGCACAGCTCGGCGACGTTGTGCGGCGGGATCGAGGTCGCCATGCCGACCGCAATGCCTTGCGAGCCGTTCGCCAGCAGATTGGGGAATGCGCCCGGAAGAACTACCGGCTCCTGATTGGTGCCGTCATAGGTCGGGCGGAAGTCGACCGCGTCCTCGTCGATGCCCTCGAGCAACAGTCGCGCGACGTCGGTCATGCGCGCTTCGGTGTAGCGCATGGCGGCGGCGTTATCGCCGTCGATATTGCCGAAATTGCCCTGCCCGTCGATCAGCGGATAGCGCTGCGCAAAATCCTGCGACAGCCGCACCAGCGCGTCGTAGATCGCCTGGTCGCCGTGCGGATGGAAATTGCCCATCACGTCCCCGACCACCTTTGCCGACTTCTTGAAGGCGGCATTGGGCTCGAGCCGCAAAATGCGCATGCCGTAGAGGATGCGGCGATGGACGGGCTTGAGGCCATCGCGAGCGTCCGGCAGCGCCCGGTTCATGATGGTGGAGAGCGCGTAGGCGAGGTAGCGTTTCTCCAACGCCTCGCGCAGCCCGACTTCCTCGACCTGGCCTTTGTCCGGGGGAATCAGTCTCTTGCTCATGCCTGATAGCTACTGCGTCATCCTGGCATGAACAAGCAAGGAAGAGCCTACTGGCTATCTTTTGCAAACTTGCCGCCCTGGCTGCAGAACATAGCGCCCCGGAGGAACCCGGCCATGACGTTTCGCAAGCGCTCTCCGATTGCCTGAGGAGCCACATTGAGTGGCCCCGGGGAATTAGTTTGGTGCTGGAGACGGCAGCCGCACCGACAAGATGGTGAAGGCATTCGGGCCCTTCCCCGACGATATTCGGGACATCGCGTTCTAGACAACCACCGCACTGCGCGGCCCGCGCAGGATCGCCGTGACGAAATGCGCTCGTTCGTCGGACAGCGTCAACCCGCGCGGCTCGAGCACATGGCGCGCCAGGAAAAAGCCGGTGAGCACGAAGCCGTCGGCGACATCGTTGCCGGCCGGCTCGATCTCGCGGTCGCACAGAAAAGCGGGCAGCCGCAGCATCTTGTCCGCCCAGGGCGCGCCGGCCTCGCGCGACACCGCCCGCCCCGATTTCGGCGATACATAGATCAGATCATCTCGCGCGCCGGTCGCCACGCACTGCGCAAGATCGAGCCCAAAACCGAGCTCCGACAAGAGCTGCAACTCGAAACGCGCCACCATCGGTGCGGCGACGCCGGCGTCATCGAGCCGATCGAGGATTTCATCGAGCGCCGCATGCAGGCCGCCATGCGGATCGCGTTCGGGCAGCAGTCGCATCAGTGCCGCAAGATGGCCGATGCCATAGACCGCATGCGGTGTGGCGAAGAAATTCGCCGCACGTAGCTTGAGGCCTTCCACCGTGTAATTGCCGAGATGCTCGTCGAGCCGCGCCCGCCAAGTCGCACTCAAGCTGTTGCCGGGCTGCAAGATCGGCTTGAGTCGGGAGCCCGCGCCGCCGCGCACTAGCCCGAGATGACGGCCATGCTCGCGCGTCATCAGCTCCAAAATGGCGTTGCTCTCTCCATGGCGCTTGGCACCGAGTACAATGCCTTCATCGGTCCATTGCATGGTTTCTGTCCTTACTCCGCGAATCGGAGCAATCACAACAACCCAAGGATCACTCCTTCGGAAACTCCAGCCCCATGGCCCGGTAGCGCTCGGGTTCTTCGCCCCAGCCCTCACGCACCTTGACGAACAGGAAAAGGTGCACCTTGGCGTCGGAGATCGCCGCTATCTCCCTCCGCGCCGCCTCGCCGATGGACTTGATGGTCGCCCCACCCTTACCGAGCACGATCTTGCGCTGGCTTTTGCGCTCCACATAGATCGTCTGCTCGATGCGGATGTCGCCGTGGCGCAGTTCCTTCCATAGATCGGTCTCCACCGTCGAGTGGTAGGGCAGTTCCTGATGTAGCCGCTCGAACAGTTTCTCGCGCGTTATCTCAGCCGCCAGTTGGCGCATCGGCGCTTCCGACATCTGGTCGGCCGGGTAGAGCCACGGACCTAGCGCCATGTGCGCCGCGAGCCACTTCTTGAGGTCGCCGACGCCATCGCCGGTGAGAGCCGAGATCAGAAAAGTCGCATCGAAGCTCGCCTTCTCGTTGCCCGCCTTCGCCAGCGCCAGCAGCGTCTCGCGCGGCACTAGGTCGATCTTGTTGAGGGTCAAGATCTTTGGAGCCTTCACCTCACCGAGCCGGCCGAGGATCGCCTCGGCTTCCTCCTCGATCCCCCTGCGCGCGTCTATGAGCACGCTGACTAGATCGGCGTCATGCGCCCCGTTCCAGGCCGTTGTCACCATGGCGCGATCGAGCCGTCGACGTGGCGAGAAAATCCCCGGTGTGTCGACAAAGACGAGTTGCGCACTGCCCTCGACCGCGATGCCGCGGATCAAAGCGCGCGTCGTCTGCACCTTGCGCGAAACGATGGTGACCTTGGAACCGACCAGCGCGTTGAGCAGCGTCGATTTGCCGGCATTGGGCGCCCCGATCAACGCGACGAAGCCGCAGCGGGTCTCGCCCTCAGGCATCGAGCTTGTCCGCTGCCACACCGACGCGCGTCAGCATAGCTGCCGCGGCGGCTTGCTCGGCCGCGCGCTTGGAGGAGCCGAGCCCCTCCGCCGGCGGCCGGTCGGGCAGTACCACGGCGACGTGGAATTCAGGATCGTGGTGCGGACCGGTACGCGCAAGTTCGCGATAGGCCGGCGTCGGTAGCCCGCGCGCCTGCGCCCATTCCTGCAGCATGGTCTTGGGATCGCGTAGCGGCCGCAACGGCTTGAGCATGCGCTCCTTCCAGAACCGACCGACCAGTTCCTCGGCCGCCATATAGCCGCCGTCGGAATAGACCGCCCCTACCAGCGCCTCGCAGGCGTCGGCCAGGATAGTGGCGCGCAAGCGCCCGCCGGCGTGTGACTCCGAATTTCCGAGCTTGAGCGCGCTGCCAAGGTCCATGGCGCGCGCGACCTCCGCGCAGGTTTCCTTACGCACCAGATCTGCGAGCCTTCGCGACAGCTCGCCTTCGTTCGCCCTGGGAAAGGCGCGATAGAGCATGTCGGAGATCACCAGGCCGAGCACGTGATCTCCGAGAAATTCCAGTCGCTGGTAGCTGTTGACGCGCGTAGCACCGCCCGACAGGGCGGAGATATGCGTAAGCGCCCGTTCCAACAGGGCCTTGTCGCGGAATCCGTAGCCGATCCGCTGTTCGAGCGCCGCTCTGTCCTTGGCCTTGCGGCTCATCGCACAATCGTGAACAACCTATTCCAGCGCACCGAGAATGGCCAACGCCAGAACTCCCAGGCACGCTCGCCTTCATAGACCGAGAAGAAGATGATCTGTGCCTTGCCCACGATATTTTCGAATGGAACGTAGCCGACCTGCGACAGAAAACGGCTGTCGGTCGAATTGTCGCGGTTGTCGCCCATCATAAAATAATGGCCGTCCGGCACCGTGTAGACCTGCGTGTTGTCGGCAAAGCCGTTCTCCACGAGGTCGAGCGTGTAATAGCTCACGCCATTCGGCAGCGTCTCCTTCCAGCGCTTAACCGGCGTCGCACGCGTGCCCTCCTCGGTCTCGATGAAGGCTGGCGCCGGCTCGCGCTTGACCGCCGTCCCGTTGATGTACACGACCCCGTCGATGACCTGGATCTTGTCGCCGGGCAGTCCGATCACGCGCTTGATGTAGTCGGTCGACGGGTCCTTCGGCAGGCGGAACACCACCACGTCGCCACGCTCGGGCGTCAGGCTGCCCGGAATGCGCCCAGAGAAGATCGGCGGCGACAGCGGCAGTGAGTAATGGCTGTAGCCATAGGAATATTTCGACACAAACAGATAGTCGCCGACCAGCAGCGTCGCCTTCATCGAGCCGGAGGGAATGTTGAACGGCTGAAACAGAAAGGTGCGGATCACCAACGCGATGATCAGCGCATGAAAAACGACACGGATTGTCTCGGCAAAGCCGCCTTCTTTCCGTTTTGCTCCGGATGTCACACTCATTGGCCTCTCATCCCGACGCTCCCCGCGCCCTTGTAGCGGCTGCCCCCTCAGAGCGCAATCAAGAACGCCGACACCGTTGTGTAAGCAATTGGTTGGATTTATTTTTCTTGCCTCAGCCAGACGTGCGCGGCAACGCCGTTATGATGACGATGGCTTGCGCGCTCGGCCCCTCGTCGGTGAGTGAAACGTCGATGCGGGCATCGCAGCCTAGAGGCGTAATGTCCTGCAGCCGCTTAAGCGCGCCGCCGGTTAGCTTCATGGTCGGCCGCCCCGATGGCAGATTGACCACGCCCATATCGCGCCAGAATACGCCGTTGCGGAAACCCGTGCCGAGCGCCTTCGAGCAGGCCTCCTTGGCGGCGAAGCGCTTGGCGTAGGTCTCGATCCGGTTGGCGCGCTTGTCGGCCTTGGTGCGCTCCACCGGCGTATAGATACGCGATAGGAAGCGCTCGCCGTAGCGCTCGATCGACTTTTCGATCCGTCGCACGTCCACCATGTCGGAGCCGAGCCCGATAATCATGACGCGCGCGCCTTAACTCTGCCGCGGTCCAACGCCGCGCGCATAAACCTCACGGTTTCTGCCAGCCCCTCGAACACCGCTTCGCCCACCAGGAAATGCCCAATATTGAGCTCCACAACCTGCGGCAACGCCGCGATTATCTCAGCGCTGGCATAATCGAGGCCGTGGCCCGCATGCACTTCCAGCCCCAGACTCTTGGCGAGCACAGCGCCGGCACGAATAAGCTCCCACTCCGCCTTAGCCTCCGCCGCGCGTCCTTGGGCCAGCGCGTCGCACCACGATCCCGTGTGTATCTCGATGGCCGGCGCGCCCAACTCGACTGCCGACTCGACCTGCGCGGGCGCCGCGCCGATGAACAGCGAGACCCGGATACCCGCGTGCTTGAGCGCGTGCACGACGGGCCGCAGCTGTGCCTCGTGCTTGACCGCATCGAGGCCGCCCTCGGTGGTGCGCTCGGTGCGTTTCTCCGGCACGAGGCAGACCGCGTGTGGCCTGGTCTTAAGCGCAATGGCCACCATCTCGTCGGTCGCCGCCATCTCGAAGTTGAGCGGCTTGTCGATCTCGGCCTTCAGCCGCGCGATATCGTCGTCGCGGATGTGTCGGCGGTCCTCGCGCAGATGCGCGGTGATGCCATCGGCGCCGGCCGAGATTGCAAGCTTCGCTGCGCGCACCGGATCGGGATGGCGCCCGCCGCGCGCATTGCGGATGGTGGCGACGTGGTCGACGTTGACGCCGAGGCGCAGGCGTGGCGCGGCCATTTGTCTATCCGTTGACCCGTTTATCTAACCGTTGACCCGTTCCGCCTTAGCCACCACCGGCTTTGCGCGCAATTGCGCGATGATCGCATTGAGATGCTTGAGGTCATAGACCTCTAAATCGATCTGCACGTCGGTGAAATCGGGCGCCCGCCGCGTCATGCGGATGTTGTCGATATTCCCGTCATGCTCGGCGATTACCTGCGCGATCTGCGCAAGCGAGCCGGGCTCGTTAACCGACTGCACGGCGACGCGCGCCGGGAAGCGCCGCGGAGTGGTCTCTTCGTCGTCCCAGCGCACGTCCAGCCAGCGTTCCGGCTGGTCCTCAAACTCGGTGAGCGCTGGGGAATGGATCGGATAAATCGTGATGCCCTCACCCGGCGTTACAATGCCGACGATACGGTCGCCCGGCACCGCGCCGCCATCGGGCGCAAAGCGCACCGGCAGATCGCTGTTGATGCCGCGGATCGGGATCGCCGGCCCAGTCGCGTCCGGCACCCTGAACTTCACCGAGGTGAGCTTCTTCAGGCCGAACCAGCCACTTTCCATTTTGCGCTTCACCGCCATCGCAGCGGCGCGCTCTTCCTTGTAATCAGGATACATGGCGCGGGCAACGTCGGAGGCCTTCAATTCGCTGCGTCCGACCGCCGCCATCACCTCTTCCACCGATGAGCGCGCGAGCCGCGGCAGGGCGCCGGTTAGTTTCTCGTCCGAATAGGCGATCTTGGCGCGCTGGAACAGACGTTCGACGATGCGCCTTCCGAGCCCGGTATATTGCCGACGCACAGCGCTACGGGTTGCACGCCGGATCGCGGCGCGCGCCTTGCCCGTGACCACGATCGACTCCCAAGCGGCCGGGGGCGCGACCTGCGCCTTCGAGGTGAGGATTTCGACCTCGTCGCCATTGACGATTTCCGAGCCCAGCGGCGCGATTTGGCCATTTATCCTGCAGCCAACCGCCGTGTTGCCCACATCGGTATGCACCGCGTAGGCGAAGTCGATCGGCGTCGCCTTGCGCGGCAAGGCGATCAGCTTGCCCTTCGGTGTGAAGCAGAATACCTGGTCGTGGAACAGCTCCAGCTTGGTGTGCTCAAGGAACTCCTCCGGATTCGAGCCCTCCGCCAGCAGTTCGATGGTGCGGCGCAGCCAAGCATAGGCGCTCGATTCGCGCGACAGCAATTCAGTCGGCGAACCGACGGTGTCCTTGTAGAGCGCGTGCGCGGCGATGCCGTATTCGGCAAGCTCATGCATCTCTGTGGTGCGGATTTGCAGCTCGACACGCTGCTTGCCTGGGCCGATCACCGTGGTGTGGATCGAACGGTAGTCGTTCGCCTTCGGCGTCGAGACGTAGTCCTTAAATCTTCCGGGCACCACCGGCCAGGTCGTGTGCACGATACCTAGCGCCTCGTAACATTCGGCCACCGTCTTCACGATCACGCGGAAGCCGAGGATGTCGGAGAGCTGCTCAAAGCCGATCGATTTGCGCTCCATCTTGCGCCAGATCGAATATGCGCGTTTGCGCCGCCCCATCACCCTGGCCTTAATGCCCCGGTCGGCGAGTTTCTTGGTGAGCTGCTGCTCGATTTCGGTGATCAGCTTTTCGCTGCGGTCGGCAAGCTTGTTCAGCCGTTCGGTGACGACGCTGTAGGCTTCCGGATAAAGCTCGCGAAACGCCAGATCGTCTAGCTCCTCGCGCATCGCATGCATGCCCATGCGGCCGGCGAGCGGCGCGTAGATTTCCAGCGTCTCCTCAGCGGCGCGGCGACGCGATTCGACGGGCATGTAATTGAGCGTGCGCATGTTGTGCAGCCGGTCGGCGAGCTTGATCAGTAAGACGCGCACATCGTCGGCGATTGCCAGCAGAAGCTTGCGTAGATTTTCCGCCTGCTTGGCTTCCTTGGTGACCAGATCGAGCTTCTTCAGTTTGGTCAGGCCGTCGACGAGCGTGCCAATATCGCGCCCGAACAGGTTGTCGATCTCGCTGCGCGTCGTTGCGGTATCCTCAATAGTGTCATGCAAAAGAGCGGCGGCGATCGTGGCGTCGTCGAGCTTCAGGTCCGTGAGAATCGCGGCGACCTCGATCGGGTGGGAAAAATACGGATCGCCCGAGGCGCGCCGTTGCTCGCCGTGTGCCTTCATGGCGTAGACGTAGGCTCGGTTGAGCAGCGCCTCGTTGGTGTTCGGATTGTAGCGGCGCACCCCTTCGATCAGGTCGTATTGCCGCATCATCGGCGGCTTGCTGCGGGATTGGGGCGGCTTTTCAAGCGATTGCGGCGCCGCGACGAGCCGTTCAAGCGGCGCCCGGGTTGGCGACTGCTTCTGCATCCGCGGAAGATCTGAGCGCGTGCGCGCCATGGTCGAACCTTGCAAAGTCGAATCTGCCTCAGAAACCGCTTTGATCGCTGTTTCTAGCATAGATATCACGACATTTCCTTGCTGCCGCAAGGGTTTGCCTGTTTGGTTGCCGAAAAGCCAACGGCCCGGCGCAAGCGCCGGGCCGTCAAGCGAAAACTGCGATGAAGACCTACTCGGCCTCCTCTTCTGGCGGCTCCTCTGGCGGCGCCAGACCCTCGAGACCCTTGAGCAATTCCTCTTCCGTCATGCGCTCGGTGGTCACCTCGGTATCATCGGAATCGACGCTGGTGCCGGCACCGGCGCCGATCAGCGGCACCTCGGGCTCCGGCTCGTCCACCTCAACATATTTCTGCAAGCTGTGGATCAGGTCTTCCTTGAGGTCGCCAGGCGATACCGTGGTATCGGCAATCTCGCGCAGCGCTACGACCGGGTTCTTATCGTTGTCGCGCTCCACAGTGATCTGCGACCCCGAAGAGATCATGCGCGCCCGGTGGCTCGCCAGAAGAACGAGATCGAAGCGGTTCTCAACCTTATCAATGCAGTCTTCTACGGTGACACGGGCCATCGGCTCGCCACTCCTTTAAGTGGAACTTTGATGATTTCGGCCGTTAGGTAACCCGTGTCGGGCGAAAGTTCAAGCATATTTGTCTTGGTTTGGCCGCACGGCTCTGTTACCGAGAGCCCTGCAAGCAGGCCGACCAGCGGACATTAGCGGAAACGGCGTGATTGCGTGGGTGCTGGACGAATTGCTCGAAAGCGCCTTCAACTTTGTTAACGCCGATTCAAGGCACCGCTCCACGCTCCTCGCGCGCGGGGGCGGCTGCGGTACCGGAATTGAGTTTTACGGCTGCGAGCATCGAGAGAGACCCCATGACAGCACCCGGCGAAAAAATTGCTATGTTTATTGACGGCGCCAACCTCTACGCCACCGCTAAATCGCTCGGTTTCGATATCGATTACAAGAAGCTCTTACGCGAGTTCCAGTCGCGCGGTTATTTGCTGCGCGCCTTCTATTACACGGCGGTGATCGAAGATCAGGAATATTCCTCGATCCGTCCGTTGATCGACTGGCTCGACTACAACGGCTACTCGGTCGTCACCAAGGCGACCAAGGAATTCGTCGACCAGACCGGACGCCGCAAGGTGAAAGGCAACATGGACATCGAACTGGCGGTCGACGCCATGGAAATCGCCGGCCATATCGACCACATGGTCCTCTTCTCCGGCGACGGCGACTTCCGCTCGCTGGTTGAGGCCGTGCAGCGGCGCGGCGTCCGCGTGACCGTGATCTCCACTATCGCGACGCAGCCGCCGATGGTAGCCGATGAGTTGCGCCGCCAGGCCGACGTCTTTACCGACATCGTCACGCTACAGAGCAAGATCGGCCGCGAACCGTCGGAGCGTGTACCCCGTGAACCGCGCTCACCTCGCGAGGAGCGCGATCCGGGACAGCACACTCCGCAGTTCCTACAACGTTCATCGGCACCGCAGCGGGCCGACGCGGAAGTTGGCGCCGAAGACGACGAATTCGACCTCGAATAGGCCGCCGCCATGGCAGACGACGGCAAGCCCGGACGCGATTGCGCGCGCTGTCCCCGGCTGGCTGCATTCCGCAAGAAATGGCGCGCCGTACATCCGACCTGGTTCAATGCGCCGGTCCCTTCCTTTGGCCCGCTCGGCGCCCGCGTTCTGATCATCGGTCTGGCCCCCGGGCTGCAAGGTGCCAATCGTACCGGCCGTCCTTTCACTGGCGATTACGCGGGCGTGCTGCTTTACGAGACGCTGATTCGCTACGGCTTCGCGCGCGGCACTTACGCCGCGCATCCCGACGACGGACTGGAACTGGTCGATTGCCGCGTTACCAATGCGGTGCGTTGCCTACCGCCGGAAAACAAGCCGACGCCCGCCGAGATTACAACCTGCCGAGATTTCCTCAAAGCTACCATTGCCGAGATGAAGAATTTGCGCGCCATCGTCACGCTCGGCCGCATCGCTCATGAGAGCACTGTGCGCGCGCTCGGCGGCAAGCTTTCGGATACAACCTTCACCCACGGCAAACGGCACGCGCTAGATTCGGTTATGTTGTTCTGCAGCTACCACTGCTCGCGCTACAACACCAATACTGGCGTGCTCACACCCGAGATGTTCCGAAAAGTTTTTGCCGAGGTACGCGCGTTCCTGCGTTGAGGTTACAGCGCGCCCTGCATTGACTGCAAATTTGAATTTTTCTGCCAAGGCCAGCGCTTCGTCGTCGGTAATTCCATTGAACCCTTGGCTGAACAGCGCGTCCGACATAAGCACGATGATAATACTATAGCACGATGATAATACTATCGGTCTTGTCCCTCAGGGAGGGCACAAAGGGTTGAAAGCGGACACCGCAAAGCAAATTGCACAGCAACGATGAAGGATCTGACCCACGACCCAGCGAATCGCTCGGCTACAATGCCGACGCCGCAGTCACCTTGAAGGATATGACGCGGTAACACACTGCTTACAACTTTAATTTCTTCTTTGGCTTCTTTTATTCAAAACGATTGCGGCCGTTTCAATAGTTCCAAACCTGCCGCCCTGAGGATGGGTCTTTAGATTCCATTTGCCCATGCAGGGGGAACTACGATGAAAAAAGAAAAGCAAGCCGCACCAGCGGCCGAAATTCTCTCGTTCCCGCAAGTATCGCAGATCGACAGTCAGTTGCTCGAGACCGTCTTGAACAATCTGTCGCAGGGTGTCGCGCTATTCGACTCGGAAACACGGTTAATTTTCTGCAATCAGCGCTACACGGAAATGTATGGATTGTTGTCGGAATTCGCCCGCCCAGGCCGCTACCTGCGCGACCTCCTTATTCAACGCATCCAGACCGGCACCTTTGTCGAGGATCCGGACGATTACATCGTCCGCCTAAAAGGAGGCATCGTCGGCGGAGCCTCGTCCACGTACACCACGCAATTGGCGGACGGCCGCACTTTCTCGGTGGTGAACAAACCACTTGACGGCGGGGGCTGGCTGGCGACGCACGAAGACATCACCGAACGGCAGCGCTCGGAAGGCCGCATCGCCCATATGGCGCGCCATGACGCGCTCACCGACCTTCCCAATCGGGTGTTGTTGCGGGAGACGCTCGAGCACGAGCTCAAGCGGGTCAAGCGGGGTGAATGCCTGGCGGTGCTCTGCCTCGATCTCGATCAGTTCAAGGGCGTCAACGATGCGCTCGGACATCCGATTGGCGACGAATTGCTCAAGCTGGTTGCCGACCGTCTACGCGGCTGCACGCGCGAGCCGGATACGGTCGCGCGGCTAGGTGGAGACGAGTTCGCCATCATTATGACGCAGATGCAGCAGCCAAACGACGCCGCGGTCCTGTCCAAGCGCATTGGCGAGTCAATCGTGAAACCCTATCAGATCGATGGGCACACTATCGTCACCGATATCAGTATCGGCATTTCGGTCGCGCCGTTTGACGCGATGGAAGCCGATCCGCTGTTGCGCAACGCGGACATGGCGCTGTACGGCGCTAAGGCGGACGGCCGCGGCACCTTCCGTTTCTTCGAGCCGGAAATGAACACCCGTATGAAGGCCCGCCGTGAACTGGAAATGGACCTGCGCAAGGCACTGGTCAGCAAAGAATTTGAGCTTTTCTACCAGCCGCTGGTCAGTCTGCAGACCAACGAGATTAACGGCTTCGAGGCGCTGCTGCGCTGGAACCATCCCAAGCGCGGATTGGTAGGACCGGCCGACTTCATTCCGGTTGCGGAGGAGACCGGCCTGATCGTGCCGCTCGGCGAATGGGTACTCAAGGCGGCCTGCTACGAAGCGGTGGATTGGCCGGACAACATCAAGGTCGCGGTCAACCTCTCTTCGGCGCAGTTGAACAATCGCAACCTGCTCAACGTGGTGATTGGCGCACTGGGCGAAACCGGCATGCCGGCGCGCAAGCTGCAATTGGAAATCACTGAGACGATGCTGTTGCAGAACACCTTTGCCACCTTAGCGACGCTGCATGAGCTACGCAAACTTGGTGTGCAGATCGCGCTCGACGATTTCGGCACTGGGTATTCATCGCTGAGCTATTTGCGCAGCTTCCCATTCGACAAGATCAAGATCGACCGTTCGTTCATTAAGGATCTGTCCAACGGTGCTGAACCGGTCGCGATCGTGCAGGCAGTGGCGAATTTGGCCAAATGCCTAAAGATGGACTCGACTGCCGAGGGGGTGGAGACACAACAGCAAGCCGACATGCTACAGGCGATGGGCTGCACCGAAATGCAAGGCTATCTGTTTAGCCAACCACGGCCCGCCCGCGAGATCAGGCAGTACTTCCTGCGATCTGCAGAAAAGCTGACGGGCGCGGCCTAGGCCGCAGTTTGTAGCCAGGTGATCACCTCCTCAGCGTTCTTGTCCGGCGGGAACACCGGGTAGAACACCTTGGTGATCGTGCCGTCGTCGATGACGAGCGCCATTCGCTTGATCAGCGTCATGCCGTCGACGCTGAACGTCGGCAACCTGAGCGCGCGGGTGAACGCCAATTTCTCGTCCGACAGGATGGGGAACGGGAGATGCAGGCGCGTCGCCGCCTCCTGCTGATAGGCGGTGTCCTGCGCCGACAGCCCGAAGAGTTGTGCCACGCCCAGCCGTTTTAGCTCACCGAAATGGTCGCGGAACGAGCAGGATTGCGGCGTGCAGCCGCGCGCGCCCGGGATCGCGTCCCAGCCGGTCGGCAGCGCCTGCCCGGGCACGCCGGTGCGCGGATAGATGTAGACCACGGTACGGCCCTTGAGCTTCGACAAATTGACAGGGCCGCCGCTGGTCGCCGGAAGCGCCAGGTCGGGCAGCTTTATGCCGGTAAGGTGCCGAGTGGCACCGTCGTCCTCCGGTACCGGAATATTCGGCGGCAACACCGTCGGATCATGCTTGCCCGGCGCTTCGCTCATTTATTGTCCCCGTAACTCATGAATTCCATCAGCGAGCCGTCCGGATCACGGAAATATACCGAGGTGCCCGGCCCCTTGGCACCGAAACGTTGCATTGGACCGCGCTCGACCGCAATCCCGTGCCCCCTTAGATGCGCGATCGCGCTCTCGATCGGCCCGCGCCATTCGAAGCAGAGATCACTGTTGCCCGGCTGCACCGGCACCCGCGCGACTTCCGCCGGTTTAACACCCGGCCCATGCACGTTGAGCTGTGTATCACCGAAGCGATAGGCGAAGCCTACCGGCCGGTTTACCAACTCGGCGCCCATCACTTCGACGTAGAACTTATTGGAGCGTTCCCAGTCAGTAACGTGGATGACGCAGTGATCGAGCTGCGTGGGCACCGCCATCTCACACTCCTAGCTTCGTGCCGACGCGCGCCGCTACCGCCTTGCGCTCTTCGTAGAGCTTGGCACCGCGCGCCTGCAGCCGTTTAACCATGTCGTGTGGGGCCCTTTTCGGCGAGCCGCAATCGAACGGCGGCGCCGGATCATATTCGATCTGCAACTGGATTTCGCGCGCCGCCTGCTCACCTTCCAGGATTGCTGCTAGCGTTAATCCGAATTCGATACCGGATGTGACGCCCGCTCCGGTGATGATATTGCCGTCCACCACCACCCGCTCGCTGACAGGTGTGGCACCCAGAAACTTCAAATGCTCGAGCGCACTCCAGTGGCAGGTGGCGCGCTTGCCCTTGAGCAGCCCGGCAGCACCAAGCACCAGGGAGCCGGTACAGACGGAGGTGATGTATGTCGCCGATGCTGCCTGCTTGCGTAGAAAGTCGAGCGTCGCCTCGTCTTCCATCAGTTTCTGCTGGCCCGGCCCGCCTGGCACCATGATTAGATCGAGCACAGGGCAGGTTTCATAGGTCACCGTCGGCAGGATCTGCATGCCGCGGTCGCTGGTCACCGGCTCGAGAGTGCGCGCGACTAGATCGACCACGCTGTTGGGCGTGCGCGCCAGCACTTCATAAGGCCCGGTCATGTCGAGCTGGGTCATGCCCGGAAAGATCAACATGCCGATACGACGGCGCATTCGCTAGCCTTTCTGCCGCATTAGCCGACCGCGCTCGCGCTCCCATGAACGCTTCTTTTCGGTCTGCCGCTTGTCATACACCTTCTTGCCGCGCGCCAGCGCGATCTCCAGTTTCGCCCGGCCTTTCTCGTTAAAATAAAGCTTCAGCGGCACGATGGTCATGCCCTCGCGCTCCACCGCGCCGGCGAGCTTGTTGATCTGCCGAGCGTGCAGCAAGAGCTTGCGCGGCCGCTTCGGCGAGTGATTGAAGCGATGCGCCTGCAGATATTCCGGGATGTTGGAATTGATCAGCCAGATTTCGCCGCCACGTGCGTCGGCATAGGATTCCGCAATCGCCGCCTTACCGGCGCGCAGCGATTTAACCTCGCTGCCGGTGAGCGCGATGCCGGCCTCATAGGTCTCGCCGATCTCGTAGTTGAAGCGCGCCTTGCGGTTGTCGGCGACCACCTTGAAGCGGCGCTCGGGTCTAGCAGCCATGGCCCGTTACTAAGACTAACGCGATTTCAAGAGGTCGCGAATCTCGGTGAGCAACTGCTCCTCCTTTGACGGCGGTGCCGGCTTTGCTTCTTCCTTGCTGATCAACTTGGACATAGCGCGGATCACCAGGAACAGCACGAACGAAATGATCAGGAAGTTGATTACCAACGTGACAAAATGTCCCCAAGCTAACACCGCACCCTGCTTTTTGGCCTCGTCCAAGCTGGCGGCCGTGACCTTGCCCGAAAGCGGCAGGAAATAATTGGAAAAATCGAGCCCGCCAGTAAGCCCACCGATGGCCGGCATGATGATGTCGCCGACCAGCGACGTTACGATGGCACCAAAGGCCGCTCCTATGATAACGCCGACCGCGAGATCGACGACGTTGCCGCGCAAAGCGAATTTCTTGAAATCCTCGAGCATCATACGTCTCCAGCTTTGAACCCGCGATCTTCTTTGTCGGTACGGGCGCGCTCCTGCACATCAGTTCATGCGTCGGTGGTTCCTCGACAGGAGGAATCCCAGTGAGCAAATTTATCGCAATTTTTACAGCCGGTTTGCAATCGAGCGCCGGAATGCCGCCGGGATTCGGTCAGGGGAATAAGCTCGGCTGGGCACTATCGGGTGCCCACCACCGAGATGGAACCACGACAACAACACTGGTTGGCGGAGCGATACGCGGCCAAGCTTGGGTCGCTAGACAATCGCCTAATTAATGAGCCCGGCGTGCACCATGGCCATGCGCACGGCGGCTTGCGCCTTCTCGCTTGCCGGCACCATCGGCAGCCGGAGCGTGTTAGCGCACTTGCCGATCAACGACATCGCGTACTTGATCGGCGCCGGGCTGGTCTCGACGAATAGATTGATGTGCAGCGGCGCGAGTTTGTCCTGCAGCTTGAGCGCGGCGGCAAAATCGCCCCGAAGACATGCCCGCTGAAATTCGGCGCACAGCCGGGGCGCCACGTTCGAGGTCACCGAGATGCAGCCATGGCCACCATGCGCCATGAACCCGAGCGCAGTGATATCCTCCCCCGACAACTGATTGAAGTCCGGGCCCATCGCTATCCGCTGCTGCGACATCCGCGCCATATTGGCGGTGGCATCCTTCACGCCGGCGATGTTCTTGAGCTCATGGAGCCGCTTCATGGTGTCGACCGACATGTCGACAATCGAGCGGCCGGGGATGTTGTAGATGATGATCGGAATGCCGATAGCGTCGTTGATTGCCTTGTAGTGCTGGTAGAGCCCTTCCTGCGTCGGCTTGTTGTAATATGGCGTCACGATCAGTACCGCGTTGGCGCCCGCTTTTTCCGCGTGCTTCGACAATTCAATCGCCTCGGCAGTGGCATTCGAGCCAGCGCCCGCCACCACGGGCACGCGGCCCTTGGCCTGATCGACGCACCACTCTACCACCTTCTTGTGCTCGTCGTGTGAGAGCGTCGGGCTTTCGCCCGTGGTGCCGACCGGCACCAGCCCATTGGTGCCCTCCTCGATTTGCCAATCGACAAGGTCGCGGAACGTCTTTTCGTCGAGCGCGCCATTCTTGAATGGCGTGACCAGCGCAGTGAAAGATCCACGGAAACTCGTCTTGGCGGTCATGGCACGACTTCTCCACAAGCCTTAATGCGCCTTCATAGGTATCGCTTCGGAACCGACGATGAAAGCCCTTGTTTCAAATAGAGGCATGAATTGACTTGATAAATCACCACTTTGCCCCGTTTTTGCCCGGCTTGGGTGGTTGAGTTAAGGCCGTTGGGATTTTGGGTAACCTTCCGCAAGCATAATAACCTAATGGGCGATGCCGGGGCGCCTTGAGTCGGCCCCCGGTCACGAGACTGGGCAGGTGAATGAACACAATTAAGGGGACCCACTGGGGCCTGGCGTTGGCGCTTACGGCCATTGGTGCGATCAGCGCGCAAACCGCCATGGCCGCCGAACAGAAAGTCCCGCTGCCGCCGCCGCGGCCAGCGATCCTGGTGAAAAAGCAAGCCATCCCCGCTACCAAACAACCCGCGGCGCCGATCGCGCGCAACGCGGCGGTGCCGCAGCGACATCCGCCCGTGCCGGCCGGCCTGTCGGCGTATGCGCAGGCTAATGTCGGATTGCGCGGCGTGCTGTTCGAAAGCCGGAACGTCATCAAGCCGCTGCCGCGTCCAGTCTCCGGGCCCTTCGCGGTGGCGCCGACGAGCACCACCTCGCCCGAGGACGCGGCTGCGGTGAAGCGTGTGATCGAGGCCGCGCGTCACGGCCGCGAGGCGGATGCCGACGTCGCCGAACAAAGCATCCGCGATCCGGTCGCCCGCAAGCTCGCCGAGTGGGTGATCGTGCGCAGCGACAACACCAATCCGAACTTTGCACGCTACGCTGCTTTCGTGACCGCCAATCCGAGTTGGCCCCATGCGTCTTTGTTCGGCCGCCGCGCCGAGAATGCGTTGTGGAACGACCATGTCGACGACGCCACTGTGCTAGCTTTCTTCGCCAGCCATAGGCCATCGACCGCCAAAGGCTGCTACATGCTGGCGCGGGCCCTGCTTGCCAAGGGCGACCTCGACGGAGCTGCCGCTTTGGTGCGCCACGCCTGGCGTCACGAAGATTCTGGCGCCGAGGCCGAAAACAAAGTGCTCGAATTGTTCGGCAGCATGCTCACCCGCGCCGACCACAAGGCACGCATGGACCAGCGCTTCTACGCGGAAGACGTCGAGGCGGGCATGCGCGCTGCCAACCGGCTCGGCGGCGACGAGCTGGCGATCGGTCGTGCCCGCGCTGCCGTAATCAAGCGTCTAAATAACGCGAAGGCGCTGCTCGACGCTGTGCCCGTCAATGCCCGTCGTGATCCCGGCTATGTATTCGCGCGCGTGCAGTGGCTGCGCAAAGAGAACAAACCGGCGGAAGCCGGCAAGCTGATGCTCACCGTGCCGCAGGATCCGGAAACGCTTGTCGACCTCAATCAATGGTGGCTGGAACGCCGGCTTTTGGTGCGCACGCTGCTGGACGACGGCGATCCGCATACGGCTTACCGAGTGGCGCGCGAAGCCGCGGTGCCGCCGCAGGGCAATTATCGCGTCGACTACTATTTCACCTCCGGCTGGATCGCCCTGCGTTACCTGCACGATCCGGCAGCGGCTGCTTCCCATTTCGCGCACATCAGCGAAGGTACCGACAGCCCGCATGCACTGGCGCGCGGCGGCTATTGGCAGGGCCGCGCGGCCGAAGCAATGGGCCAGCGTGCGCAGGCCAAAGCGTATTACGAGACGGCAGCGCAGTACACTGCGACGTATTACGGTCAGCTCGCGCGCGCCCGCCTCGGCCTCACCGATCTAGGCTTACGTGGTCCGCCGCAATTCACGATGGAACAGAACAAGGTGCTCGGCAATCTCGAGGTCGCGCGCGCGGCCGAAATCCTCTACGAGCTCGACGAGCGCGATATGCTAGCGTCGATCTTCGCCGAACTGGGCGAAAGCGCAACCGACGTCGCCGGCATGACGGCGCTGGCCGAGGTTGCCGCCAGACACAACGACGGCCGCGCCATGCTGCTGCTCGGCCAGGGCGCCTATAACCGTGGCTTGCCGCTTGAATACTACGCCTACCCGATCGTCGGCCTGCCGGCCTACGCGCCGATTGCGCCACCGATCGATCCTGCGGTGACTTATTCAATTGCGCGCCAGGAAAGTCACTTCAATCAGAAGGTCGTCTCGGTCGCGTACGCCATGGGTTTTATGCAGGTGACGCCGGAAGCAGCACAGGACACCGCCAAGCGATTTAAGGCGGTCTACAATCGCGCCCGCTTGCTCAGTGACCCGGTCTACAACATGCAAATGGGGACAGCCGAGCTGTCCAACCTGCTGATGGGCTACAACGGCTCCTACATCCTAACCTTCGCCGGCTACAACGCCGGCCGCGGGCGCGTGCAGCAGTGGATCGCCGCCTACGGCGACCCGCGCGATCCGAGGGTCGATCCGGTCGATTGGGTCGAGCGCATCCCCATTGCCGAGACGCGCAATTATGTCGAGCGCGTCATGGAGAACCTGCAGGTCTACCGCGCCCGCTTCGGCGGCGGCGGCCGGCTGATGATCGAGGCCGACCTGCGTCGTGGCGGCGGGGCAAATTGATTCTCAGATGTTACAAATCTGTTTCTTGACGGTTGGGCGCGCCCAGCAGCCCGATTTCTGCCCCCTACCGCCGCACGCTGGTGTTGTTGGGCGTTGCGTTGTCCGGATGCCGCGTGTTTGTATTTGACACTGTTGGCCGGCTACTCCCTCGCCTACCACGCAGAAGTCCTGATACCAGCCGCTGAATGTTGATCAGTTCACTCGCCGACCCGGTCTTATTGTTGTGACGAATGCCCCGACCAGCACCTTCATCTCCGCGCCCGACGGCCTGCGGTTGCACACGTGGTATTACGGCCGGCGCAGTGCACCCGGCCTGCCGGTAGTCTGCCTACCAGGACTCACTCGCACCGTCGAGGATTTCGATACACTCGCTGCCACGCTGTCGAGCGACAACCAGGCGCGCCGCGTCATTGCAATCGACTACCGCGGCCGCGGGCAGTCCGAGTATGACCGCGATCCGGCCAACTACCAATTGCAGGTCGAGCTCGCCGACGTGCTCGCCGTGGTGACGGCGCTTGATGCCATGCCCGCGGTCTTCATCGGCACCTCGCGCGGCGGCATCCTCACCATGCTGCTGGGGGCGGTGCGGCCGAGCCTAATCGCCGGGGTCGTTCTTAACGATATCGGGCCGGTGATCGAGCCCAAGGGGCTGATCCGCATCAAGGGTTATGTCGGTAAGTTGCCGCAGCCGCGCTCGTTCGAGGAAGGTGCCGAGATTCTACGCCGTTTGTTCGACGCGCAGTTTCCTAAGCTCACCACTGGGGAGTGGCTCGCAGCAGCACGTCGCGCTTTCAAACAGCAGAACGGCGCATTGGTACCAACATATGATGTCAACCTCGCCAAGACGCTGGAAGGCGTCGATTTCGAAAAGCCCTTTCCGCCGATGTGGAAGGAATTCGACGCGCTTCCCAACAAGCCTGTGATGGTGATCCGCGGCGCTAATTCCGACATGTTATCGCCCGAGACGGTCGAGGCGATGCGCGCACGCCGCCCCCGGCTTGTGACCATCGAAGTTCCGGACCAGGGACATCCGCCGCTGTTGGCGGACGCCGAGACGATTGGGCGGATTGCGGAATTTGTGTGCCGCTGCGACGACGTGCATCGGTTAACAAGCTAAAAGGACTTGCGGCCTTCTTGGAATAACGGAATTTTTCGAGGGATTGTTTTCAAGGCTCAATGACCCCGGGCAAAGTCGTTGCTCAGCAAAAAAACGGGCAAATATCGCGGGGATCTGTGCTGGACAGCCTAGCGGCAAGGCAATCGAGATCTGCCGGGAATAACGCAATATTTCGAGAAAGACATTCAATTACAGTGGCTTATAGGTCTGCAGACCATGCTGGCAGATACGTTCACGATCCAGTAACCATTCAATAATTTCTTGCTGCGCTGATTGGATGCATGGCTA
>Ga0207822_1000009_pt1 | contig 37438 bp, 36 predicted proteins | sample LuqExpMetageno67_FD_187824 | JGI IMG/M metagenome (GOLD analysis project Ga0207822, IMG submission 187824) | Tropical forest soil microbial communities from Luquillo Experimental Forest, Puerto Rico - Sample 67 (SPAdes) | ecosystem: Environmental > Terrestrial > Soil > Tropical forest ...
GACACAACGTTGATGTCGCCGAGCATCGGCCGCAGAAGGCCGGACAGTACCGAGGAGGTCAGCGCCTTCAGGTTCATGTGCGCCACCGTGCCTTCGTAGATAATGTGCACTTCCTTGATCGGGTCTTCGGTGAGCTGACCGGCGAATGAGCCGAGTTTCTCGGCGAGCGCAATGAACGGCTTGAGCCTCGGCGCCTCTTCGGCGCTGATCGAGGGAAAGTTCACCGCGTTGGAAATCGCGCCGCGCAACAGGTAGTCCGACATCTGCTCCGCGATCTGCAGCGCGACGTTTTCCTGCGCCTCCGTGGTGGCGGCGCCGAGATGCGGCGTGCAGACGACGTTGGGCAGGCCGAACAACGGATTGCTGGTCGCCGGTTCCTCGACGAAGACATCGAACGCGGCGCCGGCCACATGACCCGACTTGATCGCCTCGGCCAATGCCGCCTCATCCACCAGCCCGCCGCGCGCGCAATTGATGATGCGTACGCCCTTCTTCATCTTGACGATGGCCGCCGCGCTGATGATGTTTCTAGTCTTATCGGTGAGCGGCGTGTGCAGCGTGATGAAGTCGGCGCGCCTGAATAGCTCGTCGAGCTCGACTTTCTCGACGCCCAGGTCACGGGCGCGCTCCTCGGTCAGGAAAGGATCATAGGCGATCACCTTCATCTTCAGACCGATGGCGCGGTCAGCGACGATCGATCCGATGTTGCCGCAGCCGATGATGCCGAGCGTCTTGGAGAAGATCTCTACGCCCATGAAGCGGTTCTTCTCCCATTTGCCAGCGCGCGTCGAAACATCGGCTTCCGGAATCTGCCGCGCCAAGGCGAGCATCATCGAGACTGCGTGCTCGGCGGTAGTGATCGAATTACCGAATGGTGTATTCATCACGATGATGCCGCGCGCTGTTGCCGCCGGAATGTCGACATTGTCGACCCCGATACCAGCGCGGCCGATCACCTTCAGTTTTTTGGCCCTCTCAAGAACCCTCGCCGACACCTTGGTGGCGGAGCGAATCGCCAGGCCATCATAGTTGCCGACGAGCTCGGCAAGCTTTTCCTTATCCTTGCCGAGGTTGGGCTGAAAATCGACCTCGATGCCGTGATCCTTGAAGATCTGCACGGCCGCGGGTGAGAGCGCATCGGAGATAAGAATGCGGGGAGCCATGAGGATCATCCTTTTTCGCTAGCGCATCCAAGCGCAGCATGTGGGATGACGGCGAACCCCACTTCTATGCCGATGCTTCGGAAAAACTCCGCCATCCTTTCGGTCAGGCGATTCGCAAACATCGCGCCACCTCAGGCCGCCTTGGGCAGAGCTGCTTTGGTTTCTGCGAACGCCCAGTCGAGCCAACCGGTCAGCGCCTGTATGTCGCTGGTCTCGACGGTCGCCCCGCACCAAATCCGCAAGCCCGGTGGCGCGTCGCGGTAATAGGCGATGTCGTAGGCAATGCCTTCCTTCTCCAACAGGCCAGCGAGCGTCTTGGCGAAGGCCGCCTGATCATCGGCCGAGAGTCGCGTCACCGCCGGGTCGACCACCTTCAGGCACACCGAGGTGTTGGAGCGTTGCTCCGGCCTACTGGCGAGATTAGCGATCCACGGCGTCACCGCCACCCAGTCGGCAATCGCCTTGGCATTGGAGTCCGAACGCGCGACTGTCGCCTTCAGGCCACCGACCGATTTCGCCCACTGCAGCGTATCAAGATAGTCCTCGACGCAGAGCATCGACGGGGTGTTGATCGTCTCGCCCTGGAAAATGCCTTCGTTGAGCTTGCCGCCCTTCGTCATCCGGAAAATCTTCGGAAGCGGCCAGGCCGGCTTGTAGGTCTCGAGCCGCTGAACCGCGCGCGGCGATAGGATGAGCATGCCGTGCGCGCCCTCCCCGCCCAGCGCCTTCTGCCAGGAGAGGGTTGCGACATCGAGTTTTGGCCAGTCGAGCCGCTGCGCAAAAGCCGCGGAAGTTGCATCGCAAATGGTCAGGCCCTTGCGATCGGCGGCGATCCAATCGCCGTTCGGCACGCGCACGCCCGAGGTGGTGCCGTTCCAGGTAAACACTACGTCGGTCTTGAAATCCACTTTGGATAGATCGGGCAGCTCACCATAGGGCGCGCGCAGCACCGTTACATCCTTAAGCTTCAGCTGCTTCTCGACGTCGGTGACCCAGCCTTCGCCAAAGCTTTCCCAAGAGAGCATGGTCACTGGCCGCGCGCCGAGCAACGACCACAGCGCCATCTCTACCGCGCCGGTATCGGAGGCGGGCACGATGCCGATACGATAATCGGCGGGAACTTCCAACACCTCGCGCGTGAGATCGATGGCCCGCTTGAGTTTCGCCTTGCCGAGCTTGGATCGGTGCGAGCGGGCGATAACGGCGTCAGTGAGAGCTGCGAGACTCCAGCCGGGGCGCTTGGCGCAGGGACCGGATGAGAAGTGCGGCATCACCGGCCGCAAAGCGGGCTTCGTCGCTGTCATGTGTCTACCCTTCCAGATAGGCGCCCCTCGTTGGGGAGGGGTGTCCCACTGGGGGCATAGGCGACTTGGGCTACGCGGTCAACTATGGGCTGTTGCGTAACGCGGGTACCGGGGAAGAGGCGGTATTGATCGAGCCCCGTGATCAAGGTCACCGGCTGCTGCGGCCGATCCTGCGCGGGAGCGAGGCGCGGCGCCGCTACCAGCAGGACAGACCCGACACGAAGAAATTGGACATCGGAACGAGCAGGCGCCTTCTAACATTTCTTCTACCGAATTCACGTGCGGTTTACGCGAGTTACCGGAAAGATGCTCGCAAGCAAGCGACAAAGCAGGGATGCGATTTCAGGCAGCGACTTCGGTCAGTGCTTCGACCACATCATCGACGACCGTCTCGACCAAAGACTTGTCGTCGCCTTCGCCCATGACGCGAATCACCGGCTCGGTGCCAGACGGACGCACAATTAGCCGGCCGGCGCGACCAAGCTTTTTCTCGGCGGTGGCGATTGCGGAACGCACCCGCGCGTTCTCCAGCGGCTTGCCTTTCTGATAGCGGACGTTTTTGAGCACCTGTGGCAGCGGCTCGAAGCGGTGGCATATCTCCGACACTGGCCTGTCGCTGCGCTTGATCACCGCTAAAACCTGCAGGGCGGCGACAAAGCCGTCGCCAGTGGTGGTGTGGTCCGAAAGGATGATGTGGCCGGACGGTTCGCCCCCGACATTGTACCCGTGCTCTCGCATGTGCTCGAGCACATAACGGTCGCCGACCGGCGTGCGCACCAGTTCCAAGCCCAGAGTTCCCAGGTGGCGCTCGAGCCCGAGGTTTGACATCACGGTGGAGACGACGCCCGGCCGCTCCAGTCTGCCGTTTTCCTTCCAGCTTTCTGCGATAACTGCGAGCACCTGGTCGCCGTCCACCACGTGACCGCGCTCGTCCACAATCATCACGCGATCGGCGTCGCCATCGAGCGCGATGCCAATATCGGCACGCATTTCGCGCACCTTGCGGGTGACAGCAGTGAGATCAGTCGAGCCGCATTCCTTGTTGATGTTGAAGCCGTCCGGCTCGACACCAATCGCGACCACGTCGGCGCCCAGCTCCCACAGCGCGCCGGGCGCAACTTTGTAGGCGGCACCATTGGCGCAATCGATCACTACTCGCAGCCCGGACAGATCGATTGTCTTCGGCAGCGTCCGCTTGGCGAATTCGATGTAACGGTCCTGCACCCCGTCGATGCGCTTGGCGCGTCCGAGATCGTCGTTCTTGGCCAGTTTCTTGCCTAGATCCGAATCGAGCAGGGCTTCGATCTCGCTTTCGACCTGGTCGCTCAGCTTGAAACCGTCGGGGCCGAACAGCTTAATGCCGTTGTCATCGAACGGATTGTGCGAGGCGGATATCATCACGCCGAGATCGGCGCGCATCGAACGCACCAACATGCCGACTCCAGGCGTTGGGATCGGGCCGGTTAGCAGCACGTCCATGCCGACCGAGGTGAAACCGGCGACCAGCGCCGTCTCGATCATATAGCCGGACAGGCGCGTGTCCTTTCCGATCAGCACACGATGCCGGTGCTCGCCGTTCTTGAAGATCAGCCCGGCGGCCTGACCAACCCTGAGTGCCAGGTCGGGAGTAATGACCTTATTGGCCCGGCCGCGAATGCCGTCGGTGCCGAAATAGCGACGAACCATGGAAACCCCTCGAACGCCCCTTTTCTGGTCTGAGCCTCGAACAACCGCTTGTTGGCGGACGGCCGAGCCGTCCGAATGCCCTGCATCATAGAGCCAACGCGGTGAATTTGCTTCAAAAATTGTGAGTTATAATTACTGCGCTGCTGCTAAGCTTTGGGTGAAATAGCTGCAAAAAATACCAGCGGAATCGCTTGTTTCGCGCGTACCACCGCTGTGCTGCCCGGGTTACTTAACTCGCTACCGCGCCAGACAAGTCCATGAAGAGCATCGCCTGCATCGACGACCTACGCCAACTCGCTCGGCGACGGGTTCCACGTGCATTTTTCGAATACGCCGAGAGTGGCTCCTATAACGAGGAAACACTGCGCGCCAATCGCACCGACCTGGAAGCCATCAAATTGCGCCAGCGCATTCTGGTGGATGTCTCCTCGCGCAGCCTCGACACCACGATCATCGGACAGAACATTGCCGCGCCCTTCGTACTGGCGCCCATCGGGCTCTGCGGCATGCAGCACGGCGACGGAGAGATCCTGTCGGCGCGCGCCGCCAACGCGGCCGGCATACCCTTCACGCTCTCGACGATGTCGATCTGCTCGGTCGAGGACGTGGCCGAAGCGACCGGCAAGCCGTTTTGGTTCCAGCTTTACGTGATCCACGATCGCGGTTTCTCCAAAGACCTACTGGAACGCGCCAAGAAAGCAAAGTGCAATGTGCTGGTGCTCACCGTGGACTTGCAGGTGCTCGGGCAACGCCATCGCGACATCAAGAACGGCTTGACCGTGCCGCCCGAGATCCGCCTGAAGAACATCATCGATGTCGCCACCAAGCCGGCTTGGGCGTGGAGCATTCTCAACGGCCGCCGCAAGACCTTCGGCAACCTGGCCGGCCACGTGGAGGGTATGGAGAACGTCAATTCGCTCGCTGCCTGGATCGGACACCAATTCGACCCGGCCCTGAGCTGGAAGGACGTAGAGTGGATCAAAAACATTTGGCCTGACAAATTGGTCTTGAAAGGCATTCTTGACGCCGAGGATGCTAGGACCGCGGTGAAGGTCGGAGCCGACGCCATCGTGGTGTCCAACCACGGCGGCCGTCAGCTCGACGGCGCGCCGTCCTCGATCTCAGCGCTGCCGAAGATCGCCGATGCAGTCGGTAGCGACGTCGAGCTGATGTTCGACGGCGGCATCCGCACCGGCGCCGACGCGCTGCGCGCTCTGGCGCTCGGCGCGCGCGCCTGCATGATCGGCCGCGCCTACATTTATGGCCTCGGCGCCGGCGGGCAGGCCGGCGTCGCCAAGGCGATCGATATCCTTGAGAAGGAGCTCAGCGTCGCCATGGCGCTCACCGGCGTCAATAGCATTAAGGAAATCGGGCCGCACGTGCTGGCCAACGGCGAGGCGAAGAAGAAGCCAGCGCGAACTGGAAAGAAATAGCCGAGGGTTCCCCGCGGGAGTGAATTGGTGTATTGACTTGCCGCTATGCAGACCTCCGCGCACGCTCTGACGCAACAGTTCCTTGCCTGGATCGACGAGGCGCCGCGCAGCTATGCCGATGCGGAAGCCTGGCGCCGCAGTTGCCCGCATCTTTCGATCTGGGAAGACGCCATCTCGGACGGATTGGTACGCTTCGAGAACGGCTCCAGCATGCAGCAATCGCGCCTGACGCTCACGACACGTGGCCGCGCGCTGCTGGAGAACCCCGCTTAACGCAACCGCTTATTGCGGCATCGCGTCGCGTGCCGGACATCGACGCTTTTGGTTTGCTGCTGCTTCTCGGTACGAGTAAGGATGACGTGCGCACCGGGCTTCATTGCCGAACACAGCGCGATTGCGCGAAGGGGCGGCGACGCCTCAGCTTCATATGTAGTCATATGTAGTCATATGTAGTCATATGTAGTCATATGTAGTCATATGTAGTCATTTAAGTCCTCCCTGTAGCCGGAGTCGTTGCCCGGCTCTTGGGTGGGGAGAACCTCTAGCCGCGCCGCTTATTCCGCCGGACGGGCTTGGCGAGTGTCTGCGGCTTTTCCTGGAGCGGCGAGGCAGGCTTGCTGACGCCGAGGTCGGCTTCGACGAGCGCGCGAAGTTCCGGAGTGACCTGAGGGCGGATACTGAACCAACGCTCGAAACCGCGAACCGCTTGGTGCAGCAGCATGCCAACTCCGTCGGTGATACGCAGGCCACGTTGCCGCGCCAGTTTCAGCAGACCGGTTTCCAGCGGCGCATAGACCAGATCGGACACCACAAGCGATGGCGGACAACGCAAATTGATCTCTAGCGGAGGTTGTCCGACCATGCCCTGCGTCGTCGTGTTTACCAGCAAACCAGCGCCCCCCAACAAGCCAGTGGTTTCACCCCAGCCGGCGACGTGCACGCGGGTGCCGAATTTCTTCTGCAACGCTTTCGCGTGTTCCGGCGTGCGATTGATCACATAAATGCGCCCGACCTCGCGCTGGATCAGCGCGAACACCACCGCGCGTGCCCCGCCACCAGCGCCAAGCACGACGGCTGTTTCCAGTCCGCGGTCCCAGCCTGGCGCCGCGGAATCTAGATTGGCGAGGAACCCTTCAACGTCGGTGTTGGTCGAACGCAGCCGGTCGCCGTCGTACCAGAGTGTATTGGCGGCGCCGACAGCCCGCGCGCGCTCGTCCGGCTCGGTCAGCGCAAGCGCCGCCTGTTTGTGCGGCACCGTGACATTGCCACCGATATAGCCGTGCTCGCGCAGATGCGTGATAAAATTGGCGAGTTTTTCGGGAGGTATCGCTTCGCGACGGTATTCGGCATTGAGATTGTGTTGTTTGATCCAGTAATTGTGGATCAGCGGCGAGCGCGAGTGGCCGGCCGGCCAGGCTATAATGCAGACAGCCTTACGTTCCTCGCTCATATTTCCACACCGTACTCGCACAAGCCCCCAGCAATGCGGCGCGCAGCATGTATTCATTGCGCGCGGGGGCGTCAACCGCAGCAAAGCCCGGGCTTGACAATGTAGGGCGGATATTTCCGACTTGCGCGCCGTGCCCCGCATGAAATCGATCTTCATCGACTGCAACGACCAGTTGGCGCCGGTGTGGGCGCGCGTCATTCGTACAGACGATCCGAAGATCGACGTCAACCGTGAGCCGTTCAAGCGCGAGGAGCTGCCGCTGGTGCTTGCCAGCTACGACATCGCGCTCGACGACCACTCCTACATGTCGACCGAACTAGTCGCGCGCTGCAAGCAGCTGAAGCACATCGTCTTCCTCGGTACTGGCGCCGGCAGCTACATGAATGTCCATGAACTGAAGGCGCGCGGCATCACAGTCCACACCATCAAGGGCTATGGCGACACCGCGGTCGCCGAACACACAGTAGCGCTGATGTGGGCGGCGGCGCGCGACATCGCCCGCATGGACCGAGAGGTGCGCGGTGGCATCTGGACGCCGCAGGAGGGTGTGCAGCTCACCAACAAGACGCTGGGCGTGGTGGGTCTAGGCGGCATCGGCCGCGAAGTTGCCCGCCTCGGCACGGGCATCGGCATGAAGGTAATCGCTTATAATCGCACGTCGCGCGCAGACGCCCGAGTGCAGCTGATCGACATCGACGGTTTGCTTGCGCGTGCTGATGTCGTCTCGCTCAATCTCGTGCTCAACGACCAAACGCGGGGCTTTCTTTCCGCCGAACGCATCGAACGCATGAAGCCAGGCGCAATTCTGGTCAACACCGCGCGCGGCGCACTCGTGGATGAGGCTGCGTTGATCGCCGCGCTGAAAAGCGGCCGGATCCGCCACACCGGTCTCGATGTGTTCCACGACGAGCCGCTGAGGCCGACACATTTGTTGGCGGCCATGCCGAACGTGACGCTCGCCTCGCACGCCGCCTTCCGCACGCTGGAAGCTTCGATGACGCTGCTGCGGCGCGCGATCGATATTGTGAAGACAATTGCGGCCTAGTAGCAGCCCGGCGTGCCGCCGCCATCGAGCGCGATGGCGGTGTCGTGGATGTGGCGCGCTTTGTACGGGCTTTATACATTGACCTGCCCGTGATCCCGGTCACAATAAGAAAAAATTCAGGGAGGCTCGGGTGAAGCCGGCGCCGTTCGCCTATAAAAAGGCGCGGTCGGTCGAGGAAGCGGTCGCACTGCTCGGCCAGCACAAGGACGCTCGCTTGCTCGCGGGCGGCCAGAGCCTTATCGCCACGCTCAACATGCGGTTGTCGACGCCCTCGCTGCTGATCGACATCAACGGCATAAGTGGGCTCGATGGCATCGCGCACAAAGGCGGCACGGTCGAGATCGGCGCCCTCACCCGCCACGCCGCGGCCGAACGCTCCGAGACTATCGCGCAACACGCGCCGCTGATCGCGCGCGCTATGCCGCATATAGGGCATGTCGCTATCCGCAACCGCGGCACGCTTGGCGGCTCCATCGCCTTCGCCGATCCGGCCGCGGAACTGCCCGCCTGCCTGCTTGCGCTCGACGGCGAGTTGGAGGCAACCGGCCCAAAGGGGAAGCGCACCATCAAGGCGGATGATTTCTTCAAGGGCCTGTTCGAGACTGCGCTCGGACCACAGGACGTGCTCACCGCCATCCGCGTTCCCGCGGCCGGCAAAGACACGCGCGTCGGCTTTGCCGAGCTGGCGCGCCGTCACGGCGACTACGCCATTGTTGGTCTTGCCGCCAGCGCGCGTACCACAGGCAAAGGTTTAAGCGACGTGCGGCTAGCTTTTTTCGGCGTCGGCGCCACCGCGCTGCGCGCCAGGAAATCCGAAGCTACGCTGGTAGACGGCGATGTCGATGCCGCGATATCTGCGCTCGACCTTGCGCCTAACGACGACGTGCAGGTGACCGGCGCAGTGAAAAAGCACCTTGCGGGCGTGCTGCTGCGGCGGGTCGCCAAGCAGCTCATGGAGGCGCGGCCATGAGCGGATACACCCTCGACATTTCGCTCACCGTGAACGGCGAGCGCCTCAACGCGCACGTTGAACCGCGAAAAACCCTCGTCGATTTCCTGCGCGACGATCTATCGCTCACCGGCAGCCATGTCGGCTGCGAGCACGGCGTCTGCGGCGCCTGCACCGTGCGGGTGAATGGCGCGATCGTGCGCGGTTGCCTGATGCTAGCGGTACAATGTGACGGCGCCACGGTGGAGACCATCGAAGGGCTATCCGATTCCGGCGAAGTGGCCGACCTGCAAAAGGCCTTCGAGCGGCGCAACGCTTTGCAGTGCGGCTATTGCACGCCCGGCATGATCGCGACAGTACAGGACCTGCTGAAGCGCGGTGGAGTACCAGGCCGCGAGGAGATCCGCGAACATATCTCCGGCAACTACTGCCGCTGTACCGGCTACCACGCCATCGTAGATGCAGTGGAAGCGGTGGCACAGGCGCGCGCGAGGACGCAAATGAAAAAATGAAAATTGCTGAGGACTCCCCGCCAACCCTCGCCGCGCTCGACCGTCCGAATTCCTATATCGGCCGCTCGGTGCCGCGGCCGAATTTGCAACGACTTGCCCAGGGCCGTGGGCAGTACGTCAGCGACGTCACGCTGCCGCGCATGGCGCACGTCGCCTTCGTGCGCTCGCCGCACGCGCATGCGCGCATCGTCAGCATCGCCACCGAATCGGTGAAGAAATCGCCGGGCTTCATCGCCGCCGTCACCGGTGCGGAGCTGGCGAAAGTAATGACTCCCTGGGTCGGCGTGCTCACGCACTTAAAGGGCCTGAAATCTGCACCGCAGCCGCCGATCGCGGTCGAGCGTGCCTGCTGGCAGGGCGAGGCTGTGTGCGCCGTGGTCGCGCACACGCGCGCTGAGGCCGAGGATGCCTGCGAACTCGTTGAAGTGAGCTACGAAGAGCTGCCGGCGGTCACCGATCCGGAAACCGCACTCGATCCGAAGACGCCGGTGATCCACGCCTCGCTCGGCGACAATCTCTGTTTCGAGCGCAAGCTTGATGTTGGCGCCGTGGACAAGGCCTTCGTTGAGGCCGATGCTGTGGTTGAAACCACCTTCATGTTCGGCCGCCACACCGGCGTCACCAACGAGCCGCGCGCCATCGTGGCCGACTGGAATGCGAGCGAGCAGCGCATGACCGTGTACCAGGGAACACAGGCGCCGCATATGATGCAGGACCTGTTCGCCAAGCACCTCGGACTGCACCACCAGCAGGTGCGCGTCGTTACCAAGGATGTTGGCGGCTCGTTCGGTATCAAGGTGCATACCTATGCCGACGAGATGGCGACCGTAGCACTCTCCAAGCTGCTCAAGCGACCGGTCAAATTCGTCGCCGACCGAATCGAAAGCTTCGTCACCGACATCCACGCCCGCGACCACCGCGTCAAGGGCAAGATCGGCGTGAGGAACGACGGCACCATCACCGCTTTCGAAATCGATGATTTGACCGGAATCGGTCCTTACTCGGTCTATCCGCGCACCAGCGGCATCGAGGCTAACCAGATCGTCAACCTCACCGGCGGGCCCTACGCCTGCCCAAACTACCGCGCGCAGACGCGCGTCGTGTTCCAGAACAAGAATGTCATGTGCCAATACCGCGCAGTCGGCCATCCCATTGCGGTGGCGGTCACCGAGGGGCTGATCGAACTCGCCGCCGCTAAAATCGGCATGGACCCACTCGAATTGCGCCGACGCAATCTGATCGCCGACGACGCCTACCCGACGCAGTCCACCTCGGGCCTCAAATTCGAGAGGCTGTCGCACCACGAGTCGCTGGCGCATCTCGACGCCATGATGAATTACGCCGGCTTGCGGGCCGAACAAAAGCGCCTGCGTGAAGACGGTATTTATCGCGGCATCGGCTTTGCCTCCTTTATCGAGGTGACCAATCCATCCGCCGCCTTCTATGGCGTCGGTGGCGCCCGCATCACTTCGCAGGACGGTGCCACCGTGAAGCTCGACGCACAGGGCTTTCTCAGCGTGGCCACAGGCGTCACCGAACAGGGCCAAGGCGCCGAGGCGGTGGTGGCGCAATGCCTAGCCACCGCGTTCGGCGTGCCGATCGACAAAGTGCGCGTGACTACCGGCGACACCGACAACACCCCCTATGGCGGCGGCACCTGGGCCTCGCGCGCGGCCGGTATCGGCGGCGAAGCCGCTTGGCAGGCCGGCAAGGCGTTGCGTGCCAACGTGCTCGCGATCGCCGGCGCCATGCTCCAAACCAACCCCGAGGCTCTCGACATTCGTAACGGCGTCGTCGTCGATAAGGCTGGCGGCAATGAGCGGTTGCCGCTCGAGGAACTGGCGCGCGTCGCCTATTTCCGTCCCGACACATTGCCGGCCGGCATCCAAGCCGAGCTAATGGCGACGCGCCATTACGTGCCGCGCGCCTGGCCCTTCGCCTTCACCAATGGCATGCAGGCGAGCTATCTCGAGGTCGACGTCGACACCGGCTTCGTGAAACTGTTGAAGCATTGGTGCGTGGAAGATTGCGGCACCATCATCAACCCGCAACTCGTCGACGAGCAGATCCGCGGCGGAGTTGTGCAGGGCATCGGCGCCGCGCTATTCGAGCACTGCCGCTACGACGATCGCGGGCAATTGCTCAATGGCAATATGGCCGACTACCTGGTGCCGATGGCGGCGGAAATGCCCGATATTGAATGCGGCCATTGCGTGTCGCCGACCGGCGACAGCGAGCTCGGCGCCAAGGGCGCCGGCGAAGCGGGCACCGCCGGTGCGCCCGGTTCGGTGATGAACGCCATCAACGACGCGTTGCGCCCGCTCGGCGCCAAGCCGCTCACCGACATGCCGTTCACTCCAGACAAGATTTTGCGGGCGCTTGGCAAGGTGTGATCAGAACTTGATCATGTCGCTTTTGGTAATCGTCACTAGGTTGCCGAAGCCTGGCCCATGAGCGAGCTGCCAGACGGTGAGCTGTTCCTCGAAAAGCTCATTCGCGGAGATGCCGTCAACCGGGACGATCACTTTGAAGCCCCGCAGCGCCGCGCCGGTCCCGGTGTAAAGCACGGCGCCATTGGCCGAGTTGCCAGTGACGATCACCGTCTGGATACCCTTGCCCTTGAGGATCTTTTCGAGATCAGTGTTCAGGAATTTATCCGATTTGCTCTTTACGATCGGATCGTTTGGGGCGGGGGCAATATCCTTGGCGATGTCTGCCGCTTCGAATTTTCCGGCTACGCTGTAGATGACGGGAACATCCTTGCCGCGCGCTCGCGCTAAGAGACGCTTGATCGCCGGCAATGTCGCGCCACACCGTGGTTTGTTGGGGCCGCAGTACGGATCCTGCGGCACAAAGTCCAACATTAACAGCGCAGAGGTCTTTGGGTCGACCATCACCGGCTTGAGCTCCGGCGCCGTCGGTGCCATGACGCTTCCCCACTCCGCCATGATGTCGGCCGCGTGCATCGGCCAGTTGATAATCGTTGCGATCGCGAGGGCGACCATTGCAGCGCCGCGTTTCATGACTTCCTCCGATTTCGAGCAGTTCGTCGTGGTCATCCCGTCTAGAACTCAATCAATGTCTTTGGTCCCTCACCCTGTCGCCGAAGACGGGCGCATTGGCGCTGTGCCACTCCGTATATTGCTCCGTGTCGAGCGGTTCGAATTTGGTCCACCGGCACCGCGTTGACGTTTCATGATCGTCTCCCCGTAATTTATTGTCGGTTTTGCGCAGCCGACTTGTCCCCCGGATCATGGGCGGACGTGCCCGCCATGTCAAAACGCGCTGATTTGTCCGCTTGCTGAAACACCGCAGTCCGGCGCAATATTGCCGATCAATCACGCTTTCAGCGCAACGCGAAAAAAACAAATCAAAACAAGAGGAAATACTTCATGGACATCAAGGTCGGCAGACAGGCCATCGCCGAAGCCAGCAAGAAACTGAGCAATTGGGGCCGCTGGGGCAAGGACGACCAAATTGGCACGCTCAACCATGTGCAGCCCGAGGATATCGTCAAGGCAGCGAGCCTGATCCGCACCGGCAAGGTGTTCGCACTAGGTATTCCGCTCGACCGCACCGGACCGCAGACCGGGCTATTCGGCGGCCGCTTCAATCCGATCCATCAGATGCTGGCAACCGGCACCGACGCCATCACCGGGCAACAGGACTGGAACAAGATCCGTTACGCCGACGACACCTTGATGCTTTGCGTGCAAGGCGCCACCCATTGGGATGCACTCGGGCACGTGTTCTACGAGGACAAGGCCTATAACGGCCACGACGCCAAACTGATCGACTCGCGCGGCCTCTCGGTGCTCGGCATCGAGCATTCCAAGAACAAGATGGTAGGCCGCGGTGTGCTGCTCGACATCGCGCGCTTCCGCGGCGTGAAATGGATGCAGGACGGCGAGAGCATCTCCAACGACGAGCTCGACAAGTGCGCCAAGGACCAGAACGTCTCGATCGGGCGCGGTGACTTCGTGCTCATCCGTACCGGACAGATAGAGCGATGCCATGCAGAAGGTCAGTGGGGTGGCTATGCCGGCGGCGACGCGCCTGGCGTGAAGTTCGAGAACTGCTATTGGTGCCAGGAGAAGCAGATCGCCGCGATCTGCACCGACACTTGGGGCGTCGAGGTGCGGCCGAATGAGACGACTGAGGCCAACCAGCCCTGGCACTGGGTCGTCATCCCGGCCATGGGCCTATGCATGGGCGAGATCTTCTATCTCAGGGAACTGGGTGAGGACTGCGCTGAGGATGGCGTCTACGAGTTCTTTTTCTGCGGGCCACCGCTGATCATCACCGGCGGCACCGGCTCGCCGATCAATCCGCAGGCGATCAAATAACGCGCGACGCGTAACGACAGGAGGAGTGCCATGACCCGCTATCTGAAACGCGGCATGGATGCGGCTGCTGTGAAGGCTGCCGACACCAAAGTGCGTGAGACGGTCGAACAGATCCTGGCGCAGGTCGACGACCGCAAGGACGCGGCGATCCGCGAGCTGTCCGAGAAATTCGACAAATGGTCACCGAAGGATTTCAAGCTTTCGCCCGCCGAGATCGAACGCGCCATCGGACAGGTGCGCAAACGCGACCTCGACGACATCAAGTTCGCGCAGGCGCAGGTTCGCAACTTTGCGCGGAAGCAGCGCGACAGCCTGCAAGACGTCGAGGTCGAGACGCTGCCCGGCGTGGTGCTCGGCCACCGCCACATTCCGGTGAACTCGATCGGCTGCTACGTGCCGGGCGGCCGCTACCCGATGGTCGCCTCCGCGCACATGTCAATTGTCACCGCCAAGGTGGCGGGTGTTAAGCGCATCATCGCCTGCGCGCCGCCATTCAAGGGCGGGCCGCATCCAGCAATCGTCGCCGCCATGCATTTCGGCGGCGCCGACGACATCTACGTGCTGGGCGGCGTGCAGGCCGTCGCCGCCATGGCGCTTGGCACCGAAAGCATAAAGCCGGTCGACATGATCGTCGGCCCCGGCAATGCCTATGTTGCGGAGGCCAAGCGCCAGCTGTTCGGCCGCGTCGGCATCGACCTTTTGGCCGGGCCGACCGAGACGCTGGTCATCGCCGACGACACGGTGGACGGCGAAATCTGTGCCACCGATCTGCTCGGCCAGGCCGAGCACGGACCGAACTCCCCTGCCGTGCTGATCACCAATTCCGAGAAGCTCGCGCGCGCCACCATGGCCGAGGTCGACCGCCTACTGAAGATCCTGCCCAGTGCCGATCTCGCGGGGCAAGCTTGGAAGGACTACGGCGAGGTGATCGTCTGCGACGACTACGACGAGATGGTGCGAGAGGCCGACCGCGTCGCCTCCGAGCACGTGCAGGTGATGACGCGCGATCCCGACTACTTCCTGAACAATATGAGGAACTACGGCTCACTGTTCCTTGGCCCGCGCACCAACGTTGCCTATGGCGACAAGGTGATCGGCACCAATCATACGCTGCCGACGAAGAAGAACGCGCGCTTCACCGGCGGCTTGTGGGTCGGCAAGTTCTTAAAGACCTGCACCTATCAGAGGATCTTGACCGACGAGGCGAGTGCCATGATCGGCGAATATTGCTCGCGGCTGTGCATCCTAGAAGGCTTCGTCGCGCATGCCGAGCAGGCCAATATCCGCATACGTCGCTACGGCGGCCGCAACGTGCCCTACGGCCGGGCCGCAGAGTGAACGTGAAGCTAACTAAGACAGCGTCGTTCCGTGTCGACGGCCAGCGCGCGCTAGTAACGGGCGGCGGGCGCGGCATTGGGCTCACCGCCGCTTCGGCACTGGCCGATGCCGGCGCACATGTGACGCTCGTGGCGCGCACCGCGAAGGAAATCGAGGAAGCGGCGGCGGCGATCCGCACGCGCGGCCAGCAGGCCGATGCGCTGGCGCTCGACGTCACCGACGTTGACGCGGTCCGTAAAGCTCTGGCCGGGCGCCCGCCCTATCAGGTGCTGGTCAATAATGCGGGCATGAACCGGCCCGCTTACCTGCCGGACGTGAAAGTGGAGGACTTCGACACCATCTTCGCGCTCAACGTGCGCGCCGCTTTCTTCTTGGCTCAGACCGTCGCGCTGCGGCTGGTCGCCGAAAAGCTGCCAGGCTCGATCATCAATATATCATCGCAAATGGGCCATGTGGGCGCCGCGCGCCGTACGGTCTATTGCGCGAGCAAGCACGCCATGGAAGGCTTCACCAAGGCGATGGCGATCGAGCTCGCTCCGCACAACATCCGCGTCAACTCGCTCGGACCAACCTTCCTGGAAACGCCGATGACGCGACCGTTCTTCGAGAACAAGGTGTTCCGCGACGAAGTCTTGAGCAAGATCAAGCTCGGCCGCCTCGGTCAGCTCGAAGAGTTGACCGGCGCGATTGTCTTCCTCGCGTCCGACGCCTCTTCGTTGATGACCGGCTCGGCGCTGGTGCTCGACGGCGGTTGGACCGCTGAATAGACAGCGAAGGCTCGATGCGCGCCATCGGCTTTTGCCGCATTGCTGTTACTCGGCATGCCGGCTCATGCCGCTGACAAGGATTGCATCGTCGGCACCTAGAAGCTCGTGTCTAAGAGGACATCCAGACCTCTATGAAGACTGCAGACCAAAGGGCGCACGCCGCTCTTGGGACGGCAACGTCATCATTAAGGTCGAAGTGGCGTGCAACGAGGTCTGGGTCGGCGGCCGCTTCGAGCGCGACAATCTTTTGCACATCGAAAGCTCGCCAATGCAGCGCTCTAATGTCAACGACAAGGCGGTGCGCGTCATCGTCACCTGCCAGCGCGGGAATTTGTTAATGAAATGGCCGGGACGACCCCCCGGCCATCACACGTTTATTTTGCCACGAGGAGGCTACTTCAGCGACGGCAGATCCGCGAAATATTCCGGGTGCTCTTTCTGAACGTCAGTCATGAACTGCGGCCGGAAGAGGTTGGGCACGTCGAGCCGCGGCGCGCCCGGCAGTGTGTTGATCAGCACCTCATCTTCGGCGTTCTCAAAGGCGCGCAGCACATTCGGCGACAGCCGCGGATCGTATTTGATGTTGCGGATCGCCTTCTTACCGATGGCCACGTCCGTGCCGGGCACCCATTTGGCGAAGATCTCCACCGCTTCGTCAGGATTGTTGCGTGTGAAGTGCGAGGATTGCGCGAGGCCGGCGGCAATCGCCTTCACCAGTTGCGGCTTGCTCTCGACCGTCTGGCCATGCGCGGTCGCCACCATCACATAGGACATGTGCTGGCCGCCGCGGATGACCTCATATGAATCCGGCACCTGGGTGAGCACCTGCGTCACATAGGGCTCCCACGACACCACGGCGTCGACCTTGCCCTCGGCCAACGCGGGCGCGAGGCCGAACTGCGACCAGATGTTCTCGATTGTGAGCTCCGAGTATTTCATCTTGGCGCGGCGCAGCACCATCTTGAAATATTCGTCGGAGGTCTGCCCGCGCGCCAGACCGATCTTCTTGTTCTTGAGGTCAGAGAGCTTGCCCTTCTCAATACCGCGGCCTTTCTTGGTAACGATGGCGAGTGGGTCGTCGGCGTTGTCGCGAGTGGCGTCGTTCATGATCAGGCCGATCACCTTGAACGGCTCGCCGGCATGCACCGCCTTTAGGTAGGTGGTGGTACTCATGTCGCCGATCTGCGCGCGGCCGTCGTGCATGGCGTTGACCATGTCGGTGCCGGTGTCGACCACCAGCATCTTGGCGTCGACACCGTGCCGCTTGAAGTAGCCCTTCTCCGCGCCGATGAACATGGGAAGGTGACCGAAGTTATTGCCGATCACGACATCGATTTTGGGCAAGTCTGCCATGGCATTCCTCCAGCTTTAAATTCGGGCCCGTCAGCGAAGTGGAAGCACCTGTGGGTTGACGCAGTTCGGCGGCGTGCGGCCGTCGATCAACGCCTGGATGTTATCGACCACGATATTGGCCATAAGGTCACGTACCTCCATCACTGCGCTGCCGAGATGCGGCGTCAGCACCACATTCTTCATGGTGAGCAGCGCCGGTGGCAAATGCGGTTCGTTTTCGAACACGTCAAGGCCAGCACCAGCGATCTGCTTCTTCTTCAGCGCGCGCACCATCGCCCCCTCGTCGATGATGGCGCCCCGCGCGGTATTGATGATGAAGGCAGTCGGCTTCATCTGCGCGAATTCCTTGTCGCCGATCATGTGCCGCGTCTCGGCATTGAGCGCGGGATGGAGTGACACGAAATCTGATTCCGACAAAAGCCGCTCGAGCGTAACATATTCCATGCCCAGTGCCCGCTCGGCCTCGAGCTTGCGGCGAGGCGCCCAATAGATGATCTTCATCTCGAAGCCGCGGGCGCGCCGCGCTGTCGCCTGACCGATGCGCCCGGCGCCGATCAGGCCGATGGTCTTGCCGTGCACGAAGCTGCCAGCGAGATGATTCGACTGTGAGCCTGGAAATCTGCCGGCGCGCACCATTTCGTCGCCCTCGATCATGCGGCGCGCAACCGCCATCATAAGACCGAAATGAATGTCGGCGGTCGCCTCCGCCACGATGGGAGGAATCACGGTCACGGCGATGCCACGCTTGGTGGCCTCCGCCACGTCGATATTGTCCGGCGTGATCGACATCGAGGCCACCGCACGCAATTTCGGATTGGCCGCCAGCACTGCGCGGTCGACCTTGTCGTGCAGGAGCGAAAACAGGATGTCGGCCTTCTTTACCGCCGCAAGCAGCCTGAGCTTGACGAGGATCTTGCTCGAATCGGTGTTGATCTTGACGTTGGCGACGCCGCGCAGCCGGTCGAGTGCGCTCGGCGCGATCGGTTGGGTGACAAAGACGCGCGGCTTGCTCATTGCATCCACCGCACCACGCCGGCGACGCCGTCGACGGCGCATTGCGTGCCGTCCGGAATCTTGAGCGTGGCGTCAAGCACGCCGAGCACCATCGGGATGCCGCGCTCGCGGGCGAGCGACGCCAGATGCGAGGTCGAGCCGCCGAGCTCGGCCACGACGCCAGCGACGCGCGGCAAAATGTGGCTGAGTGCCGGACCAGCAACCTTGGTGACCAGCACGTCGCCGGGTGCGACGCGCGACAATTCGCACTCGCAGTTCACCACCACGGCGCGGCCGGAGCCCCAGCCGATACCGGCCGGGTGGCCGCTGAGCCCGGGATGTGTCAGCCAGATCTCGTCCGGCACGATCGGCGCCTCCATATGCAGCGGCCGTGATTGCAAGAGCTTGAAGCCACCCTCGTCCATCGCCCATTCGATCTCAACCGGAACGCCCGCTAGGTGCTCGCACCTGCGCAGCAGCCGCCCGAGCGTCACCGCCTCGCCCGGCGTTAGGCAAGGCTTTCTCACTTCGTCCTTAGGCACCAGTTCCGGCGCCGAAACCCCGTGCGTGCAAGTGTCGCGGTGCCGTTTGCGGCCGGCGTCGATCGTGCGCAGGAAGCCTTTCTTGCTGAGTACGATGCGGTCGGGCACCACCTCGCCCTGTGCGATAGTCGAGCCGAGGCCCCAAGTCGCGGAGATCAGCATCTGGCCTTCGGCGGTCTCGCTCAGGCCGCCGCCGGAAGCCTTCGCAGCAACCAGCGGCTGGATCAATACGCCCATTGCTGTGTTGGCGGCCGAGAGGTCGTAATTCTCCATGTAGCGGCGGGCGTGCGAGGTCCACAGCGCCGCCCAGCATGCGCGTACCGCAGTGAGAAATTCGGTTTCGTCAGTGAGGCCGAGGAAACTTTCAAACTGGCCGGCGAAATTGGCACCAGCGCGATCCTCGATCAGCGCGGACGAGCGCACCGCGCCGCGCGATCCGTCAGCGCGCTGCGCACGCCAGGCCGCGAGTAACGGCTCAAGAATTTCCGGGGCGATCGGCTTCTGGTGGAGCTCCAGGCGAATCTGCACCGACAGCCTGCGCGAGGTCGGCCGGTCGGCGTCGTTGAACTGGCGCAGCAGCTCTTCGATGCCGAGATGGCGAATTTGATGATTGTAGGCTGCGGCGTTGAGCGCGAAGCCGCCGGGGGTCGGCAGCCCGGCCTGCATCAGCGCCGCCAGATTGGCTGCCTTCGGCCCGACCGTGTCGGCGTCGGTCGCGGCGGGATCGTTGATCGGAAGGATGAAGGTGGTCATACAAGCTAACTCGGCAGCAGACTCGGCGCGCTCCTTTCCGTAAGTGCGGGAGATGGTTGGGGTGAGGGGCGTAACCACGCGCTCAGAATACCAAGGGCCCCTCATCCGTCACCGCTCCGCGCGGCCGACCTCTCCCCTATGCGGGGAGAGTTTAAGCGCGTCACTTCACGTGATCGCCGTAGCCTGGTAACGGATCAACGACGGTAATCTGCTTGACCGGGAAGTTAGACACGATTTCGATGTCGTCCTTCTTGACGATCAGCATTTCCTCGATGCGCACGCCATAATGGAACTTCTTGCCGTGCTGCGTCTCGAGAGCGAAGGTCATACCTTCCTTGATCTCGATCGGATGATCGAGCGACCAGATGCGCGAGATCACCGGCTGGTCGTACTGCGCGAGGCCGAGACCGTGGCCCCACAGGTTGGCGGCAGCCTGATCCTCGTCCTCGTAGCCCCAAGTCTCCATCGCCGACGGCCACTTGGAGGCGATATCGCGCGTGGTGGCGCCGACCTTCACCGCGTTGATCGAGTCGTATAGCCACTTCAGCGCGATCTGGTAGGTTTCTTTCTGCTCCTTGGTCGGCTCCTTGCCGACGCAATAGGTGCGGTAGTAGCAGGACTTGTAACCATTCCAGGTGAGCGCGGCCAAATCCATGAACACGATGTCGCCCGGTTGGATGATGCGGTCGGAGAAGTTGCGCCAGTTTGGCCAGGTGTTCGGACCGGAAGAGACGATCACGTCCTCGACGTCTTCGATACCGGGGAAGTTGTAGAGGTATTCCATAAGGTGCGCAGTCACCTGGTTCTCGGTGATGCCAGGGCGCAGGAACTTCATGCATTCCCAGTGCGTGGCGTCGCCGATCGCGCCGACAATGCGGAAGGCCTCCTGCTCGTCCACGTTCTTGACCGCGCGCGCTTCCATCATCGGTGTCATACCGTCGGCCCAGTGGATGCCCTTCTCCTTAAAGATGTTGATCATGTTGATGTCGATGAAATCGCAGCCAAGCTTTTGCCCGGCGACGCCATGGCGCTTCATCTCTTCGATAACCGCGTTGGCGAACTTGGTCACCTGCGATGTTGCGGCCGGGCCAGCAGCGCCTTTGATCCAGGCGAAGGAGTGGCGGATGTTCTCCTTCGGCAACCACGGCGAGTGACGCTCGACCTGCATGCCGATGTCGCCTTGCTCAAACAGCACGGGGCGGCCGTCGCCGCACAGCATGGCGTATTTCAGGCCAGGCTTGAGCCGATTCCAGCCTGGCGTCAACGAGCCGGTGATGTAGCGGCAGTTCTCATCGTACATGCACAGCAGTGCGCCGAGGCCGTGCTTTTTCATCATCTGCCGCGCGCGGTCGATACGATACTCACGCAGGCGGTCCCAATTTATCCGCTGCTGCCAATCCATACCCAGAGTACCGAAATTTGCAGTGCCCATGCTGTCCTCCTGATCAAAGCGCCAACCGCGCCGTTTCCTGCGCAATTCTTGGAATGTTATTCGGATAGCGCCCGTGACAGAAATAATATAATTGTGCTTTCGTCATTATATTTTCTAATGCCGCCGGTTTCCCTCGATGCGAAGTATTCCGTTAAGGCAAGTCCGCGCCGTGATCGCGGTGTGTGAGGAAGGTTCATTTACCCGCGCCGCCGAGCGCGAAAATGCTACCCAATCAGGTATTTCCCAGCACGTGGCCGCGGTCGAGCGCAAACTTGGAGTCAAATTGTTCGAACGAACAGCCGGGCGCGTGAAACCGACACCGGCGGGCTTGCGCTACTACAAGAGCTGCGTCCAGGCCGTCGGTGCGCTTGAACACGCTGCCGAGGAGGCGCGTTCCCTCGCCGGCCACGTGGTGGGCGACCTGCGGATAGGCCTGATGCCCACCTTCACGCGCGCCGTGCTGGCACCAGTGCTTGACGACTTTGTCCCGCGCTGCCCTGAGGTGCGGCTGCATATCGTCGAGGGCTACAGCAACGCGCTCACGGACATGGTGCTCGACGACGAGCTGGATTTCGCGGTGGTGCCCGCCTTCGAAGGCACCCTCGGACTGAAATCGCGGCTGCTGGTGCGCGACCGCGAGATGCTGATCTCCGGCCCGCGCCGCGGCTTCACGCCGCTTGAGCCTGTGCGGCTCGCCGAATACCGACCGCTAAAATTCGTGCTGCCGGGTCCGGACAATATACGCCGGCGTAACCTGGAAACCTATTTCCACAGCCATGGCGTCGAAGTCGAGGCGACGTTGGACATGGACGCCATGATCGCTACGCTCGAGTTCATCGCCCGCTCTGACTGGGTGACGATCCTACCGAGTGTGATCTCGATCAACGACGTCGGCCGCGGCGAATTGACCGTCAACCCGATCGTACAGCCGGAGCTGCATGCGGAATTCGTGCTGATCCAGCCGACGCGGCGTACCCTCACCACGCAGGCGCGCTTATTCTTAGCGCGCTTCGAAGCCGAAGTTGCGCACATTCATCAGGCTTGGGAACAGGCCATCGCGCAGCCGCGCGGCGCCGCGCGTTTGCAGATGGCGAAGGCCTAGATGACGTCGCCGATGGTTTCCACCGCCTGGCTCGCTCAGCATCTCGCGGATCCAGACATCCGCATTTTCGAAGTCTGTTCGCTAAACAATGACAAGGCCTATCGCGAGGGACACATCCCGGGCGCGCTGTGGTTCTACTGGAAGACGGCCTGCTGGCACGAAACCGACCGAGACTTCATCTCGCCAGCGGCGATGGCGAAGCTGTTCGGCAGCCTGGGCATCGGACCGCAGACAACCGTCCTGATCTATGGCGATCCCGTTCAATTTGGCAGCTACGCGTATTGGACCTTCACAATGGCGGGGCACCCAAAGCTCAAGCTGCTCGACGGCGGGCGCAGGAAATGGCTCGCTGAAGGCCGGCCGCTCTCTAAAGAGGTGCCGTTTTTCCGGCCGGTCCTCTATCCCGCTCCGTCCGGCAATTCAGCGACGCGTATCGACCGCGACGACGTACGCGCACATCTGCGCGATCGGCAGCGGCTGCTGCTCGACTTGCGCTCGCCGGAGGAATATTCGGGCCAGCGCGTGTCGGATTATTCCTTCCCAGTCGATCACGGCGCCGAACGCGCTGGGCGCATTCCCGGCTCCAGACATCTTTATTTCCGTGAGCTGTTGAACGAAGACGATTCGTTCAAGTCGCCCGACGAGCTACGCGGCATGCTGGAGGCGAAAGGCCTCGCGCTGGAGAGATTTGACGATGTCGTCTGCTATTGCCGGCTGAGCCACCGCGCCACCATGGCCTGGCTTGCGCTGAGCGGGCTGCTCGGTCTGCCCAACATCAAGATCTACGACGGCTCCTGGACCGAATGGGGTAGCATCGTCGGTTTCCCAATCGAGAAGTGATCAGTCGCCCGTCGTCCGCTTCTGATAGGCCTCGATCTTCCCGCGTAGCGCCGGCGGCAAGGGCACTGGCTTGCGCGTCTCCAGCGACATCATGGCAGTAACCATGTGCGCTCGCAGACGCTCCAGCCCTTCAACGTGGCAAACAATGCACATCGTCAAGGATGAGCGGCCGATCTTATCGATGAGCAAAGTGAGATTGATCGATTCCCCCATGCGGCTCGGAATCTTGAAATCGCAATCGAGGTGGACGAATGGGAATCCGAACCGGCTGCCCATCACCAGCTCGGCGTAGTCGTAGCCGAGTTCTTCCTTGTACCAGTCCTCGATCAGGCCATTGAAAATGTCAAAGTAGTGCGGGAAGTAGACGATGCCAGCCGGATCGCAATGCGAGAAGCGCACCGTAACGCTGCGGGTGAAGGCGTCCTTGGGAGGCTCGAATTTATCCTGAAGCATAGCTCATACCGTTATCCAGGCGCCGTAAACATCGACCGACTTTAACACCGGTTCCGACGCCGCAACCGTTTGTAGGATCCCGTTGGGCGGATCGGAAAGGTGCTCTGCACAAACGCGGCCTTGCCGGAATAATCGAGATTGCGGCCGAGATGGTTGTCGGGCGGCCTGTCGATCCCCTCCGAATCTCGCCCGGCGCCGCACGCGATCGTGCATGTTTCGCTTGCGCTTTCGGCGTGGCAATTCGTGCGGTAGATCGCGAGCTGCCAGTCGCACGACGTGTTGATCGTGGGGTCGAGCGTGCCGGCGGCGCCGCTCTCCAATTCGATCAGCGCGGTGGTGGAGTCGCCAGTTGAAAGGTTGAGCGGCACGCCGAACGCGCGCGTCGCCTTCACCAGCGTATTGCCCCGCCAGCCGAGGCCGACGATCGTGGTTCTAAGCATGCGCTCACACCGAGGCCGGTGCCCCCGGCTGCTTGAGAGGATGGGCGCGCGCAAACGCGTCGATCGCCATGCAGGTGTCGACGATGCGCTTTACGGTCGGATATGGCGCGAGGTCGACCTTGAAGTAGCTCGAGCCGGCCGCCTGGCCGGCGAGGCAAATGTCAGCGATGGTGATCTGGTCACCCTGGCAATAGCGCCCGGTGTGCGGCGAGACCGCGAGATTGGCCTCCAGCGCGTGCAAGGCCTGCGTGTGCCAGTGGTGACCCCACTTTAGCACGCCCTCCTCGTCAACCTTGAACTCATGCGCCAGATATTCGCGCACGCGCGGCACGATAAGCGGATGCGTGTCGCAGGCGATGATTTGCGCCAAGCCACGCACGCGCGCACGCGCCTTCGCATCCTTCGGCAACAGCGGGGGATTGGGGTGGGTCTCATCAAGATATTCAAGGATGGCGAGCGACTCGAACAGCACCGTGCCGTCATCCTCGATCAGCGCCGGCAGCGCCATCATCGGATTGATCTTGCGGAACGCTTCCTCGCGTTGCTTGCCCTGCATCAAATTCACGTCGATCACCTCGTCCGGCGTGATGCCCTTAAGATTGAGCGCGATGCGCACGCGGAACGTCGCGAGTGAACGCCAGAACGAAAACAGTTTCATGGCAACGCCTCTACTTCTTTGACCTATCTGAATTGGTCTTCAATGCTGCCGCCTCGATGCCGGCTCCGCCGAGCACCGCGTCACCTACGTCGTGATCAGCACGCCGTCCAGATTCGGCACCAGCCACCCCCTGCTCGCCCCCACGATGCCGATGAGAAAATTCAGGTTCTACTCCGCGCGCTCCGTCATCGTTCGCGGTTTGCGGCACTTGCTTGAGTTCGCGCGCCTTGTTCAGCGCGACATCGATTATGGTAGAAGCTTGCGCAAGCGTCACAGACATTGACGATTCCTTACTCGACTAAGATTTCTTGCGCTGCGACGACCAATAGACCGCCATGCGCGCGCCGTCGTCGCCGCCGAAGCCGTTCTTGGTCGCCTCCTCGAAACCGGTAAGCGCGGCCTTGGTGACGCGCATGTCAGCGCCGGCGGCCTCCCCCGTCTCGATTATGGTGCGCAGATCCTTGACGCCGTTGGCGATGCTGAAGGTCGTCGGTCCGGGATCGCGGCTTTCGAGCATTGACACAATCATGCCGGCACGCATGGCGAATGCCTTGTTGGCGCCGTTGCTTTCCACAAACAGATCGAGCAGCCGTTTGGGCTCCCAGCCGACCTGGCGGGCAATCGCGAAGGCTTCGCCATAGGCCTGCCACGCCACCAACAGCGGCAGATTGATCGCGAGCTTCATCGCCGAGCCGGCGCCGACCGGCCCGCAATGCTCGACCTTGCGGCAAAGCTGCTCGAGGATTGGTCTCGCGCGCGCGGCATCGGCCGGCTCCGCCCCCATTAATCCGAGCAACTGTCCTTTACGCGCTGGCGCCGTTGAGCCCCCCACAGGACATTCCACCAGCGCCGCGCCCTTAGCCCGCGCTTTGGGGGCAAGATCGGTCTCGACCTTGGGCGCCACGGTGCTCATCTCAATGAACAGTTTCCCCTTGGGATTACCGGACAGCAGCCCGGACGGCCCGTTGTAGACCGCGTCGATCGCGGCAGCGCCGGTGAGCATCGTGATGACCGCCTCGCAGCCGTTGGTCAGATCCGCGGGCGTGGCTGCGACCTTGGCGCCGGCATCGACCATCGGCTTGGTTTTTTCAGCGGTGCGATTCCACACGGTGACTTGGTGGCCGACCTCCATGAGCCGCGCCGCTATCGCGCTACCCATGGCACCAGCTCCCGCTAATCCGATTTGCATAATGCCTCCCGTAGACTTTTGGCGCGACGATAGGCGATCATGCGGCAACATGAAAGCCGCCACACAACCTTTGCCCACTCGACACGTTCGTCCCCGCCCCCTAAGAGAAGTGGGCGTTTTCTAAAATAGAATAACAACGGGCTGGGGGACTTCGAATGGCAATGGAGAAGAAAACGAAAGGCAAGGTGGGCATTGTCGGCCTTGGCATCATGGGTGGGGCATTTGCGAAAAATCTGGCCGCCGCCGGCTGGCACGTGACCGGCTACGACATCAGCGCCGCGCGCCGCCGCGAAGCTCAGCGCGCCGGCGTGAAAATTGCTCGCAATGCGGCGGAAGTGGCGGCCGCAGCGCCGGTCATTCTGACGAGCCTTCCCAAGCCGCAGGCACTGATGGACATAGTGCGCAAGTTCGTCGCCGCTAAACTGCCGCGCAAGCTCGTCGTGGAAATGAGCACCTTCGCAATCACCGACAAGGAAAAGGCGGCACGTGTGTTGGAGAAAGCCGGCCACCAGATGCTCGACACACCGGTCAGCGGCACCGGATCGCAGGCCAAGGAGAAAGATTTGATCTTCTACGCCAGCGGCAATGCGCGCCAGATTAAGCGACTGACTCCACTCTTCAATGATTTCGGCCGCCGCGCCTTCAACGTCGGCGCCTTCGGCAATGGCAGCAAAATCAAATACGTGGCTAACCTCTTGGTGGCCATCAACAACGTGGCTTCTGCCGAAGCCATGGTGCTGGGCATGAAGGCCGGTTTACCGCCGAAGCTGATCTACGACCTGATCACGCCAGGTGCCGGGAACTCCCGCGTGTTCGAACTGCGTGCACCGATGATGGTGAAGGGCAGTTATGACAACGTCACTATGAAGATCGACGTGTGGGACAAGGATATGAGGGTGATCGGCAACTTTGCGCGGAAGATCGGAGTGCGAACGCCGATGTTTGACGCCAGCAAGCCAATCTATCTGAAGGCGATGAAGACCGGTCTCGGTCGCAAAGACACCGCCGCGGTGTGCGCCGTGCTGGAGCAACAAGCGAAATTCAAGCGCAAACGCTGACCCATTCTGTGCATTTACGCATCGCTCCACGTACGGCTTTCGGCACGACGGCCCACGCGACCGGCCGCCCGCCATATTCAACGGCACTACCACCCTGCATTTCGGCGGTTCGAAGGCGAACTATCTGCTGCTACCTTCCAGCAAAAAAACAGGCGGCGGGTAAGAAGCACCGCAAATAGCCGGCGTCGATCTCCGGCGATCATTTTTGGGGCTTCACTACCCGTGAACCTCAGGTAAGCTTCCCCCAACCTTCGGATCAACAGAAGGACGAGAGGGGGAATGAATACACAATTCTGGATCGTCCAAGCCTTCAACGGTGTATCCTACGGCGCGCTGCTCTTCCTTGTGGGCAGCGGCCTGTCGTTGATCTTCGGCGTCATGCGGATCGTCAATCTCTCCCATGGCGCCTATTTCTTGTGGGGCGGCTACATCGCGCTGTCGGTGATTTCCGCCAGCACCTCTTGGGCGCTGTCGCTGCCGGTTGCCGCGCTCGCCGTCGCCCTGATTGGCATGGCGATGGAGCGCATTTTTTTGCGGCCGCTTGGATCTGAACCGCTTCGGCAAGTGCTGCTCACCGTCGGCTTCGCCTTTCTGTTTCAGCAGGGCGCGCTCGACATCTGGGGCGGCAACAACATGGATATCAATCCGCCGAGCTACCTGACGGAGAGCATCGTTGTCGGCGGCATCTATTTGCCGCTTTATCGCGTGTTTATGATCGGCATGGCGGCGGCGATCGGCATCGTGCTGTGGCTGATCATGGAAAAGACGCGGATGGGCGCCGCGGTGCGCGCAACGGTCGACGACGCGCAGATGGCGCGCGGCGTTGGCATCGACACTAATCTCATCTCGATGTTCATCTTCGCGCTCGGCGCCTTCCTTGCCGCGCTCGGCGGTGTGATCGGCGGCGCGTTTCTCGGTATCTATCCCGGGCTCGATTTCGAAATGCTGCCGCTCGCCTTCGCGGTGGTCATCATCGGCGGCATGGGCTCGCTCGGCGGCGCCGCGATCGGCGCGCTCGCCGTCGGTCTCGCTGACAATTTCGGCAAAGCGCTGTTTCCGGAAGTTTCCTACTTCACGCTTTACGCGCCGATGGTTTTGATCCTCGCGGTCAAGCCGACCGGCTTGTTCGGCCGCGAATGAGCGCGTGATGGCAAGCCAGCAACGAAAAATCGCGATTGTCACCGCCATCCTGGCAGCCTTCGCCTATATTGTTCCGTATTCGGGCTCCTTCGTCGTGCTGCTCGCCACGCGCGCGATGACATTCGCCATACTGGCGATGAGCGTCGACCTCTTGCTCGGCTATACTGGCCTGTCGTCGATGGGCCAGGCCGCCTATTTCGGCGTCGGCGCCTATCTCACCGCCGTGCTGGCGACCAAGTTTCATGTAGGCCTCGGCTGGGATTTCTGGCTGGTCGTGCCGCTCGGCATCCTGGTCGGCGCGGCGCTGGCGGCGCTGTTCGGACTGTTCGCAATCCGCGCCGGCGGCGTCTATTTCCTGATGATCACGCTGGCGCTCGGACAGTGCGTGTGGGGTTTGGCCTATCGCTGGAATTCGCTCACCGGCGGCGACAACGGCATCAACATGACGGGCCGGCCGAGTTTCGGCCTCGATCTCGGCAACGAGGTCACCTTCTTCTATCTGGTGTTGGCCTTCTTGGCGGGGTCGATGCTGATGATGTACGTGCTGGTACGCTCGCCGTTCGGGCAGAGCCTCGCCGGCATCCGCGAGCGCGAATTGCGTATGCAAATTCTCGGTTACAACACCTGGCTTCACAAATACATCATCTTTGTCATCGCCGGCGGCTTCGGCGGCCTCGCCGGTGTGCTGTGGGCGCACACCAACGGCCACGTCAGCCCGGAAACCGTGGTGCTGACCACCTCGGTCGATTCGCTGCTGATGGTCGTGCTCGGTGGAGCCGGCACGCTAGTCGGCGCCACCATCGGCACCGGCATCGTGTTCGGCTTGCGCGAATATCTCTCAACGTTGGTGCCGTGGTGGCAATACGTGCTGGGGGCCGTCTACGTGCTGACAATTCTCTACCTGCCGATGGGGCTGATGGGCATCCCGTCGCGCCTGCGGCAGCGATTCGCATCGCAAGGCAAGAAAGAAGGCGCGAAGAAATTGGCAACAAAGCCTTCCTGATCAATTTGGGAAGACAACAAGGGAGGACGGCAATGTTAGGTAAGCTACAAAAAATTCTGTTCGCTGGCTGTCTAGGGGTCGGTGTCGCCGCCGCTGCGCCGGCCGGCGCGGAAGAGTTGCGCATCGGCTATATCGCGCCGGTGACCGGCATTTTCGCCCAGGTCGGCAAGGACATGGTCGACGGCTTTCAGCTTTATCTCGCCGAGCACAACAACAAGCTAGGCGGCATGGACGTCAAGTTCATCGTCGAGGATGACCAGGGCAAGCCCGATGCCGGCGTTACCAAGGTTAAGAAGCTGATCCTGCAAGACAAGGTACACATGTTCATCGGCGGCCTGCTTGCTTCCACTGGCTATGCGGTGGCGCCGGTGAGCACCGCAGAAAAGACCCTCTACATTTCCTCGGTCTCGTCGGCCGACGACCTGACGCAGCGTCAGCTCGGTAAGTATCCCTATTTCCTGCGCACCAGTTGGACCTCGTCACAGCCACATCATGCGCTCGGACAGTGGGCCTGCGATCAGGGATACAAGAAGGCGGTCGTCATCGCTGCCGACTATGCGTTTGGCTATGAGACGGTTGGCGGGTTCCAGAGGGCGTTCGAGGACTGCGGCGGAAAGGTGATCCAGAAGATCTGGCCGCCGCTTGGCACCAAGGACTTTGGGCCATACATCCCGACCATCAAGGCTGACACCGACATCATCTTCACGACGATGGTGGGCCCGATGGCCTTGCAGTTTCCGAAGCAACTACGTGCTGCCGGCAACAGTAAGCCGATCCTCGGGAGCGGCGTGAGCTATGACGAGTTCGTGCTGCCGTTCATGGGCAACGAAGTCATCGGGGACGTGTCGGCGTTGCACTACAGCGCCGCGATTGACACCCCTGGCAATCAGACCTTCGTCAAGGCCTATCGCTCCAAATATGGCAAGGTACCGGGCTATTACTCGGAGAACAACTACTCGACCGCCATGTGGATCGACCAGGCGATCCAGAGGGCGGGCGGCAAATATCCCGGACCGGAGCAGTTCATCAAGATCATGCAGAGCATCAAGCTCGATGCGCCGCGCGGTCCGGTCGAGCTCGACGAAAATCGTAATCCCGTCGAAAACGTCTACATCAAGAAGGTCGAGAAGAAGAAGATGTTTGGCTACGACAAGGACGAGCTCTGGAACACCGTGATCAAGACCTACCCGCATGTCAGCCAATTCTGGACCTACGGGAAGGAAAAGTTCCTGGCGCAGCCGGTCTATGACCGCGACTTCCCGCCCTGCAAGTACTGCGAATAACGATCACCGGCCGGAGCTTAGCGACCCCGGCCTTTCTTCTTGGATCAGGATTTGCACGTGAGCCCGGTGGAAGCGAACGGCGGCGAGGTTGCAGTTCTCGAACTGAAGGACTTGTGCAAAAGCTTCGGCGGCCTGCAGGCGACGCGCAGTGTCTCGTTGCGCATCATGCCGGGCGACCGCAAGGCCATCATCGGACCGAACGGCGCCGGTAAGACCACGCTGTTCAATCTGATCACCGGCATCTATCCGGTGACCTCGGGACAAGTGCTGCTGTTCGGCCAAGACGTGACCAACTGGCCAAGCCATCGGCGCACCGCGATGGGCATGGCACGCACCTTCCAGGTCACCAGCCTGTTCCCGCGCCTAACAGTGCTCGAGAACGTCCTTCTGGCGATCAAGGGCCTGCGGTCGACCAAATTCGTGATGTGGCGCTTCCTGTCCTCTTACAAGGACGTTTACGAGAAGGCCAATCATCTTCTTGAACAAGTGGGTTTCCTAGACCGCAAGGATGTCGAGGTTCGCAATCTCTCGCACGGCGAGCAACGCCAGCTCGAGATCGTTCTTGGGCTCGCCAGCGACCCGAAGATCCTGCTTCTTGACGAGCCAGCCGCCGGCCTGTCCTCGGGCGAATCCACCGAGATGACCGAATTTCTGATGAAACTCGACTCGAAGCTCGCCATCTTGCTGATCGAGCACGACATGGACGTGGTGTTCGACGTCGCCGACGAAATCTCGGTGCTGCATTTCGGCCAGGTTCTGGAAACGGGAACGCCCGCGGACATCAAAAAAAGCAGCCGGGTACAAGAAATCTACCTGGGGACCGACTGAAGCCATGGCGATCCTCGAAGTCCAGGACATCCATACCTATTACGGGGACGCCTACGTCCTGCAGGGACTGTCGCTGCAGCTGGAGCAGGGGCAGATTCTGGGGCTCTTGGGCAGGAACGGGGTCGGCAAGACGACGCTGGTCAACTCGATCGTTGGCTTCAATCCGCCGCGCCGCGGCAAGATTTTCTTCAAAGGCGACGACATCACCGGCAAACAATCCTTCGAAACCGTGCGAAGCGGCATGGGTCTGGTACCGCAGGGCCGCCGCGTTTTTCCCACGCTCGGCGTTGAGGAGAACCTGCTGGTTGCCGAACGCAATCCCGACCGGCACAAGTGGAATCTCGACCGCGTCTACAAGCTGTTCCCTCGCCTGCTCGAGCGCCGGACTCAGCGCGCCAAGACGCTGTCGGGCGGCGAGCAGCAGATGCTGGCGATCGGCCGCGCCCTGATGACCAATCCGGACTGTCTGATCATGGACGAGCCTTCTGAAGGGCTCGCTCCGATCATCATCCAGGGTCTGTGGGAGGCGATCGGCACGCTGAAGAAGGAAGGCCTGTCCATCCTGCTGGTCGAGCAGAGCGCGCACCTCGCCCTCAAACTGGTCGATTACGTGCACGTGATGAGCAAGGGCCAGGTGGTCTATTCCTCGACGCCAGACGAGCTCAGGGCCAACGAGCAGATCAAGTCCGGCTATCTCGGCATTTGATCCGTTGCGCAGCCCCTTGTGCACGAGCGCGTGCAGCGCCACAACCAGACTTTACATCCTGGAACACATTGGCGGATGATGGCGCTGGTTAGGTGAATAATGGCATGCCTTGGCCAAGCAAAAATTAGGCGCAAGGTCCTACGAAAAGCCCACACGGGGCGAATAAGGGAGGAAATCAATGTTTCGAAAAATCACCCGCCGTAAATTTATGGCCGGCACGGCCGCTGGCGCCGCACTGGCGGCATTCAAATTCCCGGCGATCGCACAGGCGGCACCTTTCAAGCTCGGCCTGCTCACCGTCAAGACCGGACCACTCGCTCAGGGCGGCATACAGATGGAGCAAGGCGTTGTCACATATTTAAAGGAAAAGAACTATACGTTCAGCGGTCGCAAGGTCGACTTCATCTCCGCCGACACCGGCGGCAATCCGGCCGGCGCCAAGACCAAAGCGCAGGAACTGATCGAGCGCGACAAGGTCGATGTCATCGTTGGCCCGCTTGCCGCCTTCGAGCTGCTGGCGATCACCGATTACATCGCTCAGCAAAAAACGCCACTGCTCAGCCTCGCCGCCGCCGAGGACATGACGCAGCGCCGGCCTAACCCCTATTTTCTGCGCGCATCGGCAACTTCAGCCCAAGCGATGCATCCGATGGCCGATTACGCCGCCAAGGAAATGAAGTTCAAGCGTATCATCACCATCTCCGAAGACTTCGCCTTTGGCTACGAACAAATGGGCGGCTTCCAGCAAACTTTCGAGGAAGCTGGCGGCAAGATTCTCAAGAAGCTGTGGCCGCCGATCGTGACACCGGACTACACGCCGTATCTGGCACAGATCGCTGATTGCGATGCCGTCTGCCAGGGCTTCGCCGGGTCGAACCCACTGCGCTTCATGAAGCAGTACGCCGCAGCCGGTCTTAAATTCCCAGTCGTCACCGGCGAAACCGGCGGCGACGACGCGTTAATGCGCGCGTTCGGCGACGAGGCGCTCGGAATGATCAGCTGCTGCCCCTACACGCTCGACCTGGAAACCGAAAGCAACAAGCGCTTTGTCGCGGCGATGCAGAAGGATTACAACGTCGATCCGGGCTTCTATGCGGCCGGTCTTTACGTCAACGCCATGGTTGTCGACGCGGGCCTGCAGAAAGCCAGCGGCAAGTCTGACAATAAGGAAGAGCTTATCAAAGCGCTGCGTTCGGTGTCGCTCACTGATACCCCGCGCGGACCGCTCAGGTTCGACCACTTCGGCAACGTCATTGGCGACTTCTACATCCGCCGTGTCGAAAAAGTCGGTGGCAAGCTCGCTAACAAGACCATCAAGACCTACAAGAACGTCAGCCAGTTCTGGACCTACGACGAGAAGAAGTTCTTGCAGCAGCCGGTCTACTCACGCGACTACCCGCCGCTCAAGTCTTGATGCAAGCCCCATCCCGTGGGCTCCAGCGCGGCGCCCGCGGTTCTTAACGCATGACCCTGATTTGTCGGACGCTTATGTAAAACGACGGGAGCGGGAACGCTGCGGACATGAGTTTTTGGCTGGTGCTTGCGGTCAACAGCATCACCTTTGGTGGTCTGCTGTTTCTGCTATCGGCGGGCTTTTCACTAATTTTCGGGCTGATGCGTATTCCGAACCTGACGCACGGCTCGCTTTTCATGCTCGGCGCCTATGTCGGCGCAACGCTCGTCGTCGGCATGCTCGGCTTCCAATTCAATTTCTGGCTGGCAGCGGTCCTGGCGACGCTGACGGTGGCCGCGCTCGGCGCCTTGATCGAACGCTTGCTCTTGCGCCGTCTGCCTGGCGATCAGTTGGCACAGGTGCTCGTCACCCTCGGCCTGTCTTTCATGGCCGCCGATTTCTGCCTGATGATGTGGGGCGGCGACCCGCTCTCGGTAGCGACACCATCCGAGTTCGGCGGCTTCGCTCGTTTTGGCGCCGTAGCATTTCCGATCTACCGGTTGGCCATCATCGCCATTGCAACAGTTTTCGCCATCGCACTTTGGCTCCTGCTCGACCGCACGCGGCTCGGCGCCATGATCCGCGCCGGTGTCGATGACCCGGCCATGGCGCGGGTGGTCGGCATCCGCGTGTCGCAGCTTTTCACCATCGTGTTCGCGCTCGGCGCCGGGCTTGCAGCCTTCGCCGGCATCATCGGCGGACCGATTCTGTCCGTCTATCCCGGGCTCGACCAGGACATGCTGCCGCTGGCGTTAGTTGTCGTCATCCTGGGCGGCAGCGGCAGCCTGCTCGGCTCGTTCGTTGGCAGTATCGTCGTCGGCTTCATCTATAATTTCGGACAGGCGCTGTTGCCGGAACTCGCCTACTTCGTCTTGTTTCTTCCGATGTTGCTGGTTCTGCTGCTACGGCCGCAGGGCCTTTTCGGAAGGCACGTACCATGAACGCGCGTCTCTTCGCCCTCGCCATTGCATTCGTGGCTCTCGTGAGCGTGCCCTACTGGATGCCGGGCATCTATTACGTAAATGTCGCCAGCCAGATCCTGTTTTACGCCGTTTTCGCGCTCGGACTGGACGTGTTGGTCGGCTATGGCGGGCTAGTCTCGCTCGGTCATGCCGGGCTATTTGGCGTCGCCGCCTACACGACTGGCTATTTGCTGCAGCTTGGCTTGGGCCACCCGGTCGCTATTGTCGCCGCGCTCGTGGTCGGCGTCGGCTCGACGGCGGTGTATGCGGTGTTGTCGCTGCGCTCGACTGGCATCGGCTTCATCATGATAACGCTGGCGCTCGGCGAAATCCTTTGGGGCCTTGCCTACCGCTGGATCAGCGTGACCGGCGGCGACAACGGCATCAGCCTACACACGCGCCCGGAGCCATTCGGCTTTTCTTTGTCCGACGCGGTGACGTTCTACTACGCCACGCTGATTATCTTCCTGTTTTCACTCGGCATAATGGCGGTGATGGTGCGCTCACCGTTCGGCGCCGCGCTGATGGGCACACGCGACCAGCCGAGGCGAATGAATGCCCTCGGCTATCACGTCTGGGCCATCCGCTTCTGGGCCTGTCTGTTGTCCGGCCTGCTCACCAGCATTTCCGGTATTATGTTCGTCTACTACACGCAATTCATTAGCCCGCAGACGCTGGCACTGACGTCTTCTGCTGAAGTGCTGCTGATGGTGATTTCCGGTGGCGCCGGCACCCTGCTAGGCCCGATCGTCGGCGCTGCCCTCGTGGTCGCGGTCAAGACGGTGGTCAGCGGTTTCATCGAGCGCTGGAATTTCCTGCTCGGCGCGATTTTCGTCGCTATCGTCATTATGATGCCGGAAGGTCTGGTGCCGGGCAGCGCCCGGCTGTGGCAGCTGATGTGGCGAAAGAAAAGCTTGCCCGGCAAGGTCGTGGCAACCGAGGCCAAGCCATGAGCGCGCTCACCCTCTCGGGCCTCTGCAAGGCGTTCGGCGGCTTGCACGTCACCAATAACGTCGATCTCGATGTCGCGCCGGGCGAGCGGCGGCTGATCATCGGCCCGAACGGTGCCGGCAAGACCACGCTGTTCAACCTGATCACTGGCGAAATCACGCCCGACCGTGGATCGATTCGTCTATTCGGGCAGGACATAACAAGGGTGCCCAGTCGGCGCCGCCCGCATCTCGGCATGGCGCGTACCTATCAGATCATCACATTGTTCCCGCGCAACAGTATCATCCACAACATCATCCTGGCGCTGCTCGGCCTGTCGCCGACGCGCTGGAACCCGCTAATCGACATCAAGCACCAAGGCCATCTGGTCGATACTGCCCGCGCCGCGCTCCAGCGGGTCGGCCTCGGTCATATCGCCGAACGGCCGCTGGGGCAGACGTCCTACGGCGAGCGCCGTCGCGTCGAGATTGCCATGGCGCTAGCGCAGAATCCAAAGGTGCTCTTGCTCGATGAGCCTTTTGCCGGCTTGTCGATTGACGAGCGCGGTGACGTCAAGCAACTGCTGCTGAGCATCCCGCGCGACGTGACCATTGTGATGATCGAACACAACATGGACGTAGCGCTCGAATTCGCCGAGCGCATCACGCTGCTGCATTTCGGCGAAGTGATCGTCGAGGGCAACCGCGCGGAAGTGGTGGCCAACCCGCGCACCCGGGAGGTCTATCTTGGCCACTAGCGCGCTCAGCCTGTCGCATATCGATGCGTTTTACGGCGATAGCCACGTGCTGGCGGACGTCTCGTTCGAGCTCAGCGAAGCGCGCATGCTCGGCCTGCTTGGGCGCAACGGCGCCGGCAAATCGACCTGCATGAACGTCGCGGTCGGCCTGTTGCCGCCGCGCAGGGGTGAGGTCACCGTGTTCGGCAAGTCGGTGACCGGCCTGTCGCCCGAACTGGTTGCCGCTGCCGGTGTAGCGTTGGTGCCGCAGGGCCGCCGCATCTTCAGGAGCTTGACCGTACGCGAAAACCTCATGGTCGCTGCACGCAAGCCGGAGGCCGGCAGCAAGCACGCTCCATGGACTGCCGATACGGTATTCGCAATGTTCCCGCGCTTGCAGGAACGGCGCGACCAGATCGCCGCGCATCTCTCCGGAGGAGAACAGCAGATGCTCGCGATCGGCCGCGCGCTGATGGGCAATCCGCGCGTTCTACTGATGGACGAGCCGTCGGAAGGCTTGGCACCTCAGATCGTTGCCGAAGTGATGGCCACCATCCGCAAATTGAAGGAAAGCGGTCTGTCGATCGTGCTGGTCGAGCAAAACCCCAAGCTGGTTTTCGACGTTGCCGATGACATCGTCATCCTCAATACCGGGCACGTCGCAGTGGTCTCTACGCCGGCAAAATTAGATCAAGACAACGTCGATTTGCGTCAGCACCTGGGCGTGTTCTAACTACGAAAAACACAGAAGGACTCGATCTAGTGGCGATCTGGAACAAGTACGCGCTCACTGCGGCGCGCAAGCATGGCAAGCCGGGGCGCGAGGCGCGCCCGAAGAGCATTACCATCGACGCGCACACCCATATCGCCGTGCCCCGCGCCGCCGAGTACATCAAGCCCCATCTCGATGTATCGACTATTCCGCTGGCGCATTTCGCTTCGGCCGAAACCAAGGAGATCAACGCCAAGCAGGAAGCCGATATCCGCTCGCGCATGACCACCTATAACGAGCGCTTCACTGATATGGACAAGATGGGCGTTGACATGCAGTTGGCGATGCCGCCGCCAGCGCAGTGCTACCACACCGTCGCGCTCGAATATGCCGTGCCCGCCGCGCGCATGGTGAACGACGGTATCGCCGAATTTGTCTTTAAGCACCCGGACCGCTTGATTCCCACCGGGACGGTGCCGATGCAAGATGGCCCGGAGGCGGCGAAAGAGCTCGAACGCTGCATGAAGCAGCTGAAATTCAAGGGCGTCGAGATCCTCACCAACGTCGCCGGCCGCGAGCTTTCCGAGCCAACCTTCGCCCCGTTTTGGACCAAAGCCGAGGAGCTCGGCGCGCTAGTCATCATCCATCCCAATGGTTTCACCGAAGGACAGCGGCTGTCGCGGTACTATTTCAACAACGTCATCGGTAACCCGTTCGAGACGACGCTTGCCCTGCACTACCTGATTTTCGACGGCGTGCTGGAGCGGCATCCCAATTTGAAAATCTACGCCTTACACGGCGGCGGTTATCTCGCCGCCTATCCCGGCCGCATCGATCACGCTTGGGGCGCGCGCTCCGATAGCCACGGCACCTTGCCAA
>Ga0207822_1000014_pt1 | contig 29398 bp, 27 predicted proteins | sample LuqExpMetageno67_FD_187824 | JGI IMG/M metagenome (GOLD analysis project Ga0207822, IMG submission 187824) | Tropical forest soil microbial communities from Luquillo Experimental Forest, Puerto Rico - Sample 67 (SPAdes) | ecosystem: Environmental > Terrestrial > Soil > Tropical forest ...
CCCGCCAACGCGCACTTGCGCACGGTAGCCGCGCTCGAGCGCGCGGTGCTGCGGGGACCGCGCCCCAAGACCGGCATCGCCGGGCTATTACATGCGCTCGCAACCTTTCGCGCGGAGCGCGATAGCCTGCACCCGCGCGACCCACGCCGCCTGGTGAGCAACGGCGATCTCGCCGCCGCGGAAGCCCTCGTCAAGGCGCTGGGCGAAGCACTAGCACCGCTCACGACCGCCGCGTCGTCACTTCCGCTTGCCCGATTTGCCGAACGTCATCGCGACTGCGTCATCAGGCTCGGAAGCGATGCCACAAATGAAAGCGTGGTGTTCACCGGCAAGGATGGCGAGGCGCTGGCGCTCGCCTTCGAGGAAGCTGTGAACGCCCATGCTGCCAACGAGCTCAAGGTATCGGCCGACGACTATCCCGAGCTGTTCCACGCCGCGCTCGCCGCACGCATTGTGCGCATGCGCGAGCAGGAGGGTGTGCGCATCCGCATCTTCGGGCCGCTCGAAGCGCGTCTGCAATTGATCGACCTCATCGTGCTGGGCGGGCTGAACGAAGCGACTTGGCCGCCCGACGTGCGCAGCGATCCCTGGCTCAGCCGTCCGATGCGGCTCGCGCTCGGGCTCGATCTGCCGGAGCGGCGCGTCGGCCTTGCCGCTCACGATTTCGCGCAGGCACTCGGCGCCAAGGAGGTCGTTCTCACGCGCGCCGTCAAGAGCAACGGTGCGCCGACGGTCGCATCGCGCTTCCTTCAACGGATCGCGGCGCTTGCTGGTCCACAGCGCTGGAAGGAAATATGCCAGCGCGGCGCGCCCTATCTCGCCTGGGCCGAGGCACTCGACGCACCGCCCGCCAAGCCGCAGCCGGTCGCGCGGCCGCAGCCGTCGCCGCCGCTCGAAGCGCGCCCGAACAAATTGTCGGTCACCGACATCGAGAACTGGCTGCGCGATCCCTATACGATCTACGCCAAATACGTGCTTGACCTGCACCCGCTCGAAGCGGTCGATACGCCTCCAGGCGCCGCCGACCGCGGCAGCGTGATCCATGAAGCAATCGGCAATTTCACCAGGCGCTTTGCCGCCGTGCTTCCCGCCCATCCGGAAAAGGAATTGATCGCGCTCGGCCGGCAAAGCTTTGCGCATTTGGAAGACTATCCGGAAGCCAATGCGTTCTGGTGGCCACGCTTCCTACGCATCGTCGCATGGTTCACTGACTGGGAACGCAGGCGGCGGCCCGCCCTCGCCTCGGTGCATGCCGAAATCCGTGGCGAGCTGAAAATCTTGCTCGGCTGCACGACCTTCTCGTTGTCGGCGCGCGCCGACCGTATCGAGCGCCGACGGGACGGAGCTTACGCCATCCTCGACTACAAGACCGGGCAACCACCGACCGAGCCACAGGTGCGCACCGGGCTCGCGCCGCAGCTCACGCTAGAGGCCGCGATTCTGCGCGGCGGCGGCTTCGCCGAAATTCCCAGCGGCTCGGTGGCTGAGCTCACCTATGTGCGCCTGCGGGGTGGCGAACCGGCCGGGGAGATCAAGAATATCGATTTTAAGGATAAAGGCACGCCGGATTCGTTTGCTGACATCACCAAGGCCAAGCTCACCGGCATCGCCGCGAAATTCCTGATCGACGGCGAGCCCTACCGCTCGCTCGTGCATCCGATGTGGCAGAAGCACTATGGCGAGTACGACCATCTCGCGCGCGTGAAGGAATGGGCGTCTTCCGGTGGCGAAAGCGAGTGGGAAGGCCCTTCGGCATGAGCGCGCGACGCGAAATTCGTTCGGCAGTGCTCGAGCGCCAGCTCGCGGCCGCTGACCCCGCCCGCTCGGTGTTTGTCTCCGCCAATGCCGGCTCGGGCAAGACGCACGTATTAACGCAGCGCGTGATCAACCTGCTGCTGCGCGGCACCGCACCGGAAAAAATCCTCTGTATCACCTTCACTAAGGCGGCGGCTGCCAACATGGCGACGCGCGTGTTCGATACGCTGTCCGAATGGACCGCGCTCGACGACGCCGCGCTCGATAAGAAGATCAGGGCGAGCACCGGCAAGCCCTCCGACGTGCGCCAACGCGCCCAAGCGCGCCGCCTCTTCGCCCAGGCGCTGGAGACGCTGGGTGGCCTGAAAGTGCAGACGATCCACGCCTTCTGCACGCGGCTGCTGCATCAATTTCCCTTTGAGGCGGACGTGGCGGCGCGCTTCGAAGTGCTCGACGACGCTGCGACCTCGCAACTGCTGCACGCGCTGACGCTGGAAGTGATGCTGCAAGCTGCCGCCGATCCTCAAGGCGAGCTTGGCCGCGCGCTCGTCGTAGCAATCACCGCCGCCGCGGACACCACATTCAAGGAAGTGATTGAGGAAGCGATCGGCCAGCGCGACAGGGTGACCGAATGGGTGGCGCGCGCGGGCGGCGTGCGCCAGGCGATCGAGGAGCTAACCCGCAGCTTCGACCTCACGTCCGGCGACAGCCTGCAAGCCGTCGAAGCCGAATATTTTTCCGGCTCCCACATCCCGCCATCCGAGTGGCCGGCGCTGATCGAAATATTTTCGGCCGGCTCGAATAGCGACAATGATCGCGCCCACGCTCTTGTTGCCGCCGGGCAGACCAGCGGCCGCGAGCGCGTTGATCTCTACCTCGACGTCTTCTGCACCGACGCGCGCAAGCGGCGCGAGAGCATCATCACCAAGCCCTTGGCAAAGAAGTTTCCGCAATGGGCCGAACGCCTCCTCGAAGAACAGGACCGCGTTTGCGCGCTGGTGGCACGCGAATTCGCGCTGCGCGCGCGGGACCGCAGCGCGGCGCTGCTGACTGTCACCAACGCAGTGCTCGAGCGTTATCGCGCCGCCAAGGAGAAGCGCGGACTACTGGACTATGAGGACCTGATCGACAAGACGCTCGCCTTGTTCAAGAACACCGCTGCCGCCTGGGTACTCTACAAGCTTGATCTCGGCATCGACCATGTGCTGATCGATGAGGCGCAGGACATCAGCCAGAAGCAATGGGAGATCATCAAGGCCCTAGTCGCGGAATTTGTTGAAGGCGGCGCGCGCGAGGACGTCAGGCGCACCGTTTTCGCGGTCGGCGACGAGAAGCAGTCAATCTTCTCCTTCCAGGGCGCTGCGCCGCTTGCCTTCGCCGAAAACCGGCGCCATTTCAAGGCGCTGTTTGCCGCAAACGAAGCCCTGTTTGCGGAGGAGCGGCTCGATTATTCGTTTCGCTCAGGTCCTGTCGTGCTGAGCGCCGTTGATACTGTCTTCGCGCGCGAAGCGGCATTCCGCGGCCTCAGTCACGACCAGGTGCGCACCGTCCACCAGGCCGTTTATGAAGATGCGCCTGGCGAAGTGGAAATCTGGGACCTAATCGCGCCCGACGAAAAGGATAAGGGAAAGGAAGGCTGGGACGCGCCATTCGACACGACCAGCGAGACCAGCCCGTCGATCAAGCTCGCAGGCAAGATCGCGCGTACGGTCAAAGCCTGGTGCGCGGACGGCACGCGGCCGCGCGATGTGCTAATCCTCGTGCGCCAGCGCGGCCCGCTGTTCGAAGCGGTAATCCGCGCACTCAAGCGTGAGGCCGTCGCGGTGGCTGGCGCTGACCGTCTGGTGCTGATCGAGCACATCGCGGTGATGGACCTCCTCGTGCTCGGCGATGCGCTGCTGTTGCCTGATGACGATCTGGCGCTCGCCACAGTGCTGAAGGGTCCGCTGTTCGGATTGTCCGAGGAGCAGCTCTACGCTTTGGCGTATGACCGCAAGCGCCCGTTGCATTCGATGCTGCGCGCTAAGGCGAGCGAGGATCGGAGGTTCGGCGACGTCGCAGAATCGCTCGACAAGCTTTCCCTCCTAGCGCGCAGCCTTAAGCCGTTTGCATTCTATGCGCACGTTCTCGGCGCGCTTAAGGGCCGCGAGCATTTCCTTGCGCGGCTCGGCATCGAGGCGTCCGATCCGCTCGACGAGTTCCTCAACCTCGCGCTCGATTACGAGCGGCGCGAGACGCCGTCGCTGCAGGGCTTCCTTAATTGGGTGCGCGCCGCGCAAAGCGAGGTCAAGCGCGACATGGAGCTTAAGCGCGACGAAGTGCGCGTGATGACCGTGCACGGCGCCAAGGGCCTCGAGGCGAAGAACGTCATCCTGATCGACGGCACAACGACACGGCCGGAAGGCGCGCACCCGCCGCGCTTGCTCACCACGCCGATTCCGGGCGCGGCACCGACTGCCGAGGCGCTGATCTGGGCGGTTGCCAAAGACAAGGACGCTGGACCGATGGCTCAGGCGCGGACACGGGCGCTCGAGGCCGCGCGCGACGAATACCGACGGCTGCTTTACGTCGGCATGACGCGCGCGGGCGAGCGGCTGGTTGTCTGTGGCACCAAGGGCGACAGGAAAGCACCCGACGGGTGCTGGCACCAGCTCGTACTCGACGCACTCAAGCCGGAGTCGATTGAGAGCGAAGACACCGATGTCGGCACGATCTGGCGCTTCAGGAGGAACACTGGCACGTCGCCGCAAGAGAATCCGGAGACTGTCGCACCAAAAATGACGCCGCCGGAGTGGCTGCGCTTGCCAGTCAGGCCGGAGCGCATCTTGCCCCGGTACATTAGGCCGTCCGGTCAGGACGAGCCACAGCGCTTTGCCTCCCGAGGCGATCGCGACGCGGCCTTGCGTCGGGGCACGCTGACCCACCGGCTGCTGCAATCGCTGCTGGAGATCCCCGCCAAGCGACGCGCCAAAGCGGCGGAAGAATTTCTGGCGCGCAGAGGTGACGACTTGCCGGAAGATGTGCGTCGGAAGATCGCGGAAGAAGTGGACGCTCTGATCAATTCTGCAGGCTTTGCTGACCTCTTCGGACCCGGCAGCCACGCCGAAGTGCCGATCGTGGGCCGAATTATTGTTGGCGGTAAAGAAGAGCCTGTCGCAGGCCAGGTCGACCGCCTTGCGGTAACGCAAGCCGCTGTGCTCATTGCCGATTTCAAGACGAACCGGCCGGCGCCACGCGAAATCGAGAAGGTGCCGCCGCAATATGTTCGCCAGCTCGCGCTCTACCGTGCGGTGCTGGCAAAATTGTACCCGGACAGGCCAGTGCGGGCTGCGCTCATCTGGACGGAAGTGCCTGATCTAATGGAACTTTCGAGCGAGGCCTTAGACAACGCACTTGCCAAAGTAATCTCCACGTGAGGATGCCTTGACGCTGCCGGATCGCGTTCATAGTTTCTTGCACTCGCAAATTCAAACCCGTGATTCTCTGCTCCTAATCATTAAGAGGTAATCCCATGGCCGTCGGCAAAGTGTCGGACGCAAGCTTCGAATCGGACGTTTTGAAATCGCCGGGCCCGGTCGTGGTGGATTTCTGGGCGGAATGGTGTGGGCCCTGCCGCATGATCGCGCCGGCGCTCGAGGAGATTGCCGGTCATCTCGGCGACAAGGTCAAGATCGTCAAGCTCAACGTCGACGAGAACCCGAACACAGCAGCGAAATACGGCATCATGTCGATCCCGACGCTGATGCTGTTCAAGAATGGCGAGATCGCCTCCCGCCAGGTGGGCGCGGCGCCGAAGCAGAAGCTGCAGCAGTGGATCAGCGGCGCGGTCTGACGCTTCGCGCTCGAAAATTTTCTGCACGGCCGGCCAAAATGCCGGCCGTTGCGTTTATTGCGGCGGCGTGCCGTTTTCGCGCAGCACTTGGCCGGCGAGATAGAGCGAGCCGGTGATCAGGATGCGCGGCGGCGGCTCGAGATCGAGCCTGCTCACGGCGTCGAGTGCCTCATCAAGGTTGTCGCGGCTAGTCGCCGGCAGACCAATGCTGCGCGCGGCGGCGGCCACAGCCTCCGCGCTCAGGCCCTTCTCGGCGCTCTTGATCGGCACCGCGATCATGCGCCGGGCAAGCCCGGTGAAATTTTTCAAGAAGCCGGTGCAGTCCTTGCTCGCCAGCATCCCGACGATCAGCACCAGTGGACGCGATACGCGTTCTTCGAGATCGGCGAGCGCTGCGGCCGCGGCGCGGCCGCCGTCCGGATTGTGCCCGCCGTCCAGCCAGAGCTCGCTGCCGGACGGCGCTAGCTCGACCAGGCGGCCCTGCGGCAGCCGTTGCAGCCGGGCCGGCCAATCGGCCTTTGCCATGCCGTTATCGTAGGCGGATGGCGGCAGCTTGAGCTCCTTGATAGCGCGCAGCGCCGCGATGGCAAGCCCCGCATTTTCGAACTGGTGGCGGCCGTAAAGCCTGGGTGCCGGCAGGTCGAGCAACCCAGCGTCGTCCTGATAAACCAGCCGTCCGCGCTCCTCGGTCGCAATCCAATCCTCGCCGGCGATTTTCAGCGGCGCGTTCAGAAGCGCCGCCTGGCGCTCGATCGCCGCCAGTGCGTCGCGCTGCTGCGCAGCAATGATAGCCGGGGTGTTGTGCTTGAGGATGCCCGCCTTCTCCTGCGCGATCTTGGCCAGCGTATCACCGAGAAAGTCGGTATGGTCGATGGCGATGCGCGTGATGATGGTGGCGAGCGGATGATCGACGACGTTGGTCGCGTCGAGCCGGCCGCCGAGCCCGACCTCGAGCAGCAGCACGTCGGCGGCATGGCGCGCGAAAAGCAGCATGCCGACCACAGTGGTAATCTCGAAGACAGTGATCGGCGCGCCGGCGTTGACGCGCTCGCATTCTTCCAGAGTCGCGGTAAGTTCTGCGTCAGTCACGAGCCTGCCCTCGCCCAGTGTGCCCAGCCGGTAGCGCTCGTTGAAACGCACGAGATGCGGCGATGTATAGGTATGCACGCGCCGGCCGGAGGCCTCGAGAATCGCGCGCAGGAAAGCGATGGTCGAGCCTTTGCCGTTGGTACCGGCGACGTGGATCACCGGCGGCAGCTTGTGCTCGGGATGATCGAGCGCGGCAAGTAAGCGCTGCACGCGATCGAGTGACAAATCGATGCGCTTGGGGTGCAACTCGGTCAGCCGCGCCACAATCGCGTCAACCGGCGTGGCCATGACTCTACGCGTGTGCCGGCACCGGCAGTTGCTGCTGGGCGCCGAGCGCCGGTGCTTTAGTCAACAGGCGGCACAATTCCGCTAGCGTCGCGCGCAATTTGTGCCGGTGCACAACCATGTCTACGATGCCGTGCTCGGCAAGGTATTCGGCACGCTGGAAGCCTTCCGGCAACTTCTCACGGATTGTCTGCTCGATCACGCGCGGACCGGCGAAACCGATCAGGGCGCCGGGCTCTGCAATGTGGATGTCGCCGAGCATCGCATAAGAAGCGGTGACGCCGCCGGTGGTCGGGTTGGTTAGCACGACGATGTAGGGCCGCTTGGCCTCGCGGAGCATCTGCACCGCAACGGTGGTGCGCGGCAATTGCATCAGCGACAGTATGCCTTCCTGCATGCGCGCGCCGCCGGAGGCTGCGAACATGATGAACGGCGTCTGCCGGCGCACCGCCGTCTCCATGCCGGTGATCACCGCCTCGCCAGCCGCCATGCCGAGCGAGCCGCCCATGAAATCGAAGTCCTGTACGCCGATGGTCACCATGAGGCCTTCCAGGCGGCCGATGCCAACCTTGATCGCGTCGCTCATTCCCCCCTTGCTGCGCGCGTCCTTCAACCGATCTGCATATCGCCGCTCGTCGCGGAACTTAAGCGGGTCGAGCGGCACTTCGGGCAGCGGAATGTCCTCGCACTCACCGCCGTCGAAGATCGCTTTCAGCCGCGCCGGCGCACTGATGCGCATGTGATAGTTGGAGTTCGGGATGACGAACTGGTTGGCCTCGACGTCCTTGTAGAAGACGAGCTGCCCGGTCTCCGGACATTTGATCCAAAGATTCTCCGGCGTCTCGCGGCGCAGAAAGCTGCGAATCTTCGGGCGGACGAGGTTGGAGATCCAATTCATGCTTCGCCTATATAGACTCAATCCATCAAAATTATAACTGCTGAAGCGGTCTAAGTTTACTCAGCCGCTACCCGCCGCGCGGAGCGCACGCCTTCGGCCAAGGTCGACACCACCGTCGTCACCGCTTTAACCGTGTTGAGACCGGCCTTGCCACTGCTGTCGAGTGTCCTGGCCAATGCGTCCACCAGCGCCGAGCCGACCACGACACCATCAGCGCCGCCGGCGATGGCGCGCGCCTGTTCCGCCGTCTTGACGCCGAAGCCGACTGCGACCGGTAGTTTGGTGTGGCGCTTGATGCGGTTGACCGCCGCCGCAACTCTTTTCGCATCGGGCGCCGTAGACCCGGTAATACCGGTGATCGAGACGTAGTACACGAAACCCGAGGTGTTGTTGAGCACGACCGGCAAGCGCTTTTCGTCAGTGGTAGGCGTCGCGAGCCGGATGAAATTCAACCCCGCCTTCAGCGTGGGCAGACAAAGCTCCTCATCTTCCTCGGGCGGCAGATCGACCACGATCAATCCGTCGACGCCTGCTTCCTTCGCATCGGCGATGAATTTGTCGACGCCGTAAATATAGATCGGATTGTAGTATCCCATCAGCACGATCGGCGTCGTGTTGTCGCCTTTGCGGAATTCGCGCACCAGCGCCAGCGTCTTGGTCAAGCGCTGGCCGCCCTTGAGCGCGCGCACGCCGGCGGCTTGGATGGCCGGCCCGTCCGCCATCGGATCGGTGAATGGCATGCCGAGCTCGATGAGGTCGGCCCCAGCTTTCGGCAGCGCCTTGACGATTGCGAGCGAGGTTTCGTAGTCGGGATCACCCGTCATGGTGAAGGTCATCAGTGCGGCGCGGCCTTCGGCGTTCAACGCGGCGAAGCGGCGGTCGATGCGCGTGTTCATCGCTTGCCTTCCAGAAAGGCGTCCACCACTGCCAGATCCTTGTCGCCGCGGCCAGAGAGGTTGACCACCATCAGGTGATCCTTCGCCTTTTTCGACGCGAGATCGATGGCGCGGGCGAGCGCGTGCGCTGGCTCCAGCGCGGGGATAATGCCCTCGAGCTTGCTGCAGAGCTGAAAGGCCGCAACCGCATCGTCGTCGGTCGCCGACAGGAATTTCACGCGGCCGACGTCGTTGAGCCAGGCGTGCTCCGGCCCAATGCCGGGATAATCGAGGCCCGCCGAGATAGAATGCGCTTCCTCGATCTGCCCGTCGTCATCCATCAGGAGATAGGTGCGATTTCCGTGCAGCACGCCGGGCCGTCCACCGGCGATCGAGGCGGCATGCTTCTTGTCCAAGCCGTGGCCGGCCGCTTCGACGCCATAGATCTCGATTGAGCGCTCATCGAGGAACGGATGAAACAGGCCCATGGCATTGGAGCCGCCCCCGATGCAGGCAATCAGCGAATCCGGTAGGCGACCTTCTGCGGCTTGCATCTGCTCGCGCGTCTCGCGTCCGATGACCGATTGGAAATCGCGCACCATCGCCGGGTAAGGATGCGGGCCAGCGACGGTGCCGATGCAATAGAACGTGTCGGCGACATTGGTGACCCAGTCGCGTAGCGTCTCGTTCATCGCATCCTTGAGCGTCTTGGAGCCCGATTGTACCGCGCGAACCTCGGCACCGAGCATCTTCATGCGCAGCACGTTCGGCTTCTGCCGGTCGACGTCGATCGCGCCCATGTAGACGATGCAGGGCAGCCCGAACTTGGCGCAGAGCGTGGCAGTGGCGACGCCGTGCATACCGGCCCCGGTTTCGGCGATGATGCGCGTCTTGTTCATGCGCTTGGCTAGCATGATCTGGCCGAGCACGTTGTTAACCTTGTGCGCGCCTGTATGGTTGAGCTCCTCGCGCTTGAAATAGATCTTGGCGCCGCCGCAATGCGCAGTGAGTCGCTCGGCGAAATAGAGTGGTGACGGACGCCCGACATAGTTCGCGAGATGGCTGTCCATGTCCTTCTGGAATTTCGGATCGGCTTTGGCCGCCGCGTAGGCCTTCTCCAGGTCGAGGATCAGCGGCATCAGCGTCTCAGCGACGAAGCGACCGCCATAGATGCCGAAGTGCCCGCGCTCGTCGGGTCCAGTGCGGAACGAGTTGGGCTGCGGTTCGGTCATGCGTTCACCGTCTCTGCCGCGCGCGCCGCGCGGATGAAGGCGCGGATCTTGTCCGGGTCCTTTTTGCCGAGTGCACGTTCAACGCCGGAAGAGACATCAACGCCGGGCGCGCGCGTGATGCGTACGGCCTCCGCCACGTTACCTGCATCGAGCCCGCCCGAAAGCATGTACGGAATTGCGAGATCGATGCTCTTGAGCAGCGTCCAGTTGAACGGCTGGCCGAGGCCGCCCGGACGCGTCGCCTCGCGCGACGGACGCGCGTCGAAGATGATGCGGTCGGCGACATTCTTGTAGAGTTCGACGCGGGCAAGGTCTTCGCGCTCGGCGATCGGCACCGCCTTCATCACCGGCAAGCCGAAACGCACCTTCAGCGCACTGACGCGCTCAGGCGACTCGGCGCCGTGCAATTGCAGCATGTCGGGCTTGAGCGCTTCGACCATGGCGGCAAACGTAGCGTCATCGGCGTCGACCGTGAGCGCGACCTTGCCTGCGCGGCCCTTCACACGCTCGCCAAGCGCACGTGCGGAATCGAACGGAAGATGCCGCGGGCTTGGCGGAAAGAACACGAAGCCAACCAGGTCCGCTCCCGATTCAAGCGCCACATCAAGCGCTTGCGGGGTGGAAAGGCCGCAGATTTTCACCGTCAATGCCATGACGGGCGGGTTCTACCGCCTTATCCAGCCTGCCGCCAAGCGGAACTCGTCGGGCTTGTTAAGACCCCGGCGGCGGCAGCACGGCGAGCGGGATTGATTTCGGCGCCGTGGGTTGCGGCGCACTGCTGTATCTTGCGCGCGCAGCAGCGATCTCATTGTGCAGGGCGCGCACTTCAACGTCGAGCCGGCGCGCGCTGCGCCTCCATTTGCCTTGGCGTAGCCAAGCGGCAACGCCGCCGGTCAGCACGCCGAGGATCAGCACCGCGAGAATGACCGCAAAGAGCGGCAGGGTCACCGCGTAAGCCGGGGACGTCGAGGAGAACGGGTCAAACGACACCATCACTGTCTGACGGTTCGCAACCGCGAAGGCAATGATTATCGCCGCCAGTGGGACTACGATCAACGCGGTGCCGATTCTGCGCAGCATGCTACCTCCATAAGTGCTATGGCCGGGCAAGCCCGGCCAAAACAATAGCATCCTGCCCGATCCGGGAAACTAGACCGGCGTGGCTTTGTTCAACCGCTCACGCATTTCCTTGCCGGTCTTGAAGAACGGCACCGATTTCTGCTCGACCGAGACATGGGCGCCGGTACGCGGATTGCGACCGGTGCGCGCCGGCCGGTGTTTGACAGAGAAGGCGCCGAAGCCGCGCAACTCGACGCGGTCGCCGCGTGCCATGGCATTGGTGATTTCGCCGAGGATTGCGTTGACGATGTTCTCGACGTCGCGCTGATAGAGGTGGGGATTCTGAGCCGCGATACGCTGCACAAGCTCGGACTTGATCATCGAGGCCCCCGGATCGATCATTGGTCAGTTCGAGGCCGGAGGGTGCCAAAGCGCCAAGAGACCGTCAAGGTTGAGTTGCTCGACCGCTCGCAGCGCGCCCCACTCTTCGATGGTTTGCGCAAAGGCGCTTAGGCCGACCGATTCGAAGCCCCAGGCGGCGACATGAAGAAAGGAAAGCTCGCTGAATCTCGGTTGCAGCGAGACGTCGCGCACCGGCGTCGAGGCCGGCACCTTCTTTTCTTTTTCCAGCCAAGCCAGCGCGGTCTGTTCGTTGCCGAGACCGTCGACTAGCTTCAGGGCGACGCCTTGGCGGCCGGTGAAGACGCGCCCGTCGGCAACCGTCGCGAGCTGCGTGTCGTCCATGTTGCGGCGCTCCTTCACCAAGCTCTTAAACCAGGCGTAGGAATCGAGCACGATCGCCTCGATCGCGGCACGCGCCTCGGGGCTCGTCGGCTCGAAGCCGTTGGGCGCTGCCTTGAGCGGTGAGGATTTCACCTCCTCGACCCTAATGCCGATGGTCTTCAGGATGTCAGTAAAGTTCGGATACTGGAACAACACGCCGATCGAGCCGACGAGCGAGGTATCCTGCGCGATGATGTGCTCACCGGAGAGCGCGGCGATGTACGCACCCGAGGCGGCGAGCCCATCTACCACGATCACCATCGGTTTCTTTGCCTGCAACGCGCGCAGCGAGTCGTAAAGCTGCTCGGAGCCGGAGGTAGTGCCGCCCGGGCTGTCGATGTGCAGGATCACCGCCTTGGCGCGTGAGCGAGACAGCCGATCCAGTGCCTCGACGCGGTCCTGGTTGTTGCGGATCAGGCCCTGCACCTTGATGCGAGCGATGTAATCGGCGCGCGGCAGGAAGCGGCCGCCCGGGGTGAGTGCGAAGGTTACGCCGACGAGCGCGACAAGGAGAGTGAGCAGCGCGCTGACGCGCCAGAAGGTGAGCTTGCGCCGCATGCGGCGGCGATCGACAATGGCATCGGCATCAAGCGACATGAGGGTGATCTCCTAGAATCGAGCGCGGCTATTATACGGCCAGTTTGACCGCTCAGGGCAAAACAAACCCCCGGGGCGAGCCTGGGGGTTCCATCCTTAAGCAGCCGCAAAGCGGCTCAATCTTCCGCCTTTTCGGTTTCCGACTTCTCCTCGGCCTTGTCGCCAGCCCGCTGTTTGAGTGCGGCGCCCAAGATATCGCCAAGCGAAGCGCCCGAGTCGGCGGAGCCGTATTGCGCCAGCGCCTCCTTCTCCTCGGCCACTTCCAGCGCCTTGATGGAGACGCTGACCTTGCGGGTCTTGCGGTCGAACTGGGTGACGCGGGCGTCCACCTTCTGGCCGACCTGGAAACGGTCGGGCCGCTGGTCGCCGCGGTCGCGCGCGAGATCAGCGCGGCGGATGAAGGTGGCGAGATCGGTGCCGACGATCTTGACCTCGATGCCGGCCTCCTTCACCTCAATCACCTCGCAGGTAACCACCGAGCCTTTGTGCAGGTCGCCGGCCGTTGCCATCGGATCGCCGCCGAGTTGCTTGATGCCGAGCGAGATACGTTCCTTCTCGACGTCGACGTCGAGAACCTGCGCCTTGACGATGTCACCCTTCTTGTACTCCTCGATCACCTGCTCACCCGGACGCTTCCAATCAAGGTCAGAGAGATGGACCATCCCGTCTACGTCGCCGTCGAGGCCCAGGAACAGACCGAACTCGGTCTTGTTCTTGACTTCACCTTCCACGGTCGATCCAGGCGGATACTTCTCCACGAACACCTCCCACGGATTGCGCATGGTCTGCTTGAGGCCGAGCGAGATGCGCCGCTTGACCGGATCGACCTCAAGGACCTGCACGTCGACTTCCTGAGAGGTGGATACGATCTTGCCGGGGTGCACGTTCTTCTTGGTCCACGACATTTCGGAAACGTGAATCAGGCCTTCGATGCCCGGCTCCAGTTCGACGAAAGCACCATAGTCGGTGATGTTGGTGACGCGGCCCTTAAAGCGCGCGCCAACCGGGAACTTGGCCTCAATACCCTGCCACGGATCGTCGAGCAGCTGCTTCATGCCAAGTGAGATGCGGTGCGTCTCGTGGTTGATCTTAATGATCTTGACCTTCACCTGCTGGCCAATGTTGAGCACTTCGGTCGGATGATTGACGCGCCGCCAGGCAATGTCCGTGACGTGCAGCAGGCCGTCGATGCCGCCGAGGTCGACGAAGGCGCCGTAGTCGGTGATGTTCTTCACCACGCCGTCGATTACCTGACCCTCTTCGAGGTTCTGCACCAGCTCCTGACGCTGCTCGGCGCGCGTCTCCTCCAGCACGGTGCGGCGGGAGACGACGATGTTGCCGCGTCGGCGATCCATCTTCAGGATCTGGAACGGTTGCGGTACATTCATCAGCGGCGTGACGTCGCGGATCGGGCGGATGTCTACTTGGCTGCGCGGCAGAAAGGCCACCGCGCCGTCAAGATCGACGGTGAAGCCGCCCTTGACCTGGTTGAAGATGATGCCTTGGACCTTCTCGTTGCTCTTGAACGCGGTCTCGAGCTTGCCCCAACTTTCCTCGCGCCGCGCCTTGTCGCGCGATAGCACCGCTTCGCCGAGCGCATTCTCGACGCGCTCCAGATAAACTTCGACCTCGTCGCCGACCTTCAGATCGGCCTGCCGTCCCGGACCCGAGAATTCGCGCAGCGCCACGCGTCCTTCGGTCTTGGCGCCGACATCGATGACAGCCATGTCCTTTTCGATGCCGACAACCTTGCCCTTCACGACAGATCCTTCTTGCGGACTGCCATGGGTGAAGGACTCTTCGAGCATCTTGGCGAAATCTTCGCGCGTGGGTGCGGTAGCAGTGGCCATGGAATCTCCTTGTAGGGCGGCGCGCCGGCGGTTTTAACGGCGTCCCGAAAGCGCGGGCTATTGGCCCCGCAGGAAAATAGCGGCCTCCTGAATCCTGGATGGCCGGCGCGAAAACCGTGCTTTCGGAACGATGGATTTCGGTCAGGACGCCCAACGCAAAGACTCGAGCGGGGCTTTCCCTCCGACAACGAGGGGCGTTAGTCGCGCCCTCGGCCCGCTCGGGTGGCCTCGACGATGTCAATGGCGGCCCGGATGGCGGCGTCTATAGCCAAATGCGTCGTATCGAGCAAGTACGCGTCGGCGGCCTGCTGTAGGGGTGCCGCGGCCCGATTGCTGTCGCGCTGGTCGCGCCGAAGGATGTCCGCGAGCACGCTAGCCTCGTCGATATCCCGTCCGGCGGCGCGATATTCGGCGGCGCGGCGCTTGGCGCGCACCTCGGGCGTCGCGGTGACGTAGATCTTCACGTCGGCGCCCGGGCAGACGACGGTGCCTATGTCGCGTCCATCGAGGACCGCGCCCGGCGGTTGGGCGGCAAACTCGCGCTGGAAGTCAAGCAAAGCGGCGCGCACGCCCGGGATGGCGGAGACGATTGAGGCTGCCTCGCCAACCGCGTAGGTCTTGAGCGTGGCTTCATCGAAATTGGCCAGATCGAGTTCCTTAGCGGCAGCGACCGCGGCGGCAGCATCTTCGGGGCGCTCGCCGGCGTCGACCAAGGCCTTCGCCACCGCGCGGTAGATCAGGCCGGTATCGAGATGGCGCAACCCGTAGTGCGCGGCGAGTTTCTTGCCGAGCGTGCCCTTGCCCGATGCGGCGGGACCGTCGATGGCAATGATCATTCGAAATCCGCGCCAAGCGAGCGCATCAGCTCGACGAAGCCTGGGAAACTTGTGGCGATGAAGCACGAGTCGTCGATGCGCACCGGATTGTCGCTGGCAAGCCCCATCACCAGCGCCGACATGGCAATGCGATGATCCATGTGGGTCAAGACTTCGCCACCGCCGGGGACATTGGCCTTGCCGTGCACGATCAGGTCGTCGCCTTCGATGTCGACCGCAACGCGATTGGCGCGCAGCATGGCGGCAGTCGCCTCCAAGCGATCGGATTCCTTGACGCGCAGCTCTTTCAGGCCGCGCATCAGGGTGTCGCCTTCCGCGAACGAAGCCGCCACAGCCAGAATCGGATATTCGTCGATCATCGACGGTGCGCGCTCGCGCGGCACCTCGACGCCTTTCAGTTTCGACGTCGTCACGCGCAGATCGGCGATTTCCTCGCCGCCGTCATCGTGCGTAGCCACCGTCTCGATCTTGGCGCCCATCTCGCGCAGGGTGGTGAGCAGGCCAGTACGCAGCGGATTGGTCATCACCGCTTCGAGGATGACGTCCGAGCCAGGCGCGAGCAAAGCCGCGACTAGCGGAAACGCTGCCGAGGAAGGATCGGCCGGTACGACGACGTTGGCGGGCTCGAGTTCGGGTTGGCCGTGCAAAACGATGCGACGGCCATGCTCACCGTGCGGCCGGCTGGCGAGCTTGGCGCCGAAATATTTCAACAGCCGTTCAGTGTGGTCGCGCGTCGCCTCCGCCTCGATCACGGTAGTCTCGCCGGGCGCGGCGAGGCCGGCGAGCAGCACCGCCGACTTGAGCTGCGCTGAAGGCACCGGCGGCTCGTAGACAATCGGCACGGGATCGGTTGCGCCCTGTAACGTAAGCGGCAGCCGCCCGCCTTCGGCGACTTCCATTATGCGCGCACCCATCTGTTCCAAGGGATGGAGCACACGTCGCATCGGCCGGCTGCTCAAGGAGACGTCGCCGATGAAGGTAGCCGTCACCGCGTTCCCAGCGACAGCGCCCATCGCCAACCGGCAACCGGTGCCCGAATTGCCGAAATCGAGCGCCCTGGCTGGCTGGGCCAAACCGCCAACGCCGACGCCATGGATTCGCCACACGCCATCTGCCCCTCGTTCCAGCCGGGCGCCGAGCACGCGCATGGCTTCGGCGGTATGCAGCACATCCTCGGCTTCCAAGAGGCCGGATACCGTCGTCTCGCCGACCGTTAGCGCCCCGAGAATCAGGGCCCGGTGCGAGATCGATTTGTCGCCCGGCACTCGGGTACGGCCCTGCAAGAAACCGCCGGGGCGGGCGGTCAATGGGCGAGAATCGGTAGGGTTCACAACAAAATCCTTGACGAGCGGTGCCGTCCTACCACGCGGTCGCGCGGCGCGTCATCCGGAGGCTTTGCTGCTCCCATAGAGGCGCCGGCGCTATTGACAGGCGCCCTGCAACTAGCCAAGTGAAACAGCAAATTTACCGATCATTGTGAGGAACCATCGTGGCGAAAGCTGAGCTTGGAACCAAGCGCGTCTGTCCGGATACCGGTCGCAAATTCTATGATCTCGGCAAGACGCCCGTGATCTCTCCCTACACCGGCAAGATCGTACCGATCGCGGCGCCCACAGCGGCGCGCGCCAAGCCCGAACCCGCAACCGCACGTCCGACGCGTGAGGCGGAGGTCGAGACCGTAACCCCGGAGACAGCCGAAGCCGAATTCGTTTCACTGGAAGACGCTGAGGCCGAACAGCAGGGTAAGAAGCCGGCACCGGCGGCTGCCGAAGGCACCGCCCCCCCGGAAGGCGAAGACGTCGAGATGGACGAGAGCCTCGACGATGCCGCGTTCATCGAGGAAGAAGAAGAAGGCGACGCCGATGTGACCGACATCATCGGCGAGACCATCGAGAAGGAAGAGGAGACCTGAATTCTAGCGCGGCCGCATTCCCCGCTGCGGTGACGGATTCCGAATTGGGGCCATAGCTCAGATGGGAGAGCGCGTGAATGGCATTCACGAGGTCGGCGGTTCGATCCCGCCTGGCTCCACCAATTGATGTATAGATTTTAATAGATATTACTCAAACAGTCATGGAGACCTTCGCCGCAAGAAACACCCTCGCACGTGAGCACCAGAACGATCTTTCGGGGAGCCGGAAGGCCACTTTCGGCTCTCAGCCCTTGCCTAGATGTAGCAGTCGCCAGCAGTTTTGTAGCTGGCTGCGCTGAGTATCAGCCAAAGTGACGGCCACAGATGGTTTGACCGAGAGTTCGTGCTCCACAAATATAGGACGGCATCAGATCAACAAATTTTAATCGCAATGAACTCTGATAATGGGAAAGTTCTGCACCCATGCGGCGGACTCCCCACCGCTACCAGGCGCCTACGTTCTGGCGCTCGAATTAGCTGCGCCGCTAGCGGTAACATTACCTAACAGGCCAGCCGCAACTTTAGGTCCGGGCCATTACCTGTATTGCGGTTCGGCGCGGGGTCCGGGCGGCCTTCGCGCTAGGCTCAGCAGGCACATGCGGCGCGGCAAGACGGTCCGGTGGCACATCGATCGTCTTACTGAGGCGGGAGCAGTCCTCGGTGCGTGGTTTTTCCCCGGCGGCGATGAGTGCGAGCTGGTAGCGACCCTCTCGAGCTTGCCGGTGCCAATCGTCGGCTTTGGCAGCACCGACTGCGCCCGGTGTCGGAGCCACCTCCTCCAGTGGCCAGGTGGGGCGACATCGGCCATGACACATAACTTGGCACTTTGCGTATTCTTTGTGGATCAAAAACCAAGACGGCCTACGACCAGTGCGTGATGGCAAATTGTTGCACTGGCTCCCTTGATTTTCTGAAGACGAAACGTCTAGTTGCTCGGGAAACTTGGGTGTTCGCTTTGCCAAGCGTGTATGCCAGCGTGTGGCGTGACATCGAAAACCCTTCTAGTCTTGCTGATAGGCGGTCCCGGTGTCGGCCACGCCTTTGGAGCCGTTTTGCGAGGATGCCTGCTCTAGAACGCTCCCTCGATAATCCGCATCGCCGCCGTCCGCAACGCCGTTTGCTTCATTGATCCTAGTCAATGCCTCATCGAGTTGCTGGCATCATGAAAGACAAAACCCCGATTTGGAGCGACCATGTATAAGGATATTGTTGTCAATCTTTCACTCAATCCATCAAGAACCGCCACCGCCAGTTACGCGATTTCAGTTGCTCGAGCATTCCAAGCTCACCTTACCGGAATAACGTTCATCTACGAGCCGACCGCTCCATTGATCTATATGGATACATCCATGCCTAGCCGGGACATCGTATTCCACCGTGAAGAGGCAAAACGGCGCGCGGATGCTGCGATCGAAACCTTTGAAGACGCAGCGCGCAAAGCCGATCTCGTCGTGGAATCCCGCGGTATCGATATCAAAACAGCTCGTGATAGCATTAAATTCGCCGAAATTGCCCGGCGGTTCGATCTTGCAATTGTTGGCCAAGCACAACCAAACAAAGAAACCTTCGAGGATCATGTCGCCGAGACAGCGCTATTTGAATCCGCAAGGCCGGTACTATTTGTTCCGTATATTCAGACAACCGAACTCGATCTTAAGCATGTAACTGTTTGTTGGGATGGAAGCCGCGGAGCTACGCGCGCTATAGCCGACGCCATGCCCTTTCTAAGCAAGGCGGAGCATATCGATATACTCATCATGGAAAGCGAACGGCCAAAGAGCGAAGATCTCCCCGGTATCGACATAGCCCGGCATCTGGCACGTCATGGCTTGAAGGTTGAGCTTAAGCGGATCCGACTGAATATAGATGTTGGAAACACGATCCTGAACCACGCCTTTGATGCCGGAAGCGGCCTTATTGTGATGGGTGGATATGGCCATTCACGAATGCGCGAATTTATCCTTGGTGGTGCAACGCATACTCTCCTTGAGAGGATGACGGTGCCAACGCTTATGTCACATTAAGACAATCGTCCTTTCCGAAACTATCCGCGCATGCGCGCATTGACCGTTTTGGACCGTTCAATGTAAGCGCGCATTTTTCTGTAGTTTGTCAAATCGGCATTTGACGCTCCTGTTTATTGCCAAACAATTCAGATTAGGGGGCGGTTCCTTGCGGTGCTCGTCTAAATTGGCTCCATGAAGTGCGTATACCTTCTTGCGAGCAGCAAGCCTCTAAAAAGAGACATATATCGGCCTCGCCGATGGTGTGTAAAACTGTTTGCTGCCGACAACGCGGGCCAAGCCGCGCACACCCCAAAGGTGAAACCTTGGCGTCTCATCCCTTGCATTTCCTGATATCGTCCTTTGGCCGTGTTCGCTAAGAAATGTTTTTGGTAGCCGCCTCAGGGGAGGCTTTTTTTATGCCCTGCTGACAGCCGCGCCCGCGGTATTGCATGATGCCGCGCTAACCGAGGACCACCATGCAACGCAAGATCACGCTCGAGGATCATTTCGCGACCAACGCCACGCTTACGGATTCCAGAGTCTTCGGCGCGCATGTGTGGTCGCAGCTCGGTCCGCGCCTGCTGGACATCCAGGACATGCGGCTGCGCGAAATGGACAAGCACGGCGTAGAGCTGATGGTTCTGTCGCTCAACGCACCGGCGATCCAGGCGATCCACGATGTCAAACAGGCGATCGCGGTGGCGCGCGAAGCCAACGAAGCACTCGCTGTCGAGGTGCGCAAACGGCCTGACCGCTTCGCCGCCTTCGCCGCACTTCCGATGCAGGACCCAGAGGCGGCGATCGCCGAGCTCACCCGGTGCGTCACGGAGCTCGGCATGCTCGGCGCGTTGGTCAACGGCTTCTCGCAGATCGGCGCGCCGGACAACGTCACCTACTACGACCGGCCGCAGTATCGGCCCTTCTGGCACGCGCTCGAGGCGCTCGACGTTCCGTTCTACCTGCATCCACGTAACCCGCTGCCGGACTGGTCCCGACAATACGAAGGCCATTCCTGGCTGCTCGGGCCGAACTGGGCTTTCGCCGCTGAGACTTCCGTGCACGCGCTGCGCCTTATCGGCAGCGGCCTGTTCGACGAGTGTCCCCGGTTGCAGATCGTGCTCGGCCATCTCGGCGAAGGTATCCCTGTGCAGCTCTGGCGCATCGACGGTCGTAACGGTTGGATGAAGGCGCCGCACAAATATGTCGCCAAAAATGGAGTCGGGTATTACTTCCGCAAGCATTTCCACGTCACCACGTCCGGCAACTTCCATACGCCATCGCTGATGAACGCGGTGGCCGAGCTCGGCGCCACACGGGTGATGTTCTCCGTCGACTGGCCGTTCGAGGATATCGGCGAGGGCGCGCGCTGGTTCGATCAGGCCGAGATCGGCGAAGCCGAGCGCGTCGAGATCGGCCGTGCCAACGCAACCAAGCTGTTCAAGCTGAAACTGAAGTAGCCGGCCGGACGATGGCAAGCAGGGCGTAAGGCCGTGCGGCTGGGTATGAACAGCCATCGAAATTAACCTGACAACGCACAAATTAGCGGGAAAGACCGCTGAAAGCCCCTGTTCTTGAACCTTTAACCCCGGGCGCCCATATTAGCAGCGACCGGATGGCAAATGCCGTTCGGCAGGGTGCCTGATCAGGACCCAAAGTCAAAGTCGCTTCAAGCGAGGACTTTGAGACCATGTCACGAGTTCCGTCACTATCCAGCCCGTTTCTGTTGGGCTTCGACGAGATCGAGCGGATGCTCGACCGAGTCACCAAGGGGGCTGACGGCTACCCACCCTACAACGTCGAGCGGCTGGCGCGCGACGGGCAAAACCCGGAGCGGTTGCGTATCACGCTCGCCGTTGCCGGCTTCACCCGCGACCAACTCGACATCTCGGTCGAGGAAAGTCAGTTGATGATCCGCGGTCGGCAGCAGGACGACAAAAGCCGCCAATTTCTCTATCGCGGTATTGCCGCGCGCCAATTCCAACGCACGTTCGTGCTGGCTGACGGCATGGAGGTGCTCGGCGCCGACCTGAAGGACGGGTTGTTGTCGATCGATCTGGTGCGGCCGCAAGCCGAGCGGATCGTTAGAACGATCGCCATCAATGAGCAGGACTGACGGACTCGGAAAGGACTCGACCGTGTTAAGCGTCAAGAAAGGAGTCGAGGGCCATGAACAACGACAAGATTACTGAAATGAACGTAGCCCATCCGGTGATCACACAGGAAGCGCTGGCGCATCTCGGCGATGGCCGCCTTGCGTACGTGAAGGCAATCCGTTCGGAGGATGTGCCGCACTTATTTCCGCAGGTGCCGAAAATCGCGCCTGGTATGAAGCTGTTCGCGCTGCTCAGCGCCGACGGCACGCCGATAATGCTCACTGACACGCGTGAGGCGGCGCTCGCCAACGCCTGGAGCCAAGAACTCGAGGCCGTCAGCGTGCACTGAGCGCGCTCACAACAAGCGCATCGGAATACGCAATGCCTGGCCTTCGCGTTCTTTAACTTATGTCGGTTGAATGATCTACGCAGCGCTGCTGGCTGCCGGCATCGCCAGCACGGCGTAAAGCGCATCGGCGTCGCGCGATTCGCGCAGCTTGCGCGCAATCTCTGGATCGCGCAGCAGACGCGCCACGCGGGCGAGCGCCTTGAGATGGTCGGCGCCGGCGGCTTCCGGCGCTAGCAGCAGAAAGACGAGGTCGACCGGCTGCCCGTCGAGCGCCTCAAAATCGATGGGACGCTCGAGCCGCGCGAACAAGCCGAACAGACGCCCAAGCTTTGGCAATTTGCCGTGCGGGATCGCCACGCCATTGCCCACCGCGGTCGAGCCAAGCTTCTCGCGTTGAAGCAGGATCTCAAAAATCGCGCGCTCGCTCTGACCCGTGAGTTCGGCGGCGCGCGCCGCCAGCTCCTGGATCACTTGCTTCTTGTTGTTGACCTTGAGCGCCGGAACAATCGCACTCGGCGCGACGAGATCGGTGAGCGTCATGGACGTGAGCCAGTGATCAGAAAGAGGCGTTAATACTGTTAAGGGGATCTGGAAGGCGGCGGACCATAAGGAGGGTCCCCGGCCACGTCAATGGCCCAATCGGGCCATCCCCTGTCCCCATATAGGTGTTGTCATATAGGTGTTGTCGCCTATTTTCAGCCGCCCCTGCGAGCCCGGTGATCTTTGCGGCGGCGCTTGTTACGGCGCAGGCGCTTCTCGATATGAATGGCGGCCTGGTCGGCACTCTGGTAGGCGTCCGCCGCCATGCCCTCGGCTTCTAGGAGCTTTCCTGAATCGAGATGCAGCACGCATTCGGTGCGGAATCCGAAGCCGTCCTTGCCGACGGTGGCGTGGCCCGAATAGCCACCCCGCGGGAAATACTTTGACATGGCTTCTTCGACACGGTCGACAATGCGTTCCCGCAACGCCGGCCCGATGTTGATGTTCTTGCCCGAAACACGCAAAGCCATACAACTTCTCCAGGTTCGCTGTTCGGTCCTTTATTTCAGCTAGGGAATGTTTGAGGGAACGTCAATGCGGCTGCCTTAAAGCGCCGCCGCCTGCTTCTCCCGCCGACGTTGCACCGAGGAAGGGATGCGCATCGCCTCGCGGTACTTGGCGACGGTACGGCGCGCGATATCGATGCCGGCCTCGCGCAACTTGTCGACGATGGTGTCGTCGGACAACACCTCGGCGGCGGACTCGGCGGCGATCAACTGACGTATGCGGTGGCGGACCGCCTCGGCGGAATGGGCCTCGCCGCCGTGCGCGGAGGCGATTGAGGAGGTGAAGAAGTATTTCAGCTCGAAGATGCCGCGGTTGGTCGCCATGTACTTGTTGGCGGTGACGCGCGATACGGTCGACTCGTGCATGCCGATGGCGTCAGCGACGGTCTTCAGATTAAGCGGTCGCAAGTGCTGCACGCCGTGAGCAAAAAAAGCGTCCTGCTGGCGTACAATCTCGCTCGACACTTTCAGGATGGTCTTTGCGCGCTGGTCGAGCGCGCGCACGAGCCAGGTCGCGGTTTGCAGGCAGTCGGCGATGTAGCGTTTGTCGCTGTCACTGTGCGCGGTTTTTGAAACTTCCGCATGATAGCGCTGGTTGATCAGTACTTTCGGCAGCGTGTCTCCATTTAGCTCGACCTGCCAAGTGCCGTCCGCCGCCTCGCGCACGTACACGTCGGGCACGATCGGCTGGACCATGGTAGAGCCGAAGGCGAGGCCCGGTTTGGGATTGAGGTGACGGATCTCGGCGATCATGTCGGCGAGATCCTCCTCATTGACGCCGCAGCGGTCCCGCAAAGCGGTAAAGTCGCGCTTGGCCAAGAGATCGAGATGCTCGATCAACGTTTGCATCGCCGGATCATAACGGTCGCGGTCGCGCAATTGGATGGCGAGGCATTCGCTAAGATTGCGCGCGCACACGCCGAGCGGATCGAGCGTCTGCAGGATTGCCAGCACCGCCTCGACATGGGCGCGTGGCGCGCCAAGCTTTTCAGCGACAGTATCGAGATCTCCTGTGAGGTAGCCGGCCTCGTCCACCATATCGATCAGGTATTGGCCGATCATGCGGCTCGCCGGATCGGAAATCGCCAGCGCCATTTGTTCGGCGAGATAATCGGCAAGCGTGATCTCAGCGGAGACAAACGCTTCCAGATTGTACGCGTTTTCGTCATTGCCGCGGCTTCCCGACCATTCCGCGTAGCCCGCCGGCGGCGCTTCCGGCTGCGCGCTCTTCGCGCCGCCGTCATCGGGAAAGACGTTTTCCAAGTCGGTACCGAGATGCGCCTCCATCGAGTCGCGGCTGGTCTCCAGTTCCTGCCGGCTCCAATCGGATGGCACCGCCTCGTCGCTTTCGGTCGCGGCGGGTTCCGTTTCCGCTGCTGGCGCCGCGCTGGCCACCGGCTGCTCGTCGTCGCTGCCTCGCTCAAGCAGCGGGTTCTTTTCCAGCTCGGCTTCGACGTAGGCGGCGAGATCAAGGCTGGAGAGCTGCAGCAGCTTGATGGCCTGCATCAGCTGCGGCGTCATCACCAGCGCTTGCGTCTGGCGAAACTCCAGTCTTTGCGACAACGCCATTGTGAAATCCTGGCGGAAACTGGTCCGATTCTTGCTTCTTTTTGTTTATAACAGCTCCGCGTGCAAAGCGGTACGCGATTCCGTGTTTGAGAAATGCATAAATTTTAAGCTTAGTTACCGCGGTCCTACATTCTGAATTCCTCGCCAAGATAGAGCCGGCGCACGTCGGGATTGTTGACGATATCGTCAGCGCGCCCCTCCATTAGAACCTCGCCCGAATAGATAATGTAGGCACGGTCGGTGAGGCCGAGCGTCTCGCGCACATTGTGGTCTGTGATCAATACGCCGATGCCGCGATTTGTCAGATGCCGCACCAACGCCTGGATGTCGCCGAGCGCGATCGGGTCGATGCCGGCGAACGGTTCGTCGAGCAGCATGTAGCTCGGCCGCGTCGCCAGCGCGCGCGCGATCTCGACGCGGCGCCGCTCGCCGCCCGACAGCGCAATAGTCGCCGTTTTGCGCAGGCGCGCAATATCGAATTCCTCAAGCAGCGCGTTGAGGTCGGCTTCGCGGCGGCGACGGTCAGGCTCGACCACTTCAAGCACCGAGCGGATGTTGTCTTCTACGTTCAGGCCGCGGAAAATCGAGGCTTCCTGCGGCAGGTAGCCAACACCGAGCCGGGCGCGCTGATACATCGGCAGTGCGGTGACATCGTAGCCGTCGAGCTCGACGCGACCGCGATCCGCCTTGATCAGGCCGGTGATCATGTAGAACACCGTGGTCTTGCCGGCGCCGTTCGGCCCAAGCAGACCGACAGCCTCGCCGCGCCGCACGTAGAGCGTGACGCCTTTAACCACCGTGCGGCCACCGAAGCTTTTCTCCACCCCATGAGTGGCGAGATAAGCGTGTCGCACGGCCTGCCGTCCGTCACCGTCGCGGCGCGGCCGCGTTGTCACTTGTGCTACGGGGTTAGCCGGGCGTGCAGCCGACACCTGCGCGGCTTTGTGGCGGGCGGGCGGCCGTCGCCGAAACAGCGATAGGATGTTCACCGGGCTACCTCGCGACGCGTGTCCTGGTCCGCCTGATAGCGCGCCTGTTTTGCGAAGGCCAGATCGGGGGGGTGCGGGTGGGCGCGGCGAGACTTTTTGGCACAATTGAACGGTTACCGTTGCGCCGACCCCGGCGGCGCGCCGATCACCCCGGGCTTGAGCTCCGGTACGACCGCGCCACCGCCACCCGGCTGAAACAAGCCCTGGACGCGGCCCTGTCCGTTTTTGCCCGATTCCACCCGCGACACGCCGCTGGTTAAATCGACCACCAACCGTTCGCCGCGCAGCAAGTTCGGCCCTTGCGTCATCACTACGTTACCAGAAAGCGTGACGGTGTTGCTCTTCATGTCGAAAATGCCGATCTCGCCTGTCGCGGTCTGCTCTTTCTGTGTCACCACCACGCCGCCGCGCGCTTCCAGACGCTTGATCTTCTGCTGGCCGCCGGGGCCGGGCGCAGCCGCCCGCATGGTGGTCGTCTTCTGGCCGCCTTCCTGATCCTGCTCGTAGAACACCACCAGAGACTTGCAGCGCATGCCCGTGTCGCCCTGCTTCACCCGCACGTCGCCGCTGAAGGTCGCCACCTTGTCCTTGTCGCGCACCTCCAGCGTCGCCGCCTCGATGTGAACCGGCTGATCGCGGTTCTGTGAAAAGCCCTGCAATGCGTTCGGCGGACCTTTCGACGGCTGCGCGTAAACGGGCAGCACGACGAAGGTAAACAGGACAGCGATCAGCAGAGGACGGCGGGACACGATCATTGTACTCCCGTCTTGTCGGCATTGCTGAGCATCAGCGTCATGTTCACTCCGCCATCGAAACGCACCAGATCGCCTGAATCGATAATCTCCAGACGGTTGGCATTGAGCGTGCCCTGCAGCAGCTGCAACTCGACCGGATGCTTGGACACCACATAGCCTTTGCGCATGTCGATCATCGCTTCGCTCAGGTGGCCGCTGTAACCGGTGGACGAGTTAAGCATGATGTTCTGGTCGAGTTTGAGCATCTCGCCCTTGCTGTCATAGGTGCCGGTGGTCGCCAACATTTCGATAGTCGCTTTGTCCTGCATCTCCACAGTAGCGCGCAGATTGTGTAATTCGATCAGGTCCGGCTTAGTCAGATCTTGCTTGGCAGCGTCGGCGGACAGTTCATAGGCGCGCGCGTCGTGGGTGAAGCCGGAAAGCCGCGGATGCTCCATGGTGATCTTGCTGCCCGAGACAACAAGACTGCCGACGTCGATTGGCAGCTGGCCCAGCATGCGCAGCGGGTTGAAGTAGGTAATCAGAACGATGACCGTCGTGCCGAGCACGACCACCGCCGGGATGGAGATACGCAACATGCGCACCAGCCGGCTGTGTCGGCGCGCGGCGCGGAACGCGCGTTCGCTGTCGCCGCGGCTCATAGTCCAATAAGCGCGCACAGTCTGCGGGTCGGTTCGGGCGGTGACTGTACGATTCATGCCAAGACCAGCAGTAGGCTCCGGTTTAATCGGATCAGGAATTTGCTTTACCCCCGCCCCGCAACCTGACGGGCGAATATGGCCCCTGCGCGGCAGCCGGCCTTAACGAATACGCGCTTTAATACAATAACTTACACGGAATGCGAAAAGATATCTTCGGCCGCCCAGCCGGCCAGGTCGAGCCGCACGCGGTCGGGCAAGAAACCGAAGCAAGCCGTTGCTAATTCGGTGCGGTTCTCCCGTGCCAGCATGGCGTCGAGCTTTTCCTTGAGCGCGTGCAGATGCACCACGTCAGTCGCTGCATAGGCCACCTGCGCGTCGGTTAGCTCCTCAGCGCCCCAGTCGGACAATTGCTGCTGTTTCGACAGGTCGATGCCGAGCACCTCGCGGGTGAGGTCCTTCAGCCCGTGCTTATCGGTATAGGTCCGCGCGAGCCGCGAGGCGATCTTGGTGCAATAGACCGGACCAGCCATCACTCCGAAAGCCTTGGCCAGGACGCCAAGATCAAAGCGCGCATAGTGGAAGATCTTCAGCATCGACTGGTCGCCCAGCAGCTTTTCGATGTTGGGCGCCCTGTCTTGCCCTGGTGCAATTTGCACCACGTCGGCCGAGCCATCGCCGGGCGAGAGCTGCACCACGCAGAGCCGATCGCGGTTGGTATCGAGACCCATGGTCTCGGTGTCGATCGCCACCGCGTCCTCGTAGGCGGACAGGTTTGGCAGATCGCCGCGATGCAGGCGGATGGTCATTCTGGCCGGCTCGGAAAACTGGTGCCCAGGAGAGGACTCGAACCTCCACGCCTTGCAGCGCTAGTACCTGAAACTAGTGCGTCTACCAATTCCGCCACCTGGGCTTATGCGGATTAGGTACGGAGCCCTTTTCGGCTTGTCAAATGAAGCGCATAGCAGGCCTGCGCGGGGGCTTTTCCAGGTCTGTACAGCGTGCGGGCGATCCGCTATTGGCGAGTTTCGAGATACCCCGCCGGACCCGGTAGCGAGAGCGGATGACCGCACGCAGTCCTAAAGACACCCTGATTACCATCTATGGCGGGTCGGGTTTTCTCGGCCGCCACCTGGTTCGTGCTCTGGCCAAACGGCAGTATCGCATCCGGGTAGCAGTGCGCCGGCCGGAACTCGCCGGACACTTGCAGCCACTCGGCCGGGTCGGACAGATCCATGCCGTCCAGGCCAATCTGCGCAATGCCGTGTCAGTGGACGCGGCGGCGCGCGACGCCGATGTGCTGGTCAATCTGGTCGGTATCCTGTTCGAGCGCGGAAAGCAGAGTTTCGGCACCGTGCACAGCTCCGGCGCCGAGCGGGTGGCCCTTGCGGCGAACGCACATGGCGCCCGGCTGGTGCACGTCTCGGCGATCGGCGCCGACGAGCAATCGCGCAGCGTTTACTCCCGCTCCAAGGGGGCAGCCGAACGTCTGGTGCTCGCCGCCCAGCCATCAGCCGTGATCATGCGGCCCTCGATCGTGTTCGGTCCGGAGGATGATTTTTTCAACCGTTTTGCCGGACTCGCACGGATCTCGCCGGTATTGCCGCTGATCGGCGGCGGCCAGACGCGTTTTCAGCCCGTGTTTGTTGGCGACGTCGCCACGGCGCTCGCGGATGCCGTCGACGGGAAAGTGAAGCCCGCCATCTACGAATTGGGCGGACCGGAAGTGCGCACGTTCAAGGAGCTCCTGCAATTCATGCTGGCGACCATCGAGCGCAAGCGGCTGCTGGTGCCGTTGCCATTCTTCCTCGCCAAGCTGCACGCGACGTTCTTGCAATACATGCCGACGCCCATGTTAACCCCGGATCAGGTGGAATTGCTGCGCAACGATAATGTCGTGTCGGAAGCCGCCAAGTCGGAAGGCCGCACGCTGCAAGGGATCGGCATCGAGCCAGAGCTTATGGAGGCGATTGTGCCATCTTATCTCTGGCGCTTCCGCAAGACCGGCCAGTTCCGCAGCCGCATGGCCTAGCTACTGGTGCAGGATGTAAATCGCGTAGATGCCGGCGGTGCCGACGATGATGCGCCACCATGCGAACACCGCGAAGGTGTGGTGCTGCACGTAGTGCAAGAACGTCTTCACCACGATCCAGCCGAAGATGAATGAAAAGACGAAGCCGACGGCAATGATGAAAACGTTGCCAGCGGCAAGTTCGGCACGGCTCTTGAACGCTTCATACGCGAAGGCGCCGACCATCGTTGGCATCGCCAGCCAGAATGAGAATTCGGCCGCCGAGCGCCGGTCGGCGCCGAACATCATGGCGCCGACGATGGTCGCACCTGAGCGCGACGTTCCGGGGATCATCGCCAGGCATTGGCACACACCGATGGCCAGATACATCGGCAGCGAGAACTCGGTCGACTCGAAATAGCGCGGCTTCAAGTTCATCCGATCGACGGCCATCAGAATAAAACCGCCGACGATGAACATGATGCAGACCACCCGCACGTCGAACATGTGTGATTTGATGTAGCTCGCCGCCAGCGCGCCGATCACCGCCGCCGGCAGGAAGGCAAGCAGCACACCGATCACGAAGCGCGCCGCCGCCCATTCTGTGAACATCGAGGTCGCCAGCGCCCACAAACGGCCGAAATAAATGCTCAAGAGCGCCAGGATTGCACCCAACTGGATCAGGATTGCGAAAGACTTGCCGAAGGCGTCGTCGCCCCAACCGAAGAAGTGTTCCATCAGCAGCAGATGGCCGGTCGATGAAACCGGCAAGAATTCGGTTAAGCCCTCGATCACGCCCAGCACCGCCGCCTTGAACACATCGAGGTGGGCCGAGATGAGGTCCAGGATCGTATGCATGAGCGGCTCCGGGGGAGACTTAACGCCGTGAGGAATTACGCGCTTTTGGAGCAAAGCTGCCATTCAGGCAAATCAAAAAGG
>Ga0207822_1000015_pt1 | contig 29304 bp, 29 predicted proteins | sample LuqExpMetageno67_FD_187824 | JGI IMG/M metagenome (GOLD analysis project Ga0207822, IMG submission 187824) | Tropical forest soil microbial communities from Luquillo Experimental Forest, Puerto Rico - Sample 67 (SPAdes) | ecosystem: Environmental > Terrestrial > Soil > Tropical forest ...
GTCGCGATCACCGCCACACGCGATGACCAGGTCGCGAGAGCTGCGGTCAACAAGCTCTCCGCGCACGGGGCTAGTGCCACCTTTGTCGCCGGCGACGTCGGCAATGTCGATGACCACGCCCGCGTCCTCGACGTGGTCGAGGCCGCGCTCGGGCCGATCGACGTGCTGGTCTCGAATGCCGGCATCGCGCCGCCTACGCGGCTCGATCTTATGGAGACCACGCAGGCCAATTTCGACATCGTAATGGGCGTCAACCTGCGTGGCTCGTTCTTCCTGGGCCAGGCGGTGGCCAAGCGCATGATCGCGCGCGGCGGTGGTACCAAGCGAGCGCTGATCTTCATCTCGTCGTGCTCGGCCGAAATGGTCTCAACCAGCCGCATCGAGTACTGTATCTCCAAGGCCGGGCTTGCGATGGCGATCGAAGGCTTTGCGGTGCGGCTTGCGAGCGAGGACATCGCGGTGTTCGAGGTGCGCCCCGGCATCATCAAGACCGATATGACAGCCGCGGTAGTCGCGAAATACGACTCGCTGATCGAACAGGGTCTGGTACCGGCCAGGCGCTGGGGCCAGCCAGCCGATGTCGCGGCCGCAGTCGCCGCGCTCGCCAAGGGCGATCTCGCTTTCTCAACCGGAAGTGTCATCGATGTGGGCGGAGCGCTTGCGATCAGCCGCCTGTGATACTCAAGCGTCTCCGTGGCCGAATATGTGATTGGGATAGCGAGGTGATGCTGCGCCACGAGCCAGGATTCGGACCGGCGCGTAACTCACGCGCTCCTCTACCCGGAAAATTCGCGCCTTATCCGGGCGAGAAAAAATCAATCCTGAATCCCTCGCTTCGCTCGCCAAGCTCAGCAATATTTGGGTCAACCAGGCCTTCTCATCCGCGCTCTAGTGCCTCTTGGCTACAGCAAGAAGAGGCAGATCATCATAAGGCAGGTCCACACATGAGGTCTCTCGAAGGTTTATCGATTAATCTCGCTACCGTCCGGCAACAATGGAACCTGGGTGAGGCAGTCAAGGCCTGCGCGCGCCACGGCATTAACGCGATTGATCCCTGGCGCGATCAGGTTGCGGCTTACGGCCTCGCCAATTCCGCGAAGGTGATCAAAGATCACGGCATGCGCGTTACCGGCTATTGCCGTGGTGGCATGTTTCCGGCCAGCGACGCAGGCGGCCGGGCGGCGGCGATCGACGACAACAAGCGCGCGGTCGACGAGGCGGTGACGATCGGGGCCGAGTGCCTGGTAATGGTGGTGGGCGGGTTGCCGTTGGGCTCGCGCGACCTTTCCGCTGCGCGCCGTATGGTGGTGGAGGGGCTCGCCGCGCTCATGCCGCATGCGCGGGCAGCCGGAATGCCAATCGCGATCGAGCCGTTGCATCCGATGTATGCCGCTGACCGTGCCTGCGTGAACACGCTCCGGCAGGCGCTTGACATCTGCGAGCAACTCGGGGACGGCATCGGGGTCGCTATCGACACCTATCATGTCTGGTGGGAGCCGGATCTCGAAGAGCAGATCGCGCGGGCAGGACGGGACAAGTGCATCTTTGCTCATCACATCTGCGACTGGCTGGTACCGACCCGCGACCTATTGCTCGACCGCGGCATGATGGGCGACGGCGTGATCGACCTCGTGGGCTTCCGCCGCATGATCGAGGCTGCGGGCTTTTTCGGACCCCAGGAGGTCGAGATCTTCTCCGCCGAGAATTGGTGGAAGCGCCCCGGCGACGAGGTACTCAAGACCTGCATCGAGCGCTTCAGGGCGGTATGCTGAGGATAAGACGGTGTTAGAGGCACTGAAAAGAGAGTCGCCGGAACTAGCAAAGTTGTATTTTCTAGGGCATTCGTGCAGTGCAGGTTTATGGGTGTAGGCCTGCTCGGCTGAAGGGGCGAGAAGCGCGGCTTTGTTTTATGCGACATGTCCCTTGGTTCGAATTTCTGTCGTTGATGTCCGACCAATCTTTTCCGGGGAAACGGCCGAGGCAAAACCGATCGTCGCTAGCGATCCGAGCGCTAGCTCGCCAGTCTCGATTTTCAAGCGAACGGCTCCTTGGTCGCGCCGGTAGAGATCACCATGTGCCGCAAGAAATGCATCCGACTCCTCCTGCGGCGTACCAGAAAAGCCGTCAACGTAGTGATGCCCATTGCGTTCCACATGGGTACAGCCGAGGACGGCTGCCAGCGCGCTATCCTGCTGAACTGCAAGACCGGCCTGGCAGGTCAGGTCTTCCGCGGTCATAAACAGCTTTTCTCCAGCCAGGGCCGCGCGCGTGCCGTTCAACAAAGATTTGTACATCCCCTTGCAAGATTTCGATGATATGCCGGCGTATCCGAGCTCGGTGGCGCGCGGGAACACGTCATAGTCGTCGTCCGCCTCGTCAACGATGAAAGCGAAGCGACTTGCGGCCACTCCGAGAGGCGTTTGCCAAGTCCGTTCGCGTGGTAATGGCTGCTCGATATAGAGCGTCCGCTTCGATATTTGGGCAAGGCTGGGGGTCGATGTCATGCAATCGACTAGCGCGAGCAAATTGGCCAGGTTGGCATATTGTTCATTGGCGTCCAACGTCACGCGATAGTCGATCGAAAGATTATCAAGCACATCTGCAATATCGTGCAGGCGTTTGACATCACTCTGCGGATCGCCGCACAGCTTGATTTTGAAATAGCGACAGCCGTCGCGCAGCGCGACCTGGCGCGCAGATTCCGGCGCATCCATCATACCGACGGTATGCCGGACATGGATCGAAGCTCGCGGCCTGCGGCTTGACAAGAATCGATCAATCGCTGCTTGATCGAGATCCGGCGTGAGCCGCGTGTCGAGTCCCACAATGTTGCGTGCGAATCCGCTGAATACGTTGAGGTTAAGCACGCGCAACAATGCATCGACAATAGCCTTGTCTATTTCGGCTGGGCCGAAAAGTGCAGCCAGCTGGGGCATCCCCACGCGGGCACAAGTCTTGAGTTGGTGCGGATAAACGGCCGCATGCAACGCGAATGCTGACAGTGGAGCGCGCTGCTTAAGATATAATTCCCGCGCGAAAACCAAGGACTGCCGCAATTCTTCGACCGTTTCTTCGATCGAAATTGCCGGATTTTTGTCAAACCATTTCGGCACCATCAGTTCGGCCGTGGCGCCAAACGAAGTCCTTCCATCGATTTTGATTTCGGCATGAACGAAGACCTGTGGCGCGGACGTTACCGTTGTGCTGCCAAATCGAAATGGACGCTGAAATGTGACAGTACGCTCGGCGAGCCTGATATCCCGAACGGTCAATGCAGGTATCATCGGCGTAACTCAACGCTTTAGCTGATATGCGCGTCGGAGAAATGCTTGCGGATCTTTTGCGTCATTTCCACGAACAGGGGGTTGGCCATTATGTCGAGCGTGCGCGGACGCGGCAAAGGGATATCATAGACAGCCGCGATATTTCCCGGCCGCGCGTTCATCACCATGACCCGGTCAGCGAGAAACACCGCCTCGGGAATCGAATGGGTAATCAGCAGCACCGTCTTGCCGGTCTCGCCCTGAATGCGCTGAAGTTCGACGTTCATTTTTTCGCGCGTCAGCGCGTCGAGCGCCCCAAACGGCTCATCCATGAGCATAAGTTTTGGGTCGTGCACGAGGGCACGGCAAATCGCGACACGCTGCTGCATCCCGCCGGAAAGCTGCCACGGATATTTATTTTCAAAGCCTTGAAGGCCGGTCAGCCTTAGCAGGTCACGTGCCCTCTGTTCGTATGCCGCGCGCGGCAATCCTTTGACCTCGACCGGCATCATGACGTTGCTGAAGACGCTGCGCCACGGTAACAGCAACGCTGTCTGAAACACGATGCCGATATTGCTGTGCGGTTTTGTGATCGATTTGCCTTCGATCCGAACTTCTCCACCGCTCGGCGTCAGCAGCCCGGCAAGCATTTTCAAAAGCGTAGTTTTGCCGCATCCGGACGGCCCGACGATGACGACGAACTCCCCTTCGCCTACGGTAAAATCTATTGGGCGGAGCGATGGAATATCACCATCGCGCGTCCGATAGGTTTTTGAGACGCCCTGCAACTCAATGATGGGGCGTCTCCTTTCGGCGGCCGGGGCCACGATATCGAGCATGGGCCGGGCTTCAGCCGCCGCTACCCGAGGGCAGATACTGGTTTGTGTAGTAGGTCTTGAACTCGTCTTTCGCCTTGGCTTCGAGGCCACCGTATTCCACCAACACGTCGACGGTGTCCTTCATATTATTGTCCGACACGTCGAATGGTTGGCTCTTCTTGCCGGACGGATCACGATAAAGCGGAATTGTCAGTTCAAAACCCTGCGTCAGCGTTTCTATCCTGCCGCCCTTTGGATTGGCATTGAGGATCGCCTGTGCAGCGTCCTTCGGATGTTTGGAGGCCTCTTCGACGGATTTAGTTGCGGCCGCCATGAAACGTTTCACAAGATCTGCATTTTCTTTCACGAAGTTCTTGTGTGCGATGATGCCGGAGCTGACGAGATTGATACCATAGTCGGCGAATTTGATCGGGAATACGTCCTTGCCAGTCGCATCCTTGATCTTCATGCTCTGATCCATGACATAACCCAACAGCAGATCAGCCTGGCCGTTGATAACGGCATTTAGTTTTGTCACGGCATCGCCGGAAACGGTCTTGAAATCGGATTCCTTGAGGCCTGTCTTTTTCAAGAATAGCGGCCAGATCTGCGACATCGAGTCGCCCGGGGTGCTAGCAACCGTTTTTCCTTTAATGTCGTCCGGCTTTCTAATGTTCTTCTCGGCAAAGCCCATCACCGACATCGGATTGGTCTGCAACGCGACTCCGACCGCAATAACGGGTGCGCCCTTCACCGCCGCGCGCATCATTGTCGGTACATCGACATAACCGAATTGCACCGTTTTGGCGGCAACGACCTGCGTCACGGTCGCGGAGCCCCGGCCTTCCTGAATTTCGAGATCGATGCCGGCGTCCTTAAAATACCCTTTTTCCTTGCCGTAATAAAAAGGCGCGTGCTCACCGTAGACGTACCAATTCAGCATCAGCGTCACCTTGTCCAAGGCAAACGCCGTGCTGGCGAAGACCATGGTGAACAATGTCGTCAGAATCAATCTGATCATTTTTTCCTCCCGTTTGATGAGTCGACGCTACGCTGCAATAACCAGATCCTGACGTTGACTGGCGTGCCACGGAATCATGATCCGCTCGGCAAGATCGAGAATCCAGAACAGGACCACTCCGATGAGCGACAGGATGACCAATGCGGCGAACATGGTCGGTAGTTCGAAACTGCCGATTGACCGTTGCAACACGAAACCGAGTCCATTGTTTGAGCCGACGAATTCCCCGACTACCGCTCCGACAACGGCAAGCGTGATTGATACTTTCAGTCCAGCGAAGATTGCCGGCATTGCATGGGGAAATGCCACCATGCGGAAAATTTGTAATCGTTTGGCCTCCATCGCGCGCGCGAGATCGAGCATATCCGGCTCCACCGATTTGAAGCCCTGCACGGCCGACACGACGACCGGGAAAAAGCCAAGCAAAAATGCCGACAAAACCTTGGGCATCATTCCAAAACCGAACCAAACGACGAACAACGGCGCGATGGCGATTTTCGGAATTGATTGCGAGAATACGAGCAGCGGATAGACGTAGCTTTCGACCGTTCGCGAACCCGCAATCAACACGGCAGCGACAACGCCAAACACGGCCGATAGGAAGAAACCCTCGATCGTTGCAATCGTCGTCGGTACGGCTTGCTGCAACAAGTCCGGCCCGTCCGTCCATAAGGTCCACAACACATTGATCGGCTTTGGGATCTGATAGGGCGGAATGTTGAAAATCCGGATCACAACATCCCAGAGCGCAACCAGAAAAACCAGAAACAGCACCGGTCGGAGCCAGGCGGTGTTCAATAGTGCGGTGATCCGTGCGCCAAGCGTGCGGTTCGCCATGCTTGCCTCCGATCTAGGTTCTTTAACTCATCGGCCAAAATCTACGAGTTGCCGCAAGCGCCGGTCAAGTTCACCAGTACACGCGGGGCGCAAGGCCGCACGAGCACGCGTATTCGCTCGTAAGTTTCTTCAATCACCTCGAGACAGAGGTCTGCTTTGTTGCCCACATAATAGTAGGGCACCGGTCCTACGTCTTGCCTTCACTGCTAAAACCCGAGCCTGCGGCACACCTGCTTGTTGGTGCCATAGCAAATCGGAGTCGCACTGTCTGTCCCCCGAGAAAAGTTAGATTGCATCGACGCCGATGGCTTCTGAAATATGATCGAGCCCATCGCGCTCAATCAACCTTATCAAACCCTCAGTGATGCGACGAACCGTTCTCGGACCTTGATAGACCAGAGCAGTGAGCAGCTGGGTAAGGGATGCGCCGAGACGTATTTTGGCGTAGGCGTCCTCGGCCGTGCAAATCCCGCCTGCGCCTACGATGGCGTATCGTCGTCGATTCATACGGCGGAACGTCTCGCGGATGCAGATGTCGGCTAGCGCAGAGGCCGGCGGGCCAGATACTGCTCCGGGCATGGCGCGCCATATACTGTCAGGTGTTTTCAAACCGCCAGGTTTCACTGGCGGCAGATTAAACATAAAGCCTGAAATAAACGAATGGCCTTCCACTGCCGCCAGCACCCGCTCGATGGTGGCGATACCGCCGAGCGGCGAGACTTTCAAGAACACCGGCAGCCGTAAATGCAACTCGTTCAGGGCGACCAAACAGGCACGAAGATTTCCATTATCGGCAAAGAAATCGCGGCCATCTTTAGTGTTCGGGCAGCTTAAGTTCAGCATAAGGTAATCGGCGTGCGGCGAATAAACTTGCGCTGCCTCAACATATTCGCGGATAATCTGATCGTTGGTTTCGGGTGGAGCTTTGGTGCCGCGATTGGTTTTTACCAGATTGATGCCGAGGGGTATCGGCAGGCGTATTTTTGCCAATCGCTCGGTGATAATGCGCGCGCCATCATTGGGTAGCCCATAATGAACGACGATGGCGCGGTCCTCTGGCAACCGGAACAGGCGGGGACGAGGATTACCGGCCGAGGGATCGACCGATACGGAGCCGATTTCAATCGATCCGAACCCCAAGGCGGCGAGCATCTCGATCGCCGATCCGTTTTTGTCAAAGCCCGCAGCGAGACCGAGGGGCGTCGGGAAACGCAGGTCCCCCACCACCATTTCGAGTCGCGAATCCTGCAGTGTGTAATGGCGGCATAGTGCGGGAGCCAGCCACCTAGCAGCGGCGCAAAGGTCGATTGCCATGTGATGCGCGCGTTCAGGATCGATTCGGAAGATAAGCGGCCGCACAACTGAATCGTAGAAATTCATGGACGACGCTAACCTTCCTCCTCTATGGCGGAGTCAGTCGTCTTCCAGCCAACATTGCCGGCGTTCAAGATTCTAATATCTTCGGGCTTTGACACTAGGTTCATGCAAAAAATGAGCGGCGCTTCTAGGACAAGGTCGGAGGCTGCTCTTGTTTGAGTGTGAAGTCTCGCACGCTGCCCAAAAGCGTCCGCTCATTTTGAGCATCGAAGAAACCGAAGGTCTTCGCAATCTGCTTCTCCGATGCCATCTCAATAAAACCTCAAAAACCACTGAAGTCTTTGATGTTGATCAGACAGCACCGCTGTCCTATTCATTAGCAAAGTGATGGCATCGAAGCGTCGGACGACAACGAGCGCGTCACTTTCCGCTTCTCACTCGCTTCGCGTTATCTATCTCAGACGATCGTTCCACTTTGATGTTCGCATCGCGAATGATGCGAGGGTAGCCGTCCGCTTGAGCATTAATGAAATGTGCAAAAACATTGCCGCAGCGGACCGCCGGATAAACGTTGGCTCTCCAGCTTGGTGTGTACCCAGACGAACTTCATAGTTGCGGCAAACCATTCGGCAAGCTGCGCAATCCTGCCCCGGGGCGTAGCTGCCGGTGCGAGCAAGCCTATCCAAACTCCAGCGGCGCAGCACCGGGTAGCCCGTGCGTGACACCTTAGGCGCGGGTTTCAGACAGCTGGTAGAAGCGGTCGCGAGCGCACGCAGCTTACCGGCTTCGATCTGGCTTACATCAGGGCCAGCAAAGGCGCAGCTCCCAACATGGGACCTATCAGATAGTGCACGCAGGCGTTGATGTACGTCAAAGCCAAACAAATGGGGTGGGTGACTGATATCCAAACGCCAAAAAGCTGGCAATGACTGGGTGTTGCCAAACGTGCCAGACCACTGAGTGGAGGAAACCAATGGCAGACAAACCTCACTATTGGAACCGATGGTGGATCGTCATCGCCGCAATGCTGGGCCTCATTGTCGGACAAGGCTCCATCAACGTCTTTGCGGCCGGCGTATTCCTAAAACCAGTGGCGCAGGATCTTGGATTCGGCCGTGGTGAAATCTCGACCGCCATTGGGCTGTCGTCCGTGGTAACAGCGGTGACGACGCCGTTTTTTGGCCGGCTTGTGGACCTGCTAGGGGTCCGCTTCATGCTGCTGTGGTCGATCGGTTTATTCGCCGTCGCGACCGCGGCATTGTCATTGCTCATTGCCTCAACAACGGTGCTTTTCCTCCTGTTTGCAATCTCAGGCGTGATGTCGGTGGGGCAGACGCCGACGGCCTATTGCAAGGTGATCACCGAATGGTTCGACCGGCAGCGCGGTCTCGCGCTCGGCATCGCTCTTGCCGGTGTTGGGCTGGGAACCGCTTTGATCCCGCAAATCTCAAATGCGCTGATCGCGGACTTCGGCTGGCGCTTGGGTTATATCGGACTAGGGGTCACGATCTTAGTTCTGGCCTTCCTGCCGGTAGCGCTTTTCGTGCGCGAGCCTGCAAAACCGCAAATCCTACAGTCGTCGGCGAAGGCCGTTCACGAGAGTATTGCGCTTCCGGGTGTCGGTTTGGCCGAGGCGATTCGCACTTGGCGCTATTGGGCGATGACGCTGACGTTCTTTTTTGCCGCGACGGCAATTAATGGCTCGCTCGTTCACGTCGTGCCGCTGCTCACCGACCGTGGCATTCCTGTCAGCGCAGCAATCAGTGCGCTTTCTGCCGCGGGCCTTGCGCTAATTGGTGGTCGCGTCGTTGCTGGCTATTGCGTCGACAAGATCTTCGCTCCCTACATTGTGGTTCTCTTCCTGCTCTGCCCGATGATAGGTATCGCGATTCTCGCGACCGGAATGGTGATGCCGATCGTCGGAACCATTCTCCTCGGACTTGGAATTGGCGCCGAGATCGATCTGATGTCATTCATCATCAGTCGCTATTTCGGTATCCGCTTCTTTGGCGCCTTGCACGGGTTCATGTTTGCGCCGGTGTTGCTTGGCAATGCCGTAGGAGCAAGCATTCTCGGTTGGTGCTTCCAGCTGATGCACAGCTATTCGCTCGGCTTTGCGCTGTTCGAAGTACTCCTCGCGATCGCCTGCGTATTGATAATGACGCTCGGACACTATCGCTTCCCAGTCGTACGCGAAGCACCGCTGGGCGAACCTGTCAGAGTGGTGTGAGTTAGGCGGTTAGTAATGACCGGATAATTTCATGTCGGTTTGTTACTTCCTCGAGGGCATCTACGCGCTCGATGAATGCATCAGTACGCTTAGCCTCTCCCTTGCATCCGTCAATCACCGCCGAAGACTCGCGCTGACTAGACACCTGCAATCTACGGAATTCCTTATCCAGTGGTTTCGAGGTAACTTATTCCGGAGGAGACCTGTAACCTAGAAGGAAGGGAAGCAAATGAAAACGCTCATTTCCTTGGGTTTGGCTGGCGGATTTGCTTTTATATTGAGCAACACAATGGCTGCGCGTGCAGATGAGATTACTGTGCTCGCCTCGAGCGGGGTTAAAGCAGCCGTTGTTGAGCTTGCGCCGCAGTTCGAGAAAGAGACCGGACATCGTCTCACCTTCACCTGGGGTGCATCCAACCTTCTGGTTAAACAGATCGAAGATGGAACCGCCCTTGACGTCGTGATTGTCAGTCCGGCATTGATCAAGAACCTGGTCCAGGAAGGCAAGGTGGTGGAAGGCTCAGCCGTTGATCTCGCTCGCATCGGAATGGGAGTCGCGGTGAAACAAGGTGCACCGAAGCCGGATATAAGTACCGTTCAAGCGTTCAAAGAGACGCTGCTAAATGCAAAAGCGATTGCATACACTAGCACGGGGCTCAGCGGTCGTCAGTTTATGAGCATCGCGGTCAAACTGGGGATTGGCGAGCAAGTCCGCGCGAAGAGCAAGACCAACCCCGAGGGTGTAGCGGCTGAACTCGTTGCAAAGGGTGAGGCTGATACGGCGATCCAACTCATTACGGAACTGGCCTTGGTCTCAGGGATCGAGATCGTCGGTCCCCTGCCGCCAGATATCCAGACCTACATCGTGCTAACTGGAGGCGTCGGCACCAATGCCAAGGACAGGGCGGCTGCGCAAGCGTTTATAAAATACCTAACTACACCCGCCGCAATTTCAGTCATTAAAGCTAACCGAATGGAGCCGGGCTGACGCCGACGTAGTCGTCGACGCCCGTGATTATGTTAGGCGGCGCATCACAAACGGGGTCGCCGCATTCCGGTGGCCAAATACCCAGGCCCTTCAATAACCTGCGCCCCACGCCACTTTGGGGAAAGAAGTACGGGCTCACCCGTCACCTTGTCTGTTTGAGAAACGTCGCAGCGAGACAAACGAGATAAACCAGAGACCATTTTCTGTCCGCGCCCAGCTTGAATGGACTCGTTCGAATTCTTCAAGGCGCTTTGCTGCCTAGAGATCGTGAACCGTCCGCGAATCATCCGGCGCTTGGGCGCGATCCGCCTTCCCGTAGTCACGGACGACACCGGCAATTCGCAGCCGATAGTCGGCGAAAATGCCGGCCCGTCCTCGCTTTTGACTCGCGCGGTGGCCGATATGATTGCGCCATTTCTTCACCGCTTCTTCATCCTGCCAAAAGGATAGCGAAAGAAGCTTCCTCGGTTCGGTAAGACTCTGAAATCGTTCGACAGAAATGAAGCCGTCGATCTTCTCCAACTCAGGACGTAATGTGGCTGCGATTCCCAGATAGTCGTCCTTGCGGCCATCCGCCGGCCAGACTTCGAAAATTACCGCAATCATCACAACTCCTCCTTGCCGAGGCTGGTTCGTCGTGTGTTCAAGGACCGCGCTTTATCCTATTCTCTTTTTCAAGGAAGTTCTGACCTCGCGATCTACTCCTGCCTCTACGATTGCCTCCGCCAATAATGTCATGTCGTCATGCGTGCCGCACGCTCCATAGCTGCAACGCGTGCATATGATTATCCTCGCCGTTCCGCCATCGCCGGCGGCGCTTCGCCTGGACGGTGAAACATTTCAGCTGAAATTTCTCCGCCGGAATGAACCACGACAAATTCCGAGTTATCTCGGTCGAGATTCTCGGGCATCTGCAGCAGCGATTCGAGCAGTGCGGTGGAACCCAATATCTCTTCGTATTTCATGCCCCAGCGGCTGGCGCAGAACTCGGCGACCTTTTGCGACATCGGCCGGCATTCATCTAGCTCCTGCTGGGAGAAGCCGACCATGCATAGGTGTCGGTAGTGCCGGTACTTCATGTCCACGAGATAGTCCGCTGTTTCCTGATCGTATTCGCGACTGTAATCGCGATAGTCGCTCAGCGGATCGTCGTTGGCTTCGAGCCAACCGCGTGTAAGATAATAGGTGTTGGGATTGGCAAAAAAGCGCTGCACGTAGCGCTGATGCGAACCAAGAAAAATTGCCACGCAATCGTGCGTACGTGGAATAATCAGCGTATGGCCGCGCGCGCTTACGCCAACAAGACCATTACCGCAAAGCCCGTACCCAATGATGATATTGCTCGGTTCCGCAATGGCGTCGATTTCCGCCTGTAGCGCTGCGGCAAGCTTTTTCGGGGTGTTGTGCAGCAGGATGTCCATATAGGCGCGCCGTATATCCTTGCCCAGCATAGTTTCCAAAAGCTCTTGCATCACACGGCACGCAATGACGATTGTCGGTCGCATCTTGCGAGCCCTCACGCCATTGCCGCGGCCATCGCTTCCAGCGAGGGCTGCGGGGAAAGTTCGATACATTCGATGAAGGTGTCTTGAAACTCGCGACGATTGCTCAGTTCAACGACGTGCAGCTTGTCAGCAAGCCGGCCGGCCCGTCGTCGATGGTGACGATTGAACAGCGCCATGCGGGCACCGTCTCCAGCGGCATTGCCGATCGACTGGATATGGCTGACCGCAACGGGCGGTACCATTCCGATACGCAGGATGTCGGCGGGATCAAGATGGTTGCCGAATGCGCCGGCTAAATAAATGCGATCCACTTGCTCAATCTGCTGCTCACGCAGAAGCGTTTCGATGCCCGCCCGCAACGCCGCCTTACCTAATTGCACGTTCCGCACGTCCGTTTGGGTGATAACGATATCGCGCTGCGTGCGGCTGGTATGGGCCGGCACGATCACGATCTCATGTATCTGGGTCCCAGCCTCCGTTCTAACCGCTGGATGACCTTTTGTGAAAGCGCCATCGCTGCGCAATATTCCGGCGCCAAGTAGCGCCGCTACGCCGGAAATCACGCCGGAGCCGCATAGTCCGATTGGGCGCGCGTCGCGATGGTGATCGTGATGGGGAATGGCGCTCCAGCGCAACGCGCCGTCGGGTTCCACCCAGATGCGCTCGATCGCGCCGGGCGATGCGCGCACGCCGCAGCGGATATGGGCGCCTTCATATACCGGTCCGGTTGCGCACGACGTTGCCGTCAGCTTGCCGTTCTTGGCTAGCACGACCTCGCCGTTGGTGCCTATATCAATCAGCAGATGAATGCCGCGATAGAACTCCGGGCCGCGTGTCAGCGTGGCCGCAATGGTATCGCCGCCGATATAACCAGAGGCCATGGGAAAGACGTAAAGGCGGGCCCCTGCGGCCAGCCGAAAACCGATCGCGGCCGCGTCGACGTCACAGCCCTCGGTCCACAATGACATGTAGGGACCGCGTCCCAGGGGCTCGGGGCTTACGCCGAGTAAGATATGCTGCATGGTCGGATTGCCAACGATGACGCCATCGAGGATGTCGTCGAGTTCGACGGAGCTGGCGCTCGCGGCATCCGCAATCAACCGGTTAATCTCGTTGACGAGCAGCGATTGCAGTTTTCCCAATATTTTTGCATCGCGCTGAATATGCGTCATCCGCGAGATCACATCTTCTCCGTAAGCCGCCTGTGGATTGCTGGCCGTGCGGACCGCCAGGATTTCGCTCTTCGCCAGATCGCAGAGGAATATGACGATGGATGTCGTGCCGATGTCGAGTGCGACGCCATATAGTCCACTGCGTTTGCCGGCGCGCAGTTGAATCACTTCGCGGCCGCCATACAGCGCTGCTGTTACCTGTGATGCCGTATCGAATGCGGGTTGGCACGAATAATCGGCCAGCACCGCTGGTTTGATCGCGACGAGCCGCTTGCGCCGTTTGCCGTTCAACGCCTCGCCGATACGCGTCGCCAGCGGCCTGACTGGCTGCGCATAGGGGCCTTTGATATCGACGGTTATGCGCGACACCATTGGCGCCGAGACGATGCGCGACACGGTGTAGGGCTTGCGCGGCGCGGCATCTGTCGCCTCGCTTTCCGATGGGATGTGAACAACAACGTCCCTGTGCACATGCGTCATGCAAGCCAGCCGGAACGCATGGCCGTCGGAGGTCGCGGGCAGCAGCGCTGCCTCCTGTTTGCTGATCTTGGAAATGCCGTCGGCTGCTGCAGTAGAGCGTTCAAATTGCACGAGGCAGGTGCCGCACTTGCCGCGACCGCCGCACACCGACTTGATGGCGATACCGGACTGCCACGCCGCAAAGAGCAAACTGCTGCCTTCATCCACGGACACGCTGCGCGAGCCGGGTTCGAACGTCACGGTAATCCTTCGCTCTTTGTTCACGGCGGAGGCTTTTTTTAGGCTACCTTCCCATCCTGGAAACCCTGGATGAATTCCATGCAATATTCGTCGCGTCCAAGCAGCGCTTCGCTGGCGAGGATACCTGCCATCAGTGCTGTGTCGGTGGGATCAGCTATCACCGCATCCATACCATGGCTGATTGCCGCCACCAGGAACGTACGATTCATCAGTTTGCGTGCCGGCAGACCGTGCGAGACATTGGTCAGCCCACAGATCGTGTGGACTCCGGGATAACGGTTCATCACTTCGCGAATCGCCGCGAGCGTCGCCTTTCCGGAAAGCGGATCGGTAGCCAAGGGGAACACCAGCGGATCAACGTAGAGATCGTCGAGCGCGATGCCGCTAGCGGTAAGACGATCGATCAGTCGCGACGCCAGATCGACCTTGCTTTCCGCGGTGCTGGCCGGCAAGCCCTCGCCCTGACATAGGGCAATCAATTTGGCCTTGTGCTCGCGCGCAAGGCCGAGAACCGTGGTGAAACGTTCGCTTTCCAGTGTGATCGAATTGATCATCGGTTGCGCCTGCTTCACCTTAGGAAGCGCCACGGTGAGCGCCGCTGGATCGGAGCTGTCGACGCAGAGGGGGAGGTCGGTAACTTTCTGTACGGCGTCGACCAACCAGCTCAGAAGCTCCGGTTCGCGGCCTGGAAAAGTCCCGCCATTGACGTCGATGTAATGAGCACCGGCGGCCGCTTGACTGCGTGCCTCCGCCTGTATGACCGTCGCGTCAAGTTTTTCGAGGGCCGCGCGGATCGCCTTGCGCGAGGCGTTAATGCGTTCTCCAACGATAAACACAGCGAACCACCTCCGCGCCCTTTAGCTTTTTTCACTCCCGCTTATTTGGTCTGGTATCGACGGTACTTTTCGATTGTCTTGGCCATTGCCCAGACGTTCTCGAGCTTGCAGTAATCGGTGATGCTGTTCGCGCTGCTTATGATGTAACCGCCCCCCTTGCCGATCTTTTCGATGCGGTCCTTGACCTCGCGCTCGACTTCCTCGGGGGTTCCGAGCGTCAGCGTATAATCGAGGTCGATGTTGCCGATGATGCAGACCTTGTTGCCGTACATCGCCTTGACCTTATTGATGTCCATCGCGGCCGGCTGGATCGGGTGCAGCCCGGTCATGCCCAGCTTCATCAAACTGTCCAGGATTGGGAACAGATTGCCGTCGCTGTGGAATATCCACGGCTTCTTGATCTGCTTGGTCACGATCATCTGGTACGGCTGGATGAACTCCTCGTACATCTCGGTATTGACCCAAGGTGCCTTGGTGTCGGCGTGATCGTCGTTCGCCCAGATGAAGTCAATATCGAGTTTGTTCAGATTCTCGACGACGCGTGCTGACCACTCCGAGAAACGCCGGTGAACCTCCTTCACTAGGTCGGGTTCGTCGAACATCATGACTGAGAAGACGTCGAGACCCATGCTTTCAAATGTACTGGCGGTGCCGAGGCGGATGCGGGCGAATACCGCGAAATCCTCGCGGTATTGCGCGATCCATTTCGCCACCTGGTCGTAGCGTGCCTGATGGTTCGGGTCGGGCAAAAACTCGTCGAACAGTTTCAGCGAGTCGCGGCTAGTGAGTAGACCCCGCTTGACATAGGTGCGCCCGCTGGGAGCATCGACTCCCATCTCCGCAATCCAGGGCGGCACAAAATCGAAGGTGATCTTCCTTGGATTGTAATAAGTCTCCTTCATGGAGGCGCCGGACTGCAGCGACTGACCGGCCGTTGCCGCGCCGCCGGTCGGGAAATGATAACCGAAACCGTCCATGCCCAATGCGCGGCATAACTCACCAGGCGTGTAATCGGTCCGGCCTTTCATGACCTTGATTTGAATCTCTTCCTCGATGTCGTTCTCGACCCAGGGGACCATGTCCGGCTGGCCGCGGCGCAGGGCCGTCATGACCCGTTCTTTCGGTGTCATCTCATGCTCCTGTTCCCCAGTGCTTTTGGCTTGAATGGATAACGGCACTAGCCAGATCCGGAAACGCGCCCAGATGAGGCAAAGGTTAGTGAATTAGGGCATTGCACTTTTCGACCGCGCCGTAAGCGTCCGCGCTGTAGAAGTCGGCGCCGATCTCATCGGCAAATTTTTGCGTGACCGGCGCTCCACCCACGCCGATAACGATCGATTTACGCAAACCGGCCCCTTCCAATGCTTGAATGGTCCGTCGCATATTTTCCATTGTCAGCGTGATCAATGAGCTCATTAGCACCGCTTGGACCGAATCCTTCTGCACCGCCTCGATGAATTTGTCCGCCGGTGTATCGACGCCGAGATCGATAACCTCGTAGCCGCCGCCCTCGAGCATAATCTTGACGATGTTTTTGCCAATGTCGTGGAAGTCGCCGGCGACCGTGCCCAGGGCGACCTTGCCGCGCTTTTCATAAGTGCTTTTCATCAGATGCGACTTCAGGACTTCCATCGCCTCGGACATCGCGCGCGCAGCGATCATCATTTGCGGCAGGAAAAACTCGCCGCTCGAATATTTCTCGCCGACCACGGCCATAGCCGGAATAAGGCTCTGTATCATAATGTCTTTGGCATCGACACCCGCTGCGAGCGCGTCCTTGATTGCTTCGACAAGTTCGGCGCGTTTTCCCCGAATGCATTTGTCTTTGATATTTTCTAACGCAGCAGTCACGGCAGAACCTCCTTGTCATGCGCGAAAAGCGCGGGCCGCGATTGTCCGCGGCCTGCACCAACTATTTTGTTTTCGCCAGATCCTTCTTCTTGACGCCGGCTTCCGGGAACACCCACATGGCCGCGACCATAAAAAGGGCGGTAATGATGACGAATGTCGAAAATTCAGGACGAATCGGCGAGCCGTGCCAATAGGCGAGGATGAAGGCCACGATCAGAGCAATCGCCGATATGATGGCTTTGACATCGTTTGGCATGGCAACAGCCCGTTCAATTCAACCCGACTGGAACGGCCGCCGCTTCGTCCGGTCGCCGCGGACGGCCACGCAGATTGCGCTTCAGGTAGCGCGTGTCATAACCGTTGAAGAGGTGGCCTAACAAACCGCGATCGAGATCCGACGTCCCAAACAGCCAATCGGCGATCGGGAATGTGAGGTTCATGTTGACCTCCATCATCAGCCGGCCGTTGTGGTGCGCCGTGTGGTGCCGCCGCAACGTGTTCACGAACGGGCAGTAACGCACGAACCAGTTTTCATCGACGTGACAGCAGAAATGCATGAACTCGTAGATGAGATACATGCCAGTGGTCACGGCCATGAACAGCCAACCGACATTCGGTGTGAACAACATTCCCAGAATCACGCCAATCGGCAGCGACATGAGAATGAAAACCACAAGTGCGTACGGCGGAAACACGGTCACGCGCCAGTCCTTGTGGTCGCGGAAACGCATTTCTTCGTCGGTGAAGAACTGATGGTGATTGAGCGTGTGGCGCTCATAGACCGACCGCAGCCCTTTGATGTTGACCGGCCGGTGCATGACGTATTTGTGCACGGCCCATTCGAACAGGTTGGTGAACAGGAAGGTGAGAGGAACAGTGAGCCACTCGAGCGGCGTCACGTTATTGATGTGCTCGGCATAGATATAAAATGCCGCCGCGCCCATGGCGTAGATAATCGCGACGTGGACGTAGCCGTCGTACCAGCCGATGATCCTCGATCGGTACTCTTGGCGAAACTCGATCTGCCGTTGACTAATCATGGTCGTTCTCCTTCGACTCCGGCATACCATTTCTTTCGATGGGTTGGGGCACTGATATATTACAAATCTATCACATGGGCGATCCGAATACAATCAACTTGAGGGCTCGGCGATAAGCCCGGTTCCTTCCACGACTCGCGCCACGGCCGCGTCTTTACGCGCGTTTTCCGGCTTGCCCGAGAAGATGATCTCGCCGCGCTCGATGACGTACAGCCGGTCGGCGAAGTCGGGGACGTGATGCACGTTGGATTCGGCGATAAATACGGCATGGCCGAAACGGCGAATGGACGCGAGCCCCTCGACAATGGACGGCACGATGGCGGGCGACAGCCCCTCGGTCGGCTCGTCCAGGATCAGGAGCCGGGGTCCCAGCGCCAGCGCTCGCGCGATCGACACCATTTTACGCTCGCCGCCGGAAAGCGCGTGTCCATCGCGGGCGCGGTACCGCTCGAGTTTGGGGAAAATCTTGTAGACATCGGCGGTGCGGTCTTCCGCGGTGCGTCCGCTTGTTCCGATCCAGGTAGGCATCGCGATGTTTTCGGCGACGGTCAATTCACCGAAGATCTCGCTTTCTTCCGGTGCAAAGCCGACGCCCAAGCGCGCGATCTGGAACGGCCGCAGTCCGATCAGCTCTTTGCCGTCGAACATGATCGATCCTGACGTCGGTTTGCGAAAACCCATGACGGTGCGGAACATCGTTGTTTTTCCCGCGCCATTGCGCCCTACGAGGCACACCAGTTCGCCGGCATTAATCTCCAATGAAATACCGCGCAGCACGCGGCTGCCTTGGATATCGACGACAAGATCGCGGAGCGTTAGCATCAGTGTGCTCTGCGCTTTCCGACTACCGTTTCGACAACCGTTGTGTCGGCAAAAAACTGCTTCGGCGGTAGGTCGGCAAGCACCTTGCCCTCCGAGAGCGCAATGATGCGGTTAGAGTAAGCCGCGATGAGATCCATGTCGTGTTCAACGAGCAGTATGGATTTGACGCCGGACTTTTTCGCCGCAGCTATCATGGTCTTCATGATGCGATGTTTCTCGGCCGTCGATACCCCTGAGGTCGGCTCATCGAGGAGGATGACCTGGGGGTCGAGAGCGAAAGCGGATGCGACATCGAGAAGCTTCTTCTCACCTTGAGAGAGAGTCGCGGCGGTGACATGCAGCCTGCTGTGCAGGCCGAAGATTTCCGCAATCTCCTTCACCCGTGCGACGACGGCTGCATCGGCAGCAAACGAAGTGAACAGCTTCCAGCGCTTCCTCTGACGGGTGATGACGGCGGTGCTGATCGTTTCCGCGACGCTGAGCCGTGGGAAGATCTGAATGAGTTGAAACGCGCGCGCCAATCCGCGCTCTGCGAGGAGCACTGGCCCAACCCCAGCAATATCGCTGCCCATAAAAAAAACATTGCCGGCAGAAGGTTTGAGCAGGCCAGTAAGCACATTGACCAGTGTCGTCTTGCCGGCGCCATTGGGGCCAACGATGGACACCAACTCGCCTTCCTGTAGCGAAATGCTGACGTCGTCGAGCGCACGGAATTCACCGTAATATTTGCTGACGCCATGCGTTTCGAGCAGCGCGGTCATAATCGTTGCTCCGGCGTGAAATATCGCTCGATATCTCCTACAAGCCCGGTGATGCCGCCGGGAAGGCTAATAACGATGACGGCAAGAATGGCGCCCATGACGAACCGCCAGTACTGCGTCAGCGACTGCAATTGATCCTGCAGCAGGGTAAAGGTTAGCGCGCCGATGATCGGTCCGAAAAAGTTGGATGCACCGCCCAACACCGCCATGAACACGAGCTGGCCGGACTCCGTCCAATAAGCGATCTCTGGATCGGCAAGTCCTACGCGAAAGCCGAGGATTGCTCCGCCAGCAGCGCCGAAGGCAGCGGAAAGAGCAAAAGCGGCCAGCCGAAAACGGTGTACGTGCACGCCGAGATACTCCGCCTTGCGGGCGTTGTCGCGGATGGCGTTCAGATGCAAACCGAATGGCGAATGCACGATGCGCCACATCACGAATGCGGCGATCACCAGTAAGCCGAGGGAATAATAGTAGAAAGGTCCGGCGAGGAATTCGATCTTGTTGTACTGCGCGAATTCGAGGCCGAGGATGTTCATGCGCGGCACCCGCATGCCGCTATCGCCGCCGGTAACGTAGTAGAACTTGAACAGAAACGAATAGAACAGCATCCCAAAGGCGAGCGTCAGCATGCCGAAAAATATTCCGACATAGCGCACGCACAGAAAGCCGATCGGCAACGCGATCAATGCTGATGCGAGCATCACAACAAGCAGCACAACCTCGAACGACTTCAAGCCTAGAACGCCGGACATGATCGCAGCGCCATAAGCGCCGAAGCCGAGGAACATCGCATGTCCGAACGACAATTGGCCGGCGCAACCGAATAGAAGGTTGAACCCTAGCAGGGCGATACCGTAACCGAAGAACGGGATCATTAGGCCGACGTAATAAGACGGCACGATCTTTGGCAGCAGCGCCAAGATTATCAGGCCGGCCAGAGCCGTGATCATCGCCCGGTTGGCATTCATGCCAGCGATCTCCCGAAAAGGCCCGCGGGACGAAAGATCAAAACGCTAATCACGATCACGTAGATTCCGATGACTTCGAGCTCCGGAGCGAACACGATAGCAAAGGCACGGATCAGGCCGACTATCAGCGCGCCGATCAGCGCGCCACGCATCGAACCGAGCCCGCCGATAACGACCACAGCGAACGCCTCGACGACAAATTCAATTGCCATGGTGAGGGAGGCCGCGGCGGTCGGAACTACCAACGCGCCCGCGGTGGTGCCGAGCACAACACCGAGCGTGAACACATTTGAATAGATGCGCCGTACGTCGACGCCGAGTGCTTCGGCCATTGTGCGATTTTCCGCCGTCGCGCGCAGGATGCGGCCGTAATTCGTGCGCATCAGGAAAGTGCTAAGCGCGCCCGCAATGATAATTGCGGCGAGGATGACCATGAGGTTATAAACAGGCGCACTGAAATCACCGACGCTGATCGTGCCGTAGATAAGGTAGCCAATATCAAGTGATCGCGGATTGGCGCCCCAGAAGAACTTAAATACGTCCTGGAACATCAACACGAGCGCAAAGGTCAGCAGCAGCTGAAAACTCTCGTCTCGATTATAGACAGCCCGCAGCAAGCGCTCGGTCGGCGGGCCAATAACGCCGAGCAGCAGCCCAGCGACGATTAGCGCAGGCAAGATCAGCCAATGGGTAATGCCGAATTCGTTTGCATAGCCGATGCAGGTGATACCGAAATAGGCACCGAGTGCGTAAAACGACCCGCAGGCGAGGTTCACGATTTTCTGCACGCCAAATACGAGCTGGAGTCCGGCGGCCACCAAAAACAAGACGGCGGCGTGAAACACGCCGCCGACCAGGATATTGGCAAACGCGGACATTAGATCCGGATTCTAGGCTTAGATTTTAAACTGGGCCGTTTTAATCCATTCCCAGAAGTTCGCACCAGGGGGCTTCTGCAGGTTGGTGGTGTACATCGTCTCGAAGCTGCCCAGTGTCACGAAGTCATATTTATTCTGATGGGTAGTTAGGCCTTGCACGAAAGTTTGCTCGGCGATGTGGTCCTTGCGCCAGGAGCCCTTGCCGCCGAGGCTCTCCACCTCAAGGCCGATCATGGCCTCTATAATATCGTCCTGCGACGGCCAGCTTGCATTCTTCGCCTTGGCCGCTTTCTCGACTGCCTCCTTGTAGGACACGATCGCGAAATAGGCGCGTTCGGCCTCCCATTCCGGATAGTCTTTGTAGGTCTTCTCGTACCAAGCGACGAATTCCTTGCCGACCGCCGGGTTGTTCGGGTTGGCAAAGTAGAGCGTGTTGTGGCCGAAAATCATGCCTTCCGGCGTGAATTCCTTCTTCATCAGCGTGTGCTGCCAGCCAGCGGCCGGGAACACGAGCTTGGTGCCTTCAGTCAATCCGGCAGCATGCGCCTGCTTCATGAATACGGGCAGATCGGCGAACAGGAGCGACGAGAAGATCAAGTCGGGTTTTGCTGCCTTAAGCGCCGCTACGTAGCTGGTGAGATCCATTGTGCCTACTTTAGGCCATTGTTCGGTCACCACCTTGTGCTCAATGTTAAAACGTTTGAGCATCGCAATGAACGCTGCCATGTTGTTGCGGCCGTACGAATAATCCGGATTGATACCGGCAACGGTGGCGAATTTTCCCTTCCAATATTGAAGGGTGAGCAGCGAGGACATGATCGCCTCACACTCATTATCGGTCGAACGGAACAGGTAATGCGGATTTGGCATGGTCTCGTCCACGCCGTTCTGCGTAGTGCCATCCCAGTAGATTGTCAGCGCACGCGCTTCCTCCACCGCTGGACCCAAGGCGAGGCCGACGCCCGTCGAGATAATGCCCTGCACGCAGTCGACCTTGTCCTGCTGCACGAGCTTACTGAAACGTTCGATCGTATCCTTGGGCGAGGATTCTTCCTCGATCACGAGTTCGACTTTACGGCCAGCGATGCCTCCCTGAGCGTTGAAGCGTTCGGTCGCCCATTGGGTGGCACGAATGCCATTCTCGCCCGGACTCGCTGCGATGCCGGAGCGCGGCGCGAGAATGCCGATACGGACTGGTTTGTTTTGGGCGATGGCCGGGGAAAATATCTCACCCGCAGCCGATAGTGCGCCGATGACGGCGGTACCCTGTAGAAGCTTGCGACGTGTGATGGACATATATTCCTCCCGTTTTCTAAGGGCTTAGCGATAGCGCCCTAATATTCTTAGTAAGCTCGCATGCCATGATATTACCAGCATGTCAGAAACAAGCCGCGACTTCCTAATTGCACGCCCGACTAAGCGGCTATTTTACGCAGGGCGGAATCGATTTCATCGCCACTCAGAGTCCAATCATTGTCGAGATTGGCGACAACCCGTTGCATAAACGGCTGCGACAAGCGAATTGCCTTTTCATTTTCACCGAGATAATCAACCAGAATTGCCAGTGCCAGTTGCTGGGGACTTGCGCCCTCATAGGTCCATTCAAATCCGTACTTGCTGAAGCACTTTACGTCATAGTGCTCGTCAAGACGCTGTCCGTTGACCGTGACAGTCAGCCCATCGATTGTGCGCCTTCCCTCGTATGTTTTCATGGTCTTATATAGATACTGTTGCGCGAGTGAAGTTTTCGACATAGGCCATCAATTTGTCGGCGGCGCGCACTGCCCCGGCGGCGTCGCCATTGGCGATGGCGCGCGCTTGATTGGCATGCAATCGCGCACACAATGGTAGATCGGCGGCCTCGCGATAGTGCATGTACCAGAAGCGCCTTGATAGGCCTTGTAGCAGCTTCATGGAACGTGCGGCGAAGTCGTTATGCGCCGCCTCGACCAATAGCTGGTTGAATTCCCGGTCAAGCGTCATGAACACCAGTGCATTGTTGGTCTTGGCCGCGTGATCCATGCCACGTGCGATCTCGGATAACCGTGCCCGCTGCTTGCTGGTAGCGCGCTCCGCGCCAACCCGGCTGAGTAGCCGTTCAAGTTCGGCGCGGACTTCCAGTGCAAGCAACTGAGTGCGTGGGTTGAGGTCGGTGACGAGTATACCCTTCCGCGGCAGGATCGTGATTAGGCTTTCACGGGCGAGCCGCTGCAGCGCCTCGCGGATTGGCGTACGGCCGATCTTGATCGTCGCCGAGAGACCTTGCTCAGAGACTATTTCTCCAGGCCTGAGCTGTAGCGTCACGATCTGTTCCTCGATCAGGCGGTAGGCCTTTTCCGTCAGCGTCTGTGCGGGCTGCGTGGTCGATAACTCACGCGCGGGTTTTCTTGATCGGCGCTGGGCTAATGCGGTGCGTTCGCCCGACAGCGCTTTGGATGACATCGCATTAGCGGAACGTCCCATGTCAAATTTGCCGACGTTTTGCGATCATTGCAGCGAACTTGTCGTATTCGGCATCGTTCACGGCATATGAATGATCGTCATCCGGAAAAGTGCCCTCTTTGACTTCCTTCACATACTGCTTGATTCCTGCCACCGCCACTTCCGTAAGTTTGGCATAGCGTTTGGTGAACTTGGGTTTGAAATCAGTGAACACGCCGAGCAGATCGTAGCATAACAAAATCTGACCGTCGCAGCCGACGCCGGCGCCGATGCCGATGGTCGGAATTGTAAGCTGCTCGGAAATGAGCTTGGCGATTTTTGCCGGCACGGCCTCAAATTCCAGCATGAAGCACCCGGCATCCTCAATTGCGAGAGCGTCCTCTAGGATTTTCATGGCCGCTTCCGCCGTGCGGCCTTGGATCTTGAAACCGCCAAACATGGCGATGGTATGCGGCGTCAGCCCGATATGTGAGGCGGTGGGAATTCCGGCGTCGACGAGAGCCTTGAGAATATGAGCCTGTGACTTACCGCCCTGCGGCTTGACCGCGTCGCACAGCGCGTCCTGCATGAAGCGGGTGGCGTTGAAGAGCGCGCGATCGATCGTGTTGTAACTCTGGTAAGGCATGCAGCCGAGCGTAAAGGTATTCGGTGCGCCCCGCCGTACCGCCTGGGCATGCATAATCATCATGTCCATTGTGGCCGGAACCGTATTTGGATGGCCGTGCGCGATCATGGCCAGGCTATCGCCGATCACTGCGACGTCCACCCCGGCCATTTCCGCCCACTTGGCCGACGTGTAGTCGGGGACGGACATATAGACCATCTTTTCTCCCGATTTTTTCGATTCGCGGATTTCGCTAATCGTGCGTTTCTCACGCTTTTCTGCAGCTGCCCCCTCAGCACCTTTGACGGTCGGTTTGACCGCAGCCCTATTTTCCGCTTTCGACATGGACAATTCCCTGACACGCAGCCCTTGTTGAAACCGCTGATATATATCTCGTATGTTACGGAGCTTAATTTTGATCGGTCAAGGGATAGGAGCTGCACCAGAATAAAAAAACAGGACGCTTTTCGTGCCGATTGCCGCCTGGCTATTATTGCTGCTGTTCTCTGCGCTGCTGCTGGCTTTATCCTTGCAAGGATTGGCGGCCAGCGGCCATTTCCCTTATGAGCACCGCTCAACCGTGCTGCGGCGCGGGCTGGGGCGGATGCTGCTCTTTGGCTCGATTGCGACCGCCATAATCTGCCTAGTCGTCGGCGTCACGGTGACGTGGCATTATGTCCCCTGGTACGCGGCGGTCATCGGTGGCGGGGGCGCTATTCTAATCGCCCCGCTTGCCTTGCAGCCTCTGCCGGACCGCTTCGTAGACGGGGCTAGTGCCTTGATCGTGTTCAGTGGCGCCAGTTTGGTTTTGACCGCGGCGATGACCTACATTGTCGTCGCCGGGATCGGCCAGTAAACGCTGCGTCATGGCAGCGACTCGGCGTACTGACATCGATCTTTGAGACGCCGGTTACCTTGGCGATTACACATCAGGCAATGGCAATGGCGGTACTGACAATTGCTATCATGCATACGGAGGGACCGGACTTCGTTGGACGCACAGTTTGCGCGGCGGCCAAAAAATTTTTCAAAAAACAACCCCATGCAAAGTAGACCCTGGAAATTACGGGAAATTACGTCACAAATCGCAAAGAACCAGATAGTCGATTTTCCGTAATGATTTTTAATAATCTTTTTAGCTTTCACTCAAGAGGAGCTCTCCACTATTGGCGCCCAAGCTCGGTGCCAATAGGAGCGCTACATGGAGAAATCAGTAAATCTCAAAAAAAGACAGCAGATACAGAATCGCCAGCCGCGATAACAGAACCTGTTCGACAGAACATCAAGAGGCCTCGGCTTAAGATCGAAAAACAGACGCTTCTTAGGACCTGTAGTCATGAAAACCCCGAACAAGACCGATCAACTGATGGCGTCAATAACATCCCACGATAAGTAATCACAATTATAATCTACTTATCCGCTCTGGCTGCTGCTGGATTGGCAACCACCCAGCGGTTTCCTCATCGCCGGTACTGATATAGATCCGGCTAGTGACCATCCTAGCTGCCGTGGGACTGTCGCAAGGCTCCCACGGCTGTTAGCTCGAAATCATATATCGGCAGTTAGTCCGCTTCGGTACGGCTTACTTCTTTACGAACGCGCATTTGCTCTGGTCGAGCGGCTGTACCGCATCGGTTGCCGGGATGGTCCTCAGGACTTTGTAGTAGTCCCACGCGGCCTTCGACTCGTCCGGTTTCTTCACCTCTACGAGCAGCATGTCGTGAACCATGCGACCGTCTTCGCGCACGAACCCTTTGGCGAAGAAATCATCGACCTTTATCTCGCGCATCTTCGCCGCCACTGCTTTGCCATCGGCGCTTCCAGCGGCCGCGATGGCCTTTAGATAATGCAGCACGGCTGAATAGGTGCCGGCCTGCACCATGCCGGGCATGCGACCCGTACGATCGAAGAAACGCTTGGACCATGAGCGCGTTTGTTCGTTCAGGTCCCAATAAAATGCTGTTGTAAACATCAGGCCGTTCGCGACCGGTAAGCCGAGCGCACGAATGTCGCTCAAGACAACCACAAGACCCGCGAGCTTTTGTCCGCCGGCTGCGATGTGAAACTCGGCCGCCTGCTTTACCGAATTGATCGTGTCGGCCCCGGCATTGGCGAGGCCTATGATCTGCGCCTTGGATGTGGAAGCCTGTAACAGGAACGAAGAGAAGTCTTGGGTATTTAGTGGCGCGCGCACCTCGCCGAGCACAGTGCCGCCGTTTTCCTTCACGACGCGGGAGAGATCGGCGGCCATTTGATGCCCGAAGGCATAGTCGGCCGCCAGGATGAACCAGGTCTTGCCGCCTTGCTCTACGATCGCGCGCGCGGTTCCAACCGCCTGGGAGTAAGTATCGAACGCCCAGTGAAAGCCGGTGGGCGAGCAATCTTCATTGGTCAGCCGCGTCGTCGCTGGGCCGACAGACAAGGTAATCGTACCATGGTCGTTGGCGATTTTTTGAACTGCGAGCGCGACTGCGGAATTTGTCAAATCGGCGATGGCACTGACATTTTCGAGATCGAACCAGCGGCGTGCTATGTTGGCTGCAAGGTCCGGTTTGTTCTGGTGATCGCCGATCACGATCTCCACCGACTTTCCGAGTACCTTTCCGCCAAAATCCTCAACCGCCATCTGCGCGGCGGTGACGGATGTCTTGCCGCCGAAATCGGCATAAGGACCAGCCTGATCGTTGAGAATGCCGATGCGCACCGCTGTCGGCGTTTGCGCCGAGACGGGCGACAGCAACACGAAAGCCGCGCAAAGACATGCGGCCGGCGAAATGAAACGCATGATTTCCTCCCGGTCGATAAAATTATTAGCCCCGACGGACTGCATAGCAGCGCCATCAGCCCAATATACCGATTGCGAACGTTCTGGCCTGATGTAGATCAATAAGGCAGGAGCACTGATAGAATTGGATTAACAGGGCGTCCGAGCTCGTTACATTCGGCACTCGACCAGCTGTACACCGTCCCTTCCGAAAATCACATCGGCACACATTGATGGTGTCGTCCGGGCAAAATTGCAATAAAATTGCAATAGCGACGATTTACCCATACCGCTGGACTGTTCGACGCGATGGTGCAGAGGCAAGTCCCCGGACTCGTCTTCCGATCCTGCAAAATCAAGACCCACATTGCGAATGTCTCATAGCCGCTGTATTTCCGGCGAGGTCTGTCGCATAAGTTGTCCTAGCCGCTTTTGCGGGAGGCGAAAATGCAAAACCTAGTGAGGAAACTCATCGTTGCGTTAGGCATGCTGGGCTTCGCGTCGATGATCGCGGTAGCCCAAAGTTGGCCGCAGAAACCGATAAGAATGATCGTTCCTTTTCCGCCCGGCGGTGGCACTGATTTTGTAGGGCGGCTGGTCGCAAAACATCTGTCGCAACGACTCGGTCAAACGATTTTCGTTGAAAACCGCGGCGGCGCGAACGGTACGGTTGGTCTGCAGGCGCTAATGCAGTCCAACCCAGATGGCTACACGATCGCTACCACGTCCGATACACCACTGACGGTCAATCCTCTGCTATATGAGAATTTACCTTATGAGCCGTTGCGAGATTTCGTATTGGTGGCAACGGTGGCACGATCTGCAGAAATGCTGGCAGTGCATCCCTCCATTCCAGCACGCAACGTACCCGAGCTTATTGCGTTTGCGAAGGAAAATCCCGATCGCCTAAGTTTTGGTTCCGGCGGTGTCGGCAATTTCAGCCATCTTGCAATGGAACTGTTCTCACTCGAAACCGGGGTGAAATTGCTGCACGTGCCCTACAAGGGCACGGGTCCTGCGGCCATGGCACTTATTGCCGGCGATGTACAAATAGGGTTCATCCCCGTCCAGACCTTGCTGCCGTACGTCAAATCGGGGCAATTGGTCGCCATCGCAATTGGTGAGCCGCAACGGATGCCGAGCCTGCCCGATGTTCCGACGGTTTCCGAGACTCTGCCAGGCTTCGAAACGGCAGCGTGGGAGGGTATTGTTGTTCCTGCGGGGACACCAAAAGAGATCGTAACACGTCTTAGAGAGGCAACACTTTCCATAATGCGTGATCCCGCGATTGCTAAACAATTTACAGACCAACAGAAAATTGTAATGGCGCTTGGGCCGAATGAATTTGCTGATTTGATCCGGAAGGATTCTGCCAAGTGGGAAAAGGTGATTAAGGCTGCCCACATTAAGAAAGAAAATGAATAAGCCCGCGCAAATTACAAACGGGTTCTATCGACGAATTTAACGTTCGGTTGCATCCACACGTTGCAAATCCGCGGGCCGCCGAGCGGCGGCAACCGTCTCGTTTTCGGGTGTCGCCTCTAACTTGTTTCGGGAAGTCGGTTTTTGGGCGGATGAAATGAAGGAGGGCGTATGTCTCGCGATATCTACCTTGTCGGAAGCGTGCCGATGGCAAGCGCGCGAGAAGTGTTTGAAACGGTAAGTGCGGCACTCGGGGCCCGAATCAAGCGACTTCCGGATGGCGAAACCGGCGAACGCGCCGATTGGATCACGTGGCTTGAGCCCGTCTTTTCCGAGCACCCAGCGTTTCAAAAGTCTGGCGAATTCTTTCGCGTGCACGCGACAGGCACCGGGCGCGAGCGCTACACGCTTAAGCCAGGCATTAAGCCGCAAGACGTGCGCTTCGAGAACTTATTCTACGCCGAGGTTGCCAAACAATCGTATGCCGAGTTCAAGCGGCTCAAGAATGTCGGAAAGATTCCTTCAGGCACTAAATTCCAGGTCGATCTGGTCCCTGCGCATTCGGTTATCTGGCTGTTTTTGGTTGATGCGCTGCATTCGCCAATGGACCCGATTTATAACGATGCGTTGAAATGGGAAATCGACAAAATCGCCGCCGCCATTCCTCACGATCAATTAGCGATCCAGTTTGATGTGGCGTCCGCGGTTTTCGCCCGCCTCGAACGTAACGAATCCTCGAGTTACGGCCGCACCAAAGCGGAAATGCAAGAGACTTTCAGCAACATTCTAGTCGAGCTTGGTAACCGCGTGCCGCGTGATATCGATCTGCTCTATCATCTTTGCTACGGCGATTCAGGCCATAAGCACGTCGTAGAGCCGAGCGACATGAGTGATATGGTTGAATTCGCCAATCGTCTGTCCCGGCAGATCAAGCGTCCAATACAGCTCATTCATATGCCGGTGCCGCGCAGCCGCGCCGATGATGCATACTTCGCGCCTCTGCAGCGATTGCGGCTGCGTCCCGAGACCGAACTATGCCTCGGGG
>Ga0207822_1000018_pt1 | contig 27002 bp, 26 predicted proteins | sample LuqExpMetageno67_FD_187824 | JGI IMG/M metagenome (GOLD analysis project Ga0207822, IMG submission 187824) | Tropical forest soil microbial communities from Luquillo Experimental Forest, Puerto Rico - Sample 67 (SPAdes) | ecosystem: Environmental > Terrestrial > Soil > Tropical forest ...
GAAATGGCGGCCGGCGTCGGCGCATATCCGCGCCGCGCGATGCGCGAAGGCCTGCGCTGCGGCGCCGTCCTTCTCGCCGGGCGTCGGCGCTGCCCCGACCATGATGGCGAAATAGTTGAACAGGCGGTACGACCAGGCAAACTTAAAGAAGGCGTAGACGAAGATGATGGCGAGCCCCATCGTCTTCAGCTCCCACAATTCGGGCGTGGACGGCACGCCGAACGACAGTGCGACGACGACGCCTAGGATCTGTTCGGTCGAGCGCAGCAGTGTGAGCGTCCCGCCGATGGCGATCAGGCTGGTGGAAGCAAAAAACGCGCTACCATTCTGCAGCGCGGCGGTGACTTGGGCGTCTACCATTCGAATGTCACGCGCCAAGAGCCGCTCCATCCATGCATCGCGATACCCGTTCATCAACGCGTTGAGGCTGCTGCGGCCCTTGGCAGTCTTCTCAATCAGCAGCGAATAAGCGATCCAGATGCCGACGAACCAAGCAAAGGCCAACAGGTCGGCCAGGGTGAAGGACGACATGAATGCAGCTCCGCGGCGGCATCGTGCCCGCTTGCCGGAACTTGTTCAACCTGTGCTTGAGTGGGCGGCGTGGCTTTGCCATCGTCGCGGCAGAGGAGATGCCCATGCCGCAAAACATTACCCTCGGATACCGCGCCCTAGTCGACGCCGCCAACAAGGAGGTGGAGACCGTGCCGACGGCGGAGGCAATCAAGCTTGCCGGCCGTGATGACGTGGTGCTGGTCGATGTCCGCGATATCCGCGAATTGGCGCGCGAGGGCAGGGTACCCGGCGCCTTCCACTGTCCGCGCGGAATGCTGGAGTTTTGGATCGACCCCACCAGCCCCTACCACAAGCCGATTTTTTCAGCGGACAAGCGTTTCGTATTCTTCTGCGCCGGAGGGTTACGTTCGACGCTCGCCGCGCAGACCGCGCAGCGCATGGGCCTCAAGCCCGTCGCCCATATCGAAGGAGGCTTCGGGGCCTGGAAGAAGGCGGGCGGGCCGGTGGAAGGTCCGGAAGAGAAGCCGAAGAAGGTGTGAGCCGCGATGACGCTCAAGCTGGTCATTGGCAACAAGAACTATTCTTCTTGGTCGCTGCGGCCTTGGATCGCGATGAAGGTCGCCGGCATTCCGTTCGAGGAAGAAATCATCCCGCTGTATGAGCCGGGCAGCCGGGAGCGCGCGTTGCAATATTCCCCGACCGGCAAGGTGCCGGTGCTCATCGACGGCGCGCACCGCGTTTGGGAGTCGCTCGCCATCCTGGAATACTTGGCGGAAAAATTTCCCAAGGCTGACCTGTGGCCGGCGGATCCACACGCCCGCAGCCAGGCGCGTGCGGCGGCGAGCGAAATGCACGCGGGCTTCCAGGCGCTGCGCAAGAATTGTCCGATGAACCTGTGGCTGCCGGTGAAGAAGCGTCTGCATCCGGAGGAAGTGATGCACGAGGTACGGCGCGTCGATGCACTGTGGAATGATTGCCGTGCCTGCTTCGGGCAAGGCGGACCGTTTCTGTTCGGTGCCTTTTGCGCGGCGGATGCGATGTATGCGCCGGTGGCCGCACGTATCCACACTTTCGATCTCGACGTGAGCAAGGTATCGCGCAGCTATGTCGACGCCATCTTGTCGCTGCCGGCTTTCGTCAACTGGCGCGAGGCCGCGCTGAAAGAGACCTGGGTGATGCAGCACAACGAGCCGGACTGGCCCCTGGTGCGCGGCGTCTGATTTTTCGCAACCGCAAAAATTTGCTCGGGCCGATTGCCGGCGGCCGTCGTCCAAATTTTTGTCAAAATTGTGGAGCTCACTCCGGCGCCTACAGCGGTTCGTCGTATCTTCAAATTCGGGGGCGGTGTTGCAACGGGATCTTAATTGAGAAAGGTTCCGAGGGAGTTGCTCGCCATGGCGGTACGGTTTCTTACATTCATTGTTGGCTTGCTCGCGCTAGCAGCGCCGGCCTCGGCGGCCGATGCTAGTCACGATATCAAGGGCCTCTATCTGCTGACCGACTATCCGGCGCTCACCGTGCAGCCCGGCACCACATCGACGGTCAATCTGAAGCTCCGCAACTACGCGCTGGCGCCGGAGCGGCTCTCGCTGTCCGTTTCCGACGTGCCGCAGGGTTGGACCGCCACCTTGCTTGGCGGTGGTCAGCCAGTCGCGGCCGCCATGCCGGCGACCGACGACAGCGTGTCGCTTGATCTGCGGCTTGAGGTGCCGAAGGGCGCGCAGATCGGCACGCACACCCTCACGGTGAACGCAGACGGCGCCACATCGCACGCATCGTTGCCGGTCGCCGTCAGCCTCGCCAAGGACCTGCCCGCCAAGCTGACGCTGCAGTCGCAATTACCCGAACTGCGCGGCTCGTCGCGCTCAAGCTTCGAATATACGCTTACCATCAAGAACGATAGCGGCAAGAAACTGCTGGCGAGTCTCGCCGCTGAGGCTCCGCCGAACTTCGATACCTCGTTCACTGAGGCCTACGGCACGCAGCAGCTTACTGCGATCCCTGTCGATGCGGGCAAAACCAAGGACGTGAAGCTCAAGGTCACGCCGCCGGATACCGTCGATGCCGGTCATTACGCGGTGACCGCGCGCGTCGCTGCCGAAGACGCGCGCGCCGAGACGCAAGTCACGCTTGACATCAGCGGCCAGCCCAAGCTCACGCTGGCCGGGCGCGACGGCCTGCTCAGCGCGCGCGCGACCGCCGGCACGGAGGCATCTATCCCGGTGGTGGTGACCAATACTGGCACTGCTCCCGCCGAGAATATTCAGCTCTCGGGGAGCGCGCCGAGCGGCTGGAAGGTCAGCTTCGAGCCAAAGACCATCGACCGCATCGCGCCCAACGAACACAAGGAGGTGCAAGCACTCCTCAGCCCGCCGAGCAAGGCGATCGCCGGCGATTACGTCACCTCATTGACCGCGACATCGCATGGCGAGAACGGCCACGCGGATTTCCGAGTTACCGTCACCACATCGACCTTATGGGGCGTTGCAGGCATCGGCATCATTGGCGCCGCATTGCTCATTATGGTGGGCGCGGTCGCCCGGTTTGGCCGCCGATGACAGGTACCGTCATCGAGGCCGAAGGCCTGACCAAGCGCTACGGCGCTGCCTACGCCGTGAACAGCGCGACATTCAGCGTTGCCGCCGGCGAAATCTTCGGCCTGCTCGGTCCGAACGGCGCCGGCAAGACCACGACCATTCTGATGCTGCTTGGCCTTAGCGAGATCAGCGCCGGGAAAGCGCGCGTCTTCGGCCACGACCCGATGCGCGAGCCTTTGGCGGTGAAGCGCCTCGTAGGCTACCTACCGGATTCGGTCGGCTTCTATGACAACCTCAGTGCGGCCGACAATCTACATTACACCGCGCGGCTGATGCGTCTTGACGGAGCCGAGCGCCGGAACCGCATTGCCGAGGCGCTCGAGCGCGTCGGCTTGCGCGAGGTCGCCAACAAGAAGGTCGCGACCTTCTCGCGCGGCATGCGGCAGCGCTTGGGGCTCGCCGAGATCGTGATGAAGGATGCGCGCGTCGCTATCCTTGATGAGCCAACCAGTGGCCTTGACCCCCAGGCGAGCGTCGAACTGCTGGCGCTGATCCGCTCCTTGAAGAAGCAGGGCTTCAGTGTCCTGCTCTCCTCCCATCTGCTCGACCGCGTGCAGAGCGTGTGCGACCGCGTCGCGCTGTTCAGCGCCGGCCGCATTGTGCTGATGGGCACAGTCGCCGAGCTCGGGCGCGAAGTGCTGGGCGGCGGTTTTGCCGTCGAGGTCGAAGTCGAGGGTGGCGAGGAGATTGCGAGCCGCCTCGCCGGGCTGCCCGGCGTACGCAGCGTCGAGGAGCCAAGCGCCGGGCGTTTCCGCATCGTCTGCGATCGCGATTTACGCGCGGAAGCCGCTGCTGCGGTCGTGGCCGCCAGCGGACGGCTCAAGCAGCTATCGCTCGATCAGCCGTCGCTGGAAAACATTTACACGCGCTATTTCCAGAATGCGCCGGAGGAGAAACATGCGGCGTAAGGGTTCGGCCTTTCAGGGCTTGGGCGTGGTGACGCTCAAGGAATTGTCCGACCATTTGGTCAGCGCGCGTATGCGTGTCTTAGAGTGGCTGGTGGTGCTGACTGCGCTAGCCGCTGTCTATGGCGCTATCCAGCAGATCCGCGCTGTCACAGCTGAGGATCCGTTTCTGTTCCTGCGATTGTTCACGACAGCGCGCGACCCGTTGCCATCCTTCGTTTCCTTCCTCGGTTTTCTTGTGCCGCTGATGGCGATCGGGCTTGGCTTCGATTCCGTCAACGGCGAGCATAGCCGGCGTACGCTGTCGCGCATCTTGTCGCAGCCGATTTACCGTGACGCGCTGCTGTTCGGGAAATTCCTCGCCGGCCTTGGCGTGCTGACGATCAGCCTGGTCTGCCTGTGGCTCCTGGTGATCGGGCTCGGCCTTGTCATGCTGGGCGTGGCGCCGGGCGGAGAGGAGATCGCGCGGGCACTGCTATTCCTGCTGGTGACGGTTGTCTATGCCGGTGTCTGGCTCGCGCTGGCGATGCTGTTCTCTGTGACGTTCCGTTCGGCGGCTACCGCGGCACTGGTGACGCTCGGGATGTGGCTGTTTCTGTCGGTGATCTGGCCCTCGCTAGCGCCGGCGATTGCTCAGGCCCTTGTCTCGCCCGACAACGAGGCAACGCTGGTCGTCACGGCGCAGATGCTGGCGCGGCTGTCGCCCGCCACGCTGTTCGGCGAATGCGTGCTTGCACTGCTCGACCCGACCACGCGCACGCTCGGGCCGGTCTATCTGAGTCAGCTCGAGGGCGCTGTCATGGGTGCGCCGTTGCCGCTGTGGGACAGCGTGATGGTGGCTTGGCCGCAGATTGTCGGCATGGTAGCGGCGAGCATCCTGCTGTTCGTCGGCGGCTATGTCACGTTTCAGCGGCAAGAAGTACGCGCCTAGGAGTGCGTTCCCCGCGCCAGCTTTCGCGCCAGCTCCTCGATGAACGGACGCTGGCCCGGCAGGATCTTTCGCCGCGCGGTGGCTAGCGTGAAATAAGCGATCCGATCGACCTCCGGAAAGCGCTGCATAGTGCCGGAGCGCGGCGGCCATTCCATCTCGAACTCGTTACTGGAGAACTTGCTCAGGTCGAAATCGGCCTCGACCGCAAAGGCGTGTACAATCTTGCCGCTCTTCTGGCGCGCCGGAGTGAGCTCGATGAAATCACCGGCTGCGGTCAATCCAGTCTCCTCGTTGAATTCGCGCTTGGCGCATGTGAGCAGATTGCCCGACTCGACGACTCCTTTAGGGATCGACCAAACGCCTTCGTCCTTGCGCCGCCAATAGGGGCCGCCCGGATGCGCCAGCAGCACTTCAAGCCCCACTTTGCGGCGGAATGCTAGGATGCCGGCGCTGAGTTCGGTTGTTCGCGGCACGGGATTTTACGGTCGGATGATTGCGCTAATGTTCCAGTCATTTACCGGAAAGCACAATCCGGGCCAACGACCCGAATACGCGATCGGGCGGCCCACGAAATGCCAGGCTCGCGCCGGGTTTTACACTTCTCGAGGCATTGGCCGAGGTCATCAATCCTCGACGGTTCCTTTATGGTGTCCTTCAGTCCGCCGACGGCGTTCTAAGTTTATCTGAATTTTGCAGCCAGTTTTCTGCGCCTTACCTTCGCTCTCGAGCTTGGCGCCCACAGGTCACGTTGCCTGCATCCCTGGCTTTGCCGGTGAGCAACAGCGCTGCTGGTGCGCTTGCTAACAAATGGGTCAAGTGGGTAGTGTTCATCAATCCCTCCTCTGGCTACCCCGGACCACTTGTCAGTGATGCACACGAACGCTGCCGCGCAGGGCCGTTCTGTTGCCGCGAATCCCGCGCCATTGCCTTCGGCAAGCTTGCAAGGCACGCTTGCCCGCAAAACCAAGGAGGGGACGTTGACGATTCTGTCCTCCAGCATCGACACTAACAGCGTCGAATTTCGCGGCAACGCCGAAAACATGCGAGCGCTCACCGCGGAGTTGCAGCAGCGCCGTGCACAAGCGGCACTGGGCGGCTCGGAAAAATCGCGTGAGCGTCACAAGGCGCGCGGCAAGCTGTTGCCGCGCGAGCGCGTGATGAACCTTATCGATCCCGGCTCACCGTTCCTCGAGCTGTCGCCCCTCGCCGCCTTCGGCATGTACGATGGCGACGTACACGCTGCGGGCATCATCACCGGCATTGGCCGCGTCGAGGGCCGCGAATGTATCATCGTAGCCAACGACGCCACGATTAAGGGCGGCACATATCATCCGATGACGGTGAAGAAGCACCTGCGTGCGCAGGAAATCGCGCGCGAAAGCCGGCTGCCCTGCATCTATCTGGTCGATTCCGGCGGCGCCAACCTGCCGACGCAGACCGAGGTTTTCCCCGACCGAGAGCATTTCGGGCGCATCTTCTTCAACCAGGCCAACCTTTCGGCGCTGCGCATCCCGCAGATCGCCGTGGTGATGGGCTCCTGTACCGCCGGCGGCGCTTACGTGCCGGCGATGTCGGACGAGACCATTATCGTCAAGAACCAGGGCACCATCTTCCTCGGCGGGCCGCCGCTGGTGAAGGCGGCGACCGGTGAGGTGGTTAGCGCCGAGGAGCTGGGCGGCGCCGACGTGCATGCGCGCAGGTCTGGCGTCGCCGATTATTATGCGCAGGACGATCATCACGCGCTGTCGCTTGCGCGCCGCATTGTCGCCAACCTCAACATCAAGAAGGCCGTCGACATTCCATTGGTCGCGCCGCGCGAGCCGGCGCTCGATATAACCGAGCTCGACGGTATCGTGCCCAGCGACCTTAAGAAGCAGTACGACGTGCGCGAGGTTATCGCGCGGCTGGTCGACGCCTCCGAGTTCGATGAGTTCAAGGCGCTATATGGCACCACCATCGTCACCGGCTTTGCGCACATCCACGGCATCCCCGTCGGCATCCTCGGCAACAACGGTATTCTGTTTTCCGAGAGCGCGCTGAAGGCCACCCATTTCATAGAGCTCTGCTGCCAGCGCCGCATCCCGCTCCTGTTCTTGCAGAACATCGTCGGCTTCATGGTCGGGCGCGACTATGAGGCGGGCGGCATCGCCAAGGATGGCGCCAAGATGGTCACCGCGGTTGCCTGCGCGCAGGTGCCGAAGATCACAGTCATCGTCGGCGGCAGCTACGGTGCGGGCAATTACGGCATGTGCGGGCGCGCCTACGGCCCGCGCTTCCTGTTCATGTGGCCGAATGCGCGCATCTCGGTGATGGGCGGAGAGCAGGCGGCCTCGGTGCTGGCGACCGTGCGGCGTGACAATATCGAGGCCGAGGGCAAGAGCTGGAGCGCCGCGGAGGAGGAGGCCTTCAAGATGCCGATTCGCTCGCAATACGAGACCGAGGGCAATCCGTATTACGCCACCGCACGGCTGTGGGACGATGGCATCATCACGCCGCGCGAGACTCGGCGCGTACTGGCTTTAGCCTTCAGCGCTGCGCTCAACGCGCCGCTGCCGGAGACGAAGTTCGGCGTGTTCAGGATGTGACGTCGAGTATGATCTACGCCTCCGCCCTCATCGTCGGCGCGGGATCGGGACTTTCGTCCTCGCTGGCGCGCGCGTTCATGAAAGCCGGTATGAAGGTCGCGCTCGCCGCGCGCTCTACGGCAAAGCTCAATGAGTTTGTCGAGGCGACCGGCGCCAAGGCTTTCAACTGCGACGCAGCCAAGCGCGACGAGGTCGAAAACCTGTTCGCTGATCTCGACGCGGCGCAGATGACGCCCGACGTTGTGGTGTACAACGCAAGCTTCCGCACGCGCGGGCCGTTTGCCGAGCTCGACCCCGGCGAAGTCGCCAAGGCACTCGAGATCACAGCGTATGGCGGCTTCCTAGTGGCGCATGCGGCGGTCAAACGCATGCTGCCAAAGCAGCATGGAGCGATCCTGTTCACCGGCGCCTCGGCAAGTGTGAAAGGCTATGCACTGTCGGCGCCCTTCGCCATGGGCAAGTTCGCGCTGCGCGGGCTGGCACAAAGCATGGCGCGCGAGCTCTCGCCGCAGGGTATCCACATTGCCCATTTCGTCATAGACGGTGGCATCCGCAGCGCACGCCGCCCGCTGCCCGGTGATGCGCCGGACTCCTTGCTCGACCCCGACGCCATCGCGCAGTCCTATCTGCACGTGCTGCAGCAGCCGCGCAGCGCCTGGACGCAGGAGGTCGAGTTGCGCCCCTGGGTAGAGAAATTCTAGGTCCTGCCACGCAGCGGGGCGCCGATCCGCGGTCGCGCGCGTGGTCGAGCAAAGCCTGATCATCGCGAGGAGTCATAGCAGCGCCATGTACCAGCCGAAGCGGTTGGCGGCGGAGCATGTCACATTATGACTATGACGCTACCGAGCGTGCCGCGCTCCACCGCCTCGTGGGCGCCGGCGATGTCGGCCAGCGTATAAGTCGGCTTGGCGATGCGATTGATCAGGCCCTGCTCGAGCTCACGATTGATCGCGGCAACCGCGCGTTCGCGTTGATCGGCAGCAAGTTCATAAACTAGGAAGAACTGCAGGCGGATGGATTGGGTGAGACAGAAAAAGGCTGGCAGGTTCACCATCGGCGCGCCAGTACCGTAGACGATAACGCTGCCCTTCGGTCGCAACACCGAGGGGATCAGCTTTGCGTTGGCGGCAAGATCCATCTCGATCACTGCGTCGACGCCGTGCTTGCCAGTGATTTCCATGACTCGCGCGCCGACGTCCTCCCGCTTGTAGTCGATGGTGTGGTCAGCGCCGACCTCGCGCGCGGCGGCGGCCTTCTCCCGTGAGGAGATGGTGGCGAGCACAGTCGCGCCTGCCGACTTGGCGAATTGGATGACGTATTGGCTGACTGAGCCGGCGCCCCCGGAAACGAGCAAAGTGGAGCCCCTGCCGGCCGCGGAGAGCTCGACTGCGTGAAAGGCGGTCATAGCCGGAATGCCGAGACAAGCGCCCGCCTCGAAGCTGATCTTGTCCGGCAGCTTCACCGCCTGCGCACTGGGCAAGGCGATGTATTCGCCGGCGGTACCGAAGGCCCGTTTCCATTGGCCGTTCCAGATCCAGACGCGCTCACCTAAGCGCGACTTCGGTACGCCCTCCCCCACCTGGTCGATCACGCCGGCACCATCGCTTTGCGGAATGACGCGTGGCCAGGCGATCTTGCGAGTTGTCCCCTGGCGCGATTTGACATCGGACGGGTTTACGCCGGAAGCCGCGAGATTGACGCGTACCTCGCCGGGGCCGGCCTGCGGCCTTTCCACTTCACCGATTCGCAGAACATCGCGCGCCGTGCCGTTGCTCTCGTAATAGGCTGCTCGCATCTTGTTCTCCCGACGGGCCTGCGACAACACTCTTAGCACTGCGGTATCCTGGAAGCGCGGCGCGGTTCACACACTATCCAAACACAACCGTCTAGTGGAGCAAACAGGGCTGATTGCGGCGAACGCAGGTAGGACCTTGGCGCTGGAAATGCACCAACACGGAGGCTGCCAGAAAAGTTCAACCGTACATCTCGCCGCTCGCCAAACAGGAGATACTGTAGAGGGAATTCGCCACGCTCGTTCACGTCTTGTCATGTACGAAGCACGTCGATGTGGGCGTTGCCCGCTTCTAATCGAGGGCGATGACGGTATCCGGATGAAACGACGTTACATCATCAACGCGCTGCGCGTCGGTGAGCGCGAGCGGGAGAGACGTTGGGAAAGCTGCTGCGCCGGCGTCAGCCGGCGAGGCGGATCCACTCGGCGCGGACGCGCTCCGTGAGGTGGTCCCACTTGGTATTGACCACGTCCCAGTTCACCAGCGGCCGCTGGAGGCTGGCCGTCGTGTTGGAGGCCGACCGTGCATTGTGTGAATCGTACAAATAGGCGCCGCCCACCGTCAGAAGAGCGCCGACAATGATGCCGAGCAGGAGTCGCATGAGTTTCTTCCCTCGTGTTCGCTAGCAGAACGCCGGGGCGGACCGGACGGTTCCTGACTTGGCGGGTTCCCGGCCGCAGCGCGGCCATAGGAGCAAGTTTGTGACAGTGTCGGCGCTGCTGCCGGGAGGCCAAGACCGCAACGCTAAGCAATTGAAACTCAAGGATAATTTACTTGAAAATCTTCCCACCTGAGCCAAAATTAGCTGCTATATTAATGACATGAGCACACATTCAGCAAAAGCCGCAAGCCGGACCTCCAAATCTGCTCGCCGGTCAGACAAGAAATCCGTCGAAAACGATCGTATTACGGCCAAGAAGGCGTCGAAATCGGCGCGCAGCCCATCGCGAGCAGTGAGCGCGGCAGTCCACGCGCTTTCGTTCGCAGCGAAGTCGGCACACAACTCGGCCGAGATGATCCGCACACCGTTGCCGCCACAGTTGGCGACTGGCGCGGAAATTTCGGTGATGCCGCACAAGTACCGAGTCGGCGATACAGTTTACTACACCTCACCGAGCTTCGGTCGCGCCGCTGCCAGCGGTAGCTATACGGTGGTCAAGCTGTTGCCTTCCGAAGGCGATGACTATCAGTACCGGATTAAGAGTTCCGGCGAAGCCTTCGAACGCGTCGCCAAGGAAAGTCAGCTCGACCGTATCTGAGTCCACGCGCTCGCACTTTCGTCCCGACCATTGACTATGATGCGTGACCGAACGCGCCGGCCACTGGCTACTATGTGACCTTTGGCGAATGCGATTCGCCGCCATTGCAGTGAGGGCGAGCAATGTGTGGTCCTATTTTGCGGCGTCACTGATCTGCGCACCATGGTCGGCATGACCTCGGTGGAGCTCAGTTGGTATTTGTATAAACAAGCACCCGAAGGGAAGGTTTCATGCGTTTTATCCTGCGTCCGCTCGCCTTGCTGTTACCGGTTATCCTGGCATTGCCGGCTTCCGCCCAGAATTATCCGAATCGGACCGTCCGCCTGATCGTGCCATTCGGTGCCGGTGGGCCAGCAGACGTCTATGCGCGCATCCTTGCACAGCAGTTGTCGGTGGAAACCAAGCAGTCCTTTGTGGTTGAGGATCGTCCCGGTGCCGGCTCATTGATCGGCACGGACGCGGTGGCGAAATCAGCGCCCGACGGCTACACGCTGCTGGTGATGTCGAACACTCATACCACCAACGAGTCGCTGATCCCGAACAAGCCCTATCAGCTGATGCGCGATTTCGTGCCGGTGGCGTCGATTAATTATTCCGATTTGCTATTAGTGGTGAATCCAGAAGTGCCGGTGAAGAGCGTGGCCGAACTCATTGCGCTGGCCAAGAAAGACCCCGGCAAACTCAATTACGCGTCCTCCGGACCCGGCACACCCTATCACATGGCCGGTGAGCTATTTAAAGCTATGAGCGGTACCGACATAGTGCATGTGCCGCATAAAGCATCGGGCGACATGCGTAACAGTGTTCTGTCCGGCAACGTGCAGATGATGTTCGACGCTATCACCGTGATGTCGCAGATGGCTCAGGCAGGGAAGGTGCGGGCGCTTGCCACGTCCGGCATCAAGCGTAATCCGCTTACGCCCGATCTCCCTACGGTAGGCGAAACCGTTCCCGGCTACGAGTCAACCATCTGGATTGGCTTGATGGCGCCGAAGGGCACGCCCAAGGAGGTCGTCACCTTCCTCAACACCTCTATCAACAAGATCCTTGAGCGGTCCGACGTAAAGGAGGCATGGCTCAAGCAGGGTGCCATCCCGATGGTCAAGACGCCGGAAGAGTTCGACGCGTATTTGCGCCAAGACATCGAGAAGTGGGCGCATGTGCTAAAGGTATCGGGAACCAAGATTGAGTAGCTCTAAGTATGGGAGGTCAATGCTGACTATCCTTGGTGCATCGTTTAATGGGCTGCTGTCGAGCCCGCTGGTGCTGCCCGCCTTCGTAGCGGGCGTGCTGGCGGCGCTGGTCGTGGCGTTCCTGGTGATGCTGTTCCGGCGCTCGGCCGCAATACGTGTCCTATTCTCGATCGTCGCGGCCGCGCTGGGCGGCCTTGGCGTTTTTGCTATTCTCGACCGCGTGGCGCAGAATGAACGGGCCGCCCAATACCGCGCGCTGATGCAGCGAAACGCCGAACTAACGGCCCAAGTGTTGGCCCCGGGTTCGGCGCTCGCCTGCCTCGATGATATCGCCGGCGAGGCGGTGGAGACTGTCTGCGAGAAAGCCGTCTTCGCGGGGCCGCAGGCGGTCGCCGGCGCGGTCGCCTACGTGGCGGCGCGCCTCGATCTGTTGGCGGAGGCCCACACCACCGCAAACGAGGGCGATTTCGCGTTGCTTCGCGGTCTGCAGCGCTCGATCCAGCTTGACCGGTTCGGCCTCGTCGCGCATGTGCTCGCCGTACGCGACGGCTGCACCGTCGAGCGCTGCGCCGCCTTCCGCTGGCTCGGCGATGCCGACGTGATCAAGTCCAACCTCAAGGCCCAGCTCTTCGATCAATATGTCTCTCGCTATGCCGCGGACTGGGACAAGCCCGCGCCAGTAGCCGAGAAGGAGACGTCGCCGCCGGTCGCGAGCGCATCCGCGCCGGCCAATACACCCGTTAACGCCAAATATGATTTCCCCTCCGCCGCCTCGATCCCGCCAGTGAGCATAATGAATGCCGAGCCGCCGCTGCGGAAGGAGGTGACCGATGCACAAGCTGCGCAGCCGTCGCCAAGCGAGGGCAACGTGCCAGCGCCGCCAAAACGGCCGCAGACCCATCAGGCGGCACCCCCGGTTCCGCGCTAGGATAAGGTCCGGGGACCGGGCCTATCCATGTTCAAATCCGTTCTGATTGCCAATCGCGGCGAAATCGCCTGCCGCGTTGCCCGCACCGCCAAGCGGCTCGGCCTTCGCACCATCGCGGTCTATTCGGAACCCGACAGCGCGGCCCTGCATGTGCGGATGTGCGACGAGGCCCACCCAATCGGCTCGGCACCGGCCGCCGACAGCTACCTGCGTATCGACCGACTGATCGAGACCGCCCGCGCCGCGGGCGCCGACTGCATCCATCCCGGCTACGGCTTCCTGTCTGAGAACGCCGACTTCGCGCAAGCCTGCGTCGACGTCGGCATCGTCTTTGTCGGGCCGGGCGCGCGGGCGATCCGCGCCATGGGCCTGAAGGATCGCGCCAAGGCGCTGATGGAGAAGGCAGGCGTGCCGGTGGTGGCGGGCTATCACGGCGTGCGCCAAGACGCGAAATTCCTCAAACAGCAAGCCTACAAAGTCGGCTATCCGGTGCTGATCAAGGCGGTGGCGGGCGGCGGCGGTAAGGGCATGCGGCGTGCCGAGCACCACACTGACTTCGACGCGGCCCTCGAAGCCGCCCAGCGCGAGGCGCAATCGGCCTTCGGCGACGCGCGCGTCCTGATCGAAAGATACGTCAACGCGCCGCGCCACATCGAAATGCAGATCTTTGCCGATCGCCACGGCAACGCCATTCATCTCAACGAGCGCGATTGCTCGCTGCAACGGCGCCACCAGAAGGTGATCGAGGAGGCGCCGGCCCCCGGCATGAGCGCCGCCCTGCGCGCGGCGATGGGCGCCGCTGCGGTGGCCGCCGCCAAGGCGGTCGGCTACGAAGGCGCCGGCACCGTCGAGTTCATCGTCGACAGCGCCGGCGGGCTAACAGAGGGCGCCTTCTGGTTCATGGAAATGAACACGCGCCTGCAGGTCGAACATCCTGTCACCGAGGCTGTCACCGGGCTCGATCTAGTGGAATGGCAGTTTCGTATCGCCGCGGGGGAAAATCTTCCGCTCGTGCAGGATCAGGTGCCGCTCAAGGGTCACGCCGTCGAAGCGCGGCTTTACGCTGAAGATCCGGAGCGCGGCTTCCTGCCCTCGACCGGCAAGTTATTGGCCCTGCAATTCCCGGAGCAGCAGGACCTGCGCATCGATACCGGTGTCGAAGCCGGCAGCACAGTGACGCCGTTCTACGACCCGCTGATTGCCAAACTGATTGCCCATGGCGTGAGCCGCGTGGCTGCACTCGACCGGCTCGCCGCGGCGCTCGACGAGACCATCGCAATCGGTCCGCGCACCAATGCCGGATTCCTCGCCTCGCTCTGCCGGGACGGCAACTTTCGCACCGGTGAATTCGACACTGGCTTCATAGACCGTAATCTCGAGAAGCTCGGGGCGGTTCGCCAAGATCTCGACCGCTCAGCGGCTGCGCTCGGCGCCAGGAAGCTCATGGAACGCGAAGCCGCCCGCGTGAGCGAAGCAGTCGCGCGCGAGCCCGACGAACTGACGTCGCCATGGGACGCGGGCGATGCCTTCCAGCTGTCAGGCGCGCGTAGGCTGGCGCTGCCGGTACTTGCCGACGGCGAGAATTTGGTCGCTCAGGTCGCTTACGGCCCGACGGGTGTCGCGGTATCCATCGATGGAATAGCGCCTGCAAGTGACGCCACGGCGGTGGCGGCGGGCGACGCCATCTATGTACTGCGCCATGGCCGGCAAACGCGCGTGAGGCTGCGGGACCACGTGCTCGATGAAGCCGGGGACCGAGAGCACAGCGGGCTTATCCGCGCGCCGATGCACGGCAAGGTGCTCGCCATCCTCGTCGAGCCGGGCGAGCAAGTGATTCGCGGTCAGCGCCTTGCCATAGTCGAGGCCATGAAGATGGAACATACCTTGCACGCGCCGCTCGATGGGCGCGTCGCGGAGATCGCCGTTAGCAAGGATGCACAGGTCGCCGAGGGCGCCAAACTGATGGTGATCGCTACGGCAGCGGAGGCGGTAGAGGGTCGCTAAATCGCCTCGACCGTCCAGTTCACGATCTGCTCGGCCAATTGAACGAAGGCCTGGTTGAGCGCTGAAACCGCGTCCGGCCCTTCGACGCTCTTGGCCCCAACACTCGCCGTGAACGCTCGCGCGGCGACAATATCGCCTTTGTCGCTGACCAGCCGAGCGGTCACATCGACGAATGCCTTCGGCGATGGATCTGCATTGATCTGAAAGCCGCGGATCGTCAGTTCGAGCCGGTATTGCGGCGTGAGCTGCTCGAGTGGGCGGCTCACGCTGCTGAGTTGGCGCGCGTTCTCGAAGCTCTGCACGATCCTCGCCTGGACCAGCTTCGGCAGATTATCGGCCCACTGTGCATCGCTGACGTTCGAGTAGGTGCCAGTTTCGCTGCGTATCAGGATCTTCTGCGAGTCGAATAGGATGATGGCGCTGGGATCGGACACTACGAGCTGCGCTGTCAGGGATTTCTGCGCCTCCGGAAAATTGCTCGCTGCCGAAAGGTCGTAGGTCGCTGGGCCCTGCTTCTGCGCACCTCCCCCGATCAGGTTCTCTAGGCCGCCGAGCAGGCCTTCGATGCGCGGTGTGTTGCGGCTGAGCATTTCGGCGAAGGTAGCAATGCCGGTGATTGTCGTGTTCAGCGGCTTGGCGTTTTGGTCGAGGATATCGTCGAGGCGGTGTAGCGTCTGTTGCGCCGACTCGGTCAGGCTGCGGCCGACGTCGGGGCCAGCAATCAGCAGGGGCGGGTGTCCATTTTCAGGCATCATTCGCGGCGCTTCCGGCGAGCCGCCTTTCAGCGCGATTGCTGCCGCGCCGGTGAACCCCTGGTATGTAATGTCCACCAGCGTGTCGGCGCGCACAGGCGTCTGCGGATCAATCGAGATCTGAGTGTTGACCCTTTTTGGATCGGCCGGATCAAGGTCGACGCGCGCCACCGCGCCGACACGGATTCCATTGAACAGGACATTCGTCCCCGGAGTTATTCCGGAAACTGGCTGCTCGAAACGGATATCGTAAATAGCTCGCTCACCCAATCCGCCCACATTTTTCAACCAATAAAGGAAGGTGAAACAACCGAACAGGACGGCCAGCGCGAACGCGCCGATTAGGGTGTAGCGGGCCCTTGTCTCCATGTTATCGATCCGCTTGAGTCGCCTCCCGTCGTGGTCCGCTCAGCTCCGGTTCAGGGTGATGCTCGCTTTGACGATCTGTCCGCCGCCCTGCGAGTCGATCGTCACGTTTTGCCGCCGATTGCGCGTCAGCAACATAAGTTCCGCGGCAAATCCCGCACTTTCCACGTGGATTTGCAGGCGCTCGCCTCTGGCGCCGCCGATAGCCGTGCCGCCGATCCCGCGTGTGCGCTCGGCCCAGCGTCCAGTGATCTGGTTCTGCTCGTCGGCCGTGAACTCACCAACCAGATCGAAATTGTAGCTGTCGCTGGCGCAACGCAGTTGAAGTTCGACCTCATGCTGGGTGCTGCCGCGTGGCCGGTAGCTAGCGTTGCAGCGGATGCGTTCGGCCGGGTTGGCACCGGATCGCACGGTGCCGGTGCCCGTCCAGCTGCCGGCGAAATTGGCGAAGGGTCCCGAGGCTGCCGACGCGAACGGCAGCGTCGAGAAAATCACCGTGGCACAGGTGAACGCAGCGAAGACAAACGGTAATCGGCGTGAGGTACGCTGCAATGGCAAGCTCCCTATCAGATAGGTTTACGGCGAGGCGGTCATGTCACAATCCAGGCCCTTAAACGTCGATATCGAGATTCTGGCCGTTGAGCCGCATGCAAAAATCCCTGAAGACGTAAACGCGGATTGCGGACGACAAGTTGCTTTGGTTGTGGTCCTTATTAATCATCTCCACTAGCGTTGAGACCGCGATTTTTTTGCGCTTAGCAATTTCTTGGAAGCTGTTCCAGAAATCGTCCTCCAGCGACACGCTAGTATTTCGCCCTCGGATCTTAATCGAGCGTTTCCTGAGTGCTGGCTTCATGTCGTGATACAAATAAATTCTCCGAACGGATGAAGTGATCTCATTTCGTGAGCGCAAAGCCGGATATGAAAATGCCGACACTCATCAATACTGCTGAGGTGAGCCGATACGTGGTGCGCCTATCTTCAGCCGATGCTTTACCATCTCCAATCAGCAAATACTCATAAAAAATAATGCCACCAGCGAGTGAAACCATACACACCCCGAGGATGAATAGAAAAAGCGCTATGGTCGTATGATCAGCACGTGTCGCCCACTCATATTGAGGCCGACCGTCTCATTAGTACCGGTTGCGGGGGAAACAGGGGGATGGGTTCGCAATCGGTGGGGCTGAAGAGGCGGTCGGCTTGTGGAAATGCTAGAACACGCATGGGAAATCATGCCAGCATACGTTGGTATAGAAAAGAGGGTGGGGACTATACTTGGGTACAATACGGCCTTCGCCCGCGCCGAGCACCTTCGCCACGCACTTCGGTCGCCATGTTCTATTGGTTCGGTGATCGTCTGCGAAGCATCGAGATTTTTGCAAACGGAGCGTTTGAGCTTTGCCGCCAACCTAGGAGGATCGGAAGAAGCCTCCCTTAATTGATACGGGGCGCGGGGGTTCAGGGCTCCGCAGGTAACAAGAACCCCGCTACGGGGAACTACCCCGAGCGGGGTTATTAGCGCTAAAGCGCGTCTCGGAGCAATTGAATGTTCGCGTCAGCGATACCAGTAGTATCGGTTAGCTGGCCAGCCGCCGAAAGGCCTCCAACCGCCGTAACCGTAGCCTGGGTAGCCGTAACCGTAGCCGTAGCTTGGCGTGACGACTGCGGCCGTCGGTGAAGCCGCATAGACTGAGCCACTACCGCTGGAAATAAATTCTCTGCTGGCATAGCCGGTGGTGCCGTTCCAGGCCACGCGGCACCATGAAGGGCCGCAGCTCAGTACGCGTATATCAGAGCCCGCCGGCATCCAGCCGATGACGCCGTAATCGAAGCCCGGCCCACTGCGCACATTGAGATTATCGGTAACTTTTGCTGCCGAGGCCACGCCGGCAGAAAGCAGCAAGGCGCCCACGGCAAGTGAGAGAGCCTTCGTTTGCATGTTACGTCTCCTAGGTTCGAGTTACCGTCCCCTCCGGCATAAGAAGCAGACCGCATTTAATCAACAATTAGAGCTTTAATCTCAACAGATTCTGACCAGTAGTGGACGTTTCGCAGCCTAAAGCGCCCCCCTTCCAAAGCGGATTGACATCCTTCAGCGGTTGCGCCAAGCATTTAATCTAAGTGCCATAAATCTTGGGCCGTAATCTCGATTCGCTTTTGCTGAAGACCCCCACAAGTGAGCCGTACCGGCTGCAGTTTCACCTAAATTTCAATTGGAGAATACCCATGCGCAAACTGATTTTTTGTTTGGCTCTTGCAACAGCAAGCCTACCCAGTCTAGGTCACGCACAGGTTACGCTCGACATGACACAAGTAACCTGCGCGAATTATCTGGCTATGTCGCCAGATCAAACTCGTATGTTCTCCGCTTGGATGAGTGGCTGGTTCAATCAGAGATTTGGCTACGTCTGGGTTGGTCTCAATGATTTTGCTAGAAACATCGCAAGCGTCAAGCAATGGTGTACCAGCAATCCAGGGGACACGATCATGGCGGCCCTGGAGCGTTCAAATCCACAACGTGGGCCTATTACGGGTCAGGTCAAGATTGATATGTCCCTGATCACATGCAAACAATATTTGAGCTCAGATGCTGAGCGACGGGAGTTGATCGCCTATTGGATGAGCGGCTATTACCGCGCATCATTGAGCGAGCCCGTATTCGACTTCCAGAGATTTGCCAACAATAGGAAGGCAGTCGAAAACTATTGCAAGAAGCATGGTGGCGAAACCGTGATGAGCGCAATTCAGGCCGCGCGGCGGTGACTTGACATTACACACGCACACGTCGCCGCCCGAAAAAACTTCAGCCGCCGACTCAGATTAGGCCGGCGGCTACCAGTGCCCGCGTTTAGTTTTTCCGGCTGCGCCTGCGCCCCAATCACCGTCCTACTCGACCACGACGCACATTCGGTCGCCTAGTCGGCAGGTTGAAGGCGCTGGGCCATTTTTGGAAATTGAAAATACTCAGCCCCCGAGCGTGAACTGTGGCGCGGCTACTTACAAAGTTTATCAAGCGCGTCCAGTGTCCGGCCAATCTCCTGGCCGTCCCGAGAATTGGACTCGATGCCCTCAAGGTCCTGCACTAATTTAAGATATTCTGGTCCGAGCTTCTGATTCAGTTCGTCTATTTTCTTGCGCAGACCTTCCGCCTTGGCGGAGTCATTAGCATCCTCGGCGTCGTCCATCTGGTCACTCAGATCCATAGTTTCGCAATAGACTTGCACCTTAGCGCTATCGCTGCTGATTATTTTGACCACCTTTTGCGCATCCGCCTTTAGCTTTTCAGTGCTTGGTCCTTGAGCCAGCGCGGCTGATGCCGTAGCAGCGGTCACCAAAACAGCAGCAATCAACTTCACATCCATAAGAGCCTCCAACTCTGATACCGCCCTGCTAGATTTACATTTCTCCAATCCGGGTATAGATAACCAATTATACGGAATGTACAAAATCTTTGCCGCTGCGATTTTGCTCTTCGCGTTGGCGCTGATGGTGACTTTCCTTAACTCATTTAGGTTCAACCCAGACCCGAGTGGCGACGCGAATTTCATTGCTCGCGCGCAGCATAAGTCTGCCCTCGGAATAAAAGTGAATGCCAGCGCACTCGGAGCGCGTGAAAGTCAGCAAAGCTTTGGAGAAGATCTTGCCAGATATAACATTCAACCCGTCTGGCTCTCGATCGAAAACGAAACGGATGAGCAACTCGGTTTTCTCCCCATTGCAATGGATCCGGACTATTATTCACCTTACGAAGCCTCTTATAAGTTCCACAGCGCCCTGTCTTTCGCCGCCAATCGCGCCCGTGATGAGTTCTTTCGCAAGCGACAAATTGCGAACATTCTCCCGCCTCACTCGAAAACAACGGGCTTTGTGTATGGTGTCCTTGATGCCGGCGTTAAATATGCGCACATTGTAATTGTTGGACATAACCGCGTAGAGACATTCGACTTTGCGTTGCCAGTTCCTGGGCCCGCGTTTGTCGGTACAAACATTCGTGCCGACAATATCTATCCGGGCAAGAAGATTGAAGATCTCGACCTTGGTTTATTGAGAACGACATTTGCAAAACAAGCCTGCTGCACAACAAACTCTGACGGTACGCGCAATGGTGATCCGCTAAATCTCGTCATTGTAGAAAGCAAGAAAGATCCAATCGTTCCTTTTATTGCCCGTGGCTGGCATCTTGCCAGACAGCTCGATGTGGCAAGTGCAATCGAGACCGTGCGCGCTTTCATATTTCGAGACGAGTTTCTGACCTCCCCTGTTAGTCCGCTCTACGTATTTGGTCGCAAGGAAGATGTCGTCGTACAGAAGGCTCGATCCACGATAAATGAGCGCGTTCACGCGCGGTTATGGCTGACGCCGTACACATTTGAGGGGCGAAGGGTATGGATCGGACAAGTAAGCCGAGATATCGGTGTTCGCCTGACTGATCAGACGTGGAATTTGACCACACATAAAATTGCTCCCGACGTTGATTTTGATCGGGCTTATCTTCTGCAAGACGTCTCAATGTCCGGATTCGTCGAACGATATGGTTATGTAGATGGCGTAGGCGCCGCTCTAGCATCCGCGCCGCGTACCAATCTCACAGGAGACCCCTATTACACCGACGGATTGCGTGCGATCATATTCTTGTCAAATCAAACGACACCCCTTGGAGATATCGAAAGGCTTCCTTGGGAAGTTCCATCGTCGCCGCGTGAGGAAGCCCGCTAAGCTAATCCGTTCCGAGTGGAAAACAGGCAGTACGATTACAATGGCGGTCATAGCCCCCCTAAGTGCGTGTAGCGCCGCTATTCGCCGATTGATGTAGGAGTATTCAAATGGAACTCATCGAGAATCGCACCTTCGATGAAATCAAAATCGGCGATATCGCCACGCTCGAGCGCACGCTCACTGAGCAGGACATAATGCTCTTCGCCGTGATGTCGGGCGACATCAATCCCGCGCACGTCGATCCTGAATATGCGATGAGCAGCCGTTTTCGCGAGGTGATCGGCCACGGCATGTGGAGTGGCGCGCTCATCTCTACGGTCCTTGGGACCGTGTTTCCAGGACCCGGCACAATTTACCTCGGCCAGAACCTGCGCTTCCGGCGGCCCGTGAAAGTGGGCGACACCATCACCGTAAAAGTGGCGGCAAAGGAGAAGGAGGCTGCAAAGGGTAAAGTAGTGCTCGAAACCGAATGCGTAAACCAGGATGGCGAAGTGGTCGTTTCGGGCACGGCCGAAGTGATTGCCCCGACGGAAAAGGTGTCGCGCCCCAAGGTCTACCTCCCCGCGGTGCATTTAGACGACAAGGAGGCGCGTTTCCGCGAAATCATGGGCCGGGTCAAGGCGCGCAAGCTTGCACCGGTAGCGACGGCGATCGTCTATCCGACCGACGCCGATTCGCTGGCCGCTGTAGCGGCAGCAGCAAAACAGGGCACCATCGTGCCGATCCTCGTTGGCACGGAGAGCGTGATCCGCGAAGTCGCGGAAGCTGGCAACGTCGATCTCGATGCGTTCGAGATCACGCCAGCGGCTAGCCCGCGGGAAGCGGTTGCAGTGGCCATCCGCCTCGCGCGAGATGGCAGAATCGAAGGCATCATGAAGGGGAGCGTGTCAACCGAGGAACTCATCGGTCAGGTCATCTCCGCAGCGAAGGGCTTGCGCACCGAGCGCCGCATTAGCCATGTGCACGTGGTGGACATTCCGACGTATCCCAAACCGCTGGCCATCACCGACTCAATGATCAACATCGCGCCCGGGCTCTCGGAGAAACGGGAGATCTGCCAAAACGCCATCGATCTTGCGCGCTGGCTCGGACTCCCGGCACCCAAAGTGGCCGTGCTCGCTGCGGTGGAAACGATCAATCCCAAGATGCCCGCCACGATTGAAGCGGCGACGCTCTGCAAAATGGCCGAGCGCGGCCAGATCTCCGGCGGCATCCTCGACGGCCCTTTGACGGTCGATCACGCAGTCTCGCTCAAAGCCGCCGAATATACTGGCATCCGCTCGGCCGTAGCCGGCCAGGCGGACATCCTCCTCGCCCCCGACCTAGAGTCGGCTAATATGATTGCGAAGGAACTCGCCAGCCTCGCCAACGCGCTGTCAGCGGGCGTCGTTCTCGGGGCCAGGGTGCCAATTGCGCTGACGAGCCGCGGTGACGACCGGCATTGTTGGCTCGCTTCGGCTGCACTAGTGCAGATCGTGGCGCGACTCGGGCGGAAATAAAGATGAAAATCAAAATTAGCTACGGCGTGGCAGCATTGGTTGTCTATCGCTCGCTTCCCCAATGCGCAACAAAACCAGGAGTTATTACAGTTGGAATTTCTGACTTTTGATTGTGCCGCACTCGGCAAGTTCTTTATGCGACTACTGTAAAACCATCACGGGAGCGCCAAGCGGCACCCGTTTGTATAAATCGACGATATCCTGATTCAACAAGCGGATGCATCCGCTCGAAACAGCCTTTCCGATCGAGTTAGGCTCATTTGTGCCATGGATGCGGAAATAAGTGTCCTGACCGTCTCGATAAAGATAAAGTGCGCGTGCCCCGAGGGGGTTACCGAGTCCGCCCGGCATGCCCCCAGCATATCTAGCGTATCTTGGAATTCGCTCAATCATGGTCGCGGTTGGCGTCCAAGAAGGCCACTCCGACTTTCTACCTATCACAGCGGAGCCCCGAAAATTGAGTGCTTCTTCTCGTCCCACCCCAACTGCGTACCTGATTGCCGATCCATTTTTGCCTACGAGATACAGGCGACGGTTTGCAACATCTACGACAACCGTTCCTGGTCGATATGGGCTGGCATATCGGACGGTGGAACGCAGCAGGCTGCGATCGAACTCGGTAAAATCGACCGCGGGGATTCTGTGAGCGCGGTCAACGGTCTCGCCATAACCTTGCTGGGTTACATCGAAATCTGATGCGGAGCAGCTAGCGAGCAGGCTGCTTAGGCCAATGAGAAAAGAACGTCGGCTAAATCCAGACCTGCCAGACGCATTACTGCGTATAAAGTGCCGACTCATCTCACCGTTACCGCTATCTTGAACAGGATCGACCCGGAAAGGTTGGTGGAGGCTACCTATATTCGGCTCGTTCTGACCGCCGCTTTTAGGACTTTCTGAACAGCGCTGTATTCATGAGACCAGAACCGGGACAAACGCTCAAGTCTCGCGGGGTACATCTCGTTGTGACCGATGCCAGCGAACCAGTTGCGGCTCCAGCTAAGCGCAAAGTCGTGCCCGTTGCCCAGGTCAGTGCGGAGGTTTAAGTCCCGGAGTGCAGCTATCACGGATTGGCGCCTGGTGGCACGGATGACTGGATCTGCCAATTCCCAAAATACGATGCGCTCATATTCCCAAAACACCGGCTCGAACAGCGGGTCTCTATCATCGCTTGAAGGGTTCACCCGATCCACAAGTGCTAGCAGGACATTTGCCTCGCGATAGAGGAAAAGCTTTTCGCGAAACTGAGCATGGACCGCTTCGGGCAAGCCGAGGGTCTCCGGGGCAACTTGCGGGGCGTCCTTCTCAGCCATCTGGTGTAGCGACGCGGCAATCATGGCTGGGGAAGCGTCCAGGAGGCGTTTCTTCTCAAACTTCTTAAACCATGGCATCGCGATCAACTTGAACGAATCTCGCATATGGGTAACGCATATTAGCTTGGGGTCGGCAACGGTCCCGCACGTATTCTATTCGAAGCGAACACCTATCCGACGCGCCGACCACCAAATTACATGGCACGATCGCTTTGCCCAGTCTTCTTTCATAATCAAAGTAAATCTGTCGGGGATGCCAATCGGGCTCTCGATTTCGAGAGAAGCCCTCGCATTTGATAAGTCGCGCACCACGCAATCAATAGTGGACTTATCATCAATGCAGATCACTCCGGCCTTCCTCCGGCGGCGTTTAATTCCTCTTTTCTCATTCATCGGAATGCTGTGTTTATCCTAATGTTCTTTTTTCTGCGCCAGCCGAGCAGACCCTGCGGTTAGTGCGCCGGAGTTCCACATCTTATATGAAAAAGCCGCAGAAACGCTTAGCGTTCGTGAAACGGCCATATTCTCAGAGAGAATGCATGGTTGATCTCAAATTAGAATGGCAGACGACATGAAAATGCGAATGGCGGCGCTCGCAGTCACTACCCTTGCCGTGATCTGTCCGTTGGCCTCCCAAGCGCAACCGCTTTCCTTGGGCTCCGAGGCTCGACCGGGGGAACCGACCGTCACCGGCCTCTGGGCGAAAATGAATGATTCGGGGCGCCCGGTCGTGTGGTTCCTTTTTGTCGAGCACGACGGGGTCTACGAAGGCGCAATCGCAAGAGCGATCCCGCGACCTGAGGAGCCACCAAATCCCATCTGCAGCAAATGCGTCGACGACCGTCGAAACGCACCCGTTCTTGGTCTTTCATTTATCCGCGGCATGAAACGGCGAGGACTAACTTACGAGGACGGCAATATCCTTGATCCGCGCGACGGCAAAATATACGACGCCAAGATGACGCTGAGTCCGGATGGTCAGACCCTCACGGTGCGAGGCTATCTCGGCATCCCGCTGCTCGGAAAGGACGAAGTTTGGCACCGACTGCCTGACGAGGACATTGCGACTTTGGATCCGGCCGTGCTTGCGAAATACGAACCGAATGTGGTGGCGCAGCAACAGGCCCCTTCAAGTTCACGAGCAGCAATCCGAAAGCCGGCCACTAGCGCTGCAGCAGCTCGCCGATAGTATCGTTCGACAAGCCGCCTAAGCTATCTTCAACACCGGGACGATCTCTTCCAAGGATGAACCATCATCAAAAGCGGGCCAGGAGTCCGCTAGCGCGGCAGCGACGTGTCTTGATCTGTGTCAATGACAATTTGTGGGACGCCGGACTTTAGGTTAGGCATTGGGGGTAACGCAGCGAACGCTGTTGATCGCTCATGTCCCAGGCCAATCTCGCCATAAGCAATCTGCGCGCCATCGTAATTGTCATTGTCATCGCCTTCCATTCCTCACTCGCCTATCTCGCCTCGGTCCCAGCGCAAAGTGCTCGTTTCGATCAAGCTCCGTACACGTGGCAGGCCTTTCCGATCGTCGATACACATCGCTGGATCGGCTTCGACGTGTTCTGCGCCTGGCAGGACGTCAGCCTAATATCGTTGATGTTTTTCCTCGGTGGACTGTTCGTCGCGCCGAGTCTGATGCGCAAAGGTTACTGGAGCTATGTCACCGGCCGGATTTCGCGGATCGGCCTTCCCTTCGTGATGGTGGTTCTCTTGCTTAGTCCGCTTGCGCTGTACCCAGCCTATAGCGTTCGAACAATCGATCCGAGCATCGCCGGATTCTGGGAGCAGTGGACCTCCTTGCCGTTCTGGCCGAATGGTCCAGTGTGGTTTTTGTTCCTGCTCCTGATCATGAACATGATAGCGGCTAGTCTCTATGCGGTGGCGCCAGGATACATTAAACAGCTCGACCGTTTGGCGGCCTGGGCTTGCGAGCGCCAGATCGTATTCCTTGCGATATTGGTTGCGGTTTCTCTTGTGGCCTATGTTCCACTCGCGCTTATTTATTCACCATGGAGCTGGAGTTCGGTCGGTCCATTCTCGCTGCAGCTCAGCCGGCCGGCGCATTACCTGACATATTTCTTCGCCGGATTGGCGGTCGGGCAGTTGGGGCTTGATCGCGGCCTCCTTACCAGGGACGGCCCGCTTGCCCGGCACTGGTTGATGTGGTTTGGCTCGGCGGTCGTGAGCTTCGGCGCCTGGGCCGGTCTTACGTCTCTCACCATGCCGGACTGGGCCAAGGCTCACTTCACCGCTCAGGTTGCCGCGACTGCTGCCTACCCAGTTGCCTGCGCGTCCGGATGCCTTTTTCTGCTGGCCGTCTGCTTGCGGTTCAGCCGCAACCATACAAAGGTTCTCGACAGCCTCTCAACAAATGCCTACGCGATGTACTTGGTGCATTACGTTTTCGTGGTGTGGCTGCAATACGCTCTTCTCGGTAGCAACCTCTTTCCGATCGGCAAGGTCGCCATCGTGCTCAGCGGCGCGCTTATCTTAAGTTGGGCGAGCAGCGCGGCGTTGAATCGCCTTGTTCTTGGTGCCTACGTTTTGCGTGCCAAGCGAACGGTTGGGCCGGTGTCATATTGACCGGCTTTTGGGAATGGTAGGGCTTCATGCCGCTGAATTTGACGCTTGCTTTACGCAACCTCTTTCACGACCGGCTTCGTTTCGTCGCTACCACGATTGGAATCGTTTTTTCCGTCGTGCTCGTAATGGTGCAGATGGGTCTCTATCTAGGCTTTGGACGGATGGTGACGACCGTGATTGATCACACGTCCGCCGATCTGTGGGTCATGCGCCACGGAACCAAATGTTTCGAGGATCCGTCGCTGCTGAGCCACAGCAAGCAGACCGGCGCCGCCGCGACCGCCGGTGTTGCGGAGGTCACTCCGCTAGTCATTGGTTTTTCCGGCTGGATCCTACCCAGCGGGGAGATAACGCCGGTATTCGTGGTCGGCTCGGATTTACAGATCTTAAAGCCGTGGAACCTCACCGAAGGCACCGTTCGAGCGCTTTCGGGCTCTGGCACAGTTGCCGTTGACCGCTCTTATTTTGAGCGGCTCGGCGTGTCAGGAATAGGCTCGAAGGCAAATATTCGCGGCCTGCCCGTCAGCGTGGCGGCGGTCTCCGAAGGCATTCGATCATTCACGACGACCCCTTACGTCTTCAGCGACCTAAGCCAGGCGCGCGCCTATATCGGTATTCCATCGACTATGGTGAGCTACTTGCTCGTCAAGCTGCGCCCGGGCGCGGACCTCGAGCACGTCCGCCACGATCTTCAGGCCAGCCTGCCCGACTCGGAGCTTCTTACGCCCGCAGAGTTTCACGAGCGCAGCCGCTCATACTGGCTTTTGGGGACCGGGGCGGGTGCCGCGCTTTTCGCAGGCGCAATTCTCGGGATCATCGTCGGCGTGGTGATTGTCGCCCAGACACTCTATTCCAGTACCAAGGACCATCTCGATGAATTTGCTACGCTGCGCGCGATGGGGTCCTCGAACGGCTATATCTATAGTGTGATCATCTACCAGGCGGTCCTCAACGCCGTCATCGGCTTTGCTTTTGCCACCCTCATCGGATTTTCCGTCGTGGAATTCACAAGGTCCGGCGCATTGCCCGTGTTGATCACACCTATGCTTGTTCTCG
>Ga0207822_1000021_pt1 | contig 24928 bp, 25 predicted proteins | sample LuqExpMetageno67_FD_187824 | JGI IMG/M metagenome (GOLD analysis project Ga0207822, IMG submission 187824) | Tropical forest soil microbial communities from Luquillo Experimental Forest, Puerto Rico - Sample 67 (SPAdes) | ecosystem: Environmental > Terrestrial > Soil > Tropical forest ...
ATGACGACCCTATCGTGACTGATCTTAGGTCTAGAGTTTTATTCGTTAGGGAAGAGATTGAACGTCTTCGCGAGAAAACAACTCATTTATGGCATTGAGTTTGTTTTTCTCTGAGCTTGTTGTCGTGCCTGTGTGACACGCGATGTTGCGCGTCAACTTAGGTCGGCTCAGAGTCACGAGTCCGATCACCATTAGGGCCTGTTCCTATTCATGCGGTTTGGCCGGCGACAAGAGTCTTGCCGGCAAGGACGCAGTTGTTCGTTGATTTTCTCTCGGCGCGTCTTAAGGATGAGCGTCTCTCCGAATTCGGTAAAAAACCGCGCTCAAAGAAAAATACTCCTAAAAAAATTGCTCGACCTTCAGATAAGCCTCAGATGCTGGGGGAGAATCAAAAAAGGATTGTGCCGTTTGATAGCGCCGCTCCGAGTGTTCACGCTCGGCCAAGATCAGTTCGGCCAGGAAGGCGTGCGACATATTGGCGACGATTTCGAGCGCAGCCATGCTCCAAAGCAATTCGGGCATCTCTCCTATCGCACCGCGATCGCGACGGCCGCCAGCGCGGTTGGGATGGACCACGCCCAGTCCCCCAGTATCGAGATGGCAGCAGCCGCCACAAGGCAACCCACGAGGAAACCGATCAGCAGATACAGGGATCTCTTCAATCGGCCGCGATCAACCGTCATTAATGGCTGCTGCGGGGACAACATCTCCATCAGCGACAAAACCGCATTGGTCAGATTGCCGGTCATCACCGCCGTTGAAACCGCTTTCGGCAAAGCCAAGCGCAGGAGAGCGTACTGAAATGCCATTGCGCAAACTGCTACCATGACTGCGATGCCGGCCATTAATCCGTGCGGGTTGGCCGAGGGTTCCGTGGTGACGCAGAAAACCAAAACCGCGCCGAGCAGCAGAAATTGGATCACAAGAAGCAGCCGTGTCAGGGCGGTACCGTGCAGGCTGGAAGCGCGAGCAACCAGCCACGCGGCCGCGACCGCCAACATGAACACAGGAATGGCCAGCGCCTGCGCCAGGTTCCACGGTCCGCCGTGCACCGCCGCAGCAGCGGCCACAACGAGATTGCCGGTAATGTGCGCGGTAAAGATATTGCCGAGGGTAAAAAAGCCGGTGAGGTCAACCATTCCAGCGATGACGCTCAAGAGTGGCGGCAGCCGCTCTTCCAATCTCGACAATTCGATCGTGTCATCCGCCGGGCGGCCTACCTCACCGAGCGCGTCGGGACTTCCAGCAAGCGTTGGCATATTCGGCATTCCTATGGTTTTGTTTCGGTCGAACGGTCGCTGAAATAGTCGATGATCAGCTTCGGCATGATGAGGCCGAAGCTCATCGCCAGAATGATCATCGTTGCCGTTATACCGTTGGCGACCGTATTCAATAGATCCGCCATTGTTTGCGTACCATTGGCAATCTGGACGAAGCCGCTCGCCATCCTGAACAGGTAGACGCCCGGTATCATCGACACCACGGAAGCGAAGCCGATGGCCGCGAATGGCATGTGCGTGCGGCGCGAGACCGGTGTGAGGATCAGCCCGACGACTGCACACGCAACCAGGGCGCCGATAGCAACACCGAAACCAAACACATTGAGGGCCACCCACCGCAGGGCGTGGGCCAGCATGCCGACGGCCGCCGGCCAAGGCAGCATGGTCAGCGGCGTGGAGAAGAAGACTGAATATGCGGCGACGGCGACGCCCGCGGCAATCACATCCTCCCACAACGGCACGCTGCGGCCCGGCGGATCGACCGGTAGGGGGACGCCAAAAAGCGTCAGTCCAAGGAGCAAACCCGTCGTGATCGCCAGAACAATCAGCCCAGCATAAATCAGGCGAGCACCGCCGAGATGAATGCGACCGGCGATGAGGTCCAGCGCGCTGTTGAGAAAATGTGGTCCGGGCACCAGGACCATGCACGGACAGACCGCGACAAGGCGCAGTGACGAACTCAGGTTGTAGCGCACCGCAATCGCGCCAATGACACCGGCGAGAAGCGCCGCGCAGAATGGTTGGAGAAAAACGTTCGCGCTCACCCGCGCCACTGCGCGGCGTAAAATCGCACCGGCTCCGGCGCTCACAAATATCAGCACGGTGGGCAGGAAGTGCTCGACGCCGAAGATCACCGATAGCGCCACAGCACCGGCCGCAGCGGCGAGCGCGAACAGCCAGGTCGGTGCCGGAGGCGCTTTGGCGATCGCGGCGATTGCCTCGGATGCCGCATCCGGCGACAGCCGGCCGGCCTCGACATCCTCGACCGCCCGCATCGTCGAAGCCACACGATCCATGTCGACGCCGGTCGGATCGGCGGCAATTTGCAAGCTTAGTTCGGCGTCCTTGTCTTGGGCTTGAAGTTCAAGCTCCCCCCAGCGCGGAATGATCCTGGCGCGCAGCCCGAGCCCACGGCCGAGACGCTCAGCCGCGTCGACAGTCTGATCGGTCGCCTGACCGTTGGCGAAAAGCACCTTGGCAAAAGTGAGAATGAGATTGGAACGCTCCTGCAACGACATGCGAGCCCCCCAAATCCATTTTGAAAATCCAGCTTTGCTGCGGCGCCGGCCGGGAAGCCCCCAGCCGGCACCGGCCTCGTCAATGCGTGAGCCTAGGCTGCGCTTACAGTTGGACCTGCCGCCGCCACATAGGGCTTCACCATTTTCTTTGGATCGACGACACGATCGAATTCGGCCTCCGTGACGTAGCCTAATTTCAGGGCGGCCGCCTTCAACGTCAGATCGTTATCCATGGCGTAGTGCGCGATCTTCGACGCCTTGTCGTAGCCGATGACTGGCGACAGCGCCGTAACCAGCATGAGCGAGCGCTCGACGTATTCGTTGATCTTCTTCATATTGGGTTTGGTGCCCTCGATCAGGAACTTGCGGAAGTTCGTGCAGCCGTCGGTCATAATCGTGATCGAGTGCGTGATGTTGAAGATCATCAGCGGCTTGTAGACGTTCATTTCAAGATAGCCGCCGGCGCCGCCGAAACCGACCGCGACATCGTCGGCCATCACCTGCACGGCGATCATTGTCAGCGCTTCGCACTGGGTCGGATTGACCTTGCCCGGCATGATCGACGAGCCCGGTTCGTTCTCTGGGATCTCCAACTCGGCAAATCCCGCGCGCGGGCCGCAGGACATCAGGCGGATGTCATTGGCGATCTTGTAAAGCGAGACGGCGAGCGTGCGCATCGTTCCGGACAGTTGCACCAATGCGTCGTGAGCACCCTGCACCGTGAACTTATTGGGTGCGGTGACAAAGGGCAGGCCGGTCAGCTTGGCGATCTGGGCAGCAGCCGCTTCGGCAAATCCCGGAGCCGAGTTGATGCCCGTTCCGACTGCCGTACCGCCGAGCGCCAGGCGATAGACGCCCGGGAGAGCGCCTTCGATCCGTTCAAGGTCGTCTGACAACATCCCAGCATATCCAGACCATTCCTGGCCCAGAGTCAGCGGCGTGGCGTCTTGCATGTGCGTGCGGCCAATTTTGACGATGTCGCTCCAAGCCTTCGATTTCGCAGCCATCGCGTCGCGGAGCGCCGTCACCGCAGGAATTAGCCGCTCCTTCACGCTGACCGCCGCGGCGATACACATGGCCGACGGAAAGGAATCGTTCGACGACTGCGCCATGTTGACGTGATCGTTGGGATGAACGGGCGCATGACTGCCGAGCGGCGTACCGGCGAGCTGGCAACACCGATTGGAGATCACTTCATTAACGTTCATGTTGAACTGCGTGCCGCTGCCCGTCATCCAGACATGCAAGGGGAACATATCGTGATGCTGGCCTGCGAGAATTTCATCGCATGTCTGCACGATCAATTTGTAGCGTTGATCATCGAGCCGTTTGCCGTCGTGGTTGGCGATGGCGGCGGCCTTCTTCAAGGTGGCGTAGGACGTGATCATTTCACGGGGGATCAAGTCTCTTCCAATGCTGAAATGCTCGAGCGAGCGCTGGGTCTGTGCACCCCAGAGCTTCTCCGCTGGTACTTCAACGACGCCGAGGCTGTCCGTCTCTTTTCTCATGTCAGGCATGGTACTCTCCTTTTCTCCGAGTGGGTCTCAACAGCGCCGTGCGGGTTACCCAAAACAGCGGCAATTTCTGCGCTGCTTGGCTATAACGAAGCCACCCCCCCTCGGGGCGCATGCGCTCAGTCCTGAAATAAGAACAGCCTACCATCAACGGCGGCACCGAGGGAACTCCGCAACAACGATGCGTTCCCGAATGATTTCGCTGCCGACATTCCCAAGTCGGTCGCGCACTTTATGGCCAAACGGCACTTTGCGGACGTGAACCAGAATATTTGTTCCGGAACCACACGCCGCGATCATTGCCTCCTGGCCCCTAGAAGAGCGCGGAAACTTTCAGGCGCTCGAGACGATCCGGAAATAGTGTCTGGGTTGGCCCTGCGACGGACACCATCAAGTGTCGAAAAGGCGTCTTTTTCTATTGGGCGTTCATCCAGCTGTCTGATCCCGTCAACTTGACGGACACATCCGAAAGGAAAACTCGCGTCGGCTTGCCGTCCGCCGTACCCCGGTGATCCATTGAGATAAGAAGAGGGCCTGCCTTCTTGTAGTCAGTCCATGTCGCGATGAAGACACTCGGCCTTTTTTGTGTGCCTGGTCCGCCCCCGTGATAGACAAATTCCTCAATTTTATAGTCGGCGCCGACATAGAGTTCCCACGTATCGCCGGGTGCGTAGCCACCCTGCGAGGGATATTTCACCACGACCCGCTGCGCGGAGCCGTTCCCCAGCGGCAGTTTCTGCATGCCCTCATCGGTGACGGTGGCGCTGCCGTCCCAGGAAACATGCAATACGAAGAGCAACCAATAATTATCGTTGCTGAAAGCTGGATCGATTTCATTCTTCACGAAGTCGGATTGGCTGCTGAGCTGCGAACGCGCGTACGTTAGCTTCACCGGTGCGCCGTCTTTATCTTTGCCTTCGTAGGTAATCAGGTCTGTCTTGGGTTCCCATTCCCAAGTGCGAGAAAGATTCAGTCCGGGAAATTCGAGGTCAAAAGTGTAGCGGATTTTCTCGATTTGTCCAAAGGACTCGAGTCCATAGGCCTTGAACATCTGTTGGAAAATCGGCGGGCGCTCCTGCGCATGGGAAGTTGCCGCAAGGACAAGCACCGACACCGCGAAAGCGAAAAGACGGATCATGTGGAGACGCCTTACTGTTTGAGATGAAGACTGCTCCGCAGTGAAGTGAACGGTTTTTTTTAAGAGTACGCCTGAAGCCTGTGGGAGACAAACGGCGCCATCTGGCCGTCGAAAAATAAGTCCACGCCGTTGTTCCGGATCCTCATTAGCCCGCCAGTGCCGCTAGGCGTGTAATCACATTGCTTGTCGCGCGACGGCGGATCATCGCGTCAAGGCCGAGGCTGCGGCCAGCGGCATATACCGCGAACTGCACGTGCACGATCGCGAGAAACATGTAGTTCCACGGCCATTCAGCGGGATGGCGGTAGAGGCCGAGCCAGAGGTGCAGCGAGTAGACCGCGGCAATAGCCGCGACAAGGCGCACGCCGATGCCGAGCATAAGCGATACCGCGAACGCAAGCTCAGCCAGGAAAACGAGTGGATCGATGATCTCGAGGTACGGCAGATATACGCTCTTGACCAGTGCGCGGTGAAAGGCGAACGCGGCATGCTCGCCCATCTGACCGGTCCAATACTCGAAGCCCCCGGAGACCGGCAACGGCAGCTTCCAGAGGCAACCTTGGAACCACTGGGCGCCGATCAGCAGACGGCAAACCCAGGTGATCGCCGGGCCGGCGCCGCGCTGCTCCGAATCTTCCAACCAGTTCTTGAGGGCGATCAACACGCTCGCGAAGAGTAATACCCAGAACAGCGTCACCATGACGTATTGGAAGGCGCCCAGTGCACGATAATCGTCGGTCGCCCCGATTAGAAACAGCCAAGCGTCGAAGAACGGGTTCGTGCGCATCGTTGTCTCCTCGATGACGGTTAGATCACTGCGGCCCCGGACCTGTCGTCCGCTCGGTCAACGTCGGCATGGGCGAAAACGGGATGCATACCAATTTCCCCGTCGGCATGAGCTTATTTGTTGTCTAACTGGTTGTCGATGATTGCGTACAGTCAATACATCGCGCACAAATCAATCTTGCCATGTTGGCGAAGGGGTCATACCGAGCGTCGCGCTAGCCATAGTATATAGGCCGGAGCCGGCTAAGGGAGCTTGTGGGGCATCAGTGAGACCGCTACCAATAACGGCAAATTATAGCTTTAAGGGTAGGTGCTGATGTCGGGCAACCGCCGTAGAGTCCCCTTGCTTTTTGCTGTCCGGTCCCAACTCCGGCCGTGAGCGTTGCAGCAATCGGAATCATGTGCAAGGCGCCCCAGCCGGGCGGTGCCAAAACACGACTTGCGCAGGCCATAGGAGCGGTTGCCGCCTCAGAACTATCTGCCTGCTTTTTGCGCGATGTTGCCGCAGCGATTGAAGCGGTACCCGAAACTGTCGGTAGGCGCGGCTACGCAGTCTATGCGCCGGCCGGAACTGAACAAGTGCTGCGTGAGCTGTTTCCAGCAAAGTTTGGACTGTTGCTGCAGGCGGGCGACGATTTTGGAGAAGTGCTGTTCGGCGCCGCGCGCGATCTTTTACTTGCAGGACACGACTGTGTGTTGTTGGTCAATGGCGATAGCCCAACACTACCTTCGCGTTTTCTGGTTCAAGCAATTGAAACACTCCGCAATTCGGGCGATCGGATGGTGCTTGGCCCAGCAAGTGACGGCGGCTACTACCTCATCGGTTTGAAACGCCCGCACAGCCAACTGTTTACGCAAATTGAATGGGGAACAGGAACCGTGTTTAGCCGCACGCGCGAGCGCGCAGGAGAAATTGGACTCGCGACCACGCTGCTTCCGGAATGGTATGACATCGATGATTTTGAAACGCTGGGTTGGCTGCGGGACGAACTAACTGGCAACTCGACGCGATTTCGAGGTGGCAGCCCTGCTTCAGCTACTCGAACATTTCTCACGGCGACGCCGCTGGCGAGCCCGTGATCCCATGTCGAGATTCTTTAGGGGTCAATTCACTCAACCGGCACCACCCTCCGGAAATGGGCCGCCGCTTTATTCATTAGTTAGCATCGGTGCGATTTTCGCAGGCTTGACCCTGGTGACACCTTTTGCCTTCCAGGCCGGTGGCGACAATGCCTTTATTGCCCTGACCATCCCTGCGGGTCTGTTGACTCTTGCGGCAACGCATGTGGCTGAGCGCATCCCAACAAAGCGCGCCCTTTGGCTGATTTTCGGGGTCGGGATTATGCTGCGGGGATATCTGCTGCTGTTTGACCCGCTCCTGTCCACCGACATCTTTCGCTACCTCTGGGATGGCAGGGTTCAAGCTGCCGGCATCAACCCTTACCGCTATTTTCCCGCCCACGATGCGCTGGCGCATCTGCGCGACGCGACGATCTTTCCCAAGATCAATCGGGCCGATTATGCCGTCACAATCTATCCGCCAGTCGCTGAATTCTTTTTTCTAATCGTCACCCGCATCGGCGAAAGCGTGAACGTCATGCGTCTGGCCTTACTCGGTTGCGAGGCCGTGAGCGTCACCTTGATCATGCTGTTCTTGCGTCGCATGAAACGGCCAACCACTCGGGTGGTTGCATATTTTTGGCATCCCCTTCCGATTTGGGAGATCGCCAATAACGGCCATGTTGATGCCTTGGCTGTCGCACTGATGCTGCTCGGATTGTGGGTTGCATTGACCGGTCGTGCAATGCTCGGGGCGATCTTGATAGCACTCGGCGCGCTCGTGAAGCCCTATGTGGCGCCAGCGTTCGCTCCGGTCTGGCGCCCATGGGACTGGAAGATGCCACTCGTTGCGATCACCGCAATCGCGCTTTGTTATCTTCCGTATCTTTCCGTGGGCTGGGGAGTCTTCGGGTTCTTGACCCAGGGGTATCTGACGGAAGAGGGCATTATTTCCGGCGACGATCTCTGGGTACTCTCCATCTGGCGTCTCGTTTTTGGCGCACATCGCGGCGATGTTGCCGCGTACGCCGCACTGGCAGTGTTGATCCTGCTATTCATGACGCTTTCGGCCGCGAGACGCCCGAACCGGACAATCGCATCCAGCCTTAGTGACACCAACATGCTGCTACTGGTTGTCTTGTTGCTTTTGTCGCCAAACCGTCCTTGGTACTTTCTGGCAGTCACACCGTTTGTCGCACTTTGCGGTAATGCACCAACTTGGGCAGTTTCAATTGGAGCGCTTTTGCTCACTAACGAAATCTATTGGGGTTTCCACATTCCAAAGTTGATCGTCAAGTCGATTCTATTTGGAGGTTTTCTTCTGGCGTGCGTTTGGTCGGCCCGGGAGGCATATCTGAAGCAGGCCACAGACACAGGACGATCGTAATGAGTCTTTCCAGCGGCAATCCGCTTACTGACGTGCGCGTCGATCCGCGCCGCTACCACGAATCTGTGCAAGGCGAGCGCACCGAGGTCGCCGTCCGTCCGCCGGTTTGCCTTTATCTGGAAGTGACCGATGCACCCTAAATAGGATCAGCGGCGCCGCAAGCTAAAGAAGGTGAGCAGTATGCCTTATCCTGCGAATCGAGATTTACCGGCTCCGGTGCAGGCGCATCTGCCGCCGCACGCCCAGGATATCTATCGCGAAGCTTTCAATCATGCCTTTGCGGCGCATGTCGGCGATCCACGCCAGGAGGAAGCAGCACACCGCATCGCCTGGGCGGCGGTCAAGCGCTCATACGTCAAGGTCGGCAGGAGCTGGATCGCTCGCGCCGGCGAGGTGACCGAATGACGTGCGATGCCGCTTAAGCAGATATTGAAGGGCTTGGCACTGTACGCGAGTTCTGGGCCCCCTTTTTTCACGGGTCAATGTCCCTGGGTTTTGTTTGGCCGGAGCGGTGCGGTTCAGCAGCCGAGCGCATTTTTAATTGCGTCTATCCCGAGACTTCGAGCTTCCAGATTGACAGGCTCTGATGCCGATGGTCTCTGCCCAACGATTTGATGCAGATCCTTGATCCTCATTTTAAGGCGCTCTCCCGCTGTTCAGAGCTCAAGCCTTCGGTGGCCAACACCGCCCAATCGTGACCGATGGCGTTTCGAAGGGTTTTGATTTTCCATTCGACTGTTTCTCGATCCATCACTGGGAGGGGTCTGACGCGACCATAATAGGCTCCTGCACAAAGCAGACCCCTTTTAGCGCATTGCACGTAAGTATATGTTTCCTCCCCTTTTTTCTATACCAAGGTATTCTGGTCTGATTACGCACGCGAGGTCTAGCGTTTTTCCAAGCCGGCCGCCTCGGAAGGCCTTGGGCCGATTGCGAGACGCATCCCCCTTCAGTCCCACCAGCAACCGGCACTACTGAGGTGGTCGAACGGCCGGTGCCGAGATGTGCGCCGCATTCCGACCACTGCGCCAAGCGACGTGAGACGAATGGCGGCGCCCATAACATGCGCGCCGCCCACTATCGAATGCGGCAACTAAGATCGGAGACCTCGCCATGGACACGATCAAAGTGGTGGAAAAAATCGATCATCAACGCCGCCAGCTTTTCGGCGCTGCTGCGATGACGATCGCCGCTACCCAACTTGGGATAGTCGGCTCGGTCAATGCGCAATCGAGCAAAACAAACCAGGCACAAATACCTCCGATCAAGCCGGGAACGAATACTTCGTTCTCCTCAATCAAGCAGATCAACGCTGGTGTCCTGAACATCGGTTACGTCGAGGCCGGCCCCGCGAACGGGGAAGCTGTCATTCTTCTGCATGGCTGGCCGTACGATATTTACAGCTTCGTCGATGTCGCTCCGTTGCTGGCATCGGCCGGCTACCGGGTTATCGTCCCGTATCTGCGCGGCTATGGCTCGACGCAGTTTCTTTCCAGCGACACGCCGCGCAATGGCCAACAGTCAGTGGTCGCCGTCGATGTCATTGCCTTGATGGACTCTCTCAAGATCGAGAAGGCGACGATCGGCGGTTTTGATTGGGGGGCACGAACGGCCAATATCGTTGCGGCTCTTTGGCCGCAGCGCTGCAAGGCAATGGTGTCCGTGAGCGGTTATTTGATCGGCAATCAGCAAGCCGGCAAAATACCCTTGCCTCCAAATGCTGAGCTGCAGTGGTGGTATCAATATTATTTTGCCACCGAACGCGGCCGGGCCGGCTACGACAAATACCGTCACGACTTTTCGAGGCTCATTTGGCAGCTCGCTTCGCCGAAGTGGAAATTCGACGACACCACGTTCAATCGCACCGCGGCCTCGTTCGATAACCCGGATCACGTCAGCGTCGTGATCCACAATTATCGCTGGCGTCTCGGTCTGGCCGAAGGCGAGTCGAAATACGACGAGCTGGAAAATCGGCTTGCCGAAGGTCCGGTTATTACCGTGCCGACGATTACCCTGGAAGGTGATGCCAACGGCGCCCCGCACCCGGATCCGAGTGCCTATGCCAAGAAGTTCACCGGGAAGTACACGCACCGGACGATCACCGGCGGCATCGGGCACAACCTGCCGCAGGAAGCCCCAAAGGATTTTGCCAAAGCCATCATCGACGTCGCCGAAGTTTAATCCGAGCGGGCTCATTCCGGGCGCCTCGTTGGCAAAACATGAAAGGACGCGCCATCAAATGGTTTACCATCCTGGTATTCGCAATCGTGATAGCGCTGACCATTCTCGCGGCCCTGCCGTTCGCATCTGGGCATGCCGTGCAGATCGCCATTGGTTGAAAAGGAGAGGACATCATGGCCTTCACCATTAAAGTCAACGGTCAGACGCATAGCGTCGATGTCGACAGCGACACGCCGCTGCTCTGGGTCTTACGCGACGTGCTCGGCATGACCGGCACAAAGTTCGGCTGTGGCATGGCGCTATGCGGCGCTTGCACCGTGCATGTCGATGGCGTCGCCACCCGTTCCTGCATCACTCCGATCGACGGCATTGGCAACTCCGCGATCACGACAATCGAGGCGATCGGCGCGACGGGAGCGGGCGCCAGGATCCAGAAGGCCTGGCTCGACCGCGAGGTCGTTCAATGCGGTTACTGCCAGTCGGGCCAGATCATGTCGGCTTCGGCGCTGCTGGCGAGCAACCCGCATCCGACGGATGCCGACATCGACGATGCGATGTCCGGCAACATCTGCCGCTGCGGGACCTATGTCCGTATTCGCGAAGCGATCAAGCAGGCCGCGCAATCGGCCGGACAGGGAGGCTGACAATGATCCGCGATCACATCGCGTCCCGCCGCCGGAACCTGGACCAATCCGGATTCGCGAACGGTCTCTCGCGGCGCAGGCTTCTCCAGGTAGGAGCCGCCGCCGGCGGTGGTCTGATGCTGAGCCTGAGCTTGCCGTTCCCAAGCCATCGTGCTGAAGCGGCTGTCGCCGATGAGTTTGCCCCCAACGCCTTCATCCGCATCGGGAGTGATGGGCGAATTATCCTGATCATGCCCTATGTCGAAATGGGCCAAGGCACCTACACCTCGATCCCGATGCTGATCGCTGAAGAGCTCGATGTGAATTTGAAGCAGGTGCAGCTCGAACATGCGCCGCCGAACGAAAAGCTCTACGCCAACCCGCTGCTGGGCGTGCAGGCGACCGGTGGTTCAGACGCGTTGCGCGGTGCGTGGAAACCGTTGCGCGAGGCCGGCGCCACCGCGCGGATCATGCTGGTTGCGGCCGCAGCCAAGCGCTGGGACGTCGATCCCAAATCCTGTCGCGCGCAGGACGGCGAGGTGGCCCACGTGCCGACCGGACGGCGCCTCAAATATGGCGAGTTGGCCGCCGAGGCAGCGAAGATGCCGGTCCCTGCAGGCGTCACGCTCAAAGCGCCTGAGGATTTCAAGCTGATCGGCACGCCGGCCAAGCGGCTCGATGCGCCGGCGAAGGTCAACGGAACGGCGGTTTTTGGCATCGATGTTCATCCGCCCGGCGTGAAGGTTGCAACTTTGGTGCAATCGCCTGTCTTCGGCGGGCGCGTGAAGAACCTGGATGATACGGCTGCAAAGGCCGTCAAGGGCGTGCGCCAGATCGTACGGCTCGATGACGCCATTTCGGTCGTCGCTGATCACATGGGCGCTGCGAAGAAAGGTCTCGCAGCGCTCAACATCGAATGGGACGACGGTCCGCACGCCAAGCTCACCACAGCGGACGTCGCGCGCGAGCTCGAACAGGCGACGCTTGGCTCGGGTGCAGTGGCGCAGAACATCGGTGACGCCGACAAGGCCCTGGCGAGCGTCACCACAAAAATCGAGGCGATCTACCAGGCTCCGTTCCTGGCCCACGCGACGATGGAGCCGATGAATTGCACGGTGCACTTCCGCAAGGATGCGTGCGAAATCTGGATCGGCAGCCAGGCGGTGGCGCGGGTTCAGGCAATGGCCGCGAAGGCGGCAGGCCTGCCGCCGGAGAAGGTCATCGTCCACAATCATCTGATCGGCGGCGGCTTCGGCCGGCGGCTGGAAGCCGACGGCGCGGTCCGGGCCGTTGAGATTGCCAAGCATGTCGATGGTCCCGTGAAGGTCGTCTGGACGCGCGAGGAGGATATCCAGCACGACATGTACCGGCCCTATTGGTTCGACCGCCTCTCCGCGGGTCTGGACGAGCAGGGCAGGCCGGTGGTCTGGAAGAATCGTTTTGCGGGTTCTTCGGTGATTGCGCGATGGCTGCCGCCGGGCTTCAAGGATGGCCTTGACCCCGACTCGACGGAAGGCGCGATCGATCTTGTCTACGACCTGCCGAATTTCCGCGTCGAATATGTCCGCCTGGAGCCTCCGGGCATTCCGACGGCGTTCTGGCGCAGCGTCGGTCCCTCGCACAATGTCTTCGTCACCGAAAGCTTTATCGACGAAATGGCTGCCGCCGCGAAACAGGACGCGGTCGCTTATCGTCGGGCGCTGCTCGACAAGTCGCCGCGCGCCAAAGCGGTCCTCGATCTTGCCGCGGAAAAAGCCGGCTGGGGACAGGCCTTGCCCAAGGGAAGCGGCCGCGGCGTCTCGCTGCAGTTCGTCTTCGGCAGCTATCTCGCGCAGGTTGCCGAGGTCGAAGTGTCGAAGGAAGGCACTGTTCGCGTTCGCCGTGTGGTCTGCGCGGTGGATTGCGGCACCGTCGTCAATCCCGACACGGTGCAGGCGCAGATCCAGAGCGGAATAATCTTTGGCGCCACCGCCGCCCTCTATGGCGAGATCACGCTGAAGAACGGCCGTGTCGAGCAGACCAACTTCGATACCTATCAGATGCTGCGCATGAATCAGGCGCCGGCCATTGAGGTCCACATCGTTAAAAGCGCGGAGCCGCCCGGTGGCTTGGGTGAGAGCGGGACATCGGCGATCGTTCCCGCCATCGCCAATGCGATCTTTGCCGCAACCGGTAAGCGCCTGCGCAAGATGCCGGTCGATGCCAGCGTGCTGAAACAACCGGCGTGAGTCGATCGCCGCCTGCAACGCTGCAGATGACGAGGGAGACTGATATGACCCATCAGCCAGGCCAGGCGGTTTTCAGATCGATCCTGCCTGAGGACATCGACTGGCAACCCTTTCCGGCCTTTCCGCCTGCCGTGCGTCTTGCCATCATCGTCGGCCATCCCTCCGAGCCCGGCCCTTACGTCATCAGGGTGAAGGCGCCCGGCGGCACAAAACTGATGCCGCACAGGCATCCGGAGGACCGGATCTACACGGTCATGTCGGGCGTGTTCTACATCGGCCTCGGCGATCAGTTCGACGGCGACAAGGTGCAGGCTTTTCCGCCGGGAAGCGTGATCGTGCTGCCCGGCAACACTTCCCATTTCCACTGGGCGAGATCCGGCGAGTACGTCACGCAAGTGACGGCGATCGGCCCGCTCGGCATTGAATATCTCGATCCCGCCGACGATCCGCGCAAACAAGGCCGGCAGTCCTTGCATCGCTCACAATCAAACTGAAACACCGAGGGTCGCGAAAGCGCTGCACGAGAGCCAGAGCGGCTAAGATAAGTGTCGGGGTGGCCCCCGAACTCGCACACCGAGTTAGTGAACCGCTGTGTCCTCGGCATGAGCGGTTGGGGAGGCTGCCTTCTGTTCGCTAGGGGGCCGAGCGGCGGTGCCTCTTCGTTGACGCAAACGTTCTGCGACAATGAATAGCAGTGGGATAATAAAAATTCCGAATACAGATGCCGCTAGCATGCCCCCGAAGACAGGGGTTCCCACGGCATGGCGGGTTGCGGCCCCGGCCCCTCGCGCAATCACGAGGGGAAATAGTCCGAAGATGAAGGCAAAACTCGTCATCATCACCGGACGAAATCTCAGCGCTGCGGCTTCAATAGCGGCGGCAGTGATATCTTTGCCGAGCTGCCGCTGCTCCACGGCGAATGCGACGATCAAAATGCCGTTTTTGGCCGCCAGCGCGATCAGCGCCACTAAACCGATTTGCGCGTAAACATCGAAGCTTAGCCCCGCAATCATCACAGCGACGAGTGCGCCGAATACGCCGACGCTGACAGACAATAGAGCGGGAATGGGTATGTTCCAACTCTCGTAGAGCGCAACCAGAAAAAGATACGCGAAGAGAATAGCAAGGCCGAGCACAATTGACGTTCCGCCGCTCGCCGCTTTTTCTTGAAACGCCGTCCCAGTCCATTCGAAAGAGTAGCCGGCAGGAAGCGTAACAGCCGATATCCGTTCCATCGCTGCGAGCGCCTGGCCGGAACTGTAACCTGGCTTGGGGGCACCATTGAGGACGGCACCTCGGTAGCCGTTGTAACGCACCACCGTTTGCGGCCCCTGGACGAGCTTCGCCTCGGCCAGCGCGCGAATCGGCACCATGCCACCACGCGCATTGCGCACATAGATCCTTTGGATGTCATCGATACGGCCACGAAAGGCGGCCTCCGCTTGTAGGTTGACCTGCCAAGTGCGGCCAAAAACATTGAAGTCATTGATGTAGTAACTGCCCAACGTAGACTGCAGGGCATTGAAGATATCGCTGACCTTGACGCCAAGGACCTGCGCTTTGTCGCGATTGATGTCCAAATAAATCTGCGGTGTGTTGGCGGCATAAGTGCTGAACACACCGGCAAGTTCTGGCTGTCCGTTCGCTGCCACAACGAGTCCGCCGAGCACTGCCGCAACCTCGGTGGCTGTCTGACCCTGCAGCGCTTCCAGAACGAATTGGAATCCGCCGGTGTTGCCCAGGCCGAGGATAGGCGGCAGATTGAACGGAAATACGATGGCACCCTGGATCGCCGCCAATTGCGGCCTCAAGCGGGTGATGATTGCATCGGCACTCTGTGCCCGATCGGTGCGGGTTTCGTACGGCTTGAGCCGGATTACGAAAAACGCCTGGTTCGAGGCTGCGACATAGTCGATGAAATTGAGCCCAACTACGGACAGCACGCCCTCGACCCCGGGGATGGGCCTGACGATGTCTTCGACCTGTTTGACGACCGCCTCGGTGCGGTTAATCGAGGCTCCCTCCGGCAGTCGGAGTGCCGCGAAGATGGCACCTTGGTCCTCGTCCGGCAAAAAGCTTTGCGGCGTTTTGCTAAACAACAACATCGACGCTGCGAGCACGCCGAGCACCGCGAAAATAGCGACCACAGCTATGCTGGAGAGTCGGCGCACCACGGCCACATAGCCATCGCGCGTAGTATCGATTGCGCCCAGCACATGGCGCATCAAGCCGCGGCTTCTCTCGCCGCGCTTCAACAGCACGGCGCAAAGCGCTGGACTCAGCGTCAGCGCATTGAGGGCCGAGATCAGCATTGCAACCGAGACCGCGACAGCAAATTGACGGAAAAGCTGGCCGCTGATGCCGGGGATGAAGGCCACCGGGACAAAGACCGACAAGAGAACGAAGGTGATGGCAAGGATCGGACCGGTAATTTCGGCCATCGCCTTCTTGCAGGCCTCCGGCACCGTGAGGCCAGGCTCAGCTTCGATCACTCGTTCGATATTCTCGACGACCACGATCGCGTCGTCGACGACGATACCAATCGCCAGCACAAGCGCCAGCAAAGAAACTGTGTTGGCGGAATAGCCAACGAGCAGCAACACGGCGAACGTGCCGACGATTGAAACCGGCACGGCCGCCAGCGGGATGAGTGTCGTGCGCAGCTTTCCAAGGAACAGGAAGACCACGATGCCGACGAGAATGATGGCGATCACGAGCGTACGGATGACTTCGACAATGGTCGCGGTAACAAACACCGTGGAATCGAAAAACGTAACGTAAGCGAGATCGCTGGGAAATCGCGTCGCCAGCATATCCATCGTATCGCGCACTTGTTTGGCAACCTGGACGGCATTCGACCCTGGAGATTGATAAATACCGATCGCGGCTGCAGGTGCGCCGTTGTAGCGGCTATAGCGATCCTGCGCCCGTGCGCCCAGCTCGACACGGGCAACGTCGCTAACGCGGACCACGGAGCCATCTGGGTTGGCGCGCAGGACGATGGCGGCAAATTCCTCCGCGCGGATTAGGCGGCCTGTGGTCTTGATACTGATCTGGACCTGCTGGTCGCGGCTAATGGGTGCGGCACCGACGCGGCCAAGTGCGGCTTGCACGTTTTGGCTTTGTACCGCCTGGATGACATCGTTGGGCGTCAGATTGAGCTCGGTAAGCCGGTCCGGGTCGAGCCAGATCCGCAGCGAATAATCGAGCGGTCCGAACAGCGTGGCCTGACCCACACCTTTAATCCGCGCCAATGGATCGATAATGTTGATGGTCGCGTAGTTGCTCAGATAAATGGCGTCGTAAGTATTTTTTGGAGAATAAATATTGATGACCTGAAGCAGAGCGGCAGATTTCTTGCGCACAGTGAGGCCAGAACGCGACACTTCCGCGGGAAGCTGGGGAATCGCGAGACTGGCGCGATTTTGGACGTTGACGGTGTTGATGTCCGGATCAGTGCCGAGTGAAAAAGTTACGTTAAGTGTGTAGCTGCCATCGGAGCCGCTGGCGGACTGGTAATAGAGTGCATTATCGACACCGTTGATCTGTTCCTCGATCGGTTGTGCCACTGTGGTCTCGACGACTTCAGCGTCAGCGCCGGGATAATTCGCAGTCAATGTTACCTGCGGCGGCACGATGTCCGGAAACTGCGCGACTGGAATTGCCGTTATCGCAATCGCACCGGCGAGCGTGATCACAATGGCGATCACGACCGCGAATCTCGGGCGATCGATGAAGATGTCGGAAAACATCGCTGTTAATTATCCGAAACGACTCTTGCTGAAACAACTTGGCCCGCGTGAACCTTCTGAATCCCCTCGACAATGACCAGTTCACCCTCCTTGAGGCCGTTGCTTACGACCACATCGCGGCCTTGTTCGACCCCGGTCTCTATGCGCCGCTGCTCAACCTTCTTTGCATCATCGACCAGCATGACATAGTGGCCAGCTTGATCGAACAGCACGGCGGATTGCGGAACCACCAACGATTGATGGGGTGCTCCCCGCTCCACTATGACTCCAACGATGCCACCGGGGACCAGGATTCCCTCTGGGTTAGGCAGTTGCGCACGAACCACTACAGTGTCGGTATCGCTCTGTACCTGAATGTCGAGCAAGTTGGTAAGACCGGGGTGCGGATAGATGGTGCCATCGGGCAGCTTGATATGAATGGTCACATGCGGGTTCTTGTCGCTCGATGCTGCGATCCGATGCTTGTACGCGATGACATCTGCCTCGCTCGGTTGAAACGTGACATAAATGGGGTCCTGGCTGACGATCGTCGCCAATGTTCCGGATGACGGCTGGACCAGATTTCCCACAGTAAAATTGGCAAGTCCGATACGCCCATCGATAGGTGCTCGAATTTCCGTGTAACGGAGATTGATCTCCGCCTGCTCGAGCAATGCCTGCGCTTGCATTATCTCGGCCTTCGCGGCTCGCTCATCGGCCTCACGTTGGTCGAGCGTGGATTGCGGAATATTCTGGGTATGCAGAAGCTCTTGGCCGCGCTGCAGCTGCAGATTAGCGTTGATTTCAGCTGCCTTCGCTTTGGCGAGATTAGCTCTTTGCTGGTCGACTGCGGCTTCGTAGGTATCTCTTTCGATACGAAATAGCAGGTCGCCTTTTTTCACCTGCTGACCTTCAGTGAAGTTGCGCTCATCGATGAACCCAGGGACTCGGGCGACGATGTCGACCTTGTCGATTGCCACGACACGGCCGGTGAAATCCGCGGTCTCCGTTACTTGACGACTCATCACAGGTTTTACTGAGACCGCCGGCAGCGGAGCACCTTGCGCTGTGGCCGCGCCGGAGCAAACGAGGAAAATGCCTGCTGCAAGCGGGATTGTGCTTACAAAGAAACCACACGGGCAGGCCATCAAACTGCTCCTCTCTAACAATCGGCGTTGTTGCTTCGAATATCGCTTTTCGTTCAAAATGTGCAGTTATTTTCGCGTCATTATGCGATTCCGCGGTGACGATAATGGAACCGAAAAATCCGACTGCGCTCTTTGGGCCTGACGGCGTCGGACTTCGCCATGCTAACGAGATTTACGCGTGTATCCGATCGGCTCAACGAACCGAACAGTAAGTGTGGGAGTGCCCTTGCCAAGTTACAAGCCATAACTCTACCAACTAGAGTCTGGGCCTAACGGCGATTGAAGTTGCTATGCGATCGGAACAGAAATTGGGCCTCAGCTGCAGGCCATTTAGGATGCCCCGCCCTTGGCGACCCTTGGGGTAAAGGTCACCTTCCAGTTGCCCTGCGATTGAGGGCATTGATGTAGTAACGACGCCGGCCTGCACCAATCTTCGAAGCGACGCACTCCTCTGCCTCCGTTTGCATTTAGTCGGACTAGATGCTTTTACGTGTGCAAAATTCATAATGCAATCTATGATAGTAAGTTGGCAAAACGAATCGGACGAAAATGTACAATGATCTCAATGGTGTGCAGGTATAGGCGGCTGATCGGCCGCAGATCTCGATTAGCTTACGAATAGCAGGCGCCCAGGCTAGGCAAGGCACAGTGCACGTAAGCCCCCAACCGTAGTCAAAAGTTCTCAACCATTGTGAACGCGCGCAGCAAACCGGGAGCGCAATTCATGACTGATCCTGATCTCGTCCACTTCGTGAACGCACAGACGAAAATCTACGAGCAGGTGGTACGAGAGTTGACCGGCGGAGCGAAGCGCACCCACTGGATGTGGTTCATATTTCCGCAATTGGCAGGCCTGGGGCATAGCGTCATGGCACAGCGCTTTGCCATACGTGACCTCGATCAGGCTCGCCGATACCTCGCCGACCCTGTCCTGGGCGCTCGCTTGCGCCACGATGTGCAACTGATGTTGCAACACAAGGATAAGTCGGCGCTCGAGATCCTCGGTTCACCCGATGATTTAAAATTCAGATCTTGTCTCACGTTGTTTAGTCAAGCAGCTTCAAATGATACTGACCGCTCATTGTTCATGGACGCCTTGCTCCAATTTTACGCTGGCAACTTGGACCCTCGCACGCTCGAATTGTTACAGGAAAGCTGATAGCTTTAGTTCTGGGATCGACCGAATTGCTGTCGAATCGGCTCTGAGGCACTTTGTCGGTCTCCAATTTTAGCAACCGAAGCCGGCCATGGACGTACAGCGGTTCCTAATCGGGCTCGGATTGATAATCCTGATGGCAGGTATCGTGTGGCCTATCTTGTCGCGGATCGGATTCGGGAGACTTCCCGGCGATATTGTTTTTCAGCGCGGAGGAACCACATTTTACTTCCCTCTGGTCACCTGCATTATCATCAGCGTGGTGATAAGCACCGTGCTGTGGCTAATTAACCGATAACGTCCAATCAGCGATGCCCTGTTTGACCAGAAAGGATCGTCAATTTGTTGAGTAGTCTTTCAAAGTTGGGCGCTGAAATTGAGGGGCGTACAACCTCGACGATCGCGAAGCCGTCAGGAATTTTGTTGCTCAGCGACCGAGCCAGAGGATAAAGCAATGCTAAGAGACACTAGCAATGATAGACCCAATCGGCGGCGTGAACCTCGGAACGTGCTCGGCGAACCACTCGACACTTGCTCAATCAAGCCGATGACCGGATTCTATCGCGACGGCTGCTGTAATACGGGACGAGAGGACGTTGGTAGCCACACGGTTTGCGCAGTTATGACCGCCACTTTTCTCGATTTTTCTAAATCCCGCGGCAACGATCTTTCAACGCCAATACCAGACTTGGGCTTTCCAGGTCTGAAGCCCGGTGATCGGTGGTGCTTATGTGCACCCCGGTGGCAGGAAGCATTCGAGGCAGGCCAAGCGCCGCGCGTCGTCTTGCGCGCCACCCACGAGGGTGCTCTGGCCTACTGTTCGCTTGCTAATCTCAAACGATTTGCGGTGGACCTGGCGTGACGACGAAAGAAAATCAAGTAACCCAAGGGGCGCGAATGAAACAATTGATGGATTGCCGGTCGACATGGGGTCCGTGGCAACTTGTCGGCGACGGCTAGCGCTTTCGGCCGCGTGGTGCATCGTCATTCGGTTGTGACTGTGGCAGCCGGCGGCATTCCTTGCATTGAGCCAAAATTATTGGCCCCGGCGCGCCCAAGAAAGCTGAGCTATACCGGGGCCAGTCCGAGCGCTTTCAGGATCCCCGCGCGTGATGACGCGACTCGCTCGGATAAATTATCCTAAGCTGCCGCTTAAGGTCTGCTTTGATGTGGGTCAAAAAAGTCGCGGCGTGGTAACCCCCAAAGCGGACACGCCAAGCGTGTGGCATGAACATCTGATTTTGCGGGTCAGGCGGACACGGGCGCAATGTCCACTTTGACCCAAAGCGGCACGGCGATGCGGTAACTCTCCTTAATGTGAGGACTGCTGACCTTTCTGGTCGAATAACTCATCGAGCGACACGGCATTGGGGCAAAATTCACGAAAATGCTCGGCGGCTGTTCCCTTAGCAAGTTCATGCTCGCATCGCTTCTTGTTGCTACAAGTGATGCACAGCCATTTCAGCTCGCGCATGACTAGCGGGTCCATATCAGCGATGACTTTTGGATCAACGTGCAGCGCGACTAGCATAGACTTCAGCAGATTTGCGTTACCGTGCCCCTTGCTAAGTTCGCGGAGTTGACTTGGGGTCACTCCAATCTCCTGCGCCATACGCATCACTTCGTCCGGACCACACATGCCGAATTCATTATTAAGGCCAAGCGCATTGCGATAAATGCTTACCCAAGCAGCGATAGCTTTAACGGCCGTTTCCACCAACGGATTGTTCGGAATTCTGTTTTCGCGGTTGATCATAGGACGCTCTTCATCACAAGCTTGAAAGAAAGCTTGGCAGAGTGATCAATTTGGTTATTGCGTTAGATCAATTTATTTTGGGCCACCGGTACATGGCACCCGTTGTATCGTGCTGCTACTTGACCCAGATCAAATCTCAACAACGTCAATAGCGCTGTCTGATTAATATCAAAGATAGCGTCGCGACTTTCAGCTTTTCTATTTCCAAGCGTTGCGCTCGCTACAGAGCATCCGCGCATGTGGAGGTAATCGTGGTAAAATCAGATCACGTTGTTGATCTCGAGCGGCGGCAGAAGTTCGTCGAAGACGAAATTACCAGAGTTGTGCCCTGTCGCCCCGGTGACGATCTGATGGTCGATGATCTCAAGCGGCACTTGCTGCATCTCAGGCGTGAGCTTGATCGGCTTTATCATGCAGCGGCAGCGCGTCGATACCTGCACTGATAAGTGTCTGAATAGCGACTTCATCGTTCTGACAGCCATTTGGCCTAAAGGATTAACTGTGACAAAACTGACGACAGGCGATCTTCAAATTATTAGCCGCATAGCCATGTTTCGCGGTCTTAAGGCGGAGACCGTCGAACATATTGTCGCGCCGGCAACTGCGGTGACGTTGCGGCCGCGTGAACTAATCGTTCGTCAGGACGATCCGGCAACCGCATTTATTATCGTCATCGATGGATGGGTGAAACTCTATCGTACCACGCCGTCCGGCGACGATACGGTGATTGAAATGCTAACAAAGGGCCACAGCTTCGCAGAGGCCGTTGCGTTCACGGGTAACAGGTATTTGGCGACGGCCGAAGCGGTGAGCGAAGCGCGCGTCGCCCGCATTCCGGCCAATCACATTGTCCGCTGCATCCGTCAAAGTCCTGACATTGCGTTGGGCATGATCGCGTCGGCCTCCCAGCACATGCATCATCTCATCCAACAGGTGGAGCAGCTCAAGGCGCAGAGCGGCGTGCAGCGTGTTGCTGAGTTTCTTGCGTCGCTGTCATTGGCCGAGCAAGGGCATTGTGCAGTCGCGCTACCTTACGACAAGCTGCTGATTGCAGGACAGCTCGGACTGACGCCCGAGTCTTTATCACGTGCATTTGCGCGCTTGCGAAGCATTGGCGTTGTTGTCGACGCGTCACATGTTGTGGTTAGGGACGTTGCCAAGCTGCGTCAGCTCGCCAACGACGATCGCAGTGCGGTGCGCGGCACATTGCGGTCGGTGCGTTTGCACCAAGATGGTCAGGATCGTGCCCACATGAAAGGTCGCTACCCCAGCGCAGTAGCGTATCATGCCTGATCCCTGTTGGCGTGGGTTGCTGCGATGCGACCGGATAAACAGACTTACCGGAGCAGGAGCGTTGACCTATAGCGATAATATTTCTTCGTGGTTCTGATTGCCGCTGCGCCTCTCAGCGAGTAGCTGCTTAATTGGATCACCGTGATATGATTGGCCCTAGGGGACTAGGGAACGATCACAATAGTCCAACGAGCGGCCGTCAGCGAAACTTTTGTTGAGGCGCCAAGATCACAAACACAAGTGCCCTGATGCTTTCAAGTTTCAGATAATCACAGCGGTATCGTCTCAGGCTATAAGCTCGCAGGGGGTGGACACGATACGCACTCAATCCGAGACTATATCGGGCGCGAGAATATCGAGTACACCGCACGGATACATCGAATTAGCACCGACCACATGCAAGGATTTCTGGCGAGGAAAATTATATGTCCGACTGCCTCCACTGTGACATCCACGAACTCCTGGAGAGCCGCCTACAGGGTCAGGAAGCAAATTTGGCCGACATTGCAGCGAAAGTGACAGAGGTGCTTGCGGATTTGGTGCTTCTCGCACCTGTCGAGGAACGCGGGAGACTGATCGCCGACATCCTGGCTAATCTTGGCGAATTTGTTTTGCAGAAAGGTGAGGATGCGGCCCCACAGACCGACCCACGTAAGCATTGATTTGTCCGAGTTCTTTTCGAGCACAATCTAATAACGGCAGCGCCCTTATGCTCTGAACATCAACGCTCTCTCGAACGCGATCGATACCGAGGCAGCGGGCTATTTCAAACGTAAGAACCGACTGAATTGGAAGCGTTGGATGGTGCCTGTCGGCGTTTGATGGGCATGATTGCGGCGTTCAACGAGCTCGAACGAGGGGCCCAATACCTTACCGAGCGAAGCGGCATCATGCCGAACAACAGGCAAACCGCTGCATCGTTCAGGGCCGTCCAGAGCGAATGTGCCTATAATAACGTGGCCGCCCAAGCGCACCGCTTTTCGGACGCATTCGGCGTATGCAGCCTGGTCGTTCGTTTCAGTCAAGAAATGAAACGCTGCGCGGTCGTGCCAGACATCATAAGTTTGGCTGGGCTGCCATGTCGTAACATCTGCGACGACCCATTTGACATAACCGGCACGCGCGCCAAGCCTGGCCCGCGATGTTGCGAGCGCCTTTTCCGACAGATCGAGCACTGTGATGGAGTCGAAGCCTTCATCGATCAGGGCATCGACCAGCCGGGATGCGCCGCCGCCGACATCAATAATTGACGCGCTATTATTCACGCCGGTCGCCCGGATCAGATCGAGAGAGATTGCCGGCGTTTCTTGAAACCAACTAACATCGCGTTCACCCTTGGTCTGGTAGACGCTCTGCCAGTGGGCCTGCCGTGCCGGGGTGCTCACGTCTGTTTTTCCACTGCCGTTTGAGAGCATATTGTTGCAATTAGATAGGAATAAATCTCGCCTAGGGCAACCTTACAGGAGCCATCGTGACCACGCCGCCTATACTCGACAATAAAGCCCCGGACTCACCCTCCATATTCGAGCCGGCCGCCTTGTTACGTGAAGCCCGCCGGCAGAAAGGCCTCGCCTTTGTCGATGTGCCGCCGGTGTGTATCCTCGATCCGGATGGAGACATCGTTCGTCATCTCAAAGATTCCGGCAAGGCAAAGCGCTCGGATATTTGGCCTTGTTATCACACCGAACTTTATGACTTTACGCTCGCCGGACAGACCATTGGCATCATCGGCTGCGCTGTCGGTGCACCGTTTGCGGTCCTGGTTGCTGAAGAGCTCTTTGCTTGCGGATGTCAGGTTTTAATCAGTCTGACATCAGCCGGCCAAATTGTACCAGCGGGAAATCCTCCCTATTTTGTCATTATTGATCGCGCCCTACGTGACGAAGGCACCAGCTATCACTACGCGGCGCCCAGTGCTTTTGCGCAAGCTGATCCTAACCTGATTGAGGCGGCGAGAAGTGCATTGGCGTCCGCGGACCAGCACGTTTATGTGGGAGCAAGCTGGACCACCGATGCACCCTTCCGGGAAACGGCCAGTGCCATTGCGATGGCGCGGACTAAGGGCGTGCTGGCCGTCGAAATGGAGGCCGCCGCGCTTTACACATTCGCGTGCAAGCGTAACAAAGCGGTGCTTTGTCTTGCGCACGTCACCAACACGATGGGGCTCGCCGACCGAGATTTTGAGAAGGGTAAAGCGGGCGGCACAGCCGATGCGCTTTCGATTCTCGAGACACTTGTGAAAATGCTGTGGCGGTAGGAAACGGCTACCATAGCCCGATCAGTTCTCCTCACCACGGAGCTGGGCTCCTGCTGAAATCGCTGTGAAGGCTGATCCGAGCGTCGTCTTGCCGTTTTCTGGTGGACGCTCATGAAGCATTCCAAATAGATTACGAAAGGCCCCGTCTCATCT
>Ga0207822_1000026_pt1 | contig 23987 bp, 19 predicted proteins | sample LuqExpMetageno67_FD_187824 | JGI IMG/M metagenome (GOLD analysis project Ga0207822, IMG submission 187824) | Tropical forest soil microbial communities from Luquillo Experimental Forest, Puerto Rico - Sample 67 (SPAdes) | ecosystem: Environmental > Terrestrial > Soil > Tropical forest ...
ATGCTCGCCTTCGAGGACAATAGCCACGTCGAGTGGTTCGAAGGCAACTTCCAGGGTTACGAGGAGGACAAGATGCGGCGGCTCGGCACCGACAGCATCATTCCACACCGACTGAAGTACAAGAAGTTCTCGCGGTAGATGGTAGAGCAACCTTGCGGCTCCGTTCATCCCCGCCGCAAGCAGGGACGAGAATTGCACCTTTATTCTTCTAATCCGGGCAGGTACAAGTACGAGTCAGCAGCCTGATGCGTTATCTCGTGATAAGTGGCTTGCCATCCGCAGACTTGCCGCGGGGCTGCCGCTCGGTCGCCGACGGCGAGGTAGTTTCACTCGAGCAGCCGTGGAGCTTTGGCGCGCCGCTCATCGCCCAGGTCGATGACGGCGCTGAATCTCGCTGAGCTGAAAGCGAAGCCTGGTGTCACCGCCTTCACGGTCGAAGGATTGCTGCCGCCAGGCGAGGGTCAGGCTTTCGCCATTGGCGCGCACCGCATCCGCGATGCGGAAGCTTTCAAGCACTATATCGCGCGCGTGCCCGACGTTATCGCGCGCCGTGGTTGCCGCTACATCGCGCGCGGCGGCGCGGTGACGGCAATTTGCGGCGCGTTTACGCCCGAGCGCCTGGTGCTGATAGAGTTCCCCGACGCTGCCGACGTAGTGTCGTTCTATTTCTCGGAAGCTTATGCGCCTCTCGTATCCGCCTCACCGCGACCGAGCCGCGTTTTGCCCTGCTGATGCGCTCAGGCCCGCTGCCGGAACCCGCGCGTCGCGCGATCAAAGAACGTCTCGGCAAGGTTTAGCCGCAAAGAATCGCCTATAAGATTGCTGCTCTCGGAGGGTAAGCCGATCTTGCGCCGCGCCGCACTAATCCTGATTACGGTCGTCCTGCTCACGCCGCCCGCGCACGCCGCCGACGCGGCGTTCCAGCAATGGCTGCAAATGATGTGGCCTCAGGCGCAGGCGCTCGGCGTCTCCCGCGCCACGTTCGACAGTGCGACGCGCGGACTGGAGCCCGATTACTCGCTGCCAGACCTCGCTATTCCCGGCCGTTCCGAGCAGCAGCCGCAGCAGCCTGAATTCGTGCAAACGCCGGCACAATATCTGAGCGAGCCGACCTTTGATCGCCTCGCCGCGCGCGGCAAGCAACTGGCACGCCAATATCACGACGCGCTCGCGCGCATCGACAAGGAATTCGGCGTACCCGGCAACGTCGTCCTGGCAATCTGGGGCCGCGAAACCGACTATGGCAGCGAGCACCAGCCGCACGACGCGATCCGCGCTTTGGCGACGCAGGCCTACATCGGCAAGCGCAAGGAATTCTTCCAGAACGAATTCCTGCACCTGCTAAAGATGCTGCAGGACGGCGTGCCGCGTGGTGATCTGCGCTCGTCCTGGGGCGGCGCCATGGGCCTCACGCAATTCCTGCCGTCGGAATATTACAAATACGCAGTCGATTTCGACGGCGACGGTCGCGCTGACATCTGGCATTCGGTGCCGGACGCGCTCGCCTCGGCGGCGAAGCAGCTTGCCGGCAAAGGCTGGCAGCGCGGCGAGCGCTGGGCCTATGAAGTGCGTGCACCGGCAGACGCCGACTGCAGCATCGGCGTGCCGGAAGTCACGATGCCGATCGGTGACTGGATGAAGCATGGCTTTGTGCCGTTGGAGCGTCAGTTTGCCACCGCTGAGCTTTCACTGCCGGCCTCGCTGCTGCAACCGGAAGGCAGCTACGGGCCCGCCTTCCTCACGCCGAAGAATTATTACGTGCTGAAGGACTACAACTATTCGGATCTCTACGTGCTGTTCGTCGGCCACCTTAGCGACCGTATAACCGGCGGCAAACCGTTCCAGACGCCGTGGAGCAAGGACGCGCAGCTCAAGACCTCAGAGGTCGAACTGATGCAGAAGCGTCTGACTGCGCTCGGCCTCTACAAGGACAAGATCGATGGCAAGGCCGGCATGCTCACACGCGCGGCACTCGGGGCCTACCAGAAGAAAAATGGGCTGAAAGTTGATTGCTGGCCGACCGCGACCGTGCTCGGCCACATGCGCCGCTAGGTTAGTCGCAGACCTCGACCTGCTGCGTCAGCCAGGCAAAAATAAATGCTGAAACGGCTACATAAAAGCTCGACATCTTATCCGCCTCCTCTCATTGACGGCGGCAGTCAGTAGCCGGCTTGAAATCACTTTTCCCTAAAGCTGCAAAAAATTTCCACTCCGTCGAAACCTTTTTTCCGCGCCCCGGACCCGCGCCCCGTTCTAGTTTAGAGAGTAAGGCCGACTCGGATTTTAATTCAGTTGTAAACTACACGGTGCGACATCTGGGGGAAAACAGGATGAAGCAATGGAAGTTGCTACCGCTTATTTGCGGCGCTTGGGTTGTCACTTGGTATCCTTCATGGGCAATTGAAAAGCGCTTTCTTGAGATACCTGGACCCCACGACAGCATAGTTACGTTTGATTTGGACACCGTACAAATTATCCAACCGGGCAGGTTTACGGTCGTCAGCACAGAGATCGACAATCCGGAAGTGATGCAGTTTAGACTGAACGTGCTTGAACATTTGCGAACTCATTGCGCACACGCTGAGGGGAAATATCCTGCGCCACCTGAACTTTTCACGCTAGGTCGACCAGACATTGCGGTAGCGGATATTGAGGTTGCACATGTTTCGGGTTCAAAATTTGTGAGGTGGTTCTATCCCTATCTACTACTTTCACCAACGCTGGAGAACTATGAAATTTTATTTTGCGACGGCGAGTCAAATTACTTTGAGATGCGGACGCTTATTGCCAACGGCAGTCGGCATAAAGATGTGTACGATTGCACACGAGGTCTATACGGCACGATGCACGACGAGAATGATCCCACATCGGCCCTACTAATAGTGGTGCCGGAAGGGTCGTATCTTTTTGACTATTATGTGGCGGTATGCCGCGCCGTAACGCATGAAGAACCGTACCTCCCCCAAAAGCACTAGAGGCTTAACCGACTCACATGAGCGGAAGCGCAATCGCTATCGAAGCTGGAAATTAAATGAGCGACACTGCGAGATTGCTGGCGATCTCGCGCTTGATCAGCGCGTCAAATGAGCCGATGGTGCCCCCGGCACCGGCTTTGTTCTCCACCACGATGGTCTGCCCGAACCGGTGCGAGCCAGGATCGAGCACGATAGGGCCGAGCAAGTCGATGGTGCTCCCGGGCGTGAAGCGCACGATGGCCCGGATTGGTTTCTTCCGCGGCGAGGCCCGTACGCAGCAACGCCGGCATCGCCAGCGTCGCGACGGCAGTTTCAGGAATCGGCTGCGGCTTCTCGTCATCATGAATCTTGCAGGATTAGACGCTCGCTGGATTTTGTCGCCAATTTTTTCTGGCAGCGTTGATGCCGTGGCCGGGGTGCTCAGGCTACAAGGCTGTTGCGCTGGCCGGGGACGGCGTGTCTAGTTGGCGCAAACCCGCAAGCAGGGAGGGCGCCATGGCCACCTACACTTGGGATCATATTCATCTGCGAACGACAGATCAGGAAGCGACCGCGCACTGGTTCGAGCGCGTGTTCGGCGCGCAGGTGATCCGAAGCACCCAGCAGGGCAAGCCGCGCATCGATCTAAAGCTCGGCGGCGCCAACATCTTTCTCGCTCCGGTCGCGCCCGGCGACAACGTCAATCCGCCGCCCACGACGCCCTATCAGGGCCTCGACCATTTCGGCCTGGCGGTCTCGGGCATCGACGCCATCGCCGCCGACCTGAAGAAGAAGGGCGTCGAGTTCACCAAGGAGCCGCATTCGCCGCGGCCGGGCATCAAGATTTGCTTCCTGCGCGGGCCGCAGGGCATATCGATAGAGCTGCTCGACCGCGATCCGAAATACACCTGAGCGGGAGCGCTCGGATTTAGCTTAGGACAGACGGGCAGGGAAGGTTGCCTCGGCTGCCGCCGCCCGCATTCGACAGGGAACGCGAACTTCCATAGCGACTCGTTGGCAAATGCCACCGGCGCCTGTACGTAAGCAAGGACACCATCCATGTCGGTGGCGGCGCCTTCAGCAGCTGCTTCGCAGCCACTGGCGGCGTGCGGCCAAGATGGATGCGTGATAGAAGGAGTGTCATGAGCAAGAACCCGATCGATTCCCGCCAGGCGGCCGAGCGCGCCTTCAAGGCCATGACAACGAAACCGGCGGACCTGCCGTCGAAGACGGCGTCGATCCCCGGTGCCAAGGAAATGGTGTCTCTGCGCATCGACCGCGATGTGCTGGATTTCTTCCAGGAAGGCGGGCCGGGCTGGCAGGACCGCATCAACGCTGCGCTGCGCAAGGTCGCTGGCAAATAATTTGCACAGCAGCCATACGAAACGGCGCATGATCTGGGATGACGGTTTTATAACAAAGGCTCAAACAGCCTTCAGTAAGGATTCTCGATGACCACCATCGGAAGGCGGAATTTTATCAAGGGCGCGGGCGGCCTGGCCTTAGCGGGCGCAGTGATGCCGAGTCAATCGGCGCCGGCGATTGCACAGGCGCCCTGGCCGGACAAGCCGGTGCGGATCATCGTGCCGCTAGCGCCCGGTGGCGCCCTCGATTTCGTCGCCCGCCAGTGCGCGCAGGTGATGTCGCAGGAATACCGGCAGCAGTTCTACGTCGAGAACAAGACGGGAGCCGGCGGCACCATCGGCATGGATGCCGCGATGAAGAGCGATCCGGACGGCTACACCATCCTGATCACCAACGACAACGCTGCGAGCGCGCCGCACATCCTTAAGCTCAGCTACGACTACACCCAGGTGCTGGTGCCAGTCATACTGATCGCCACGCAGCCACAGATCTTTGCCGCGCATCCCGCCCTCGGCGTCGGCACGGTGGCCGAATACGTCGCCAACGCCAAGGCGCATCCGGGCGTCGGCTTCGCCTCATCTGGCGTAGGCTCCAACCAACACGTGGTCGGCCTGTGGTTCGCCAAGGAAGCCGGCATTACGCTCGAGCACGTGCCCTATCGCGGCGCCGGGCAGGCGGTTACCGACCTCTTGGCTGGGCACGTGAAGTCGGCCTTTCTCGGCCCGACCTCAATGCTCCCGCACTACAAGGCCGGTAAGCTAAAATTCCTGGCGCAGACCTCAGCCAGGCGCGCGCCGACGCTGCCAGAAGTACCCACCATGGAAGACGCTGGCTATAAGGGTCTGGTGCTGGAGGCCTGGTACGCGGCCTTCATGCCGCCGAATACACCGGCCGAACTCGTCGAGACGCTCAATAGTGCGATCCAGAAGTCGCTGGACGACCCGAATCTGCGCGACAATTTCGTGAAGGGCTCGCTCGAGTCGGTCGGTGGTACGCCAGCGGAGCTCGACAAATTGGCCAGGGCCGACTCAGCGAAATATGAGCGGCTGGTGAAGGAGCTCAACATCAGCATCACCTAATATAAGGCTAGCTCGGCAGGGGACGATGACGCATGCGCAATGGAGCGTAACCGCGCTCAGCGCGAGCGATAGCTGAAACGCTGTTGGGGCTCTATAAGAATGGCTGACGGTAGTCCCCTGACCGGCGTCGTCCCGGTGCTAGTGCTGCCAGCGCTGATTGCCGGATTCATCGGCCGGCAGACTCTACGCGCGGCGGCCAACATCACCGCTAGATTGGCCGCGCTGGCGGTAGCGCTTGATTTTGTTAGCTCTTGTCCTTGACCGTGGTTAGCTCTTGTCCTTCACCGTGGTATGTGGGCGGTCCCGGCCGCGTGCAGTCTCGGTGTGCCAGCGGCCCTTTTCATCTTCGTACTCGATGACCTCGCTGTGGCCGGGCACTTCTTGCTCAGCGGCAGCAGCCTGCGCGGCGGCGAGCGCAGCAGCATGGGTGGGGAACGTCTCGGAGAACACGCCGCCGACCTTATAGGCCCAGCCGCCATCGTGCTCGACGATCTCGTAAGTGACTTCGGTCATGGTACACCTCGCCCACAGCCTTGCTGCCTAGACTTTAACCTATCATAGCGGCAGTTGGTTGCGCGGACAAAACCGCGTTACAGACCTCGCTCGCGGCTCAGAAGGTCGATGGCATGGATCACCTAGGACGGCAGCGAGCGCAAACCATGCTGGCCCGCGAGCAATGTGTTGAACTCAAAACGGCGCTGAGGATTATACTGCTGGCGATGAAGACAAATCATCAAGACCAGCCAGTCGCGCCGGCAGCGTCTTCAGTTGCTCGACGAAGGGGAGCAAGCGGCTCCGGCGTTACCGCCACGCCGGCGAAATAGCCGAAAATCGTCACCAAGCTGCGCAACAGCCTAGCATTGAGCCGAACACGACGGCGTTAATCAGACGTCCGTAGATTGCGGCGTCAAATGGATTGATGAAGGGAGCCGTTGCGATTTATCCGAACCAGATTAGGCTTCACGCGTTTCGGTAAACGAGGGAGACGGTATATGGCGTTCACAGTTACGAGCAACGGCTTCAAGGACGGCGATTACCTGCCCAATGAGTTCATCTTGTCTGCCGACTTCGGCTTCGGCTGCGCCGGCGGCAACAAGTCGCCGCATCTGAAATGGTCTGGGGCGCCTTCCGGCACCAAGAGCTTCGCCGTGACGTGCTACGACCCCGACGCGCCGACCGGCTCGGGCTTCTGGCATTGGTTGGTGGTAAACATCCCGCCTAATGTGACCGAGCTTGCCGCCGGCGCCGGCAGCGCGGGCGGCTCGATGCCGGCGGGTGCGTTGCAGACGCGTACCGATTTCGGCGCACCCGGCTACGGCGGTCCGTGCCCACCGGAAGGCGACCATCCGCACCGCTATCTGTTTACGGTGTTCGCGGTCGGCGTCGACAAGATCGACGTTAAGTCGGACACTTCCGCCGCCGTGGTCGGCTTCAACCTGCATTTCAACACGCTGGCCAAGGCGGAGATCATGGGGCTATTCAAACGGTGAACCGCGAGGTACTAAACTAGCGCAGATAATGGACCGCATACCCTAGCAGAGCCACCATGCGCCTCAGCCACTTCGCTCTCTCCGCCCTCATCGCGTTTACCGCGTTCATCGGCGTACCATCCGCGACGCGCGCCGATAGCGGCAGTATCAGCTTCCGCGTAATCAAGGCCGGATTCGTGGTCGGCGGCTCTGGCGGCAGCGGCGTCCTATATTTTCACGGTCGGCGCTACCCGATCTCGATCGGCGGCGTGAGCTACGGCTTCACCTTCGGCGCCTCAGCGATCGATTTTCACGGTCGGGTCAGCAACATTCGGCGGCCGTCCGACGTCGCCGGCATCTATGCGGCGGGCGGTGTCGGGGCCGCGGTTGGTGTCGGCGTTGGCGCAATTGTGCTCACCAACCAAAACGGCGCGGTGCTGAGCCTCTCGGGCCGCCAAGCCGGGTTGATCGTCGCCGCCGACCTCAATGGCCTGGCGATCTCGCTGCGGTGAGAGGCTCTGACGCGCTAGGCGCTCCAATGCTCACTACGTTTTGGGGATTCGATGAAGTGGACGGTGTCAGAGCGCCGTGCTTCCCGTTGGTTTACGGCGGGTCAAACGGTTTAGCTAACCAGTGCTGTATTTTGCCGAACGTGATGCCGGCGGCCTATGTCATCACTGGCCCCGATCTTTGGTTAGAGTTGGCGCTGGTGACACACGCGCCTACAATTCACGTCTCAAGTTTTCCGTGCCGGCGGATCGATCCAATGTCAATGTTGTAGATCCTTTAGCTTTTCGGAAAGTGTCTGCTTGTACGAATATTTCTGCAGGACTCCTTACCTAATTGGCCTGCTTCACGGCGGCAGCCTCGACGTAGACCTCATTTCCCAGCTGCCGGAACTTCTCTGACATCTGCGCCATGCCTTGCTCCTTTTCGTTGAGCGTCGCGGCATAGTCGCGCACGTCCTGCGTGATCTTCATCGAGCAGAACTTTGGACCGCACATGGAACAAAAATGCGCCACCTTGTGCGCCTCCTTGGGCAGCGTCTCGTCGTGATAGTCGCGCGCGGTGTCGGGATCGAGCGACAGGTTGAACTGATCCTGCCAGCGAAATTCGAAGCGCGCGCGCGACAACGCGTCGTCGCGCAGCTGCGCGGCCGGGTGGCCCTTGGCGAGGTCGGCGGCGTGCGCCGCGATCTTGTAGGCGATCACGCCTTCCTTCACGTCGTCACGGTCGGGCAGACCGAGATGCTCTTTTGGCGTCACGTAGCAGAGCATGGCGGTACCGAACCAGCCGATCATGGCAGCGCCGATCGCCGAGGTGATGTGGTCGTAGCCAGGCGCGATGTCGGTCGTCAGCGGCCCAAGCGTATAGAATGGCGCCTCGCCGCATTCTTTAAGCTGCTTCTCAACGTTTATCTTTATCTTGTGCATCGGCACGTGGCCGGGACCTTCGATCATCACCTGACAGCCCTTGTCCCACGCGATCTTGGTGAGCTCCCCCAGCGTCTCCAACTCGGCGAACTGAGCGCGGTCGTTAGCGTCGGCGATCGAACCGGGACGCAGGCCGTCGCCGAGCGAGAACGACACGTCATACTTGCGCATAATGTCGCAGATCTCGTCGAAACGCTCGTAGAGGAAGGACTCCTTGTGCCGCGACAGACACCACTTGGCCATGATCGAGCCGCCGCGCGAAACGATGCCGGTGACGCGGTTGGCGGTGAGGTGGATGTAGCCGAGCCGCACGCCCGCATGAATGGTGAAATAGTCGACGCCCTGCTCGCACTGCTCGATCAGCGTGTCCTTGTAGCACTCCCAATCGAGCTTGACGGGATCGCCGCTCACCTTCTCCAGCGCTTGGTAGATCGGCACGGTGCCGATCGGCACCGGCGAATTGCGGATGATCCACTCGCGCGTGTTGTGGATGTTACGCCCGGTGGAGAGGTCCATCACGGTGTCGGCGCCCCAGCGGATCGCCCATACCATCTTTTCGACTTCTTCCTCGACCGAGGACGTGACAGCGCTGTTGCCGATATTGGCGTTGATTTTGGTCAGGAAATTGCGGCCGATAATCATCGGCTCAAGTTCGGCATGGTTGATGTTGGACGGGATGATGGCGCGGCCGCGCGCAACTTCTGAGCGCACGAATTCCGGCGTGATAAAAGCGGGCACTGCGCCACCGAATTGCTCGCCATCGGCGAGTGCAGCTTCGGCGCGCTCGAGCTGGTTCTTGCGGCCGAGGTTTTCGCGCTCGGCAATGTAGATCATCTCCTTCGTGATGACGCCGGCGCGCGCCCATTCGAGCTGGGTGACTGGCTTGCCGTTCAAAGTGCGCCAGGGCTTCGGCGTGTTGAGAAAATTGCGCGCGAGATGCTTACCGGTGACGTTGCCGTTGTCGGCGGCCTGGATCGGGCGGCCTTCGTATTCCTCGATCCCTCCGCGCTCCTTCACCCATTCGAGACGCGTGCGCGGCAGGCCTTTCTCGACGTCGATTGTCATGTTCGGATCGGTGTACGGGCCGGTGGTATCGTAGACAGGCAGCGGCGGCTCGCCGGAACCTTCCGAGAGATTGATCTCCCGGATGGGCACGCGCAGCTCGGGCGCAACATTCGGCTTTGCATAGACCTTGCGCGAGGCGGGGAGGGATCCTGTTGTGACTTTCGGGGTGGCTAGGTCGGCCGAGGTGACGGGCTTGTTCATTGGATCTCTCCTCACGCGAAAGCTCGGAGATCCGGATTCAGCTCGGCTTTAGGGGCAAAGTCCCTGTCCCTTCGCCGGCATGACCCGGATCAGGTTCAAAGGGTTTTTCTCAGCCCGTGTTTGGGCACCCCTCGGAACACAACTAATGTAGGCCCGGGGGCGGGGCTGTCAATGCGCGTCCTGACCGGGTTGTCGTTCTTGTCGACCAGCTTGCGCGGGTCTGCCGCGTACATGTTGCAACGGATGGCGGTAAGCGCGACAGCAACCGCGCGACCACATAGAAATGATTTGGTTATCAGCTGCGGCGCGGCGTCCGGCTGCCTGATTGCGAGTGCGGCCTTGAGCCAGTGTCAAGCGCCACAGCGTGGCTGCAAACAGTGTCGCCGCAAAAAAAAGACGGCGACGATGAAAGCTGTCGCCAGCGTCAGGCGGAACACGAGACTCCCGGACATCACTGGTACCGCCCGAATCGAAGTCGGGTCTTAAATCGATCCTGCGGAATCAGCCAACTTCGGCGAAGAAAGAGAACGCTCCGTCTCCCGCTCACTCGGCAGGGGATGGAACCTTGTGATGATGTTGGTCGGTGGCCAATTCCATCTCGGTCGGCAGCGACTTCGGCGAACGCACCCGCACGTAGACCTGCATGACTATCAGCAGCGCGCAAAGCCCGATGAACACCGCGCTGATCGGATGCTTGACAAACACCAACACGTCGCCGCGTGAGATCAACATTGCACGGCGGAAGTTCTCCTCGAAGCGCGGGCCCAGCACGAATCCGAGTAGGATCGGCGCCGGATGAAAATCGAGCAGCAACAGGATGTAGCCGATAATGCCGATGAGGATCACCTCGCCAACCTGGAACATGTCGTTGTTGGTGCTGTAGACGCCGATGGCGACGAAGAACATCGCCGACGGATAGAGATATTTGTAGGGGATCGTCAGCAGCTTCACCCACAGGCCGATCATCGGCACGTTGAGGATCACCAGCACAATATTGCCAATCCAGAAGCTCGCGATTAGACCCCAGAAAATATCCGGATGCTCGCTGATCAGCTGCGGCCCGGGCACCACACCCTGGATCATCAGTGCGCCGAGGATGAGCGCCATCACTGCGTCGCCCGGGATACCGAGGCTCATGGTCGGAATGAAGTCGCCCTGCACGGAGGAGTGGGTCGAGGCTTCGGGGCAGGCGACGCCTTCGATCATGCCGGTGCCGAACTTATCCGGCGTCTTCGAGATCTTCTTCTCGGTGGCGTAGGAGATGAACGAGGCGATGGTTGGGCCGGTGCCGGGGATGAGCGCGCACAGGCTGCCGATCAAGGTGCCGCGGAACATGGCCGGGATCGAGCGGCGGAATTCGTCGCGGGTCGGCCGCAGATCCTTGAACTTGACGTTGGTATACTTCGTGTCGACCTCGGACAGCTGATTGACGCTCTTCATAAACTCGGCGATGCCGAACAGGCCAAGCGCGAGCGCTACGATCTCCACGCCGTCGAACAAGTTCGGGATGCCGAAAGTGAAACGCGGCGTTCCCGTCTCGATGTCGCTTCCGACAATGCCGATCAGCAGTCCGCAAATGGTCATGGCGACGCCTTTGAGCGGCGAACCGCGCGCCAGCGTTGAGCCGGCCAGCAGGCCGAGCAGCATCAGCGAGCAGATTTCCGCCGGGCCAAATTTGAGCGCCAAGATCACCAGGATCGGCGACAGAAAAATCATCTCGGTGATGCCCCACGACGCGCCGACGAAGGACGAGATGACGGTGATGCCGAGCGCCGCGCCGCCGCGGCCTTTCTTGGTAAGCGGGAAGCCGTCGAGACAGGTGACCGCGTGCGGCGGATGGCATGGCAGATTGAGCAGGATCGAACAGATCGCCCCGCCATATTGCGAGCCGTAAAAAACGCCCGCCAGCATCAGGATGGCGCCGACCGGTTTGATGCCGAAGGTTAGCGGCAGCAGGATCGAGATGGTCGCGAGCGGGCCCATCCCCGGCAGGACGCCCACCATGTTGCCGACGAACACGCCGATGAAGACCCACATCATGTTGTGGGGCTCAAAGGCGACGCCGAAGCCGTACCAGAGGTCTTGGAGTGCAGTGGCGAACATTTAGTGGCCCAACCTGAACATGGGGAAAGGAATTTTCAGCACATAGGAGAACAGCAGCACGCCGAAGAAGGTGACGCCGGCGGCGAGCAGGGCGGAGCCTTTCCATGTCGCCTCTTTGTCACCCATCGCTGGGATGAACACGCAGGCGAACGTTGCCGGCACCAGCCCAAGAAATTCGCCGAGGATGATAAAGGCGATGGGTCCGGCCAGGATGGAGCCCCAAGCGAACCACTCTGGCTTCTCTGGCATGATGCGCTCATCCTCGCCGAGTGGCGTGGCGATGGCAGTGCCGAGGATCAACACGCCGACGAAAGTGAGCGTGCAGCCGAGCATCAAGGGGAACATGCCGGGCCCCATATGGGTCAAGGTGCCCAGCGTGTAGGTCAATGAGTCCAGTATGACCGCCGCCCCGAGCAAAGTCATGAGCGTACCGGAGTAGAAATCGCGCTTCTTTACGAGCGTGCGCAGCAACGCTTAATCCTCCCGAGCCTTTTTCTTTTTCTTAAGCAACCGCAACCGCGGTCGGGAATTCCATCGATACTCTTAATCTAATGCCGTCTACATTTCTATCCCTCTCGCGGGCCGGTGTCCCGGCCTGTGGGCCGGGCTCCATCGCGGGTCGGCGTTTTCTTGGTCGGTTCTCGACGGTGGATAACGCCTAACCTCCCGGTCAGTTCTGGTGCGATTCCCGAGGATTAGCGGCGGCCACCCGCAGCCGGCTGCGCCAAACCGGACGCGCGATGGTTGCCGAGAGACCGAGGGGGATTTCTTCCGGTTGCGGCAATCGGCGCAATTTGCCGTCGTCATCACGGTGGCGCATTTTTGGCAAGGGCGGCGCAGGGAATAGCCCAACACTGGCTATCTGTTCACCCTGGCGACGCTCGCCATTACTTTCGTCGGCTTTACCGCCATCTTGGTTGTGCAGCACTCAGGCCTCATGGTGCTCGAGATTGGTGCCACGAAAAAGGGGGCACAAGTCCTCATAAGACTTGCTTGCCCATGCGGTGCAGCTTGAGCACAATATGGACAGTGTCGCTTGCCGGCGTCGGGATGTTGAGTTCGCGGCCGAGCGCGCGCACCTTGCCGCTCAGCCAGTCGACCTCGAGCCGGTTACCGCGCTCGCGGTCGTGAGCCATCGAGGCAACCATGCCGGGCTCGACCTTGTTCATCAGGAAGTCCATACGGCTGTCGATAAAGCCGGGATCGAGCGCGATGCCCTTCGCCTTGCCGACCGCGTAGGCCTCCTGCATCAACTGGTGAAAGAAAGCGCGCAATTCGGGATCCTCGCGGATCGGGCCGATGGGCGAGCACAGCGCCGTGGTTGAGCCTGACATAGCGGTGAGGAAGATGAATTTCTCCCACAGCTCGACGTTGATGTCGGGGGAGATATCGGCTTCGAGCTTGGCGGCCTTGGCGGCCTCGGCGAATGCCTGCAGCATGGCATCGGGGCGCTTGTCCGCACGCCCAAAGCGTATGCGCGCGAAATTGCTGGTGTGCTTGATAACACCAGGCTTCTCGACCACGGTCGCAATATAGGCGGCGCCCCCGGCGGTCTGCTCCGCACCGAGAATCGGGGTAATGCGCTCGACGCTGTCGATGCCGTTCTGCAAGGTGATGACGCGGGTGTTCGTGCCGACTAGCGGACGCGCCGCCTCGGCAGCCTTCTCGGTGTCCCACAGCTTGACCGCGAACAGCACCACGTCGACCGGGCCGACGGTCTTCGGATCCTCGGTGACATTCGGCTTGGGCAGATACAGGTTGCCGTGCACACTGTCGATGCGCAGGCCGTTCGTCTTCATCGCTTCAAGATGAGCACCGCGCGCGATGAAGAACACGTCATGGCCGGCACCCGCCATGCGGGCGCCGAAATAACCGCCGACCGCCCCCGCCGCCATCGCCACTATACGCATCGTTCCGCTCCCTCAATTGGGCCTCACCAATTTACAGAATTGTGAGTAAGGTTGTGCCCGGGCGCTCATTTGGTGGCGCAACTGGCGATCTACCGCAGCAGCCGCGGATCGCGCCTCGCGCCATCGGTCGGTACATAATAAGGCCGGTGCGTTGGTTCTACTCGAGCCTCAGGCATCCCAGCGAGCGGGTCGCACTGCTGGGAAGGCAGCTTCGACAACTGGCCGCATGAACAAGGGCTTCGTTGCTTGCGGCCGGGCCGACCGCCCAATCCGGCGCGAACAAATCCGCTGCAAGGCATCGAAGTTGAGCGCGCGAACGATGCCGTAAAGGTGACTTTGTTGTTGCCGAGCACGAAGTAGGGGAAGGTGTGCGGCGAAGAGCGGCATCCTCATCGGCGATTGGTCGAAAAAGGCGGAGGGCGGGTTCAAAGTTCCTGTTCGCGCATTCCTCAAATGCGCAAACGTTCAGAACCACTGGTCTTTTTGGGCGTCTCCGGCGCTCAGTCCTTGTCCTTGCGCCAGCCAACTACCGCCTCCGGCACGCTGTCTGTGGAGGTGATATAGGGTTTGAGGTCGAGGAGCGGCGTGCCGTCGAGACAGTCGAGCCCGACGACATAGAGCCTCATGCCCTCGATGCGCTTGAGTTTTGCCACGCTCATGGCGATCGGGTTGGGTCGGGCCGGCGAACGCAGGGCGAACGTTCCGTGCTGCACGCCGTAATGCGCAGGGGTCTGTAGCACCAGATTCCGCGGGGATTTATCCATCCAGTATAGCACGACGATGTGGCTGCAGCTCGCCAGGTCCTTCAAGCCCGCCGCCCAGCGCTCGTCCAGTTCGACGGTGCACACTGCGTCGGATTCGCGCGCGTTCTTAGGGCAGTCCTTGCGTTCCTTCCAGGGCGTGCGGATGCGGCCGATGAAATAGAGCCCGGCGTCGAATTGCGCCGGCAGATCGGCGGTCACCTCACCCTCGCGGATCCCGAAGTCTTTGCTCATGGGGCTCTCTTTCGGACTGAATTGTATCTTGCGCGCCGCGGTTTCAACGTATAAAGATATCTTTATGTATAAAGATACATTTGTATAGTGGGAAAAGGCCCATAGGCCTACTGATTAGGACTCATGAGCGACCGCCTTGGCTTCGATGCACTTAACGCCGCCCTGAAGGCGGCGGGCGAGGAGACGCGACTGCGCGTGCTGGCGCTGCTCGCCGAGGCTGAGCTCACCGTCTCCGACCTCACCGACATCCTGCGCCAGTCGCAGCCACGCATCTCGCGCCACCTTCGGCTCTTGGCCGAGGCAGGGCTGGTCGAGCGCTTTCGCGAGGGCACCTGGGCCTTCTTTCGCCTGGTCGAACGGGGTGGCGGCGCCGAGCTGGCCCGTGCGCTGCTCGGGAAACTCGACCCAGCCGACCCGACCATCACACGCGACCGCGCCAGGCTTGCCTCGGTACGGGCCGCGCGGACCGCGGCGGCGCAAGCCTATTTCAGCGAACACGCGGCCGAATGGGACCGCATCCGAAAGGTGCACGTCGCCGACGAGGCGGTCGAGGAGGCAATCCGCGCCGCGCTTGCCGGCAAGCCATTCCGCTCGCTGCTCGATCTCGGCACCGGCACGGGCCGCATGCTCGAACTGTTCGGCAAGGATATCGAGCGCGGGCTCGGCCTCGATCTCTCGCTTGACATGCTGTTGCTCGCGCGCGACCGGCTGGAGCGCGGGCGCTTGAAGCATTGCAGCGTGCGCCAGGGCGACATCTACGATCTGCCGCTGCCCAACGATTCCTTCGACGTCGTCATCGTGCACCAAGTGCTGCACTTCCTCGACGACGGCGCCCGCGCCATCAAAGAAGCCGCGCGCGTGCTGCGTCCGGGCGGGCGGCTCCTGGTCGTCGACTTCGCGTTGCACGAGCAGGAATTCCTGCGCGAGCAATATGCGCATCGCCGGCTCGGTTTTGCGCCAGAGACGGTGATGCAATGGATGACGGCGTCCGGGCTGGAGCCGGTGATGCACAAGAACCTCGCGCCGGAACCCGGCTCCGAGGTGAAGATTGCGGTGTCGCTGTGGCTCGCGCGCGACACGCGCGCGCTGATGGCGACGCCGCCGGTGCGGGAGGTCGCGTGATGGCGGTCACACCGCGCCTGAGCCGTTTCATGCCGGCCGGTCACCGCCGCATCGCGGCGTCGTTCGAGTTCTTCCCGCCGGCCACCGAGGAGATGGAAAAGACGCTCTGGGAGTCCATTGAGCGGCTAGCGCCGCTGGCGCCCAGTTTCGTCTCGGTAACTTACGGTGCCGGCGGCTCGACGCGCGAGCGCACACACGCGACCGTCAAACGCATGCTGACGGAGACGGATTTGAAACCGGCTGCCCATCTCACTTGTGTCGCTGCCACGCGTGAAGAAATCGACGGGATTTTGCGTAATTATTATGATGCGGGCGTGCGCCATATCGTAGCGCTGCGCGGCGATCCGGTGGGCGGCGTAGGCGTAAAATACGTGCCGTATCCCGGCGGCTACAGCAACGCGGCCGAGCTTGCCGCGGGCATCAAGCGGATCCGCGGCGACTTCGAGATCTCTGTCTCGGCGTATCCGGAGAAACACCCCGATTCGCCCACTGTGGAAGCCGACATCGACATGCTGAAAGCCAAGGTTGATGCCGGCGCCTCGCGCGCGATGACCCAATTCTTCTTCGATAACGATGTCTACTTCCGTTACCTCGACCGCGTGCGCGCCCGCGGCATAGACATCCCGATCGTTCCGGGCATCCTGCCCGTGCAGAACTTCAAGGCGGCGACGAGTTTCGCCACGCGTGCCGGCGCCTCGGTGCCAGTATGGATCGCCGAGCGCTTCCAGGGGCTCGACAACGATCCGACCACACGCAAGCTGATCGCCGCCGCGGTCGCCGCCGAACAGGTCATCGACCTGTTCGACCGCGGTGTCACTCATTTCCACTTCTACACCATGAACCGCGCCGACCTCGTCTACGCGATCTGCCATCTCTTGGGCCTGCGGCCGGTTAATCTTTCTGCACACCAGCAACAACGCGCGAGCGCAGGGGCGTGAGAGTTTCAGATGAGTAACGTACGAGCGACCTTCCGCGAATTGTTGCGAGAGCGCATCCTGGTGCTCGACGGCGCCATGGGCACCATGATCCAGGCACTCAAGCTAGATGAGGAAGGCTATCGCGGCGCGCGCTTCGACGCCTGGAACCGAGAGGTGCGCGGCAACAACGACCTGCTCAACCTGAGCCGGCCGCAGGCGGTGCGCGACATCCATCTCGCCTACTTCCGCGCCGGCGCGGACATCGTCTCCACTAACACTTTCTCCTCGACCGCGATCGCGCAGGCTGACTACGGCATGGAGGGCATCGCCTATGAGCTCAATCAGGCTGGCGCCACACTGGCGCGCGAGGCTGCCGCCGCCGCCGAGAAGGAGGACTGCCGCCGCCGCTTCGTCGCCGGCGCGCTCGGCCCGACCAACCGCACCGCCTCGATCTCGCCGGACGTCAGCAACCCAGGCTTTCGCGCCATCACCTTCGACCAGCTACGCGCCGCCTATGGCGAGCAGGTGCGCGGCCTGCTCGATGGCGGCACCGATTTGCTGCTAATCGAGACCATCTTCGATACGCTCAATGCCAAGGCGGCGATCTACGCCATCCAGGAGATTTGCGGTGAGCGCGGCCTTGACATCCCAGTGATGATCTCCGGCACTATAACGGACCGCTCCGGCCGCCTCCTGTCCGGGCAGACGCCGGCGGCGTTCTGGAATTCGGTGCGCCACGCCGATCCGATCACCATCGGTCTCAACTGCGCGCTCGGCGCGCGCGAGATGCGCGCCCACATAGCTGAGATCGGCCGCGTCGCCGATACCTTCGTCTGCGCTTATCCGAACGCCGGGTTGCCTAACGAATTCGGTTATTACGACGAGAGCCCGGAATATATGGCCGAGCTGCTCGGCGAATTCGCCGAGGCTGGCTTGGTCAACGTGGTCGGCGGCTGCTGTGGCACGACGCCCGAGCACATCGCTGCCATCGCCAAGGCGGTAGCGGGCAAGACGCCGCGTAAAGTGCCGGAAGTGCCGCGGCAGTTGCGCCTGTCGGGGCTCGAGGCCTTCGCGCTCACCCCCGAGATTCCGTTCGTCAACATCGGCGAGCGCACCAACGTCACCGGCTCGGCCAAATTCCGCAAGCTGATCACCGCCGGCGACTACGCTAGCGCGCTCTCGATCGCGCGCGAGCAGGTGGAAAACGGCGCACAGGTGATCGACGTCAACATGGACGAGGGGCTGCTCGACTCCGAGCAGACCATGATCAATTTCCTCAACCTGATTGCTGCCGAACCCGACATCGCGCGCGTGCCAGTGATGGTCGATTCATCGAAGTTCTCGGTGATCGAGGCCGGCCTCAAATGCCTGCAGGGCAAGGCGGTGGTGAATTCGATCTCGATGAAGGAAGGCGAGGCGGCCTTCATTGATCACGCCAAGATAGTGCGCCGCTACGGCGCCGCCGTAGTAGTGATGGCCTTCGACGAGAGGGGCCAAGCCGACACGCTTGAGCGCAAGTGTGAGATCGCCAGGCGCGCCCACGACATCCTGGTGAACCAGGTAGGCTTTCCCCCTGAGGACATCATCTTCGACCCGAATATCTTTGCCGTTGCCACCGGCATGGATGAGCACAACAACTACGGCGTCGCCTACATCGAAGCGGCGCGTTGGATCCGCGCCAATCTGCCAGGCGTGCACGTGTCCGGCGGTGTGTCGAACCTGTCATTCTCCTTCCGCGGCAACGAGCGCGTGCGCGAGGCGATGCACTCGGTATTCCTCTATCATGCCATTAAGGCGGGCATGGATCTCGGCATCGTCAATGCCGGACAGATTGCGGTCTATGACGACCTCGATCCGGAATTGCGCGGATCTTGCGAGGATGTCGTTCTAAACCGGAAGCCGGACGCGGCTGAGCGACTGCTCGAGCTCGCCAAGAAATTCCATGGCAAAGGGCACGACGTGCGCGAGGCCGATCTCGCCTGGCGCGAGCAGCCGGTCGAGAAGCGGCTGGCACACGCGCTGGTGCACGGCATTAGCGACTTCATCGAGGTCGACGTCGAGAGGGCGCGCAAGGATGCGAATCGCCCGCTCGACGTGATCGAAGGCCCGCTGATGGATGGGATGAATATCGTCGGTGACCTTTTCGGCTCCGGCAAGATGTTCCTGCCTCAGGTGGTGAAATCGGCGCGCGTGATGAAGCAGGCGGTCGCCTATCTCATGCCCTACATGGAGAAGGAAAAGCAGGAGCGCGGTCTCACCTATAAGAGCTCGAACGGCAAGATCGTGATGGCGACGGTGAAGGGCGACGTCCACGACATCGGCAAGAACATCGTGGGCGTCGTGCTCCAATGCAACAATTACCAGGTGATCGATCTGGGTGTGATGGTGCCTGCCGCGAAGATTCTGGAGACGGCACGTGCCGAGAAGGCGGATCTCATCGGCCTGTCCGGTCTGATCACGCCCTCGCTCGACGAAATGTGCCACGTGGCGGCGGAGATGGAGCGGCAGGGCTTCGAATTGCCGCTCCTGATCGGCGGTGCCACGACCAGCCGTGTGCACACGGCGGTGAAGATCCATCCGGGCTACAAGCGCGGGCAGGCCGTCTACGTGAACGACGCGAGCCGCGCCGTCGGGGTGGCGCAGGCGCTGATGTCGCCCGAGCAGAAGGACGGTTATATCGCCGAGTTGCGCGGCGAATATTCTAAGCTGGCGGCCGCGCATGCGCGCGCGCAGGCCGACAAGGTGCGGCTGCCGCTTGCGACGGCGCGAGGCAATGCGCCGCAGCTCGACTGGTCGGGCGCTTACCGGCCGCCGACGCCGACATTCCTCAGCGTCAAGGCCTTCGCGGATTATCCGGTCGCCGAGCTGATAGATTACATCGACTGGACGCCGTTCTTTGCCACCTGGGAGCTTAGAGGAAAATATCCCGCCATTCTCGACGACGAAAAATTCGGCCGCGTGGCGCGCTCGCTGCACGAGGACGCGCGTGCGATACTCGACAAGATCGTGGTGGAGCGCTGGGTCACGGCGAGCGCGGTAGTTGGTTTCTGGCCGGCGCAGGCGCAGGGCGACGATATTCTGGTGTTCAGTGACGAAACGCGGCAGCATCCGATCGCTGTGCTGCACAGCTTGCGCCAGCAATTGCTGAAACGCGAAGGGCGTTACAACGAGGCGCTGAGCGATTTCATCGCACCCCACGACAGCGGCATCGCCGATTACATCGGCGCCTTTGCGGTCACCGCCGGCATCGGTGAGGACTCGGTGGCCGAGCGCTTCAAACGGGCTAACGACGATTACTCGGCAATCATGGTGAAGGCTCTGGCTGACCGGTTGGCGGAGGCTTTCGCTGAGCGGCTGCACCAGCGCGTGCGCCGTGAGTTCTGGCGCTACGCAAGTGACGAGGCGCTTACCGCTGAGGAGCTGATCGCCGAGAAATATCGCGGCATCCGCCCGGCGCCCGGCTATCCCGCGCAGCCGGATCACACTGAGAAGGGTACGTTGTTCAAGCTCCTGGGCCCCGAGCGCATCGGCATCAAGCTGACCGAAAGCTACGCGCTATGGCCGGGCGCGGCGGTGTGCGGCCTCTACTTCAGCCACCCGCAAAGCCATTATTTCGGTGTCGGCAAGATCGAGCGCGACCAGGTCGAGGATTACGCCAAGCGCAAGGGATGGACGGTCGGGGAATGCGAACGCTGGCTGGCGCCGATCCTCAACTATGATTCGCAGGCGTTAAAAGACACGGTCGCCGCTTAGCGCTCACGCTTGTTGCATCCGGCGATGGCCGCCCAGAAGTATAGGCAATTTTCTTCTGGCTCTCTGGCAGCGGCGCATTGCCCGTCGGAGCGATATGGCGCGACGGCGATATGAGCAGCAAGAGCAAGCCGATTGAAAAACCGGGCCGACGCCCTGGTTGTTTGGTTGAGTGTATTGGACCGCAGCCGAGGTTCAAAAAAGCAGAACACCGGAGAGTTCCGCTCCCCGGTGTTGTAATTGTTACTAGGGCTTGATGCCCTTTATTGGTTTGGCTTCGTCCTTGGCCTCGATCTCAGAATGCCCCCAGCAGGATCGCGCCCACGAAAACGAACACGGCGCACACCGCGAGCACATTCAGTCTCAAGGAAAGGTCCACGGCAGTGCCTCCCTTGTTTAATTCAAGTTGTCTACCAGAAAACCCTCCTGCGTCGTAGCTCTCTGTAATGAAATTTGAATGACGCGGTCATGCGCGGCGGGAATGCCGGCTGCAAGCGCTTGATCGTCCGACACAAAAAGAACGCGTGCAGAAGCAAAATGCGGGAGAACACCAAAACCAGCCAGCATGTTGCGCAGGATTTCTTCTGCAAATGGTACGGAACTTAGGATGTTCGTAGCAAGTCGCAGTTGCAGTCACCGCAATTTTGCATGCATGCGAATCGGCGTTACGTTCGATTTTGCCAATCGGCCAAAGAAAATGCATGCGCACGCGAGTGGCGCGAGCCTCCGTTCGCATTCGAACAGTGGAGGATCAATGCTCAATTTACGACGCGCGACTCTCGCCCTGATTCTTTCTGCCTTTGTGACGCTGCTGACTGCACCATCATTCGCGCAGACCTGGCCACAGCGGCCGGTGCATTTTATCATTCCGCTCGGGCCTGGTTCGGGCGTCGACATCACCGCGCGCGTCTTCGCCGACAATCTGTCGGCCAAATGGGGCCAGCCGGTCGTGGTCGAGAACAAGCCGGGCGGCGATGCCTTCGTTGCAATCACCGCCGTCATCGGCGCGCACGACGATCACGTACTGCTGTTCGCGCCGGCCTCAACCTTCACCGCGCACCCGCTGCTGCATGACAAGCTGCCCTATAGTACCGACGACCTGGTGCCGATTGCGCGCGTGACCAACACGTTGATCGCGCTTGGCGTGCCAGCGGACCTCGGCGTCGACAGCGTGAAGGAACTGGCCGCCAAAATTAAAGCGGCGCCGAACAAGCTCAACTATGCCTCAGTGACTGGCGCCAACGACTTAATGTTCGCAGCTTTCCTGAAGACCGAGCACCTGGAAATGGCCAAGGTACCGTACAAGGATCCAGTGTCCGCCATCAACGACCTTTCCGAAGGCCGCATCCACGCCTTTGTCGGCGCTTATGCCATCATGCGCCCGCGTATCCTGGCCAACAAAGTCAAAGCGATCGCTCTGACGAACCTGCAACATGCGGCCGCGCTGCCTGACATCCCGACTGGCCGGGAACTGGGCTACAGGTCACTCGAGTTCGACGGCCTAGTCGGCATCCTCGGGCCGCGCAACATGCCGCAGGCGGCGCGTGACCGCATCGCGGCGGACATTGCAGCCGAACCCGAGGTGGTAGCGCGGCTGAGCGCCACCGGGCAGGTGGTCAATCCGGGATCGCCGAGCGAATTCGCCGCCGCGCTTGCCGAACAGCGCGCGGCGGTGGCGGAGATCGGCAAGGTTTTAGGGATCAAACCGGCGCAATAGGCGTTCGCAACGATTCCTTATCCTTAACGAATTCACTGCCTCGCGGCTTTGAAACCTCGTTAAAGAAACTGCTCGCATTTTGCGAGAATGAAGCGTGGACTCCACGTCTATCTATCTCTCGGCGGTGGGGCGTTGCTGCTAGCGCTCGCCGGCTGCGGACGCAGCTTTATGCAAGGCGAGCGCGCCGCCTGGCGCCACGACGCTGAGGTTTCCTGCCTGAAGTCGGGCCAGATAAAGATCGGCGTCGGCGTCGAGCAGATGCAGCCGATCGAAGGCCCCGGCGTATGCGGCGCCGATTTCCCGTTCAAGGTGGCGCTCCTGGGCGACAGCAGTGCACTCGGTTATGCCGACGACCCACGCCCGCCCGCCAGCATTCCCAATGCGTCGCCGGCGCAACCGAACTGGCCGCCGGTTGAGCAGCGTTATCCACCGCCCGCGCCGGTTCAGAACGTGCAGAGCGCCCCGATCCAGAACGGCAACATGCGCTGGGTGCCGGGTCCACCGGGCATCGAGCGGCCGCAGACAAGCGTGCCGCGCTACGAGTCGGACGATCATTACGAGCCGCCACCGAACGATGAGCACTACCAGCCGCGTCAGTACGAGCCTCCGCCTTCGGCGCGTTACACACCTCTGCCGGACGACCACTATGCGCTGCAGCGCGACACGCCGCCGCCCGAGAATCGCTCCGCGCCGATGACGCGGGCGCCGGAAGTGCCCCCCGGTCAGCCGACTTCGATCCAGCCTGACGATATTCCCGACGACGCCGTGCTGTCGCCCGGCCGCACGCAGCGGAGCAATCGGCAGCCTTCCTATAACGAGCCGTTCTATCAGCAACCGCAGCAGCGCACGCCGCCGGCGCTCGGCCCGGTGCGCCCAAATATGAGCGCGGCGATGACTTCGGCGACGTTAACACCGCCTGCGACGCTTGCCTGTCCGCTGGTCTCCGCGCTCGACCGCTGGGTCACCGAAGGCGTGCAGCCAGCGGCGCTGCGCTGGTTCGGCTCGCCGGTCAGCGAGATCAAACAGATCTCATCCTATTCATGCCGCGAAATGGTCGGCTCCGGCACCTCAACGATTTCCGAGCACGCCTTCGGCAACGCACTCGACATCGCCGCGTTCACGCTTGCCGACGGCCGCAAGATCACGGTGCAGGACGGCTGGAACGGTACGCCGGAAGAGCGGGGTTTCCTGCACGACGTGCAGCTCTCAGCCTGCGAGAATTTCACCACGGTCCTGGCACCCGGCTACAATATCTTTCACTACAACCACATCCACGTGGACCTGATGCGGCGCGCGAGCGGCCGACATCCTTGCAGGCCCGACGCTATTCCCGGCGAAGTAGCGGCGGCGAGAGCGCGCGAGATGTACGTGAACAGGCGTGGGCCGGCCTATACCGGCTCGATTCCGACCAAGGCGAAGGAGCCCGTCGCGGTGCCCGGCGAGGATGGCTTGGCTGATGATGACGACGTGGTGACAGGTTTTATCGCGAAGGCGCGCCGCGCGTCAGGCGCAGTCGATCATGACTATGATCTGACGGATGGCACCCAGGTGCAGGCGTCCGCGCTGCCCCGGGTTGCGCACAAGCCGCCGGCGTTAGCGGAGGACCGGCTGACCATCCACTGAGCCTAAGGCGACGAGTTCCGCAGGATCACACGGGCGCCAATCAATATTTGATCTGCAGCTCATCCATCTCGCTCACATCCCCGGCGGCAAGCCGCTCAAGAACTTGAGCACACCGGTGATCGCGTAGAATTTGAGGTCACCATAGGTATCGTGCCGAACGAAGTGGTCGATTTAGAAGACTCGCATCACTCTCGGCGGCGCCGCGCTCGAGTCGTTCTTTGTCGGCAAAGAAACACTCCAGCCAGCATGTTGATCATGCGGCTGCCTAAAGAGAAAATTATCAA
>Ga0207822_1000030_pt1 | contig 22531 bp, 20 predicted proteins | sample LuqExpMetageno67_FD_187824 | JGI IMG/M metagenome (GOLD analysis project Ga0207822, IMG submission 187824) | Tropical forest soil microbial communities from Luquillo Experimental Forest, Puerto Rico - Sample 67 (SPAdes) | ecosystem: Environmental > Terrestrial > Soil > Tropical forest ...
CTCGCCCAAAACATCATTCTCGCCAACGCCGGGCCTGGCGGTTTTTTTCAATGCATCGAACATGGCATCACCGATGACGCAGGTGTTGCGCAGGCATGCGACTTCTTCCGGCAGTTTTAGTTTCCGGGACTCAAGCATGGCCATGTAGCCTTCATTGCTGGTCTTAACACCACGCGCTTTGAAAGCTGCATCAATCGAAGGGTCGTTAAAATCGAGGGCCAAAACTTCGTTCTGAACACCGCCGCGTTTCAGTTCATCGTAAATCTGGTCGACGAAGCGTTTGGTCGCATCGTTGTGGCCAGCTTCGCCCATGCAGCGCGAGATCCAGCCCATGCCCGTGATCGCATAGCGTACGTATCCAGGCGGCAACCAATACGCGCTACGCTCAGTATGGTAACCAATTTCACCTTGTTCGAAGATGATCGGCCACGGATCGCCCTTCACCCAAAGCGCATAACGCAAGCCCGAATTGCCAGTCGTCCAAGCCGGCGTGTAGGTGCTGGTGATATAGCGGGTATTCCACTCGTTCAGGGATAAGAACGCCCCGAATTTGTGTTTTTTGAACAGGATTTCCTGGGCACGGTCGCGTCGGCCAGTGCGGAGCCGGTCCATACTGAGACTGCTGACCCAATCCTTGTCACCCGCGATCGGCGGAGATTTACCATATTTGTCTGTCATCCTTCGGCTCCTTCATACATCAAAAAAATGGAGAATCTGACGGGCTTCGCGGCCCATGTGATTAGCTTAAACATTCGAAGATCGACGATCTAATCCAATCGCGTTATGGACGGTATAAGATGATCTTGGGGATCAATGCGTATTGACGCGTAGGTTCAGTCGATATCAGCTCGCAGGCCGCCGTAGGCCTGCCACGGAACGCCCACAAGATAACCGGCATCAACGGGCAAATTTATTCCAGTTATACCGCTGGCTTCGTCACTCAAGAGCCAAACAATCGCTGCCGCAACTTCCTCAGGTTTGACCAATCTATTTAGTGCTGCGGTGCGTATCATACTGTCGTGATCTAGCGCGCCCGCAGCAATACCTTTGGCCAGCGCCGGCGTTTCGGTGAAGCCCGGCGATACGCAATTAACCCGGACGCGAAAGGGCCCCCATTCGGCGGCCAATGTTGTGGTCAAATGAATGACCGCCGCCTTCGCGGGCGCATAGCCATGCACCGGCGCCGACACCATGCCAACCACCGAGGCAACATTGACGATGGCGCCGGCTTGACGCCGCGCCATGCGAGATCCTACTTCGCGGCATGTGACGAAAGTACCGCGCAGATCAACTGCGATCTCCCGATCCCAATCCGACATCGTAAGACGCGCTGGCGTGTGCATTTTGCCGAGGATCCCCGCGGCGTTGACCAGCCCGGTGATCTGCCCATGCTGACGTTCAATTTTCTCGCAGGCCGCCGCCACCGCTACTTCATTCGAGATGTCTACCGATTCGGGAAAAACCGTAACGCCTGCTGACGAAACGGTCTCGGGCTGGGCAGCACGGTCAAGCACCACCACACGCCGCCCTTTCGCTGCCGCCGCCGCAGCAGTTGCGGCGCCGATGCCGCTGATGCCGCCAGTGACGATGATAATATCGGCCATGTCTGGCGTGGCGATTACTTCAAGCCGCCTGTTTTTTCGGCACAATCAGCGCGAAAGCATCAATCACTTCATCGATGGATACAGCCGGCAGTCGCTCTACGAAAGCCTCGATCCGGTCGAATGCAGCCATTGGCACATTCTCTTCGACTCCAATGCGCCGGACCAATCGTGATACCCGGGCCCGGTCATAAGCATAGTCCGCCGTGGTCATCGGCTGGTTCTGGACCACCGTGTGTCCGTCCCGAATATCGGCTTCGATGATGCAGCATAGCGTCGGCACTGATGCATCGCTCACCAGCGTGATGCGATTGATCAAGCCGTTGAGTTGCGGATCGTCGTAGGTGGTCATCCGTTTCATGTCGGGGATGCCGTAGAGTAGCGTCGCGGCGATGCAGAACGGGATGCTCATCAGCGTACCGGAGACCGAGTTGAACGGGCCGACCGCATCCATTCCTGCATAGCCAGTCTCATAGGGGTTCATGCGTACACGCACTGCCCTCAATTCGGCATCGCTGAGCTTTTCGCGCAACGCGAGCGCCGCCGTCACCGGCGTCTGGTTGAAGGCGCAGACCGGATAGGGTTTGAAGGTCACGCGCAATACTGCCCAATCTTCGCCGAGTCGTTTGGCAAGCGCCGCAACGTCGCAGTCGTTACGGGCAAATGTGCGCACAAACCCGGCCTTGCCCTCAAAGGCAAAAGGTGCCGAGACCGAACCGGCACGCGCGAGTTCGGCCGCGGTCCAGCCGACTTTTGCTACCATCCCGACCTGATAGCGCCACTCATCGGTGCCGTCGGTGAATGATTGCAACAACCCGCCAGAGAACGAAACAGCGTTAGCGAGCGCTGAAGCAGTGCGTTCGGCGTCGAGTGCCATCAACTTGGCAGCGGCGGCGGAGGCAGCGACAGCACCGTAAACCGTGGAGGCGCGCAACCCACCTGGGGTGGTCTGGCCGGCATAGGCCTTCTCCAACAAGCCGCCCGCTTCGTAACCAGCAACCAATGCCGGTAGCATGCGATCCATCGGATATTTGCGCGCTTCGATCAGCGCCGTCAGCATCGGAATCAGTATGGTGCCGAAATGCGCGGCTCCGCAGGTATCCTCCTGCGCCCGGCCGTGAAACAGCGCGGAATTGGCGAGGCAGGCGCCCGCGATCGAGGTTTTCCGTCCGTCGCCCAGCATGGTCGCACCCCGCGGCTGCTCGCCGTCCATGGCCAATGCTGCCGCGCGAGCGACGGGCGCATAGGGCGTGCGGTGACAGTCAAGCCCCATGCCGTAGGCATTGAGCAGGCAGACACGCGCCTTCTCGGCCACCTCCGCAGGGATGCGACGTGTATCCAGCGAGTGAATGAAATTTCCAATGTGCTGCGACAATGTGGTCATGGTGTTCTCCTGTGCATGGGTGAGATCAGATCGCCAGATAGCGCTGGCGGATCTCGTCATTGCTCTTCAATCCGTCGATTGTGTCACGGTATACGATCTTGCCTTTGTCGATCACGGTCGCCTCGCTGGCGATGCCGAGGCAGAAATGCATGTTCTGTTCGGCCAACAGCACCGTGGCGCCGGTATCGCGCAGGTAGCGTAGTAGCTTGGCGATACGCTGCGCCACGATGGGTGCCAGCCCTTCGCTCGGCTCATCGAGCAGCAGTGCCACCGGGTTGCCCATCAAAGTGCGAGCAATTGCCAGCATTTGCTGCTCGCCGCCGGAAAGATAGCCGCCTGGGCGCCGACGCAGCGGTGCGAGAAATGGAAAGACTTCGTAGATACGATCGATGTTCCAATAGTCCTCGCCGCCTGGGCCTTTCTTGGCGGCGATCAGCAAGTTATCCTCGACTGAGTGCTCGGGGAAGATCTGGCGGTCTTCCGGAACAAACCCAACGCCAGCGCGGGCGATAACGTACGGCTGTCGACCCTGCATCTCGGCACCCAAGACGCTGATGCGGCCTTGTCGCGGTGGCGCCACACCGGCGATCGCCTTGAGTGTCGTGGTCTTGCCAGCGCCGTTGCGCCCCAGGAGCGCCATGGTCTGGCCTTTGGTAACCTCAATGTCGACGCCGAACAAAATCTGGCTGGTGCCGTAAAAGACGTCGATCGACTCGACCGAAAATACGGTGGGCGCGCTCATGCCTCTGCCCCATGCTCGGTGCCGAGATAGGCGGCGATGACATCGGCATTGCCACGAATCTGGTCGGGCGTGCCTTCGGCGAGCACACGGCCATAGCAAAGGACGCGGATTGAGTTCGCAACCTTGAACACGATGTCCATGTCATGCTCGATAAAGACAACCGTCATCTTCTCCCGCTCCCATAAGCGGTACACCTTTTCGATCATCTGCCAGCGTTCCTCGGTGCCCATGCCGGCGGTCGGCTCGTCGAGCAACAGCACGCGTGGCTGCAACACCAGAGCCAAGGCAATGTCGAGGAGTTTCTGGTCACCGTGCGATAGCCTTGCAGAGATCGTGTCGGCCTCTTCGGACAGGCCGAGCATGTCCATGACTTCACGTGCGCGCTCCCCGCACTCGGCCAGCGGAAAGCGCTGACCGAGCAGTGCTGCACGGCCGCAATGCGCCTGTACCCCTGCATTCATCGTCTCTGCGACAGTAAACGAAGGGAATATGCTTGCCACCTGGAATGCGCGTGCGACGCCAGAGCGTACGATCTCGGTGCACGAGAGCCCGATGAGATCAGTTCCGTCCAGTATGACTCTACCGTCATCGGCCTTAAGCGTTCCGGAAATCAGGTTGAACAGCGTGGTTTTACCAGCGCCATTTGGGCCGATCACAGCGGTCAACGAGCTGGTTGGAAACTCAAGCGTAACATCGCTGATGGCGGCGATGCCTTGGAACGACTTTGACAGGCGTTCGATCGTCAGCATGGCCGTCAACTCCGCTCTGTGGCGGCCTGCGCCGCGCGCGAGTTGTGCCAGGAGTCGACGAGAACGTCAGTCAGCCCGCGGCGGAGCCCGAGAGCGAACAAGAGAATAATCGATCCGAGAACGAGTCCATAATACTCGGTGAACCTGGTTACCGTGTCATTGAGCAGCAGCAGGATCGCCGTCCCCACCAGCGGTCCCAGGAATGTCGATATCCCGCCCAGCATAATGATAAACACGCCCTCGCCCGACAGCGTCCAATAGGCTAGTTCCGGATAAGCTCCGGACACGAACAGGCTCATAATTATGCCGCCGATACCGCCAAAAATACCTGCCAAGACAAAGGCGATGAGCCTTATGCGAAACACATTAATTCCGAGGAATGCGGCGCGCATCGCATTGTCGCGGATCATGCGCAGCGTGTAGCCGAACGGCGACTCGACGATATGGCGCATGAGAATCAGCCCGGCGACCAACAAAACGCCGCTCGTGACATAAAGCTGCTTCTGATCGGCAAGATCGATGCCGAAAAATGGCGGTCGTGGGATGCCGCCGCGCAGCCCCTGATCGCCGCCCGTCAATGGCACCCACAAGATAATCAGGCTGTACAGAAACATCTGAAAAGCCAGCGTGAGGAAAGCAAAATAGATTTCCTTCAATCGTACGCAAATGGCGCCGATCACTAGTGCGGCCATCATGCAGTTGAGGATGGTAAGCCCGAAGGCGACCGGGATCGGCATGCCGGTGCGCTGCATCAAAAGGCCGAACGAATAGGCACCGAGCCCGAAGAACAAGCCATGCCCGAACGACACCATGCCGCCATAACCGATCAGCAGATTCAGTGACGTCGCAAACAGTCCCAGCGATGCGGCGCGGATCACAAAATCAATCAGAGCTTTGCTTGGCGACACAAGCGGAAGCAGTACCAGCACAACGATGGCAATGGCGCCGATGACAAGGTCGTTGCGCAGCGAAGGCCGCATCTCAGGCAATCTCCTTGCCGAACAAGCCAGTCGGCCGGACGATTAGCACCATCACCATGAACAGGTACATGAGGCCGTCGGTGAAGAGCGGAAAACCGACGGTGCCGAAAGTACGGATAAGCCCGATCAACAGCGAGCCGATAAAAGCGCCGACGATCGAACCCATGCCGCCGATCACGGTAACAATGAAGGACTCGATCAAGATCGAGAATCCCATGCCCGGCGTCAGCGAGCGCACGGGTGCGGCTAGCGCGCCGGCAAATCCAGCGAGCAGGCCGCCAAGCCCGAAGACCAGACCATATAGGACGCCGGTGTTGACGCCGAGGACCGACAGCATGCTCGGATTGTGCGCCGCGGCCCGCACGATCTTCCCGAAACGCGTACGCTCGATCACGAGCCACAGTGTCACCCCGATAACGGTCGTCATGCTGACAAGGAAAAGATAAAACGGCGGCACCACGCCGCCGGCGATGAATAGCGGTGGCACCTGGAAAATTGCCGGCATACCCATCGAGCGAAACTCGGCGCCCCAGATGATCTTCACCACGTCGTCGAAGATCAAAATAAAGCCGTAGCAGACCAGCAACTGCATCAGCATGTTGCGACCGTACACCCTGCTCATGAACAGCCGCTCGAAGATAAGGCCGACGACTGCGGTGGCGACTGCGGCGCCAAACATTGCGATCACGTAGCTATCAGTCGCCTTGAAAATGGAGAATGCGAAATAGGCGCCCAGCATGTAGAAGGCACCGTGGGTGAAATTAATTACTTTCAGGACGCCGAAAATAAGCGTTAGGCCGGCTGCCACCAGAAATAGCAGCATGCCGATGATGAGACCGCTCGTCACCTGCGTAACCAGACAGGCGGAGGATCCGAAACAGCTCACAAGCGAGGCGAGATCCACGATGAGCCCGGTCTAGATGCTTGAATTCGCAATAAGGCGCGAAACGCTTGCGGCGCCTTGCCCCACCTCATCACATCACGCCGCGGCGATCAGGTGTAGTTGTTCTTTTTTTTCCATTCCGTCTCCAACTCAATGATCTGCCTCCAGTCGCCCGGGGTGACATCGGGCACATAGGGCTCAGTCGGGATCGTCGTGCCCCAGCCGACCGCATAGTCGATTAGCGTCTGATCGTCGGCCCGCAGCGTCAGTTTGCCATTGCTACCAAACGGCGAGTCGATGGTCAGCCCGCGCAGCGCGTCGGCGAGCTTGGTTCCGTCAGCCGAGTTGGCCTTCCTGGCAGCCGCGGACAGAAAGTTGACTGCCGTTGCATTTTGCCACACCCAGTTGGTCGGATACTCATTGTATTTGGCGCGATAAGCATCGGCCCAGCTCGCATTCTGCGCTGTCTTCGGGAAGGTCTTGATGTAGCGATTGCCGGAGTGAATACCCTTGGGTAGGTTTTTCACCACGGTGAGCGCCGTGTAATCAGCCATGTTGACGGCGAAAGTCTCAGTCTGCGTGAAAAGGGCGTAGATGTTGCCCTGCTCGATAAACGACGTGAGGTCCCCGCCCCACAGGCAGGAATAAAGCGCCTGCGGCTTGGTCTGCAGGATCTTGGTCAACACCTCGGTATAGTCGGGCTGGAAGAGTTTCGGCCACGCTTCGCTCACCACCTCGACGTCCGACTTAAAGTGCTTGAGGTACTCGACGAATTGCGCGGTGGTATCTCGGCCATACGCGTAGTCCGGCGAGCAGGTCATCCATTTGGTGAGCTTTTTGGCGTTGGCGACATTCGCTGAATAGGCACCGCCGACGATCGAGTCGTGGATGCCCTGCCGGCAGACGCGGAAGGCGTTAGGAATTCGCTGCTTCGGATCGGCGGTCAGCGAGCTCGTCTCCGAATTGGTGTGCAGACAGAGAATTTTTAAATCGCGCGCCACCTCGTGCACTGCGAAGGCGCCGGATGACGCCTCGGCGTCGATCAGGAGTTCGCAGCCGTCAGAATTGATCAACTCGCGGGCGACGCGCGCGGCTTCCTGTGGCTGGCCTTTCGAGTCACGGATCACCATCTCGATCGGGCGCCCGGCTAGGCCTCCGGTGGCGTTCACCTTGTCGACCTCAAGCATTACGGCGTTGCGCGAAGAGGTCCCAAGTTGCGCGACGCGGCCCGACAAAATGGTCGGCATACCGATTTTGATCGGCTTGGCCTGTGCGCGGGATATCATCGGCGCGGCAAGTATGCCAATCGCTGTTGCCGCTGCGCCCTCGACCACGGCGCGCCTACTGATTCCGCTCCTGCGATATGTTGCCATCTCAATCCTCCCGTTATTTCGCGCTGGCGTCATCGACCCAGCCAGAAGGATCGACCACCTTGGCGCCGACCTGCCGCTCTACGACAGCGTTGTGATCAGTATTGGCAAATATCTTGAGACCTTACGCGCACAACCGTCAAGATTATTCTGACTGATGAATCACCGATCAGATTTTATGGTGGCGCCGCGCCGGGACGAAGGTTGCCTGCCCGGTCACGACGACGGCGCCACCGTTGCGCTCCGCGTGAATCGTGACACCAACATGCATCGCTGCGACGCCGCGTTCCTGGCAGCGCGCCGTCGCCACCAGCCGGCGGGCGTGTGACGGGATGAGCACGCTAACTGCAAGGTTGAGCAGCGTTGGCGCCGGTGCGTGCTCACCACCCACGGCGCGTTCGGCCGTGGATGCGGCAAGATCGAGCAGGGCGCCGTAGCGCACGGCGCCAGTCGGACCCCGATCGCTGTCGCGCACTTGCAGCTCCAGCACGGCGCCGGATTGATCGGCGTTGATGATGCGGGGACCTTTGCCTTCTACCGCACCCTTCCCACCGCCGGCGCTCAGTCGTTTCGGCCGATAGGTCGGGCCGCTGGTGCCGCCGTACAGCAACCCGCCGGCTACGAACTTCATATAGGCACGCACCATCCAGTCCGGCGCGGGACCGATATGGCCGGTGCGTATCATATAATGATAGCTCAGATAGTTGCGGGCGCCGAGGAGAATGCAAACGACCGCTTCGAGATCCTCGGTGCTGTACCCTGGTAAGGCGCCCTGCCGCTGGCTGCGGCGCAGAGCCCGCAGGTACCCCTGGATCATGTTGTTCATGTGATCGCGGAACGCCTTGGGCGAAAATGTTTCGGCCTCGTTCAGAACACGGTAGAATTCTGGAGTATCTGCCAGAAAATCGAAGAACGCGCGGAAGCCTATCTCCTCTCGTTTGAGATCGACCGGAAGACTAGCGACGCGATTACGAATACGATCCAAAAGTTGCGTGCCTAGTTCCGGCAGCAGCCGGTCGAACAAATCCTGCTGTGATTTGAAATAATTGTAGAAAGTACCCTGCGCGACCCGGGCACGCGCCGTTATCTTAGCAACCGAGGCGTTGCCATAACCCTCCTCGCCAACGATTTCGGTCACTGCCGTCATCAACTTGCTGCGCGTTGCGGCTAACTTGTCCGCGCGCCGCATACCGTTTCTTTTCGGTCGCACGGTTGCAATCTTGATCGCCTGGGCGGTCTTGTCGCGTGTCGCCATCATCTCTTCTCGCAGGGTCGGCGGATGTTCACGCCGCAGCGTAACAATAATGAACAATGAGTCTATATTCATTTTTGGCTTGACTCGCGCCCATTCGTTTCTCAGAACTTATCCAGCAGGTCGCGCGCGCAGTTTGCGCGCAATGCTCTTCGTCCGCGCCTGCGGCTTGGAAAGCTCACGTGAGCCTTACCGACGCGCAATCGACGACCGGTCAATTGCTCGAGCTTTACCGGGCAATGCGGCTTGTACGCGAGGCCGAGGAACGGCTCGGTGCCCTTTTCGCTGATGGTGAAATTCCCGGCTTCATTCATCTATCGATAGGTCAGGAGGCCGTGTCGGTCGGCGTTGCTGCCGCACTGGAGAAGCACGACACGCTTGCCTCCAACCATCGCGGTCACGGTCACGCCATCGCTAAGGGCCTTGAACTTGATCGGTTCTTCCTCGAAGTGTTTGGCAAGCAGGATGGATATTGCCGCGGCCGCGGCGGTTCTATGCACGTCGCCGACTTGTCGATCGGTATGCTTGGCGCCAACGGAATCGTCGGTGCCGGTTTATCGATTGCCGTTGGTAGCGCGCTGGCCCATAAGCTGCGCGGCACTGGTCAGATCGCCGTCGTTTTCTTCGGTGACGGCGCGATCGCTGAGGGCGTGTTGCACGAGAGTCTCAATCTGGCTCAGCTTTGGACATTGCCGGTCCTATTCGTCTGCGAAAACAACGGTTGGTCAGAATTCACCGAATCGGCGCGGCAGCTCGCTACTGATCCGCAACGCATGGCCGCCGCCTACAAAATGTGCGCGCTTAATGTCGACGGAAACGATGTGGTCGCGGTTGCTGCAGCGGCGCGCAACGCGGTTGCGCAAATCCGCGCCGGCGAAGGCCCATGCCTGCTTGAATGCCGGACCAAGCGCGTGCGCGGCCATTTCGAGGGTGATGCGCAGAAATATCGTGACGCCAGCGACCTCGCGATGGCGGCACACAGCGATCCACTCACGCGTTGCGAAGCGCAACTGATCGCTGCCGGCACAAGGCAGCCGGTAATCGACAAAATTAATGCTGAAATCAAGAAACGTATCGACGCAGCCGTTGCGGCCGCGCGCGCCGGCGCCCCCCCAGCGCCCGCTGATGCCGTCGTCGACGTTTACACCGTTTCGCGCGAGCTATCGTCATGAGCGAAGTGCGGTTTGGACAGGCAATTAACCGAGCGCTCAGCGACGCCATGGCTGCGGACCCTTCCGTCATCCTGCTCGGCGAGGACGTGGCACGGCCGGGGGGACCGTTCGGCGTCACCCGCGGCTTGCTCGAAAAATTCGGCCCCGAGCGCGTGCGCGATACGCCGATCTCAGAGGCGGTGCTCGCCGGCGCCGCCGTCGGCGCCGCCATGACCGGGCTGCGTCCCATCGTCGAGATTATGTTCATGGATTTCGTGACACTGGCCATGGATGCGCTCGTGAACCAAGCAGCTAAGGCGCATTTCATGTTCGGTGCGCAGGGGTCGGTGCCGATGGTGGTGCGTATGCCGCACGGCGGCGGCATTAATGCCGGACCGCAGCACTCGCAGTGCCTGGAAGCCTGGCTCGCGCACGTCCCCGGCCTCAAAGTCGTCTGCCCGGCGACGGTAGCGGATGCCTATGGCCTCACCCGAACGGCGATTGCAGACGATGATCCGGTAATCGTGATAGAACACAAAGCGCTTTATGCGAAGAAGGGTGAGCTCTCCGAGTCGCCGGCAGCAACACCACTCGGCCGCGCTTGCATCGCCCGCAGGGGTCAAGACGCAACCATCGTCACCTATGGCGCGATGGTAGCGGTGGCGCTTACTGCCGCCGATGAACTTGCACATTCGGGCGTGCAGACCGAGGTCATCGATTTGCGCTCACTGCAGCCGTGGGATGACTCCTGCGTGCTCGGCTCGCTGGCGAAAACCCACCGCCTCATCGTTTGTCATGAGGCGGTCGAAGCGTTCGGCGTGGGCGCCGAGATCGCTGCACGCATGGCCGATGCGGGATTTGACGAACTCGATGGCCCAATTGTGCGCGTTGGCGCACCATTTGTACCTCCGCCGTTCGCCAAGACGCTCGAGGACTGGTATCGGCCCGACGCGGCTAAGATCGTCGCCGCTGTGAACAAGACACTTTCTTGAGGGAGGAACTAGTGAGCGATAACATCCTGGTCGCCTTGGAAGGCTCGATTGGCCTCATCACCATCAATCGTCCGAAGGTCTTGAATGCCCTCGACATACCAACCCTGATCGAATTCGAGAATGCATTTCAAAGCCTCGAGGCCGATGCGCGCATAAACGTCATTGTCATGACCGGCGCGGGTGATCGCGCCTTCGTCGCCGGCGGCGACATCGCCGACCTGAATTCACGGCAAGGGCTCGCCCACTACCAAGAATTCGCCGAGGTAGTGCACCGCGTTTTCCGCCGCGTCGAGATGAGCGACAAGCCAACGATCGCAGCCGTCAATGGCTATGCCTTGGGCGGCGGCACCGAACTCATTCTCGCCACCGACATCCGCGTGCTGGCGAATACTGCGCGGCTTGGCCTGCCGGAGATAACGCTCGGACTGTTCCCGGGCGCCGGCGGCACGCAGCGGATCATTCGTCAGATTCCACCTTGCCGTGCCAAAGAGATCATGTTCACCGGCGAGCAAATTTCCGCCGAGGAGGCGGTGGCAATCGGCCTTGCCAACCGAGTGGTGCCGAAGGAGCAAGTGCTCACGGTCGCAAAGGAAATCGCTGGAAAGATTGCGACCAAGTCGTCGCTGGTGCTGAAGCTGCTCAAGCGCACACTGCGCGATGGAGCCGACATGCCGCTGTCGGCGGCGCTGCCCTACGAGCAAGCCATGATCGGGCTGGTATTCGATACCGCCGATGCGCATGAGGGCTGCTCTGCCTTTCTCGAGAAGCGAAAGGCCAACTTCGCCGGCCGGTAAATCAAGCAATGCAGTTCGTAGCCGATCTCCTGATGCCTAAGCTTGGCCTCACAATGACGGAGGGGACGGTGGCACAGTGGGCGGTCGCGCTTGGCGCGACGTTCGGCGCTGACGATCTCGTTGCCGTCATCGAAACCGACAAAATCGCCTACGAGGTCAAGGCACCGGGTCCCGGACGATTGACGAAGGTGCTGGTGCCGAATGGGATGACGGTGCCAGTCGGCACGCCGATTGCCCAGTGGGAGCTAAAAGACGTACAGCCGCGCGACGTGGCGCTCGCGGCGACCGTTGCCGAACCTGCCACCGTGCCAGCACCGCCAAACCACACGGCCTCCCCTGTCTCCGCCTCCGATGACAGCCAGAGGAGTCGCATCATTGCCACGCCCTATGCGCGACGGCTTGCGCGGAACGCCGGCATCGAACTTACCGATGTCACCGCCTCTAATAGCCGTCGGATCAGGGCGATCGACGTTGAGCGCGCCGTCGTCCGCCGCGCCGCTGCCACGGCATCCGCGCCGCAGCCAGAACGCGCCGCCGCCGCGGAGTTCATCCTGCTCGGCGCCGACATTGGCAGCGATCGCCTACTGACAGTAATCGCGGACCTAACGGCGGCTCGGCCGGATTTGCAGCCAGACCCACTGCATTTTGTTGTTCTCGCGGCCGCGCGCGCGATGACCGCGCAAGGCATGGCGCCGCTGATCGGCTTGCAGCGCAACGCGTCAGCTCCACACCTCATTGCCACGGAGGCCTGTCGCTCCTTATCGACGATCATCGCGGCTGAACGCAGCGGCGTGAGCGATGGCTTTATGACACTGCTCATTATCGACCATGCCGGCGCGACTCGGATAGCCCGGACGCCATCGCACGTCTGCTGCGCCACGTTGGGCGTCGGCGCGATCAAACGTCTGTTTCGGCCCGATGTCGGCGGCGCGCCGGTGCTGCGCGCCGAGATGCATCTCAGCTTCGTCCGGCGCGATGATACCGCGCTGCCTCGCGACCTGTTTGACCGGATTTGTCACCTGCTCGAAAACCCGTTCGTTCTTCTCGCCATGTGATGTTCGGAGTGACCATGGATTTCTTCTTGACCGATGAGCAAAAGTTAATTGCGGACACCGCGCGCAAGGTCGGTGAGCGCTTTGGACTCGACTACTGGCGCGAGCATGACGCCAAAAAGGCGTTCCCGCAGGAATTCTGGGCCGCGGTCTGCGAGGCTGGCCTATGTGGTGTCGCGCTGCCGGAAGAGTACGGCGGTGCAGGGCTAGGCATGCTAGAGATGGCACTGATCGTGGAAGCGCTGTCGGCCTGCGGCGGCGGCTCGACCGTCGGCCAGCTTTACATGATCAATCCGATCTTTGGCGGCGTTTCGATTGCCAAATTTGGCACGCCAAAAATGAAGAAAGAGCTGCTACCGAAGATTGTCTCCGGCGAAATAAATTGCTGCATGGCGCTGACGGAGCCCGATGCCGGCTCGAACAGCCTGGAGATTAAGACTTTCGCCAGCCGCGACGGCAATGGCTGGCGACTCAACGGGCGGAAAATATGGATTACTGGGGTGGAAGCCGCCCAGAAGATGTTGGTCATCGCCCGCACGACCAAGGTGCAGGAGGTCAAGCGTCGCACCGAAGGTCTCTCGATGTTCCTCATCGATGTCGAGCGAAAAGGTCTGACCTACTCCCCAATCGAGAAGCTCGGTACCAACACGCTGTCCTCCTGTAACATCTTCTACGAGAACGTGCATGTCGACGGGGACGAGTTGGTAGGGACGTTGGACGGCGGCTGGTATGAACTGCTTGACGTGCTCAACACCGAGCGGATTGTCACCACCGCCGGCCTGGTCGGCGCCGCGGAGCTCGCCTTTCGTATCGCGATCGACTACGCCAAAGAAAGGCGCGTGTTCGGCAATCGGCCGATCGCCGAATATCAAAGCTTGCAGTTCCCCTTCGCGCAGGCTTTCGCCGAAATCGAATGCGCCAGGCTGATGAACTACAAGGCGGCAACTCTATTCGATCACGGCCGGCCTTACGGCACCGAGGCGAACATCGGCAAGCTGATTGCCTCGCAAGCGGCGTCGAGCGGGATCGAACATGCCATGCAGACCATGGGCGGCATGGGTTTTGCCAAGGAGACGCATCTCGAGCGCCTATGGCGCGACGCGCGCCTGTTCCGCTTTGCACCGATCTCCGAGCAGATGATCTTGAACTTCATCGCGATGCAGAACCTAGGTCTGCCACGATCGTATTGATGGGTAAAGTCATGGTGAACTTGTCGAGTTTCATACGTTATCACGCTTCGCGCACGCCGGACCGGACCGCCATCATATTCAAAGGACAGCGCATAACCTACGCAGAATTCCTGCGGCGCATCGAGACGACGGCTGGTTTTCTCTCGGCACGGGGCATCGGCCCTGAGGATGTCGTTGCCGTCTTTATGAGGAATAGCGCTGCCTTCCTCGAGGTTGCCTTCGCCGTAAGCCACATCGGCGCGATTTTCTTGCCGATTAATTTCCGTCTCGCCACCGACGAGGTGCGGTACATCACGGAAAGTGCGGGTGCCAAGCTGCTGTTCGCCGATGGGGAGTTCGCAGCGGTCGTCAAGGCGCTTCCGTCCATGATCCTGGTGGATGAACCCGCGCAAAGCAACTCCACGGTTTTGACCGCAGGCGCCAAGCCGACCGCGATACACGTGCGCAAGCCCGACGATTTGTTCCGCCTGATGTACACCTCGGGAACGACTGATAGGCCGAAAGGCGTCATGCATACTTATGGGAATTTTTACTGGAAATGTGCCGACCACGTGTTGTCACTTGGGCTCAGGCACGAGAACCGACTGCTCGTCACCGGGCCGCTCTATCATGTCGGCGCCTTCGACCTGCCGGGCATCGCCGTGTTGTGGGTGGGTGGCATGCTCTATGTGCACCGGGACTTCGACCCAGCGCAGGTGCTCGCATCGATCGAGAAGGAGAGACTCACCGGCGCTTGGCTTGCGCCCGTCATGCTATCGGGGTTGCTCACCTACCCTGACCGTGAGCGTTATGATGTCACAAGCCTGGCCTGGGTCATCGGTGGCGGCGAACGCACGCCGGAGGCTCGTATCCGGGCGTTTTCCGATTATTTCAAAGGTGGCCGCTACATCGACGCTTACGGACTGACCGAATCCTGTAGCGGCGACACGCTGATGGAAGCCGGGCGCGAGATCGAGAAGATCGGTTCGGTCGGCCGCGCGCTCGCGCATGTCGAGATCGAAATCCGCGCCGATTCGGGATCCAAGCTGCCGGTTAACGCGACCGGAGAGATCTGTCTGCGCGGGCCCAAGATTACTCGCGGCTATTGGAAGGATGCAAAGAACACCGCCGCCTCTTTCTACGGCGATTGGTTCCGCACTGGCGATGTCGGCTATCTCGATGCCGAAGGCTTCCTTTATCTAACCGATCGCAAAAAAGATATGATCATCTCCGGCGGCGAAAACATTGCCTCTTCAGAAGTCGAGCGTGTGATCTACCAGATGCCGGGGGTTCGCGAAGTGGCGGTAATCGGCGTGCCCGATCCGAAATGGGGCGAGCGGCCCGTTGCCGTCGTGGTGATGACGCCCGACGAGACGCTCACTTATGACGCGCTTGCCGCCCATTGCCGGGCACATCTTGCCGGCTTCAAGGTGCCGAAAGAGTTGCTCATCCTCGAGCAGTTGCCCCGCAATCCATCCGGCAAAGTTCTCAAGCGGGTGTTGCGCGACCAATTGACGTCCTGAGCAGAACCCCGAGATGGCAGGAGGTCGATTGATGGCAAACGTGCCAACGCCAGTCGCCGAGAACAAGGCGCCGCCCCCGCTGCTGTTCACGCCGTTCTGCTCGCGCGGGCTTACACTTAAGAACCGCATCATGGTCTCGGCGATGGCCATGTACAGCTCGTCCGGAGGATTCACCGACGATTTTCACCTCGTCCATCTCGGACGCTTCGCGCTGGGCGGTGCCGGCCTCATCATGACGGAAGCGACCGCGGTTACCGAGGATGGCCGCATTACGCCGGGATGCGCCGGCATATGGCTCGATGCGCAGGTCCACAATCTACGTCGGATCACGGCATTTCTGCACAAGTTTGGCGCCGCCGCAGGAATGCAGTTGGGTCACAGCGGTTGGAAAGGCGCGACGCGGCGACCCTGGCACGGCGGCGGACCGCTTACGGTCGAGGATCGCAAACAGCGCGATGAAGCCCCATGGGAAATCAAGTCACCATCGGCGGAGCCGTTCACCACCGGTTGGGCGACACCGCATGAATTGACTCAGTGCGATCTGAATCACTTGATCGATGCATTCAGACGGTCGGCGTGCCGGGTGAACGACGCGGAATTCGATGTAATCGAATTGCATTGTGCGCACGGTTACCTGCTGCACTCTTTTCTATCGCCGCTCGCCAATCACCGCACCGACGAGTACGGAGGGAGCCTGGAGAACCGGATGCGCTTTCCACTGAGCGTGGCGCAGGTTATCCGCCAGACTTGGCCAACCGATAAGCCGATGTTCGTGCGTATCTCGTCAGTGGACGGGATTGACGTCGGTTGGCGGATTGAGGACTCCGTCATCTTCGCGAAGGAACTGCGTAAGCTCGGTGTCGACGCCATTGACTGCTCGTCGGGTGGCATGAACCTGCCGCGCAGCAAGCAACTCGTGTCGCGAACACCTGGCTTCCAGGTTCCGTTTGCAGCGCGCATCCGGCGCGAAGCGGAGGTTCCGACCATCGCCGTCGGGCTCATTCGCGACGTACGCCAGGCGCAGGCTGTGCTCGAAAATGGAGACGCGGATCTCATTGCGTTAGCACGCGAGGCACTATTCAACCCAAACTGGGCCGCGCAAGCAGCGGTCGAGCTTATGCCGGAAAGCGGCTGGAATAGCTGGCCCGAGCCATTCGGATGGTGGCTAGAGCGTCGGGCCCGCTCGTCCGCATCATCGCGGCAAGGGGTGCGTGATGTATAAAATCGTCACCCTGATCAAACGCCGTTCGGATCTATCGGTCGAAAACTTCCAAACGTACTGGGCGGGCCACCATGGTCCCCTGCTGAAGCGGGCGCCGGGTATCCGCCGCTATATACAGTCGCATGCCTTGCCCCAGGGCTATCGCAAAGGCGAGCTTGTGTTCGACGGCATCAGCGAGTTGTGGTTCGAGGATGAAAACGCCTACGCGGCCTGTTTGAATTCAAACGAGTTCAAGGCTGCGAAGCGCGATCTCGATGCTTTTGTCGACCGCACGCTAATGGTCGAGATGCCGGTCGATGTTCACGTCATCAAACACGGCGCAATCCCGCCCAATGCGGTCAAAAATATCGAATTCGTTAACCGGCGGCCGGGGATGGAGCTCGCGACGTTCCGCGCTTATTGGCGCAACGTGCATGGTCCGATTGCAGCAAAGATCGCGGTCATTCATCGCTACGAACAGAACCATCTGAAGCTGAGCGAGTACGACAAGGGCAAACAATCTTATGACGGTCTCGCAATCACGTGGTTTGCCTCCACCGCCGACATGAAACTCGGTGCCACGACACGCGAATATCAGCTGACAAGGGCAGACGAGCCGAATTTCCTGCCGGACGGCCATCTGCCAATCATCATCGTGCGCGAACGGGAGATTTAGCGATCGTCGATGTCGTGACGTGCGGTATACGCAAGAAAGCGAGCCGGACCGAAACTGCAAACGCCACCAGCAGCAGAGCGCCGACCAGCGCCGCAACCCCGTTCCAACCGTCTTGCGCCCAGTAGCGGCCGCCATAGGATCCGATCAGACTCGCCCCGAGATAATAGGCAAGCAAATAGAGCGACGCCGCCTGGGCCTTTGCCGCTGGAGCGATGTGTCCAACCCAGCCGCTGGCGATCGCGTGGCCGCCAAAAAAACCGAGCGTCACCAAGGCGAGGCCGCTAATCACCGCCCATAGCGACAGCAAAACAGTGAGCAGTACACCGGCAAGCATCAGCAGCACGGCAATCAGTAGCATCGGACTGCGCCCCCACCGATCGGCCAGGCGACCGAATGCAGGCGAGATAATCATGCCGAGCAGATACAGCAGGAAAATCGCGCCGATAGCGCTCTCGTGCAGCCTATAGGGCGGCGCCACCAAACGATAACTGACATAATTGTAAAGAGTGACGAAGGTGCCCATGAGTAGAAACGCGATCAGATAGAGCCATGGCAAGCCTACCCCGCGGCAGTTCATCGATAGGGCGCTCAGCCGGCTGCGAAACCCAAGATTTTGCCGCGGCGTGAAATGGTGCGATGGAGGCAATAGCCGCCAGAACATGATACTGGTCATCAGCCCGATGACTGCTATCGTGCCTAGGCCAGTACGCCACGACGAGAAATCGGCAACGACGGCGGTCACGACGCGACCCGCCATGCCTCCCAAGGCGGTGCCGCCGATATAGAGGCCCATGGCGAACCCTGAGCCTTCCGCGGGCGCTTCCTCAGCCGCATACGCCATCGCCGCAGCAGGGACACTACCTAGGGCGAGGCCAATCAACGCGCGCGTGGCCAGTAGATTCGGCCATGAAAATGACAGCGACGTAAGAAATGTAAGAGCGGAGGCCGTGAACAGACAGGTGCTGATTTGTTTCTTGCGATCCCATAAATCCGACATGAAGCCGGTGACGAAGATCATGACCGCCAGCGTGCCAGTTGTCAGTGATAGCGAGAGGCTACTGCCCGCCGGGCTAATACCAAATTCATCAGAGAAGATCGGCATGACTGGCTGCACGCAGTACATCAACGAGAACGTGCCAAATCCTGCAGCAAAAAGAGCTAAATGGGCGCGCCTATCGGTGCTCTTTGACATTGGAAGTTCTGCACGGCTTCGGTCGAAGCCGTAACAAAAATGAAACTACCGGACAGTCTTTGCGGACCTTGGCTTACTTGCCTTAACACGCATCTTGAAGAGGTCCGCCATCAAGTCGCGCGCCTGGTTTGTCTCGCTTCGCAACGCTTCGACGAATTCGCGAGCTGCCGGCGACAGCGGAAACTGCGTCAAATGAACCAAATAAATGTTGGTTTCAAATTGCACGTCGGTGATCGGATTCAGAATGAGGTCCGGATTGTTGCGATCACCTACAACGGCGGCCATGGGTAGGATCGTTACCCAATCCGAATCGCGGACGAAGGTGATCATTCCGGGTACCGAGTCCATTTCGAGAGCGCGCGTGACTTTCAATGATCGCGTCCAAATGGCGCGCTCGATGGTCGCCCGCAAGCTGTGGCGGCGCCCTGGCATGATCATCTTAACTGGCGGAATATCGGAAAGATGAATCGGTCCGGAGGACAGGCCAAATGCCTTGCCGGAGATCAACACTGCCGGCGCCTCGACCATTTTCTCCATCTCGAGGCCTTCGTGTTGCGGAGGCTCGACCACAAAAGCGAGGTCTATTTCTTGTGCGAGCAGCCAGTCAGTCAATGTCCCGCTGAACGATTCAGTAATCCGCAATTCAATCGCGGGATGCCTTTCAACGAACGTAGGAAGAAACGATGGCAGAATTCCGCGCACCAATGACGGAATAATACCTGCGCGGACGGTACCGGAGATTTGGTGCGTGACGTTCGCCATATCGAGTTCGGCGTTACGGAGGGAGCGGAGAATGGAAATCGCATGGCGATAGAAACGTTTTCCCGCCACCGTCGGGACCGCCCCGGCTACCGAGCGCTCAAAAAGACTGGCGCCGACCAGCTCCTCAACATTTCGTACCTGTGCACTCAGCGCCGGCTGTGTGCACCTTTCACGCTCGGCTGCTTTGGTGAAGCTGCCCTCCTCGAACACCGCGACAAAATACTGCAAATGACGAAAGCTAATACACGGAATCATTTTGCCGCCTCGACTCTTACTGGGACTTTACGTCCCGGCCAGTACACTGGCCCAAGATTAAGCGCAGCGCCCTGCCGTCGGCGCTCCATCGCGGGCAATACGTCGGCGCTGGGCCATATGCCGGACAGCAAAGCACTGTCGTAACCGCCGGTAAGACCGCAAGCACGCATCTTATCTGATGCGCTTTCCGCTGAATAGATCAGAGGCAGCGGCTCGATCATAATGCCGTCGTCCATCGGATGCAGGATGCTATACCAAGTCCTGCACGTCCCATCATTGGCCGGCATGCCCAAAGCACCGGTGTTGTGCCATAGGTGATCGTCGAAGAGCTGCGTGAACGGCAATCCGCAATGGCCGGCGATAACACCGTCGCAGTTAAGCTCCTCGATTTCCTCTTGTTTCACTGAAATTGGCGTTGATTGAAAGATGAAGCGGTTAATTTGTTTCCCGCCGCCGTGGATTGCTACCAGCCGGCGATTGCACATTTCGATCTCTAATTTTCTCGGCAGGTTTCTCATCCACCAACGGGAATTCGCATCCAGATGCGCTGTTGCAAATGAGTACCATTGCACGGAAAGTCGATCGCATGTGCTACCTTCCTCAAAGCCGCACCCGCAATTATCTGCCGACGCGGCAAGGGATTCTTCGCAGTTGCCCATGATAACGTGGATGCCCGAGTTGCGAATAAGATCCACTGTTGCCTGCGGATCAGCGCAATAGGCGACAACATCTCCAGTGCAGATCACGTGCGACGCATCAAAGCCGAGACGCTTGGCAATTCCAAGCATCGCATGCGTTGCTTCCAAATTGCTGTAGCACCCACCGAAGACTAAAAGCGGTTTTGTCGTTGTTAACATGATTATGTTTATAAAACGCACGCGACCCGCGGCCAACAAAGATTCGGTGTTTTGCGCGCCGCAAGCAATAGCTTCGCGTTATGCCAAGCATAAGAAGAACTGAGCTTTTTGCGGACTTAAAATTCGATAACTTATCGAATGGTCGACATTTCACCAGATATTCGCCGCTTCGGCCAGATGCTGGCATAGCCGCAGGGGGTATCAAATGCTTCGTCGCCTATTTCGATCAATCGCCTTCGTCGCGATAGCAATCCTGACAATCATAATGGCCCACGCACCGGCGAAGGCGCAGGAGCCAATTCGAATCGGATTCGGCATGTCGTTGACAGGACCGCTCTCGGCGAATGGAAAATCTGCGCTCCTCGCCATGAAAATCTGGGAGGGGGACATTAACGCCAAAGGCGGGCTGCTCGGGCGTCCCGTGAAGTTGGTCTACTACGATGACCAGTCTAATCCGTCGACCGTGCCGGGCATCTACACGAAGATCTTGGACATCGACCAAGTTGATCTAATCGTTGGCGGCTATGCCACGAATATGCTGGCACCTGCCATGCCGATCGCAATGCGCAAAAAGAAGGTCCTCATTGGAATTCTTGGCGTCGCGGTTAATAGCGACTTCAAGTACCCGGGTTATTTCGCGATGATTCCCTCCGGCCCGGATCCTAAGCCTGCATTTACCAAAGGCTTCATCGAACTTGCGATGGCGCAGAACCCGAAGCCGCAGACGATTGCGCTCGTCGGTGCCGATATGGAGTTCTCGCAAAACACGCTGGAAGGTGCGCGCCAGACCGCCAAGGCTGCTGGACTGAAAATCGTCTACGACAAGACGTATCCGCCGGCGAACACAGAGTTTGTCTCGATCGTCCGCGCGATCCAGGCGACCAACCCGGATCTCGTCGTTATCGGTTCCTATCCGCTCGATTCGGTAGGAATGGTGCGCGCCGTCAACGAAGTTGGCTTTAAGCCAAAAATGATCGGCGGCGCGATGGTTGGATTGCAGGCAACAGTGTTCAAGACGCAATTGGGTCCGCTACTGAATGGCTGGGTCAATTACGACTTCTGGCTGCCCTTGAAGACCATGGAATTTCCGGGCGTGATGGAATTCATCAAGAAATACCAGGCGCGGGCGCCAGGTGAAGGTGTCGACCCGCTAGGCTTTTACATCGCGCCCTGGGGGTACGGCTATTTGCAGGTACTAGGCCAGGCTATCGAGGCCACCAAGAGCCTCGATGACGCCAAGCTTATCGATTACATGCACAAAGCTACGTTCAAGACTATCCTGGGCGACGTTAAGTTCGGAGCCGATGGGGAGTGGGTGCAATCGCGTGTGTTGCAGGTTCAGTTCCAAAACATCAAAGGCAATGACATCGGGCAGTTCCGGGACGTGTCGGCGCAAGCGATCGTGGCGCCGGAAAAATACAAGTCTGGAGGAAAGTTCATCTATCCATACTCCGACGCAACCAAATAAAGACTGATTTGAGATCCCCGCGGGTCATACAAAAACGAGACCGCCAATCGGGGGGCACCCGGCGGTCTCGCACCTTTTAGATAAGGAACGGGGGTTAGGGGATAGGTCTGCCCCTTATGCAGTCCCTTGATTTCAAGGCGAAGACGCTCATCTCGCCACTGTACTTAGGGACAATGGCACTAGTGCTTTTGCTTATTCCCTGTTCGCCTTAGGGCCAAACAGCGCAATCCGACCCAACCACCAAGATGTCGCACTGAGCGCCGTCGCCGACGCGCCCGCCCATCTTTTTCGGCCTAGCCATCATCGCCTCCAAGTGCCGCTCTGGCTCCACTCCACAGCACGTAGTAGAAAGGAAGGATGGGAAGACAGGCAGCCGTCGTGCTTTACGTGCTCGCGATGGTAGCCGTTGTGGTGGGCGTGGACGTTCTGTTCTTCAGGAACCGGTTCTGGGAGCGGCTGATAGTGAACGTCGGAATTG
>Ga0207822_1000032_pt1 | contig 22354 bp, 24 predicted proteins | sample LuqExpMetageno67_FD_187824 | JGI IMG/M metagenome (GOLD analysis project Ga0207822, IMG submission 187824) | Tropical forest soil microbial communities from Luquillo Experimental Forest, Puerto Rico - Sample 67 (SPAdes) | ecosystem: Environmental > Terrestrial > Soil > Tropical forest ...
CGACCAACAACATGCTCGCATCCGACCAACACGTTGTGCTCGCCATCGGCCGCGATTACGCCGACGTCGCCCCGATGGACGGTGTAATCTTGGCATCCGGCAAGCAGCGCATCGACGTGTCGGTCAATGTGAAGCCAACCAGCTAGCGTATTACCCACAACCAAAAAAGGGATCTCAACGTCGAATATAGATGTCTCTTCTCTCCCGTCTTGGTGCGACGTCCCTCATGGTAAGGGAGTGGACTGATGCTGAGCGTGAGCTTGCTGTCAATCAACGGCGGCTTGGATTCAAGCTCGGCCGGGGCTCCTTCGCCAAGATCGCTACAATCTCTCAATCCTTATTGAAGGGAGTCGATAATTTTATTCAGAATGACTTTGATAGGTCCATCCGAGCGATTGTTAACGCAGATATGTGCCACTGCAAGAATTTGGGCCTTACTATCCGGATCGCTGAAAAGATCGCGATTATCGATTATGTGATAAATCGTAACCCAATCGTTTAAACCCAAATCACACACCGATGCTCCCGGTTGCGTGTAGCACGCTACGTGAATCTGGAAGGCAGCCGTCTTTAGCGCCTTGCAGTCGCACAGAGCCGCGCTATCCGGAAGAACGGGCAGTATCCTTTCCTGCAAACAGACTAACGTCTTGTCTCGCCAAGTTGCCCCGGCTGGTGACCAGCTTGCCGATGTGAGAAAACGGTCGCAGTATTTTTTTCCATACGAAATAAAGTAGGGATATTGAGAGTTTTCACATCTGCACGTTTTTTCGAAACATGTATCGTAGATCGCGCACGACGGAGTTTGGGAACTCGAACATTGCGCAGCGACAGGATCGATGCTCAAGAGCCAAGCCACCGCAAGACAGCCGATCAAGCGGAACGATACCTCCAATCGATGCACGTGCATTTGTTGTCTGTTGCCCTGTGTGTACCGAAAACCTATCCGCGTTGATGAAATGGGAGAATTGCATCCAGCTTAGATTGGCAAGAAAGGCAGAATCGTCGCTCCTCAGCGACGATGTGTTAGCCAAACAACCGGCGGATGACGCTTCACGGGTGGCGTCATCCCGCTCAAAACAGGTCAGCAATGCTGCGTGATTCACTGATAACAGCGTTGTATTTTTGGCAATCTCATTTTTCGCTTATTGCACTTGTGCGCGAAAGGAGATTGCCGTGAGACAGCCTACAGCACCGCATAGTGAGTTTAGCCTCCGATCGATGCTCTTTGGTGCGGTTTTCATAATAATGTTCGTGGCCGCGGTTATTATCGACTTGGCCGCATTGCTGCAGTTTAGCGGACTAGTCAACGGATTACCTGCCAATATCTTGGAGATGGCTGGTGTTCTTACGGGACTGACTATTTTTCCCCTTCTTGTGATGGGAATGTCCGTTTCTGTTGATTTAAACCACAAGTAATACACGCGAGCGCCCTCCTCATACGATTGACGCAAAAGTAAAGGAGGTATTGGTTATGGAAACACTGCCAGTACTCAGGAAACGCTCAAGTATAATCCGGCAGCGAAATACTAGCGTGTCGCTGGAGGACGATTTCTGGAACGGCTTTCCGAGAAATTGCCAAGCGCCAAAAAATTACGGTCTCAGCGCTAGCGGAAACGATTAATCAGGACTATGACCAAACCAACCTGTCGTTTGCAATCCGCGTTTATGCCTTCAAAGATTTCTGCATGCACATCAACGATCGACCAAATGAGCTAACAGGAGGAAAATATGCCAGATTCTGTTTACAAAATCATCGAGATAGTCGGTACCAGTCCGGAATCATGGGAGAAGGCTGCGAAAACTGCGGTCGACAACGCCGCAAAGTCATTGAGAGACCTTAGGATTGCAGAAATCGCGCAGCTTGATATGCAACTCAAGGATGGGAAAGTCGAAGCCTATCGCGCGAAGGTAAAGGTCTCGTTCAAGTTCGAGGGCAAGGCTTAACTTCGGGCACTAGAGCCTGCGATTCCGCACCAATAGAGCGCTTGATCTTGGAAAAATCCACCAGCGGCAGAAGGGCGCGCAGCGCTAATTAGTCAACACTCGGCATTCAAGCCGCGCTACGTCATGCTCAACAGATAGCTGCGGGGCAAACCGCATTCTTCACACTCAAAAAAGTGCCGTGCTTTACGCGTATCGTTCAGGTCCGGCTCGATAAGTCTGATAGCCGCTGCTGCACCACATTGCGGGCAGCGCGCGATGGTTGCCGTTGGTGAAGGGGCGGTAGGGGGGAACAGCTGCAATGTGATCCTCCAATCCAGTTCGATTACGCGGAAACACGCCGGTCAAATGGCGATGCCTCAAGCGCTTCAGGATCGTGGTCCGGAACAATGCCGACCCCTCGTTGTGCCGCGCAGGTGCAGGTCAACGCTTTTCGGAGTTTAAGATTTATTCTGTGACTGCCAGGAAGCTCGACATAGCGCCGCACGACCGATCCTCGGCTTTCGAGCACATATTTGGTGCCAAGGGGAAAGCGGGCTGGCAGGCGAGAGGAAGCGGCCATTGTTTAGCCCTCCTTTGCACACCCCCGTTCAGTTATCTTTTGGAGCCATCTTAAAAGCGTATTGCCTCTTCATATTATGACAAAAACGGAATTATCCCCGTTTTGCACCGGCTGACCCCATCGGTGGAGCGGCAATGCAAATGCATTGAAAGGATTGCATTTTTCCATCAATCGGTACTGGCTCCATACGGCTGCAAGGTAGGCTTTTCGAGAAATTTTGATTTCGCGCAATGCCTCGCATGCCTCTTAAGTTATGGTATACAATTGTGGTTAAATAAATTGCTTTGAGTTTTTCATGACCAATGACCGCGCCGTTCACCGTAAACAATTGCTGGAAACACTCGCGGAATTAAGAAACGCCGCACTCGCTAAACTGGAAGGCCGTGGCTATGACGTTCGTGGCAAAACGCCAGCCCAAATTAGACAGCTGCTTAAGCGACGTTCTTTGAAAAAAAAGACAAACGCTAACGTGGCTCAGCAGTAGTAGATTGAAATTCAATCGCTGGCCCGACAACCGCTCCGATTATCCAAAGTAAGAGCCAACGCCAACTCGAAGACGCGCGTAACTAACAAGATGCGTCGGATGGCAGCGGAGATTTTGGGGACTGCGTGGTAGGCCCGGGAAAGTGCCCACAATACAGGTATTTCAATTAAATAAAGTGTCAAACTCCCCTAACGGCGCTCACGGCCGCTAACTGTCGCTGGCTCACATACGCCTCCTACGCCTCCTACGCCTCCTACGCCTCCTGCAGCTCGGATGGCTCTATCCCTATCGTAGGCTCTTTTCTAGCCCAATGGGCGGGTTCGAAATTGGTCAGCAACCCTGTTTAATCGAAATCAATGACGCGCTATTATTGCGTGGGGCTGAAGGGCTTCTGGTAGGGAGTTCCAGCAATGTGTGATTACAGCCTCCACAACGTTAGGTCACGGCCAGCAACGGTCGGCGACAAAGTGACGACGCGTGACTTCGGTACGTGCACAGTTGGCTTCGCGGCTGCGGAAGATGCTGGCGTGGCGGTCTGCGTTCTTCCGGGAACCGAGCTTGCGTTTTCCAGCGCAGTGACGATTAACGAAGACCACTTCTTTGCCGGTCGGAAGGCGCGAACACTAAATCACGCGACAGCAATCTTCCGGCAAGTGAACAAGAACAAAAAATGGACTCATCATGACGCGCTCGAATTTCCAGATGGGCGCGTGGTTCTTTTGACACAACTATGTGAAGACCAGAAAGCAACAGTGCTTCAACTGCCTGCCCAGCGGGGTTTCGAAGCTAAGACCGATACCCAAAAGCTGGGCGTTTATGTGGGCTGACCGCTCAAACAAGGTCGATCTTCGTAGGCCGCCTTACGAAGCGGCCTACTTTGATATGGCTGATTTGGGCATTGGGCGCACTCCCTTTCAAGCCCACTGACAGACGCTCGAGTCTGGTACACGTGAACCACCGTCCGCCAAGTGCGCGGCTGACGTGTTCAAACCAATCTTACGAAAAGGAGTATGACGCAATGCCAATGACTGAAATCGAACTACAGGATTATGCGCGGCAACTCCTCGAGGCACATGGTGCCAACGCAGTTGTTGAGGCCGCACAAAAGGCTTCCTCCTTCGAGCAGCAAGGCCAAAAGGAAGAGGCCGAAACTTGGAGGCACATCGAAGCAGCCATCAAACTGATCCGAGGGCCGCACGAAAGCTGAAATCGCGACTGGCGATTCCATTAGCGGTCATCCCGTGTTCCGTTAGCGCGACGACAAGCTGCAGTCTTTGGAATTATTCCTCTGTTGGAATGTCTCTCGAGAAGCAGATCAACGGCTCGATCAAAAGTTGGAGACATTGATCCAAGCGGGCAAGCTACAATAAACGCCCGCGCGGCTAGATAATGTTGGCTTAAAGACCTAACACTCGTCAATCGGATGAGAGTTTTTTAAAACCTTGCGGCTGTTTATGACGAGGCTCACAACATGTAAAACTTCCAAAAGACCAGTCATTTTTTGACGGTATCTGAAGAAGTGACGACTTCTACCGTCCAGCTTCGCTAGAGTGGCGATCGGTATGGCGCAGCCGTTTGTCGAGCCATGCGATCGCGGCATCATCTCCGCCGCGCCGTGTCCGCGTGTGCTCGGTCGCGAGATTACTTCGCGGCGCCGCCGGGTGGTTCTCACCGCCTGCGTCCTAGCGTCGTCAATGGTATTCATCGATGGGTCTGCATTGACCGTGGCATTGCCAAAAGTGCGCGCTTTTTTTGGCGCCGATATTGCCGCGACGCAATGGGTACTCAATGGCTATGTGCTTGCGCTGGCGGCTCTGATGTTGATCGGAGGCGCGTTCGCCGATCACTACGGCAAGGCACGCGTGCTAAGCGTGGGCTGCCTTATTTTCGGCGTGTCATCGGCTGCCTGCGCCCTGGCGCCGTCCATCGGCTTACTGATTTCGTGCCGCGTCGCGCAGGGGATTTCGGCGGCGATTGTTACGCCGTCGAGCTTGGCGCTGATCGGTGCGATCTACCCGAAAGATGAACGAAGCCGCGCGATCGGCGTGTGGGCGGCGGCTTCAGCCCTCACCACCGCCGGCGGGCCGGTCTTAGGGGGTTGGCTGACCGAAAGCTTTGGCTGGCAGTGGGTTTTTGCGATCAATCCCCCCTTGGCGCTGATCGCGGCCATCCTGTTGGTCGGATACGCGCCCGTTGATCGGCATGAACCACGCAGGTTCGATTTCGTTGGTGCCGTCCTTCTCGCTAGCGGACTGGGCGCGCTGGCTTGGGCAATGAGCCAGATCGGCCCGGACAAGAATGTCGCCGCGGACAGCATACCCATTGCCGGGGTCGCCTTGCTGGGCATGGCGACGCTAGCCGTTTACGCATTCTGGGAGCGCGTAACCACCCATCCGATGACGCCGCCACGGCTAACGAGCAATCGAACCTTTGTCGGGCTGAATGTCGCGACAGTACTGATCTACGCGGCTTTATCCATAATGTTTTTTCTGGTGTCCTTCGATCTCATCGACCGGCGTGGCTTACCGTCGACCATTGCCGGCCTCGCCTTCCTTCCTTTCACCCTTGGCGTCGGCCTACTGTCGCAGCCCTTTGGCGCAGTGGCGGACAAGGTCGGCGCGCGCCTGATGTTGATTGCCGGACCCCTTGGCGCGGCGCTTGCCATGTCACTGCTGGCACTCGGAAAGACAGCCTCACTAGTGATTGGCGTGGTCACTCCGATGACCTTGCTCGGCATCTCCTTTGCGGTCCTCGTGGCACCACTCACGGCCTCGGTGCTCGCCAGCGTCACGGATGCGGACCAGGGACTCGCCTCTGGCATCAACAATGCGATAAGCCGCGTCGCGCAGCTTTCTGGCGTCGCGCTTTCTGCTGGTATCGCATCATACGCGGCAGGATATCAGACCGGTCTGATCGTCGCCGCCATTCTCGCCGCTGCCGGTGCCGCAGCAGCAGCTGCGATACTGCCGCCGCCAAAAAGGCATTCGGCAGAGGCGGTTAGGTAGGTCTTGTTTCGCAGGCTGGGCGGCCAAGTCGCGGTGTCGATGTGAATTGGACCATGGGTGGTCCGCAGGCTGATTCTGGCAAGCGTTTGTCGGACCCACCCAAAAATTTTTTTGTTCTCTAAGGAACCAAAGCGCGAGAACTGTGTTCTGCGGGCGCACACTAAATCGAACAAACCTATGAGGCCGCAACATTATTTGCGCCGTCACTAAGACGAGCGACGTACGGCGGTTTTGGCCGCGCGACTCCGCCAATCCTCACGATCTGCGTCAAGAACAGCAATTCTATAGATCCCCCACCAGAAAGGACCGACCATGAGCACTTTCACCACCAAAGATGGCACACAGATCTATTACAAAGACTGGGGCAAGGGTCAGCCGATCGTTTTCAGCCATGGCTGGCCGCTTACCGCAGACGCGTTCGAAGATCAGATGTTCTTTCTCGCCTCGCGTGGTTATCGCGTTATTGCCCATGACCGTCGCGGGCACGGCCGATCGAGCCAGCCTTGGCAGGGCAACGACATGGACACCTACGCTGACGATTTAGCGGAGCTCGTCCAAACGCTTGATTTGAAGGATGTTGTCCATGTCGGCCACTCCACCGGCGGGGGCGAAGTCGTCCGGTATATCGGACGTCACGGCACCAAACGTGTAGCTAAGGCCGTTCTCATCGGCGCGGTACCGCCCGTGATGCTCAGGGGCGTGAACAACCCTGGTGGTCTACCGATGGAGCTCTTCGATCAACTCAGAACGAGCGTACTCGCCGATCGGTCGCAATTCTGGAACGACCTCAGCATGCCGTTCTATGGCTATAACCGACCGGGCGCAAAAATATCCGAGGGGGTTCGCGAGTCTTTTTGGCTGCAGGGGATGATGGCGGGTATGCCCGCGAGTTATTTCTGCATCAAGGCGTTTTCCGAAACTGATATGACGGAGGACCTAAAGAAGATCGACGTACCAACGTTGATTCTCCACGGCGACGACGATCAGATCGTGCCAATCGCAGGCTCCGCGATGCTCTCCGCAAAACTGGTCAAGAATGCCGAGCTAAAGATTTATAAAGGCGCACCGCACGGCATGTGCACGACTGAGAAGGACAAAGTTAATCAGGACCTGCTTATCTTCATCGAGCGTAAGGGGGCGCAGAGGGCAGCATAAAAGGGCTGGCCGCGCGGGGGCGCGCGATCCCAACGAGTACGGTGACCAAACGGCGTCCAATTTTTTGGTGCGCCGGCTGGAGTGTCTTCCAAAAAAGCTGAAGACACATCAATTTTAGCAAAGACTCAGACGGAGATCACAAATGAATCCAGCAGAAGCCAAAGTACTGCAGACCGCTCCGCTCGCAACACCTACCGACTTGAAGCAAAATGCGGTACGCGACCTTGCAGGGGCGCTCAATATTTTGCTTGCGGATATGTTCGGGTTGTACCTGAAAACAAAAAATTTCCATTGGCATGTCTCGGGTCCGCATTTCCGAGACTTTCACTTGCTGCTCGACGAGCAGGCCGAGCAGATCTTCGCGACCACGGACGATATGGCCGAGCGTGTGCGAAAAATTGGCGGTACGACGTTGCGTTCAATCGGCCACGTTAGCCGCCTGCAGCGAATCAAGGATAATAACGCAGATTTCGTGACGCCGATGGATATGCTTGCCGAGCTGCGTGATGACAATAAGGAGTTGGTGGCACGCATGCGCGAGACGCACGGCCTGTGCGACGAGCACGGTGACGTAGCTACCGCGAGTTTACTCGAGACCTGGATCGATGAGGCAGAGCGACGGAGCTGGTTCTTGTTCGAGGCCACACGCGCCACTTAGAGCGACTGACATATCGATAGGCTTATAGCGTTGGCGATTGGCGTGGCTTGTGCAACGGATGAAGCAGCGGAGTAAGCACGCCCAGGGTTGGCAACGCAATCCAAGTAAAGATGATCCATCCGCTGAGTCCGCTGTTGTTTCCCTGGAGCCCAAACGCGTTAGTCGTGGTAGCGGCCAGCACCCTCCATGATCAGAGTGAAGGTAATACCACCCGGCCGAGATACAGAAATAAAGAAAGTCCCAGCAAAAAGAGAAGCGCCGCGAGTACTAGATCGAAAAGTGAGTCAGAGCTTGTCACTGCTTCATCCTTATCGATCTCTTTCGCGATCCGGAAGAATCGGATAGCTGCGACGACGATCATCGCAAGGCCGAGAAGAATGAAGGCGAGACCCGCTTCATTCGCAAATTTCTGCCCATGAAGGGCGAACGAGTGTGACTGAGCTCCCGCAGCCATCACAGCCAAGAAAATATCAAATCTTTCGATCAAAAAGCCAAACGCCATCACTGCGATTGCAGTTCGAACCCAAGCTAGAAATGTGCGTTCGTTCGCCGCGTGATCGCTATAATGTTTGATCATTGATGCTCTCGATTGTGAATTCGTTTCTAAAGAGAACTGATTTCATTATTTTGTTGCTTCCTGTGCAATTGTACCGAGCAGTCCGGCCATCGCTTTCACCGCCGACTCGCTTACAGCGGCGAGGCCGTGGCGCTTTGCGACCCAGGTGGGATCATTATAGGTGAGCCAAGCCTTGCCGTCGGCATCTTCCCAGACGAGAGCTTTAAGCGGCAAATCGATGCCGGATGACTGCCGGTCCTGCATCAGCGCGGTGCCGCCTTTGGGATTGCCAAAAATGACGACTTCGGTTGGTCGCAATGATAATCCAACCGAGGCAGCCCCGGCAGCGTGATCGACACGCGAAAAAACTGCAAGCTTTCGTTCGGCAAGCGGCGCCAATAAGCGGTCAAGTGTCTCGCGCGCGGAAACTCGGCTTTGTACTGACACGAGGCCATTGTCGGACATTGCTGCTCTCCGTTAAAAAAAGCGCCCCTCTTCTGACCTTTCGGAGTTGCCAGCTGTTGCGTGTAGGCATGGATATCGCTGATTGTAGGCCTTTGCCATTCAAGGACTTAGTTACCTGGTCTCACTGACTACGGATTTCTCAGGATTAAGAAGCAAGATCCAAATCAGAGCGCCTAAAATCAGCACCGCGGCTGTGACCAAAAATGGTGCCGTCCAAGAACCACGCTGAACGAGCATGCCGAATACCAACGGTGAAATCGAAGCCCCGACTGCTCCCGTCATGTTCATGACGCCGGTTACAGTTCCGCTTGATGGACCTGCCACATCCATCGGCACCGCCCAGGCTGGACCCAGCACCATTTCCAAAAAGAAGTTCGAGGCCGCAAGGCAGATGATCGCAGTTAGGGCGCTGCTAGCGGTTGCCGCGGGCACAAGAAACACGGCTGCTCCTAGCAAAGCCGGAGCCGCGACCGCACGTCTTGAAAATGTCAAACGGTTGGTTCGCTTGAACAAACTGTCTGTCAGGATGCCACCCGCGATGTCTCCGATCATCGCTGTGATTAGCGGTATAGTGGCCAACACGCCGACGGACTGAAGAGAAAGATGTCGATACTCCAGAAGATACGTGGGAAACCATGTTACGTAGAAGAATGATCCATAGAAGAAGCAGAAGTAAGCCGCCGCGATGTACCACATGTTTGGCGAAGTCATGATGCGCTTCCAGGGGACCGTCTGCCTGTCCATGGAATGTACTGCCGCATTTTCTGTTCCGCGTATGTAATCCAGCTCTGCCGCATTAACCCCGGGATGCTCCTGAGGACGATTTCGATAAACGATCGCAAACCAAATAGCCCATAAGGCTCCAATTAACGCAAAAGAATAGAATACCCAGCGCCAACCAAATGCGGACATAATCGCCACGGCAACGAACGGTGTGACAGCGACCGCCAGCCGACTAAAGCAGTGTGTCACTCCTTGAATAAAGCCACGCTCCTGTTTCGGAAACCAGAGCTGCATGGCCCGGCTAGCAGTCGGGAAAGCTCCAGCCTCTCCTAAGCCAAAGACGAATCTGACAATAAAAAGTGAAAAAAATCCGCTGACCATGGCGGTCACGGCAGTCATGAGCGACCAGAACGAAACAATACTTAGGAGAACTTTCTTGGGCCCGAAATGATCTGCAAGCCATCCACCCGGTACTTGACCTAGCGCGTATGCCCATGCGAACGCTGAAAAAACTAGACCCATTTCTGTTTTGCTTAATCCAAACTCCACTGACATAGCCTGCGCTGTGACGGAAATGTTCGCGCGGTCCATGTAAGTGATAAGATACATCACGCTGATTAGAAAAAGGACAAACCACCGAACACGTGATTTTCGCGTCGTGGGTTTGGAAAACACTGATTCAGTTTGTGAAACGCTATTCACCGCCACATTGGCTTCCTTGGTGCATCCCGGGTGTCTCTTATTTGGCTACAAGGATAATCAGTTGATTTGGGTCAAAAGATAAAGGCAGGACACCTCGACTTCAAAAACATGCGGTGGCTTCGGCGAAGTCGTTTTTGACGCAAGGGGCTGGAACCTGTTGCGACCAATTTGGTACACGAAGTCGACCCTTGCCTCGGTTAGCGTTTCCGCGCCCCGAAACAAACCCGGTCCCGCCCAATTCAATGCCTGTGTTCGCAACAAGACCGTGCTTGGTCGCTACATGGGCGACGGCACGCGCAGCGTATTTGTACGCCCAGCGACAACTGATGCGCTATCGCGATGTGGAAGCTAGTGGGTCTTGCTCAGCTGCCTTCCGCCGAAGTCCAACCGCGCGCATCGAAGAGCGTGTCCGGAATTGGGATTCAACAACATCAGATATAATTCGCGCTGTGGCGGCCGAGAGAGTCCAGCCCAGATGCCCGTGACCGGTATTGTAAAACACCCAAGGGCAGCGGCCCGGACCCACGCGCGGAAGCATACTCGGCATCATTGGCCGCAACCCGGCCCAAGGCACGACGCGCGCGGTCGACACGTTCGGAAAGAGACGACGGGTCCAAGCAAAAAGGGGCCGGATGCGGTCGCTGCGGATATCGTAATTGAAGCCATTGAACTCGGCCGTACCAGCAACACGGAAACGATCAGGCCCCAGCCGACTAGTCACGATCTTGGTGTCATCATCGAGGATACTGACCCAGGGAGCGCCCTCGCGACTAGCTGCATCATCGAGATGCACGGTGATTGAATAGCCCTTCACTGGATAGATATTGACCCGGTCGCCGAGCATGGACGCAAAGCGGCGACTTGCGACGCCGGCGCATATAACGACCGCATCAGCAGTAGCTTCCTCGACCTCAACACATTTGCCGGTCGCATTTTGCCACATCAACGAGACGCCGTCGTTGGCGACACACACACGTTCTACCTGTGCATCGCAAATGAACCGTGCGCTGCGGCGCTCACAGGCAGCAGCAAGTGCGCGCGTAAATTTGTGAATATCGCCGGTGGCATCCGACGGCGTAAAAAAGCCTCCATAATAATTGCCGTGAATAGCCGGCTCGATTTGTTTGATCTCCGCAGCAGTCACCGCATGGCGCTCCAGCCCACCCTCCTGCAGCAACACATTGACATTGCTGGCGTGCTGGAAACTTTGGCGGTCGCGGTAGATGTGCAGAATGCCCCGTTTCTCGAGGTTGAAGTCGATCCCTTCCCGCTCGGCCAAAGCAAACATTAACCGTCTTGCCTCAAGCGCCAGCCGGACAGTGGCAATTGTGTTTCTGCGGTAGTGTGGAATCTGGCCAATAAATTCGGCGAGCCACGAATATTTGTGCCAACTCGGTTTGAGGTTCAAAAGCAATGGCGCGTCGCTTTTGAACATCCATTGCACTCCTTTCAGGAGCGTTGATGGATGGTTCCAAACTTCAGCATTGCTCGCGGAGAACTGCCCGCCATTCGCGAAAGACGTTTCCATCGCTGCGTAGCGGTGGCGTTCGAACACGGTCACGTCGTGACCGCGATCAAGCAATGCATAAGCAGTAGTAACGCCGGTAATACCAGCACCAATAATGGCGATGTGTGCCACGAGGGAGCCTCCCGCGTTCAGACATGGACCAGATCGGCCGAAGCCGACCGTTGATCCCCATCTGTCGCGGTACCTGAGAGCTTAACCCGCGCTTCTCGGCGCGAATGTCCCCTTCGGTGGACGCAATGAAGCGTCTCTCTCCAGATCGTCCAACCACGCGGTCCTGGTGCCTGAGAGATTCCGGGGTGGTTGCTCCGTCGGCGCTGCTGTCGGAGGAGTCGGCAGCAGTCTCTCCCGCGTAGCCTTTTCGGACGATTTTTGAATCGCATTGATTCGGGTGTTTTGCAAGTTAATGTTCTTGCAGAGCACAGAATAGAACCAGAGTCAGTCGCACTCGCTTTGGCTTTCGTGTACGTGTTTTGATAAGTAGGTTCTACGGTGAAAACTCGAAGTGATGAAAACCAGCACGACAAGCTGCCCGATTCGGAAGGGAGACCTTGTTGGCAAGCGCGCCCGTGAGAGCGTTTGCGCTCGTGAACGCAGTTACACCGGGGCGACTGATGATCTAATTCCCCTTCGCGAGCGAAGACGAGCTCCGAGCCCACGTACATGGAAGCGTGCCGCAACGCATCCCTGTGGTGGCCACGCTATTGCAAAGCAGCGGTTACGGAGGAAGCAGACCTGAGCGAATCGGTGCCGGCGTGGTGAGGGCCCAATCCGCCTCGCGCTGGGCTCGCTCGATAAGGTCCATACTCGTTCCTAATGGTTGCCTACTCATGTACTAATGGTTGCCTAATTTGTAGCCAATATTTTCGAATTGTATGCAATTAGTTCGGGTTGCCCACGGCAGAGAGGATTCCCAATATGCCTGGAAGTTCAGCGGCTTAGGCCGAAGGCCGCTCGTCGTCGGTCTTGGCACGGCTCTTGCGGAAATCTGTCCAGCCAATCAGCCCGGGAGGTTTCCATGAAACGCCGCGAATTTCTGCGATCGATGACGGCTCTGGCCGCGAGCACGGCCATCACGGCGCCGGCGATTTTCTCGGCGGCCAAAGCCGCTTCGCGCAAAGAGACGCTGCTGCTTGTCACTGAAAACGGTCCCAACAATCTCGATATCCACGGGATCGGCACCAACCGGCCGGGCTACGAGGCCTCCTGGAACTGTTACGACCGCCTCATCACGCACGAGAAGAAGACGCTCTCCGACGGCTCGATTTCATACGACCGCGACAAGTTAAAGGGCGAGCTCGCCGACGATATGAACATCGGTGACATGTCGGTCACCTTCAAATTGAAAAAAACCGCCAAATTCCATGACGGCACACCGGTTACCGCGAATGACGTGAAATGGTCGTTTGATCGCGCGGTCAGCGTCGGGGGTTTCCCGACCGTGCAGATGAAGGCCGGCTCGCTTGTCAAAAAGGAGCAATTCGTCGTCGTCGATGATGCAACCTTTCGCGTCGATTTCATAAAAAAAGATCGCTTGACGGTTCCCGACCTCGCGGTGATCGTGCCCGGCATCTACAATTCCGGCCTGCTCAAGAAACACGTGACCGAAAAGGATTCTTGGGCGCTCGAATATACTAAGGTGAACACCGCGGGGTCCGGCGCCTACAAAGTTGTGAGCTGGAAGCCGGGCGTCGAGACTATCTATGAGCGCTTCGACGATTGGGCCGGCAGCGAGAAGCCCGAGATCCAACGCGTGATCTGGCGCACGATCCCCTCAGCCGGCAACCGCCGCGCGTTGATGGAACGCGGCGACGCCGATATCTCCTTCGACTTGCCCGCCAAGGACTTCTCCGAGATGAAGAAGGAGGGCAAGCTCAAGATGATCTCCAATCCGATCGGCAACGGCATGTACAGCCTTGAGCTAAACGTCGTCCATCCGCCCTTCAACAACGAGAAAATCCGCCAGGCGATCGCCTACGCGATCCCCTACGACAAGATCATTAGCGCCGCGATATTCGGCGTCGGCAATCCATTGTTTGGCGGCTCCTCGAACGATGTGTCGACCATCGCTTGGCCGCAGCCGACGGCCTACAAAACCGACATGGCGAAAGCCAAGGCTTTGATGGCGGAGTCGGGCGCCGGCGCGATCGATACCACCATCTCCTTCGACCTTGGCGACGCGGTGAATTCCGAACCAATCGCCGAACTGATCCAAGAAAGCCTTGCTCAGATCGATATCAAGACAACCATCAATAAAGTTCCAGGCTCGAACTGGCGCAGCGAGATGGCCAAAAAGACCATGCCGATGATGGTCAACTTCTTCTCGGGCTGGCTCGACTATCCGGAGTATTTCTTCTTCTGGTGCTATTCCGGCCAGAACGCCATCTTCAACACACCGAGCTACGTCAGCGCGGAGATGGACGCTTTCATCGACGGCGCGCGCGCCGCGGCCGCTGTAGGTGACAAGGAGAGCTACTCGACCGACGTAAAGGGCTTCATCTCAAAGGCCTGGCACGAGGTCCCGCGCGTGCCGCTGTTCCAGCCGTTCCTGAACGTGGCGACGCAGAAGAACATTTCCGGTTACTGCTACTGGTTTCATCGCCAGGTCGATTATCGCTCGATTGTTAAAGCGTAACCGTTCTGCCCGCAGAACGGCGCATCGCGAGTCCGAGAAACGCCAAGCATGCGCCGCCGGAGGAGGTGTCCTTAATGTTGGCAACGATCGGCAAGCGGCTGGTGACGGTGATCCCGACCTTGATCGGGGTCATTATCGTAACATTCCTGCTCACGCGTGTGTTGCCCGGCGATCCCGCCGTCTATTTCGCGGGGCCGGCAGCGACACCGCAATCGATCGCCGACATCCGCAAACAGCTCGGCTTTGACCGGCCGCTGCCCGAGCAGTTCTTACGTTACGTCAACGATCTCGCGCACGGCAATTTCGGCAATTCGCTCTCCACTGGCCGCCCCGTGAGCACGGAGATCACCAGCCGACTGCCGGCTTCGGCCGAACTTACGCTCACCGGGCTCCTCCTCTCGATGCTGATTGCAGTGCCGCTCGGCGTTCTGGCGGCGGTGCGGCAAGGCTCATGGATCGATCATTTATGCCGCATCGTCGCGACGGTCGGTGTATCGCTGCCGGTGTTCTTTACCGGGCTGCTGCTGGTCTACATCTTCTATTTCAGGCTCGGCTGGGCACCGGCACCGATCGGACGGCTTGACGTATTCTACACCGCACCCGCGCAATATACGGGCTTCTACCTGATCGACAGCCTGCTCACGGGAGATTTCGAGGCTTTCCGCGCCGCCCTTTCCCAGTTGCTCCTGCCGGCGCTCACGCTTGGCATTTTCTCGCTAGCGCCGATCGCGCGCATGACGCGCGCCTCCATGCTGGCGGTGCTCGCCTCGGACTTCGTGCGCACAGCGCGCGCAAGCGGTCTCAAGACTAGTACGGTGATCATTACCTATGCCTTCCGTAATGCCATGCTGCCAGTCGTCACCACGCTCGGCATGGTGTTTTCCTTCTTGCTCGGCGCCAACGTGCTGGTGGAGAAGGTGTTCGCCTGGCCGGGTATCGGCTCCTACGCAGTCGAAGCCTTGATCGCGTCCGACTTCGCGCCGGTACAAGGATTTGTGCTCACAATGGCCATCCTCTATGTGGCGCTCAATATGGCGATCGACGTGCTCTACGGCATCATCGACCCGCGCGTGAGGTTGGAAGGATGAACGAGAGTGCAACAATCATCAGCCAGGCTGCCGCGGTCGTGCTCAAGCGGCAGCGCAATTCTATGCTGCGCCACGCCCGCTATGTCGTGTCGGAAAATCCGGTCACCGGGTTTGCCTTCACGCTCTTCGTCCTGATCGCGCTCTGCGCGCTGATCGGCCCTTACGTGGTGCCGTATAATCCGTTGGCGAGCGATACCACGGTGACCCTCAAACCGCCGTCGCTCGAACACTGGTTCGGCACCGATCAGCTCGGCCGTGATATATTCAGCCGCGTCGTCGTGGCGACCCGGCTCGATTTCGTGATTGCGCTTGCCTCCGTCGCGTTGGTCTTTGCTATGGGTGGATTTGCCGGTGTCGCAGCCGGCTATTTCGGCGGTTGGACCGACCGCATCGTCTCCCGTATCGCCGACACCATCATGGCGTTCCCGCTGTTTGTGCTGGCGATGGGTATCGTCGCCGCACTCGGCAACACCGTCACCAACATAGTTATTGCCACAGCCATCATCAATTTCCCGCTTTACGCTCGCGTCGCGCGCGCGGAGGCGAACGTGCGGCGCGAGGCAGGTTTCGTGCAAGCAGCGCGGCTCTCCGGCAACGGCGAGTTTCGCATTCCTTTGATGCACATTTTGCCAAATATCATGCCGATCATGATGGTTCAGATTTCTCTCACTATGGGCTACGCGATCCTCAATGCCGCCGGCCTGTCCTTCATCGGGCTCGGCGTGCGGCCGCCGACGCCGGAGTGGGGGATTATGGTGGCGGAGGGCGCAGCCAACATCATTTCGGGCGAATGGTGGATCGCGCTGTTTCCCGGCGCCGCACTAATGCTAGCGGTGTTCTGCTTCAACCTGCTTGGCGACGGCTTGCGTGATCTGGTCGATCCGCAGCGGAGGACGTAATGCTCAAGCGGACGGTGCCGGCCCGAGATGGCAAGACCTTGCCGCTGCTCGACGTGCAGAACCTAACCGTCGAATTCCAGACGCGGCGTGGCGTCGTGCGAGCGGTCGAGCACGTCAATTTGACCGTCGCAAAGAGCGAAACGGTCGGTATCGTTGGTGAAAGCGGCTCAGGCAAATCGGTGACCTCGTATGCAGTGATGCGCATTCTCGACCGCGCCGGACGCATCGTGGACGGCACCGTGATCTTCTCCGGCATGAACTTGCGCACAGCCGCAGAGGCCGAAATGCGCGACATGCGCGGCCGAGAGATCTCCATGATCTTTCAGAACCCACGCGCGGCGCTCAACCCCATCCGCAAGATTGGCAAACAGATCGAGGACGTGCTGCTCCAACACGCCCAGGTGGACACCTACCAAGTAAGTGAAAAGGCGGTCGACATGCTCAACCTGGTGCGCATCGCGCGCCCGCGCGAGCGGTACCATGCCTATCCGTTCGAGCTCTCCGGGGGTATGTGTCAGCGCGTGGTGATCGCGCTTGCCCTCGCTTGCAAGCCGCAACTGTTGATCGCCGACGAGCCGACCACCGGGCTCGACGTCACCACCCAAAAAGCGGTGATGGATCTCGTGGTCGAGCTCACGCAACAGCGTGGCATGTCCACCATCCTGATCACACACGATCTCGGTCTTGCCGCCGCCTATTGCGATCGCGTCGTCGTGATGGAGAAGGGCCATATAGTCGAAACTGCGGACTCAGATGCAATCTTCAAAGACCCCGCACACCCCTATACCCGTAAGCTGATGCGTGCGACGCCGCGACTAGGCGTGTCGTTGCGCGAGCTCTTGCCGGAAGACCAGGGCGAGCGCGCGAAAGCGGCGCCGCCGGCCAAGGAAACGGTCCCAAAGGACGCGCTGCTGTTTGTCGAGAATCTAGTCAAGGAATACCCGCGCCAGGGCAGAGGCCCCGTGCTCGGAAGGCTGTTCGGCAAGAGGCCTTCGCCGGAGAGCGAAAACTTCCGTGCCGTCGACGGCATCACGTTTTCAATCGCCCGTGGCGAAAGCGTAGGCCTCGTAGGCGAATCTGGTTGCGGTAAGTCCACCACCTCGATGATGGTGATGCGGCTGATTGAAAAGAGCGCAGGCTCGATCATCTTCGACGGCGAGGATATCGGCAAATTCCCGGCGCGCCATTTTGCAAAGCTGCCGATGCGCAAGCGCATCCAGATGGTGTTCCAAGATCCGACCGACAGCCTCAATCCGCGTTTCACCGCGGCGCGCGCGATCGCGGATCCCCTGCTGCGGCTGGCAGGAATGCCGCGCCGCCAGTTGCGCGCATGCTGCGAGGAACTTGCGCAGCAAGTGGGATTGCCCCTCGAATTGCTTGATCGTTTCCCGCATCAACTTTCAGGCGGGCAAAAGGCGCGCGTCGGCATAGCGCGTGCCATCGCGCTGAAGCCCGATCTCATCATTCTCGACGAGCCGACGGCAGCGCTCGATGTCTCGGTGCAGGCCATCGTGCTTAATCTGCTTCAGGACCTCAAGGACTCGCTTGGAATAAGTTATCTGTTCGTCTCGCACGATCTCAACGTGGTAAGGCTCCTGTGCAACCGCGTGATCGTGATGCGCGCCGGCAAGATCGTCGAGGAGGGGCCGACCAAGCGTGTGCTGACCAAGCCACAGGCCGAGTATACGCGCGATTTGTTGGCGGCTATTCCTCACCCGCCATTGTGATTGCTCAGCCGGGGGCGAATATGACGGAACCTCTGGATAAATTTATCGAGGCCGCAGCCGTTACGCTCGCTCTGCCGTTGGACGAGGCGTGGAAGTCGGCGGTAAAGACCAATCTCGACGTCACGCTTAAACACGCAGCGACCGTCGCCGAATTTGAGCTGCCGGACGAGGCGGGGCCCGCACCCGTGTTCAAGGCCTAAACTATGGCGCTGGTCCCGACCGAAACGCGCTGGTCAACCGCCGCGCAAATTGCGGCCGCTGTGAATGCTGGCGAGGTCAGCGCTTCGGCCGTGATCGATGCCACACTAGCGCGCATCGCGAGGCTAAATCCCTCATTGAATGCCTTCACCGCAGTGACGGCCGAGCGTGCGTGTGCCAAGGCCCGCGCTCTCGACGCCACCCGGGACAAGAAGAAACTGCCGCTCGCAGGCGTTCCCTTCGCGGTCAAGAATCTATTCGACGTTGAGGGGCTTGCCACCGTCGCTGGCTCGAAGATCAACCGCGCTCATCCGCCGGCGGAGCGGGATGCAACGCTGATCGAGTGGCTGGAAGCGGCCGGCGCCGTGCTCGTCGGCGCGCTCAACATGGGCGAATACGCATATGACTTCACCGGCGAGAACGTGCACGACGGCCCTTCGCGAAATCCGCATGATTTGACGCGCATGAGCGGCGGCTCCTCCGGCGGCTCGGGGAGCGCGGTAGGCGGAGGCATGGTGCCGCTCGCGCTCGGCTCCGACACCAACGGCTCAATCCGGGTACCGTCGTCTTTGTGCGGCATCTTCGGCCTGAAGCCGACTTACGGTCGTTTGTCGCGCGCGCGTACGTTTCCATTTGTAGTCAGCCTTGACCACCTCGGGCCCTTCGCGCGCTCCACCCGCGATCTCGCGATCAGCTACGATGCCATGCAAGGAGCCGATTCCAATGATCCGGCCCACGCTGATCGCGCGCCGGAGCCTGCAACGCCACAGCTCCCGCGCGGGTTTGACGGGCTGCGGATTGTGGTCGCGGGCGGTTATTTCAAGAAAGGCGCATCCCCGGAGGCACTCGAAGCACTGTCGCGCGTGGCGACGGCAGTGGGCGCGAAAGACGAAATCGAGATCCCGGAAACCGCGCGCGCCCGCGCTGCGGCCTACGTGATCACCGCAACCGAAGGTGCCGCGCTCCATCTCGATCGGCTACGGAAGCAAGCACGCGACTTTGACCCCGCTGTGCGCGACCGGCTGATCGCGGGCGCCATGGTACCGGCGGTTGCGGTCACCAAGGCGCAGATTTTCCGCCGCTGGTACCGCGAGCAGGTACTCAAGCTGTTTGCGCGCTGCGACGCAATCCTTGCGCCGGCGACGCCTTGCACTGCGCCGAGAATTGGTCAGCAGAGCTTCACGCTCGACGGCATCGAAATGCCGGTGCGGCCGAATCTCGGCATTTACACGCAGCCGATCTCCTTCATTGGGCTACCTGTCGTGGCCGTGCCGGTGCCGCTCAAACCCTTGCCGATCGGGGTGCAGATCATCGCCGCACCCTGGTGCGAAAATATCGCCCTGCGCATTGCACATGCTCTCGAAACGATGAACATCGTGGCGGCGCCGACGCCGCCGGCTTTGGGAGGGTGAGACGATGAACACCGACCTGTCGGAGGTCGTGACTGTACGAGCAGGCGCTGGTCTCGAGCGACGTCGCATCGCGGCACATGTCAACCTGATGAATGGCGCGCGCGGGACAGTGCGATGAGCTTTGCCCTGACGGCCGAAGATCAGACCGTAAAGTGGCCGCGCCGCACGCGGACGGAGGAGCTGCGCCTGCGTTTGTCCGACGACATCGTGCGCGGCCAGCTCGCGCCCGGTGCAGCGCTCGACGAAACCGAGCTTGCACGCCGTTTCTCCGTTTCGCGCACCCCGGTGCGCGAAGCCATAAAGATGCTGGCGGCGAGCGGGCTAGTCGAGGTGCGCGCGCACCGGGCCGCCGTGGTGGCGCGGCCAACGCATGAGCACCTTATTGGCATGTTCGAGGTGATGGCGGAGCTCGAATCGCTGTGCGCAGGTTACGCCGCCGATCGCATGAGGGGAGCCGAGCGGCGCGCGCTGGAGGACGCGCATGAGAAATTACGCGTGCTGATTCAGCGGGGCGATCCGCAACGCTATTCTGAGGTCAACGAAGCCTTTCACGCGACAATATATGCAGGCGCTCACAACAACTACCTCGCCGAACTAACGCTCGCCACGCGCGGGCGCGTGCAGCCGTTCCGCCGCGCCCAGTTCCGCAATTTGGGGCGGCTGGCGAAATCCCATGCTGAGCATGATCGCGTAGTGCAGGCGATCCTGCGTGGCGAACGCGTGCTCGCCGCGCAAAATATGTACGCGCACATCATCAAGGTGCGCGACGAATATGAGCATTATGCCGAAACGATCTAGTCAGGCCGACTACCCTTTAATGCTCCGAGCGGCAGTCTTGTATCGGCGTGGAACGCTTGGCCGATGCTCGCAAGTAGCGCATCTTGGCCGCCCGGTGCAAGCAAAGTGATTCCGAAGGGTATTCCGTTTTCGGTGAACGCAGCCGGCACTGCGAGCCCGCACAGATCGAGTAGGTTGACGAAATTCGTGTAGGTGCCGAGCCTGCTGTTGAGCTGGATCGGATCGCTGAGCAATTGCGCAACTGTGTAGGCAGTCGGCGCGGTCGGCAACGCGAGCGCGTCCAACTGACCGAAGGTTTTTTCGGCGACACGGCGCAATTCTTCGAGCCTATAGAAAGCAGTGAAGGCGTCCATTGCCGTGGGCTTGAGGCCGCCGGTGATGATTTTGCGCGTCACAGGATGCAGCGCATCCGGATCAGAATCGAGTATCGGCTTTGCCGCGATGGCGCGTTCGGCAACCCATGGCCCCTCGTAAAGCAGCCGCGCGGTTTCGTAAAACGGTTCGATGTCGATTTCGCCGATAACGCAGCCAAGTTTGGCGAAACGGGCGAGCGCCGCATCATAGGCCGCTTCGAAGTCGCGGTCGCCGAAAAACTGCCGATACCCCGTTCGCGGCACACCAAGACGAATGTGCGCCGGCATGGCACAAAGCTCGCCGAGCTCCCGCCTGCGTGAATAAGGATCCTTGTCGTCCGGACCCGCGATGACCGTGAGGGCGGTCCAGGCATCCTCGATTGTGAGAGAGAATACCGACACGCAATCGAGCGTGCGGCATGCCGGCACGACGCCGTAGGTTGACACTAGCCCGAGGCTCGGCTTCAGGCCGACGATGTTGTTGAGACCCGCGGGAATACGCCCTGATCCGGCGGTGTCGGTGCCGAGCGACAAGGGCACGATCCCGGAGGCGACCGCCACGGCCGAGCCCGAACTTGAGCCGCCCGGGATCAGCTCAACCTTGATGGCATTGCGCGGCACACCATAAGGTGAGCGCGTGCCATTGAGGCCGGTGGCGAATTGATCGAGATTGGTCTTGCCGATGACAATGCAACCTGCGGCGCGCAAGCGCGCGACCGCGGTTGCGTCGTGATGCGCAGTATGGGCGAAGGCCGGACAGGCCGCGGTCGTCGGCATACCGGCGACATCGATATTGTCTTTCACCACGAGCGGTACGCCGTAGAGCGGCAGAGTAGCATCTGTCAGCGCACGCGCCTCTGCCACCGCGTCTGCTTCCTCACGCAGCGTTATGAATATGGCAGGGTCACCGTGCGCGCGCAGGCGCTCGTAAGCGACCGCAACAGTGTCAGCGGGTGCAATACGACCATCCCTGTGGGCGGCAACAATAGTGGCGGCAGTTTCGGCCAATGGGGCCCTCGTGATTGCAAACCCCGCCAGGCACAAGGTGCATTCTATTTGTGCGCAAAACGCTGATTCACACTATACGACGGTGGGCAAACGCCTTGATTTGCACCTCGTCGATGATGTGGGCGCGGCAGGTGAAACGCTGCCCCAGGTGAAGGTCCTCGAAGATAGAGCGGGTCCGAAATCTCAGTGTTGAATTCGACCATGCTACACCTGCGCTTTAAATCCGCGCCGCACATCGAAGAACGGCCGGCAACAGATGCCTATCGCGGCACTCAGCCGACGAGCGTTGCATCCAAGGTGATGTTGGCCTTCAGCAGCTTGGAAACCGGGCAACCGGCCTTGGCCTTGTTGGCAAGCTCGTTGAGCTTGGCCTGATCCGCACCCGGTATTTTGGCCTTCAGGTCCAGATGCACGGCGGTGATGGCGAATCCGTCCGCGACCTTCTCGAGAGTAACTTCAG